>WNFD01000138.1_pt1 | contig 88079 bp, 87 predicted proteins | sample 5400491 | NCBI WGS metagenome assembly WNFD01 (sample SAMN13153343, study PRJNA577476) | soil metagenome | isolation source: 120 cm saprolite under Douglas fir tree site 2 hole 2 replicate 2 | place: USA:California | collected 2015-04-18 | reverse complement strand
CGAGGAGTGCGCTCATGACAGCCATCGCTTCCGTCGTCGGTAGTGCTTGACGTCCCGATAGCTCTTGCGCTGGCCGACGCCGGTCAGGCCCAGATAGAACTCCTTGATGTCCTCGTTCTCGCTGATCGTCTTCGCGTCGCCGTCGAGCACGATCCGGCCATTCTCCATAACGTAGCCATGCTGCGCAACCTGTAAAGCGACGGTCGCGTTCTGCTCTGCCAGGAGCACCGCCACCCGTTCCTCGCGGTTGAGGCGGCCGACGATGTCGAAGATCTCCTTCACGAGCATCGGCGCCAGGCCCATGGACGGCTCGTCGAGCAGCATCAGCCTCGGACGCGCCATCAGCGCGCGGCCGATCGCCACCATCTGCTGCTCGCCGCCCGAGATGTAGCCCGCCTTGAACCCTCGGCGCTCGATCAGTCGCGGAAAGTAGTGATAGACGACCTCGAGATCCTTCTTCGTGGACTGGCCGTTGCGGCGCGTGTAGGCACCCGTCAATAGATTTTCCTCGACGGTCAGGTGCTCGAACACGTGGCGCCCCTCCATCACCTGCACGATGCCGTGCTTCACCACCTCGGAGGGGTTCTGCCGGTGGATCGCCCGTCCCTGGAACTCGATCGCCCCCTTGGTCACCTCGCCGCGCTCCGTCCGGAGCAGCCCCGAGATCGCCTTGAGGGTCGTGCTCTTACCGGCGCCGTTGGCCCCGAGGAGGGCGACGATGCCCCCCTCGGGGACCGCGAGCGACACGCCCTTCAACACGAGGATCACGTGGTCGTAGATCACCTCGATGTTGTTGACCGCCAGCAGCGGCCGCGACGCGTCGCTCGCCACCGGCCCGCCTCTACTTCTCCTTCGCGCAGTCGCGCATCGTGTAGCTGAGCTTCTTGCCCTCCTCGACGGCCGCCGCCTCGAGCTTCGGCCGGACCACGTCGCGCATCGGCGCGATCCAGTCGGAGACGACGTTCCACTTCTTGCCGTCCCACTGCTGGATGAGCACGGGCCCGTTGCCCTCGTGGTCCTCGCAGGTGACTTTGATCGCGTGCGTGAAGCCCTTCATGCCGACCTGCTCGAGGCGCTGGTCGGTGAGGTTGAGGTTCTCGAAGCCCCAGCGCACCTGCTCGCCGGTGAGCGGCTTGTTGCCGAACTTCGCCATCGCGGTGCGGAGGGCCTCGGCCGAGAGCATCGCGTTGACGACGCCGCGGTTGTAGAGCGGCGCGCCCAGCTCTTCCTTCTTCGCCGCGCCCTTGCCCGCGTCGTAGACGAACTTCACGAGGTCCTGGTGCACTTTGAAGGCCGTACCCGGCGCGTGGAAGGTCGCGCCCTTGTACCCCTTGGCGCCGTCGCCGGCCGGGACGACGTCGGAGTCGTTTGCCGACCACCAGTTACCGATGAAGTGGTCCATCTTGAAGCCGATGGCGGCGGCCTCCTTGACGGCCACCTGGTTCATGACGCCCCAGCCCGACATGAAGATCCAGTCCGGGTTGGACTTGCGCACCTGCAGCCATGTGGACTTCTGCTCCTGACCAGGATGGTCGACCGCGAGGAGCATCAGCTCGAAGCCGTGCCGCCGGGCGAGCTCCTCGAGCGTCGGGTTGGCCTCCTTGCCGTAGGCGCTGTTGTGGAAGATGTGAAGGATCTTCTTGCCCTTCAGCTTGTCGAGCCCGCCTTCCTGCTGCCCGATGTACCGGACGACGGCCGACGCCTGGCTCCAGTAGTTCGTCGGGAAGTTGAAGACCCACGGAAACCAGCGCCCGTCGGACGCGGCGCTCATCCCGTAGCCCATGGAGAACACGACGACCTTGTCGCCCGGCGCCTTCGGGATCAGCGAGTACGTGATCGCCGTGCTGTAGGGGTTCACCAGGACCGGGCTCTTCCCCTTCAGCCGCTCGTAGCACTCGACGCCCTGCTTGGTGTCGTACTGCGTCTCGCACTCCTCCCACGCGAGCTTGACGCCGTTGATGCCGCCGTCGCGCTCGTTGAGCAGGCTGAAGTAGTCCACGAACCCGTTGGCGATCGGAATGCCGCTCGGGGCGTACGCGCCCGTGCGGTAGACGAGCAGCGGAACGAAGATCTCCTTCGACTGCGCCGCCGCCACCCGTGCGAGGGGCGCGGCGGCCAGGGCCGCCAGCAACACACTGATCAGGACGCTGCGCAATCTCATCACGGACCTCCTTGTCCTAGTGGGGGAACGGCCACAGGCGCAGCTTCTCCTTGGAGATCTGCCAGAGCCGCGCCAGGCCGTTCGGTTCGACGATCAGGAAAAAGATGATCAGGCCGCCGAAGACCATCAACTCGATCTGCTTCTGCAGCGCGACCGGAAGCGCCAGCCCGACGAGGTGCGGCGCGTTGGTCAGGAAGACCGGCACGAGCACGATGAACGCCGACCCGAGGAACGAGCCGAGGACGCTCCCGAGGCCGCCGATGATCACCATGAACAGGACCAGGAACGACAGCGAGATGTCGAACGCGAGCGTCTCGACGCTGCCGAGGTAGAGGAAGACGAGCTCGGCGCCCGCCACCCCGCAGTAGAACGAGCTGATGCCGAACGCGAGCAGCTTCGTCCGGAGCGGCCGCACGCCGATGATCTCGGCGGCGATGTCGCGGTCGCGGATCGCCATCCACGAGCGCCCCACCCGGCTGCGCACCAGGTTCTTCGCGATCAGCGCGAACACCGTCACGAGGGCGAGCGCCGTCACGTAGCGCGCGGCCGTCGTGGAGTTCGGGCCGGTGACGAGCACGCCGAGCACCGTCCGGTCCGGCGCCGTGATCGTGCCCGACGAGGCGTAGTTGGTGAACCACGCGACCTTGTTGAAGAGCCAGATGAGGAAGAACTGCGAGGCGAGGGTGGCGACCGCCAGGTAGAACCCCTTGATCCTGAGGCTCGGAACGCCGAACAGAAGCCCGACGGCGGCCGCGACGAGTCCCGAGATCAGGAAGACGACGATGATGTTGAGCTGCGGGAAGGCGGTGGTCAGCTTGAACGCCGAGTAGGCGCCGACGGCCATGAAGCCCCCGGTGCCGAGCGAGAGCTGCCCCGCGTAGCCGGTCAAGAGATTCAGTCCGATGGCCGCGAGCGCGTAGATCAGAAACGGGATCAGCACGGCCTGGAGCCAGTACTCGCTGGCGACGAGCGGCGGCACCACGAAGGCCGCGATCACCACCGCCAGGACGAAGACGCGATCCTGGACGATCGGGAAGATCGCCTGGTCGCTCGCGTACGTCGCTTTGAATTGCCCGGCTTCCCGATAAATCACGCGGCCCCGCCCGGCCCGTGGGGCGCCTTCGGTCGGTGGCGTCGGGCGGCGAATCTCATCGCGGTGTCATACCCGCTCGATGATTTTTTCGCCGAAGAGGCCCTGGGGTCGAACCAGCAGGAAGGCGAGGGCGAGGACGTAGGCGAACCAGTTCTCGATGGCGCCGCCGACCAGCGGCCCCCAGTAGACCTCGCCCAGCTTCTCCCCGACGCCGATGATGAGCCCGCCCACGATGGCGCCCGGCACGGACTCGAAGCCGCCCAGGATGAGCACCGGCAACGCCTTGAGCGCGATCAGCGACAGGCTGAACTGCACGCCGCTCTTGGCGCCCCACATCAGCCCGGCGACGATCGCGACGACGCCCGCGACGGACCACACGACGACCCAGATCGTCTTGAGCGGGATGCCGATCGACAGCGCCGCCTCGTGGTCGTCGGCGACCGCGCGCAGGGCTCGGCCGATGCGGGTCTTCTGGAAGAACAGCGCCAGCAGGGTGACCAGGACCGCAGCCGTCACCGCCGCCGTCAGCTCGAGCGAGTTGATTTGGACGCCGCGGACGACGAACGAGTGATCGGGGATGCCGACGTCGAGCTTCTTCACGTTGGCGCCCCACGCCATCTCCCCGAAACCCTCAAGGAAGAAGTTCAGGCCGATGGTCGCCATGAACAGGATGATCTGCGGTTGATTGACGAGCGGTCGCAGCACGACCCGCTCGATCGCGAAGGCCAGCCCCACCATCACGACGGTGGTCAGGGCGAGGGCGAGAACGACGGGCGCGCCGCGCTCGAGCAGCCCGACCAGCGTGAGGGCCGCGAACAGCACCATCACGCCCTGGGCGAAGTTGAACACCCCCGAGGCCTTGTAGATGAGCACGAACCCGAGCGCCAGCAGCGAGTACATGAGCCCGGCGAAAACGCCGCCGATCAGCACTTCGACGAGAAACGCGGGCGCACCCGCCATGTCCTTGAACGGCGCCACTAGAACCGCGTGCAGGACGTCCAGCATCAGACTCGGGGCCCCCTTCGATGCTCACGCATGCGCCACGCCCAGGTACGCGTCGAGGACGGCCTGGTCCTTCCGGACCTCGGCGGGCGGGCCGTCGGCGATCTTGCGGCCGTAGTCGAGCACCACCACCCGGTCGCAGATGTCCATGACCACGCCCATGTCGTGTTCGATGAGCGCGATGGTCGTCCCGAACTCGTGGTTGACGTCGAGGATGACGCGGCACATGTCCTCTTTCTCCTCGACGTTCATGCCCGCCATGGGCTCGTCGAGCAGCAGGAGCTTCGGCTCGGCGGCGAGCGCGCGGGCGAGCTCGACGCGCTTCTGCAGCCCGTAGGGCAGTCGGCCCGCCGGCGTCTTGCGGATCGCCTGGATCTCGAGGAAGTCGATGATCCGCTCCACGAAGGCCCGGTGCTCGAGCTCCTGGCGCTTGGCCGGTCCCCAGTAGAGCGCCTCGAGCAGGAAGCTCCCCCGCATTTTCAGCAGTCGCCCGGTCATGATGTTGTCGAGCACGCTCATGCCCTTGAACAGGGCGACGTTCTGAAACGTGCGGGCGATGCCGAGGGCGGCGACGTCGGGCGGCTGCAGGCGCGTCCGGTCCTTGCCTTCGAACGCGATCCGTCCCTCGTACGGGTGGTAGAACCCGCTGACGGCGTTGAGCAGCGTCGTTTTGCCGGCGCCGTTCGGGCCGATGATGGCCACGATCTGGCCATGCGCGACGCTCAGGCTCACCTGGTTGACCGCGATCAGCGCGCCGAACCGCACGCTCACGCCGTCCACCTCGAGCACCGGCCCCGCGGGCGCGGGGTGGCTCACCGCGCCGCCTGGGCGGAGAAGACGTCGACGTCGCGGATGCTCACGTCCGCGCGCATGGTGCCGGTACGGCCGTCTTCGTACGTCACCTTCGCCTCGACCTGGACACGGTCCTGCCCGGAGTAGAGCGCCTCGATGAGCGGCGCGTACTTCTGCGCGATGTAGCCCCGACGCACCTTGCGCGTCCGCGTGATCTCCTCGTCGTCCGGATCCAGCTCCTTGTGCAGGATCAGGAACCGCCTCACCTGGGCGCCGCGCAGGACCTCGTCCTCGGCGAGGCTTCGGTTCACGCGCTCCACCTCCCGGTGGATCAGCTCGTAGACCTCCGCCTTCTGGGCCAGGTCGGCGTAGCTCGTGTATGCAATGTTCCGGCGCTCCGCCCAGTTCCCCACGGCCGCGAGATCGATGTTGATGAACGCCGTCACGCAGGGCCGCTCCTGACCGATGCAGACGGCCTCGCGGACGTAGGGCGAGAACTTGAGCTTGTTCTCGAGGAATTTGGGGGCGAAGATCGTCCCGTCGGCCAGGCGGCTCACGTCCTTCGCCCGATCGATGATCTTCAGGTGGCCGTCGTGGTCCAGGAAGCCGGCGTCACCGGATCGGATCCAGCCGTCTTCCAGGGTCTGTCGCGTGGCCTCCGGGTTCTTCGCGTAGCCTTGAAAGACGCCGGGGCTCCGAAACAGCACCTCTCCCTCGCCCGAGATGCGGATCTCGACGTCCGTGATCGGCGTTCCCACGGTGTCCAGTCGCACGTCACCGTCCCGCTGGATGGTGACGAATACGCTGGCCTCGGTCATGCCGTAGAGCTGCTTGACGTTGACGCTCAGGCCGCGGAAGAAGAGGAAGATCTCCGGGCCGATGGCCTCGCCGGCGGTGTACGCGCGGCGGACGCGCGAGAAGCCGAGATTGTCCTTCAGCGGACCATAGACGAGGATGCTCCCCAGCGGGTAGAGCAGCCGCTGCCAGAGGGGGACCGCCTGCCGGTTAAGACGTCTGCGCTCGATGTCCTGTGCCAGGCGCAGGAAGAAGTGGACCATCGCGCGCTTCGGTCGCGCCGCGTCCTCGACGCGGACCATGACCCCGGTCAGGATGCTCTCCCAGATACGCGGTGGGCCGAAGAAGTAGGTCGGGGCGATCTCCTTCAGGTCCGAGAGGACGGTCGCCGGGCTCTCCGGACAGTTGATGGCGAACCCCATGATGATCGCCTGCGCGTAGGAGAAGATGTGGTCACCGACCCACGCCATCGGCAGATACGACAGGACTTCCTCGTCCTCGTCCAGGCCCTCGCAGCGCGCCGCGTTGCGCGCGGTCGCGATCAGGTTCCGGTGGGACAGCATGGCGCCCTTCGGCGCGCCAGTGGTGCCCGAGGTGTAGCAGATGATGGCGACGTCATCCGCGGCGCCCCGGGCGACCTCGTCGTCGAAGTGCGTGGGATGGCCCACCTCGAACTTCTTCCCCAGCTCGCAGAGCTCGGCCAGGCTCACGAGGCCGGGCTCGCCATAGGTGCGCATCCCGCGCGGATCATCGTAGACGACGTGCTGGAGGTGCCGGCAGCGCGCCCGCACGCTCAGGAGCTTGTCCACCTGCTCCTGATCCTCGACGACGGCGAACCGGACCTCGGCGTGATCGACGATGTACTCGAGCTCCTTCTCGATGGAGTCCTGGTAGATCGGCACCGGGACGCCGCCCAGCGCCTGGGCCGCCATCACCGCCCAGTAGAGCTGGGGGCGGTTATCGCCGACGATGGCGACGCGGTCGCCGCGCGCGAAGCCGAAGGAGGCGAGGCCGAGCGCGATGAGGCGCGCCTGCTCGAAGTACTGGGACCACGTGTACGCCTGCCAGATCCCGAAGTCTTTTTCCCGGATCGCGACCTTGTTTCCGAGCCGTCGCGCGTTGAGCCGGACGAGCTTCGGGAACGTATCGTGCTCAGGGTCGAGTGCCTGAGCGTCGGTGCTTTTCGCAACTGCCGCCAAATTGCCTCCGGGACGGTCTGTGCTACTGCCGCAAGGGCGGGTAGAGCCAAACGGAGCCGGATCGCGTCTGCTTCTCAGGCCACCCTCGGCTCACGGCCCCGCTACAATGGCGAGAGTCTAGCCAAGCACAGAGGTTGTGTCAAGAAATTGACCAGGATAACGAGGACTTACGGAACGACGTCGACTTCGCCGCGGACTCGATCAAGGGCAGGCAGAAGTAAAACGGCGAAGGCCGCGCAGGCGAGGTAGATCATCCAGTGCAGCTCGCGGCCCCGACCGCGGAGGAGCTTGATCACGGCGTAGGCAGGTGAACGGCATCGCCAGCATCGAGGAACAGGAGGCCTGTCACCACGGGGGCGAGCCCGGTTCGAGCGCCGTCGGCCACACCGGCGGCGGACTCGATGTAGGTCGTGTTGCTGCTGCAGTTGGCGAGGCCACCGAACATGGCCCCGAGGGAGTCGACCAGGAGGACACGGTTGGCCCCCCGCAGCCGACCCCGGGCGTCGGGGTCGAAGGCACGCATCACCTTCGCGCCCCGGCGGCCAGGGTGCCAGCCTGTCGACAGGCCCCCATTAATCGAGGACCTGTTGTCATTTCCGGAACTGCTGAAAGTCGACCGGCCGCTTCTCGACGAACGCGTTCCGGCCCTCCATCGCCTCCGCCGTCTGGTAATAGAGGCCGAGCGCGGTGTGGGCGAACTGCGCCACGCCGGCCCGCTGCTCGGAGTCGATGTTGAACGACTGCTTGGCGAGCGCGAGCGCCGTCGGGCTCTTGTCGAGGAGCTCGGCGCACCATTTCTCCACCTCGGCGCGAAGCTCTCTGAGCGGGACCACCCGGTTGACGAGACCCATCTCGAGAGCCTGCTGCGCCGAGTACTGGCGGCAGAGGTACCAGATCTCCCGCGCCTTCTTCTCGCCGACGACGCGGGCGAGGAATCCGGTGCCGTGGCCCGCGTCCACGCTGCCGACACGCGGCCCGGTCTGGCCGAAGACGGCGTTCTCGGAGGCGATCGAGAGGTCGCAGAGCAGGTGCAGGACGTGGCCGCCGCCGATCGCGAACCCGTTGACCATCGCGATGACCGGCTTCGGGATGTGGCGGATCGAGCTGTGCAGGGCCTCGACGTCCATCGGGCGCTGGCTGGTCGCGCCCGCGGCGCCCGGAGCGTACCCGCCCTGGCCTCGCTCCTTCTGGTCGCCGCCGGCGCAGAAGGCCTTGTCGCCGGCGCCGGTGAGCACCACGACCCCGACGGCCGGGTCCCAGCGCGCATCCAGGAACGCGTCGGTCAGCTCCGCCACGGTCGTCGTGCGGAAGGCATTGCGAACCTCGGGCCGGTTGATCGTGATCCAGGCGACGCCGTTCTGCTTCTCGTAGAGGATGTCCGTGTACGCCATGGGGCCCTCCGACCCGCTAGAGCGATTTTCGCAGGAGGTTTCCGAGCTCGCCGATGACACCGCGACGGAAGGTCAGCACGCAGACGACGAAGATCACGCCCTGGACGACAGTGACCCACGCGCCGAGCTGCGACAGATAGTTCTCCAGCGCCATCACGATGAACGCGCCGACCACCGGCCCGAACACCGTGCCGAGCCCGCCCAGCAGCGTCATGAGCACCACTTCGCCCGACATCGTCCAGTGGACGTCGGTGAGAGACGCGAGCTGGAAGACGAGGGCCTTCGTCGCCCCGGCGAGGCCGGCGAACGTCGCCGAGAGCACGAACGCGAGAAGCTTGTACCGCTCGGCGCGGTACCCGAGCGAGACGGCGCGCGGCTCGTTCTCCCGGATCGCCTTCAGCACCTGACCGAACGGCGAGTGGATCGCGCGGTAGATCAGGAGGAACCCGGCGAGAAAAATGGCGAGCACGACGAAGTAGAGCGTCAGCGTCTCGTTCAGGTTCAGCACCCCGAGGAGGGTGCCGCGCGGGACCGACTGGATGCCGTCTTCACCGCCGGTGAAGCCGGCCTGCACGCTGAAGAAATAGACCATCTGCGCGAACGCCAGCGTGATGTTCGCGAAGTAAATGCCCTTGCTGCGGATCGCCAGGGCGCCGATGACGACGCCGAGCGCAGCCGCCACCGCGGTGCCGAAGAGGATCGCCAGCTCCGGTGGGAACCCCCAGGCCTTCGCGGAGTGCGCCGCGCCGTAGCCCGCCGCGCCGAGGAAGGCGGCGTGGCCGAACGAGAGGAGCCCGACGTAGCCGATGAGGAGGTTGAAGGCGCAGGCGAAGAGCGCGAAGCACAGCGCCTTCATGAGAAACACCGGGTACACGAGGAACGGCGCCGCCGCGAGGACAGTCGTCATCACCCCGAAGGCGACCACCTGGGGGATCGGCACCCCCGTCACCGCCGGGGCGGCTGCGCCGACGTATTCGTTGGCCGTCGCCGTCACGAGGCCCGCCCGAAGAGGCCGCTGGGCCTCACCAGGAGCACGAGCGCCATGATGACGAAGATCACCGTGTTGGACGCTTCGGGGTAGAAGACCTTGGTGAAGCCCTCGACCACTCCGAGGGCGAAGCCCGTCACGATCGAGCCCATGATCGAGCCCAGGCCGCCGATCACGACCACCGCGAAGACGACGATGATGAGGTCGGCGCCCATGAGCGGGTTCACCTGATAGATCGGCGCCGCGAGCACGCCCGCCAGCGCTGCGAGGCCGACCCCGAACCCGTAGGTCAGCGTGATCATCCGGGGCACGTTGATCCCGAACGCTTGCACGAGCGCCGGGTTTTCGGTCGCGGCGCGCAGGTACGAGCCGAGGCGCGTCCGCTCGATCACGTACCAGGTCGTGAGGCAGACCGCGAGCGAGAACACGATGACCCAGGCCCGGTAGTTGGGCAGGAACATGAAGCCGAGATTCTGGCCACCGGCGAGCTCGCGGGGCATCGAATAGGGCAATCCCGACGAGCCGTATTCGTGGCGAAACAGACCCTGGATGATCAGGGCGAAACCGAACGTCAGCAAGAGGCCGTAGAGATGATCGAGGTGATAGAGGCGTTTGAGCGTCGTGCGCTCGAGCGCGATGCCGGTGATGCCCACGACGACCGGCGCGATGAGGAGCGCCCACCAGTAGCCGAGCCCCGCCCACTGCAAGAGGAAATACGCCACGAACGCGCCCATCATGTACTGGGCGCCGTGGGTGAAATTGATGATGTTGAGCAGTCCGAAGATGACCGAGAGCCCGAGGCTCAGCAGGGCGTAGAACGCCCCATTGATCAGTCCGATCAGCAGCTGACCGAACAGCGCCTGCGTCGGCACTCCCAAAATCGTCATGCCCGGGCGCGTCGCAACGACGGGCGCGGGGCGGACCCGTTCCCTTCACGCGGAGAGCGTACGGGCCGCGCCTGGATGGAGCCCAGCCGCGCAGGGCCATGCCCACGCGTGCCGCGTGGTCGCAGCACCCCTCGCAGACCCTGGCTCCCGCCCCGCGCCCGTCGCACCGCGCCTATTTTTTGACGAGCTCGCACCCTCCCTGGTCGAGTGGCCGGAACGCCTGCTCGGCCGGGATGGTCGCCTGGATCTTGTAGTAGTCCCACGGGTATTTCGACTCGGCTGGCTTCTTCACCTCGACGAGGTACGCCGGATGGATCTTGCGGCCGTCGACGCGGATGGTCCCCTTGCCGAAGAGCGGGTCGTCCGTCGGCAGCTCCTTCATCTTGGCGATGACCTTGGCGCCTTCGTCGCTCTTGAGCGCCTCGACGGCCTTCAGGTAGTGCAGCGTCCCCGCGTAAACGCCGGCGTGGATCATCGTCGGATGGATCCCCCGATTGCGCTCGGCGAACCGCTTCGCGAACGCGCGCGTTTTCTCGTTGAGATCCCAGTAGAAGGTCTCGGTGAAGGTGAGCCCCTGGGCTTTCTCGAGGCCGAGCGCGTGCACGTCGGTGAGGAAGACCAGGAGACCCGCGAACTTCTGGCCGCCCTTCACGATGCCGAACTCGGCGCCCTGCTTGATGGCGTTGGTGGTGTCGCCGCCGGCGTTGGCCAGGCCGATGATCTTGGCCTTCGAGGCCTGCGCCTGGAGCAGGAACGACGAGAAGTCCTGGGTGTTGAGCGGGTGCCGGACCTTGCCCAGGACCTTGCCACCGTTCTTGAGCACGACCGCCTCGACGTCGCGCTCGAGCGCGTGGCCGAACGCGTAGTCGGCGGTGATGAAGAACCATGTGTCGCCGCCGGTCTTCACGACCGAGTTGCCGGTGCCATTCGCGAGCGCCCACGTGTCGTACGTCCAGTGGATCGTGTTGGGCGAGCACGCCTTGCCGGTGAGGTCGGACGACGCCGCAGAGGAAACGATGAACGCCTTGCCCTTGTCGCGGGTGATCTGGTTGACGGCGAGCGCGACGCCGGAGTTGGGCACGTCGAGGATGAGGTCCACCTTCTCGGCGTCGTACCACTGGCGGGCGAGCTGGGAGCCCACGTCGGCCTTGTTCTGGTGGTCGGCGAACACGATCTCGACCTTCAGGCCCTTGGCGGTGGCCCCGTAGTCCTCGACCGCCATCCGCGCCGCCACCACCGAGCCCTGGCCGGCCAGGTCGGCGTAGAGGCTCGACTGGTCGTTGAGGACCCCGATCTTGACGACGCCGTCGGAAATCTGGGCGCGGGCCGGGCTCGCGGCCAGGGTCAGAACGCCGATGAGTGCGACGATGCGTGCGATGGTCATGCGCTGCGCTCCTTCGCGACCGATGTCGGTCGTCCGCCGGCACTACACCCCGAGGTAGTCATGGAGCTTGTTCATGTTGGCGTCGAGCTCTCCGTTCGGAATCATGTCCACCACCCGGCCGTGCTCCATCACGTAGTGCCGGTCGGCGACGGTGGCGGCGAAGCGGAAGTTCTGCTCGACGAGGAGGACGGTGAACCCTTCGCTCTTGAGCCGCCGGAGCGTGACACCGATCTGCTGCACGATCACCGGGGCCAGCCCCTCGGTCGGCTCGTCGAGCAGCAGGAGCCGGGCGCCGGTTCGCAGGATGCGGCCGATCGCCAGCATCTGCTGCTCGCCGCCCGACAGCGTCGTGCCGCCCGCCCGGAGCCGCTCCCGGAGGTTGGGGAAGAGCCCGTAGATCGCGTCGACCCCGAGCCCGCCGGGCCGGACCACCGGCGGCAACAAGAGATTCTCCTCGACGGTGAGGCTCGCGAAGATGCCGCGCTCCTCCGGGCAGAACGCGAGCCCGAGCCGCGCGATGCGGTTGGACGGGAGATCGATGAGCTCCCGGCCCTCGAAGCGGATGGAGCCCCGCCGCCGGCCGACGATGCCCATGATCGACTTGAGCGTCGTCGTCTTGCCGGCGCCGTTGCGGCCCAGGAGTGTCACCATCTCGCCCGGGCGGATCTCGAAATCGACGCCGTGGAGAATGTGGGACTCGCCGTACCAGGCGTGGAGGTCGCGAACCTCGAGCAGCGGCTCAGGCATGGCCCGAACCCATGTAGGCCTGGATCACGTCCGGGTTCCGCGACACGCTCCGGTAGTCGCCCTCCGCGAGGACTTCGCCCCGCGCCAGGACCGTGATGATGTCCGAGAGATTCTCGACCACGCTGAGGTTGTGCTCGACCATCAGGACCGTGCGGTTCGCCGCCACGCGCTTGATCAGCGCCGAGATGCGCTCCACGTCGTCGTGGGCCATCCCGGCGGTCGGCTCGTCGAGCAACATCATCTCCGGTTCGAGCGCCAGCGTCGTCGCGATCTCCAGGGCGCGCTTGCGGCCGTACGGCAGCTCCACGGCGGGCGTGTGCGCGAACGCGGCGAGGCCCACCGCCTCGATCAGCTCGACCGCGCGGCCGTTCAGGCCGTCGAGCACTCGCTCCGACCGCCAGAAGTCGAACGAGGCGCCGCGCTTGCGCTGGAGCGCGACGCGCACGTTCTCCAGTACCGAGAGGTGGGGGAACACGGCCGAGATCTGGAACGAGCGCACGAGACCCAGCCGGGCGATGTCCGCGGGCCGGGAGCCGGTGATCTCGCGACCCTTGAAGCGGATGCGCCCGCGGGTGGGCGCCAGGAAATGGGTCAGGAGATTGAAGCAGGTGGTCTTGCCGGCGCCGTTGGGGCCGATGAGCGCGTGGATCGTCCCACGGTGCACGCGCAGCCTCACGTCCTTCACCGCGACGAAGCCGCGAAACTCCTTGGTGAGCCCCTCGGTTTCCAGGATGACGTCGTCGACCATCTCAGGAGGGCAAGCCGGCCGGCGGATAGAAGCGCGCCTCCCGCTGCTCCTTCCAGGCGCGGTTGGACTCGTCCATCTCCCACGACGCCACGCACTCGCTCTGCGCCCTCAGCACCTCCTCGAGCAGCCCGCGCGGGTCGCGGTGGAACGACTCGTGGAGCAGTCGCTTGGTGTGGGCGGTCGCGGTGGGAGAGGCGCCGCGCGCCTTCCCGATGACGGTCGCGAGCGCCCCCTCGAGGTCGGCGCGCGGACACACCCAGTTGACGAGGCCGATGGCGCGCGCCTCGGCGGGACTCACGTGGTCGTTCAGGAGCGCCAACTCCTTGGCGCGCCCCACGCCGACGACGCGCGCCAGGCGCAGCACCGCGCCGTCGGGGACGAGGCCGTGGCGGGTCGCGCCGAGGCCGAGGATGGCGTCGTCGGTGACCAAACGGAGATCGCACGCGAGCGCCAGCTGCAAGCCGCCGCCGATCGAGTAGCCATGCAGGACGGCGACCGTGAGCTTCGGCATGTCCTCCAGGCGGTCGAGCGCGCGGTTCCAGTGCCGATAGAACGCCTCGCCGATCGACCCCGCCGCGAGCGCGGTCCGGTCCATGCCCGAGCAGAACGCCCGGCCGGCCCCGCGAACGACCACCTGCGCGACGCTGGCGTCGGTCGCGGCGGTCGCGGCGTGGTCGGCGAGCGCGGCGGCGAGCTCGGTGGACAGCGCGTTGAGGACGTTCGGCCGGTTGAGCGTGATCCAGCCGACTCCGTCCCTGGCTTCGTAGGTGACGAGCGCCTCGGTCACCTAGGTCCGCTCGGTGAGATTGTGGACGCCGCTCACGAAGTTGTACGATCACCGCGTGTCGTGTGAAAGTCAAGGCCGCCCGGATGTGCGCCGCCGCAGCGCGAAGCGCGAGGGGAGCCTGCGACGGATAAGGAGGCCCCGCCCATGACCGTGACCACACGCCGCCGATTCGTCGCCGGCGCCCTCGCCGCGACAACGACCCCCGTCCTGACGCGCGCCGCCCGCGCGCAGACCGCGGTCAAGATCGGCACGGCGGTGCTCGGCGACTACGCGATGGCGGGCCCGGTCATCGTCGCCCTCGAGCGGGGCTTCTTCAAGTCCGAGGGGCTCGCCGCCGAGTTCGTGCCGTTTCGCGGCGGCCCGGATCTCCTCAAGGCGGTGATGGCCGGCGAGTGTCTCGTCGGGATCACCGGCAGCACCGACATTTTCGTCTTCCGCGAGGCCGGCTCGCCGATCAAGATGATCGCGACGCACACTGAGGGCAATCACTTCACGCTGAACGTCGCGCAGGACGTCCAGCGGGTCGGCGACCTCAAGGGCAAGGCGATCGGTGTCACCCGCGTGGGCGCCACGACGTGGGTCTTCGCTCGCATGCTCGCCAAGAAGGAAGGCTGGGACCCGGACAAGGACGTGCAGGTTGTCGGCCTCGGCGGCCTCGACGCACAGCTCGCGGCCATGGCCCGCAAGGAGATCAGCGCCTACGTCTGGGGCGACGGCGGCGCGGTGACCGAGCTCCAGGGCAAGTCCAAGGTCCTTCTGCGCTTGGACTCGGTGACGCCGAAGTGGATCAGTCAGATCCAGTACGCGTCCGAGGATGCGATCTTCAGGCAAACCGACGCGATCCGGAAGAGCCAGCGAGCGCTCTTCCGTGCGCTCAAGCTCATGCGCGAGAACCCGAGAGACGCGGCGGAGCTCGTGTCCAAGAAGCTCGGCTGGACCCCGGAGGCGGTCCTCGGCGCCCACAAGATCTCCGGCCCGTTGCTGCCCGTCGACGGCCAGATCAACGCGGAGGCGCTCGTGGCCATGCAGGAGACGCTCCTGGAGCACGGCCTCATCAAGAAGAAGCTCCCTCTCGCCGACCACTACACCCGGGAGTTCACGCCTGTTCGGGTATAGCGCGAGTCACTGTCGCGGGGAAGGTCGTAGCGGTGGCCGTGAGTCAGGCGTGAACCCCAGGTGGCCTGCTTCAGATGCTCGGGGCTCCGGTCCGCTTACCATCCTGATCGGCCTGTTCATCCTGCTTTGCGCGAGTCCGGGCGTCGGGACGGCCCAGGTCTTCATCGCGACCCACCCCAAGCCCGAGTTCACGATCGGACCGCTCTTCGTCCGGGCGAACGTCGGGCCCGCCGCCGGGCCGGTCGACGTCACCGTGCTCTTCAGCGTGGTGATGCCGGCCACCGTCAGCGGCGGTGTGCTCGAGCAGGACCTCTACCTCCTCTGGCCCGGCGAGGTGGACGGCGAGGTCGTTACCGGCGCGCCCGAGCCCGAGCTCCGCCGCACCGTCGAGGCGCGCGGATTCCAGGTGACGCGGGAAGGACGACTGCCGCTCTCGGCACGGGCCGTTTACTCCGGCCCCCAGCGTCCGCAACCCGAGGCGCTTCCTGGCGGCGCGCCGTTCGTCACCTATTCCCGGGAGGGCGGCCCGCTCGGCCAGGGCGCGCCGGCGAGCTGGATCCGGATCCCGTGGACCCCCCGGCTCGTCGATCGCACGTGGCTCGTCGAGCTCCGGATGCGCCTGACGACGCTCCGGAGGCCCAAGCAAGCCACCTGGCTGGAGAACGTCCTCTGGGGCGAGCGTCACGTGATCACCCTGAGCTTCAACGACGTCAGGACGCGCGCGACGTTCCCGATGTACCTCGCCCATCGCGATCGCGTCGTCCACCTCGCCGACGATCCTTCCCAGCTCATCATCAACTTCATCGACTCGGATCACCTGAAGATCCACGAGGTCTATCCCGGTTCGAGCCAGCGGCGATCGAGCGAGACCCGCCGGGCCACGGAGATCGTCTCGGCCTATCTCGATCCGTCCGAGGGAATCCGACCTCAAGTCTTGTCGGTGCAGTTCGGATACTTCACGGGCTGGAAGGCCTGGGCGCCGGTCCTCTTCGCCACGCTCTTCTTCGTCCTGGGCAACCTCGCGGGGCCGCTGGTCACGACCCTCGCCAAGGGTGTCGGCGCGCGGATCCAGGGACGCATTCACTTCGGGCCGGGCAGTGGCGCTCCCGCCCGGCGCGATACCGGGACAGTCGTCCCGCGCGAGACCCTCGCGCGCATCTCGCCGGGCCAGACGACGTACGACGAGATCCTCAGCCTTTGCGGGCCCGACCCGGAGGAGCGCGAGCGTCTCAGCGCGCCAGGCCGCCGTACCCTCGTCTACCGCGGGCGGCGCGTCGTGCCGTACCGGCAACGGCGGCTCGGCTGGCTCGCGACCGTGCACCGCTGGGACGTCGAGCACCATGAGGTCGAGATCGAGCTCGACGGCGACAGAGTCCGCGACATCCAGGCCCAGGTCCACAGGAGTCGCCTGACCCAGCCGGGGCAGGCCTGAGGGAGCTCTCCGGTGATCCGCGCCTGGATCGCGGCGCTACTGCTCGTGGCCCCCGTCGCCGCCGAGGGACAGGTCTTCCTCGCCTCGCGGCCGAACCCCGAGTTCACGATCGGCCCGCTCTTCGTGCGCGCGACCGTGACGCCCGAGCTCAGCGCCGTCACGCTGGACGTCCTCTGGAGCCTTGTGATCCCGCCGACCCGGAGCGGCGCCGCCATCCAGCAGGATCTCTATCTCCTCTGGCCCAATTCGGTCGGCGCGAGCGCGGCGGACGGGCCGCCCGACGCGGCGCTCGCCGCGTACGTCGCGGAGCGCGGGTTCACGCCGATCAAGGAGGGGCGCCTGCCGCTCTTCGCGCAGAGTCTCTATCGTATCGGCGAGGAGCTGCCGCCCGAGCCCGTCGCCGGCGGCGCGCCGTTCGTGACGATCATCCGCCTGGGCGGCCCGCTCGGCCTCACGTCGCCCGTGACCTACGTGCGGATCCCCTGGACGCCCCTGCTCGCCAACCGCACCTGGCTGATGGACCTCCGGATGCAGGTGACGGACATCGTCAAGCGGCGCACGGCGACCTGGATCGAGGACGCGTTTTGGGGCCCGCACTACGCGATCTCGCTCACGTTCAACGACGTGCGGCCGCGCGCCCTGTTCCCGCTCTATTTCGAGCATCGGGACCGTGTCATCCGTCTCGCCGACGACCCGTCGCAGCTCGTCCTAAACTTTCGCGACGCCGAGCACCTCAAGATCTACGACATCTTCCCGCGCACGGCGGGACGCCGGCTCAGCGAGACGCTCGACTCGACCGAGGAGATCTCGCTCTTCCTCGACCGCTCCGAAGGCATCAGTCCCCAGGTCCTGACGGTGCAGTTCGGCTACTTCAGGGGCCTGCGGTCTTGGGCGCCGGTCCTGATCCCGATCGTCTTCTTCGCCCTCGGCAACCTGGCGATGCCCCTCTTTATGATGATCGCGCGTCGGGCCGGCGCCCAGCTCGCGAGTCGCGTTCAGTTTGGGCCCGGCGACGCCGCGCGGCAGACCGGCGTCATCTTCTCGCGCGATACGCTCGCACGCATCGTGCCGGGGACGACGCGGTACGAGGAGGTCTTGCGGCTCGGCGTCGGCGCCCCCGAAGAGCACGAGCAGCTCGCCACGCCTGATCGGCGCACGGTCGTCTACCGCGGGCGCCGGGTCGTGCCCCAGCGCCAACGCCGCTTCGGGTGGCTCGCGACGGTCAGTCGCTGGTCCGTGGAGGAGCACGAGGTCGAGATCACGCTCGAGCGGGACATCGTCACCGACGTGCAGGCGCGTGTGCGCCGCTCGCCCCTCACCCCTCCCGCCACCAGCTAAGCCCAGCACGCGTGCCGGGGCCTTGACAGGGGTCGCGAACCGCCCCCATATAGAGCCCTCTGACGTCCGAAATCCACGCACCGCCGAGGGAGGCGTGTATGGCAGCGATGACCCGACGAGACGTACTCAAGATCGCGGCAGCCGGAGCCGCCGCGGCGCTGCCGGGCGGGATCCCGAGCCCCGCGCACTCGCAAGGTACGCAGAAGCGCGAGCTCGTCGTCGCTCAGGGCGGCGACGTCGCCCAGTTCGACCCGCACATGAGCACATCGTCGAACGACATCCGCATCTCGTTCAATCTCTTCGACAACCTGACGAGCCGGCGCCCGGACGGCAAGCTGGCTCCGGGCCTCGCGACGGAGTGGAAGCTCCAGGGCCAGACGACGTGGGTGTTCAAGCTGCGCCAGGGCGTCAAGTGGCACAACGGCGACCCCTTCAGCTCGGCGGACGCCAAGTTCAGCATCGAGCGCACCTACGATCCCAATACCAAGACGCGGGTCAACACCGTCTTCACGACCGTGGATAGGATCGAGGCGCCGGACCCAGCGACGCTGATCATTCACACCAAGAAGCCCGATCCGCTGCTGCCCGCGCGGCTCGGGTTCTACGGCGGGCAGATCGTGCCCAAGAAATACCTGGACGCCGTCGGCCCCGACACCTTCAACCAGAAGCCGGTCGGCACGGGACCCGTGCGCTTTGTCTCCTGGACGAAGGACGACAGGGTCGTGCTCGAGGCGAACCCGGACTACTGGGGCGGCCGTGTGGACTTCGATCGCCTCATCGTTCGGGCCCTGCCCGAGATGGCGCCCCGGGTGGCGGCCCTGCTCAAGGGCGAAGTGGATCTGATCACCCAGGTTCCGCCCGACCAGGGCGAGCGAGTCAAGGCCAACGCCGGCACCCTGGTGAGCGGCGCCCTCTACGGCGGGCTCTACGTGCTCGCCGTGAACTCGAAGCGGCCGCCGCTCGACAACCCACTGGTGAAGCAGGCGCTCTCACTGGCCATCGACCGGGAGACCATCGTCAAGGAGCTGTGGCGAGGGCGAGGCGTCGTTCCCAGCGGCCCCATCGCCAAGGGCGACAATCACTTCGACGCTTCGCTGCCGCCGCTCGCCTACGATCCAAAGGAAGCCAGGGAGCGTCTGCGCAAGGCCGGCTACAAGAACGAGGAGATCGTCATCGAAACCACCGCGGGCTACATGGCGGGCGACAGGCCCATGGCCGAGGCCGTTCAGGCCATGTGGCGCGACGCGGGGGTCAACGCCAAGGTCGAGCTCTTCGAGTATTCCGTGCGCGCCCAGAAGAACCGCGACAAGAGCTTCAAGGGCGTGTGGTGGTCGGATCCGACGTCAACGCTGCGCGACCCCGACGGCATGATGTGGCGCCTGCTCGGTCCCGGTGGCCCGCAGGACTACTGGCGTCATCCCGAGTTCGACGAGCTCGGCAACGCCGCCCGTTTCTCGGTCGACGAGAAGTTCCGCGCCGACGCGTACCGGAAGATGACCAAGATCTCCCTCGAGCACTTTCCGTGGATTCCGGTGATCCAGCCGTACGAGGACTACGGGCTCCAGAAGCACGTGGAGTGGACGCCGGACCCGCTGCAGCAGCTCGAGATCCGCCGCTTCAACTTCAAGTTCCGCCGCGCGTAGACCGGCTTCCGGGGGCGGAGCCTGGCGGGCTCCGCCCCCGCGCCTATGCGCGGGCTCCTGCCGTTCCTCGGCTCCCGACTCCTCCGCGCGGCGGTCGCGCTCTGGCTCGTCTCGACCGTCGTCTTCGTGGTCATGCGCCTGTCGGGCGATCCCGTACCGTTGCTCTTGCCTCCCGACGCCCCGCGCAGCGAGATCTTCCGCGTCCGCGCCGAGCTCGGCCTCGACCGTCCCCTGCCGGTGCAATACGTTGTCTTCCTCGGCAACGTTCTCCGCGGGGACTTCGGCCGGTCGATCCACTTTCGCCAGCCCGCCTTTCGCGTGGTACTCGGCTACCTGCCGGCGACATTCGAGCTCGGCCTGACGGCGTTCGTCCTCGCGTCGCTCGTCGCCCTGCCCATCGGCGTGGTCTCCGCGGTTCGGCGCAACTCCCCGGTCGACCAGGTAACCATGGGACTGGCGCTCGTCGGCCAGTCGGCGCCGACGTTCTTCATCGGGATTCTCCTGATCCTGGTCGTCTCGCTGAAGCTCGGCCTCCTGCCGACCTCCGGCCGGGAGGACTGGCGGAATCTCGTCCTGCCCGCGCTCACGCTCGGTGCCTTCGCCATGGCCTCGATCGCCCGGCTCACCCGGTCGGCGGTGCTCGAAGTGCTGCGAGCGGACTACATCCGGACCGCCCGCGCCAAGGGCCTGTCCGAGGCGCTGGTCGTCGCCAAGCACACGCTGAAGAACGCGGCCGTCCCGATCGTCACCATCACCGGGCTGCAGTTCGGCACGCTGCTCGGCGGCGCCGTCGTGACGGAAACGGTGTTTGCGTGGCCGGGCATCGGACGGCTCGCGATCCAGTCGATCTACAACCGCGACTACCCCGTCGTGCAGTGCACGGTGTTCCTGTCCGCCGTGCTCTTCATCGTGATCAACTTCTGCATCGACCTGGTCTATGGTCTCCTCGATCCCCGCGTCCGACCGAGCTGACCTGGCGCCGGGCGCGGCGCCGGCGGTCCGCCCGAGCCGTGGGCGACGAACCCGGCAGATGGCGCTCGGCGGCGGCGTGTTCGTCTTGCTGCTGGTCGTGACCGCGCTGGCGGCGCCGGTGATTGCGCCGCACGATCCCGTCCGCCAGTCGCTGCGGGCGCGGCTGGCGGCGCCCACGCTCTCTGCCGCCGATGGCAAGGCGCACGTGCTCGGCACCGACCACCTCGGGCGCGACGTCCTCTCGCGTACGATCCACGGGGCGCGGATCTCGCTGCTGGTCGGCTTCGCGGCGGTGGTGGTGGGTGGAATCGTCGGCGCCACGCTCGGCCTCCTGGCCGGCTTCCGCGGCGGCTGGACCGACACCATGATCATGACGCTCGCCGACGCCCAGCTCGCGTTTCCCTTCATCCTGCTCGCGATCGGGATCATCGCGGTGCTCGGGCCGAGCTTCCCCACGCTGATCGTCGTCATCGGGCTCTCGGGGTGGGTCACCTACGCGCGCGTCCTCCGATCGCAGGTGCTGGTGCTGCGCTCGCGCGAGTTCGTCGACGCGATCCACGCTCTCGGCGGCTCGGTAGCGCGCGTGATCGCCCGCCACATCCTTCCCAATGTGCTCTCGTCGCTCGTCGTCATCGCCACGCTCGAGCTGGCCCGCGCGATCGTGCTCGAGGCAACGCTTTCGTTCCTCGGCCTCGGCGTTCAGCCGCCGACGCCATCCTGGGGCGGGATGGTCCACGAGGGGCGGGAGTATCTCGACTCGGCGTGGTGGATCTCGACGGCTCCCGGGATCGTGCTGATGCTCACGTCCATCGTCGTGAGCCGCACGGGAGACTGGCTTCGCGATCTGCTCGATCCGACCCTTCGGGGCGAGTAGGAGAGCTAGGCGCCGTACGCGACCGGGATGCGCTCGAGGACGCAGAACGGAATCGTCACGGACTCGGCGCACGCCAGGCAGTAGAAGTCGAGCTCGAGGCCCGCGCGTTGTCCGTGGAGCAAGAGCCGCTGACTGCACCGGGAGTGGTGGAGCGCGCCGTCGAGTGCCATGTATACGGTGACGACCTCTGCCGCGACCAAGGAGCCCATTGCCGTTTGTCCTCCTGTATCCAGGAAAGAGCAATTGGCATTCCAGGGATGGACAGTGGCCTAACCCGGTGATATCTCAGGCCCTTCGGCGGTCGTGACGACGGGGGTGTTCAGGAATTGGGCGGCGGCCTGAGAAGCCCTGGACCGGACGGGATCAGCCGCGCCAGTGCGAGAGCTTGTCGTTCAGGTGGTCGAGCGCCAGAACGATCGCGATCGACGCCGCCGACACGAGCCCGGTCGCCGCGAACAGCTCGGGGGCCTGGAAGCCATTGGCGAGCGAGCCCATGACGTAGCCCATGCCGCGGACCCCTGCGAACATTTCGACTACGAGGACCCCCAGCAGGCAGAACACGATGCCGAGCCGCATCCCCGCGAGCACCGAGGGGACGATCGCCGGGAGCAGCACCTTCCAGTAGAGCTGCCACGTGGTCGCGCCGAACGACCGCGCCACCGTCACGAGCGTGCGGTCCACATCGCGCACGGCGCCCATCACGAGCACCATGATCGGGAAGAGCCCGTGGATTGCGCCGTAGAAGACCGCGGGCGTCGTGCCGTAGCCGAGCAAGAGGACGATCCAGGGCAGCACCAGGATCTTCGGGATGCCGTAGAGCGCGATCACGTAGGGGGACAGGACGTCCCGCAGCAGCCGTACCGAGCCGACGACGACGCCAGCCGCGACGCCGAGCGTCACCGACAGCGCGTAGGCGACCGCGGTCTTGCCGAGCGTGTCGCCCAGGCCGGCGAACGCGGTGCCGCCGATCCGGAGGAGCGCCCGGGCGACAGCGCTCGGCGCCGGGACGAAAAGCGGATCGACCCACCCCGCCCGCGCCACGACCTCCCACGAAACGAGCGCGGCGAGCACGGTCACGAGCTGGAGGACCCGGACTTTCATCATTGTAGCGGGGTCCGTGAGGCCGGCTTGAACCGGGAGTGGCCTGAGACAGGTGCGACCCGGCTCCGCTCCTGCGGACATCCCTTCGAGTGGGGGTGGCCTGAGACAGGTGCGACCCGGCTCCGCTCCTGCGGACAACCCTTCGGGTGTTGCCTCATTCCGTCCACCGGCGGGCACGGCGCTCGAGGAGGCTCGCGAGGACGTCAGAGCCGACGACCAGGACCAGCGTCACGAGCACGAGCGCGACGTAGTCCGCGGTTCGCAGAAGACCGTACGCGTGGTTGATGAGAGCACCCATACCGGCCTTCGAGCCGAGGATCTCACCGACGATGACGCCGATCACGCACAGCGCGAGCCCGGTCCGCAGTCCCCCCACGAGCGTGAAGAGCATCGAGGGCAACATGACCCGACGGAAGACGGTCACCGCGCCCGCGCCGTACGCGCGCGCGACGGTGACGAGCTGCGGGTTCACCTGGCGAACGCCGGCGAGAACCGCCAGCGTGATCGGAAAGAAGCCCAGCAGGAAGCCGAATGCGATCTTCGAGGCCGCGTCGAGGCCGAAGAAGAGCATCAGGGAGGGGTACCAGACGACCGCCGGCACTGCGTAGAGCGCCGCCAGCATGGGTCCCCAGACGCGGCCGACGAGCCGGTGCATACCGAGCATGAAGCCGCAGCCGAGTCCGGCCGCGACCGCCAGCGTGTACGCCGCCCCGATCTCGCGCAGCGTCAGCCAGAGGCTCGCCGGCAGCTCGGGGTAGGAGCGGAGCAGCAGGAGATCGCGCAGTGCCGGGAGGACTGCCGAGGGTGGTACGGCGAGGAGCGGGTTCGCGGCGTTTCCCGCGACCTCCCAGACCGCCAGGAGGGCGGCGAGAAGACCGAGGCGCAACCAGAGGACTCTCACCGCATCGCCCGCAGCGACTCCTCGCGGATCTCGCTCCAGAGCTTGGCGCGGAGCGCCGCCATCTCGGGCGACTCCATCGAGCGCGGGTATTCCATCGACAGCTCCAGCGTCGATTTGATCCGCCCGGGCCGGGCCGTCATGACGGCGACGCGGGTCGACAGAAACAGCGCCTCGTGCAGGCTGTGGGTCACGAAGATGACGGTTTTGCGCGTACGCCGCCAGATGTCGAGGAGCCACTCGCCCATCAGGACCCGCGTCTGCTCGTCGAGCGCGCCGAACGGCTCGTCCATGAGGAGGATCTTCGCGTCGATCGCCAGCGCACGCCCGATCGCGACGCGCTGCTTCATCCCGCCCGACAGCTCGCGCGGGTACTTCTCGGCAAAGCCGGAGAGCCCGAGCGGGCCGAGCAGTTCGCTGGCCGTCCGGCGACGGCGCGCGGCCGGCACGCCCTGGAGCTCGAGGCCGAATTCGACGTTCTCCAGCGCGGTCCGCCACGGGAAGAGGCCGGCGTCCTGGAACACGGTCGCGACGCGCCGCGGGTCCGGCATCGTCACCGGCTGGCCGTCGACCAGGAGGCGCCCCTCGTCGGGCGCCACGAGGCCGCCGAGCATGCCGAGCAGCGTGGACTTGCCGCACCCGGAGGGGCCGATGAGCGTGCAGAAGTCGCCCTCACCGACCGAGAGCGAAACGTCGTGGAGCGCTTCCACCGGGCCCGAGCTGGTGAGGTAGCGCTTGGTGACGCCCTCGATGGCGATCAGCTCGCCGCGCGCGGCCGTCACGTGAGCTGCAGGATCTCCCGGGCGATGACCATGCGCTGGATCTCGGACGTGCCTTCGCCGATCTCGGTGAGTTTCGCGTCCCGGAAGATGCGCTCGACCGGGAACTCCGTGATGTAACCGGCGCCGCCGTGGATCTGCACGGCCTTCGTCGCCGCCTTCATCGCCGCCTCGGACGCGAACAGCTTGGCCATCGCCGCCGCGTGCATCGCCGGCCGACCCGTGTCTTTCAAATATGCCGCGCGCAGCGTGAGCAGCCGCGCCACCTCGACCTCGGTGGCGAGGTCGGCGATCATGCCCTGCAGCCCGTTGAACTCGGCGAGCGTCTTCCCGAACGCGGCGCGCTGCTTCATGTACTTGACCGCTTGGTCCACCGCCGCCTGCGCGATGCCCACCCCCATCGCCGCCATCGCGATGCGCCCCCCCTCCAGCACCTGCATGGCCTGCTCGAACCCGGTGCCACGCTCACCCAGCAAGTTGGCCTCGGGCACGCGGGCGCCCTCGAAGATCAGCTCGGCCGTGTTCGACGCGTGCAGGCCGAGCTTGCGATAGGGCTTGCCGCTGCTGAAACCGGGCATGCCCTTCTCGAGGATGAAGGTGGAGATGCCCTTGGACTTCCGCTCCGGGCCGGTGCGGGCCATGACCACCGCGGTCGCGGCGACCGACGCGTTGGTAATGAAGGCCTTGCTCCCGTTCAGGACCCACTCGCCGTCCGTGAGCTCGGCGCGGGTGGCGAGCGCCGCGGCGTCGGAGCCCGCGCCCGGCTCGGTGAGGCCCCAGGCCCCCAGCACCTGGCCGCTGGCGAGGGGCGGTAGGTATTTCCGCTTCTGCTCGGACGACCCGAAGGTCGCGATGTGGTTGGTGCAGAGGGAGTTGTGCGCCCACATCGTGATGCCGATCGACGCGTCGCCGCGGCAGAGCTCTTCCACGATCAGCGCGTAGGACACGTAATCGAGCCCCGCGCCGCCGAACTCTTCGCCTACGAGAGCGCCGAGGAAGCCGAGCGGGCCCAGCTTCGTCACGATCTCGTGGGGAAACTCGTGGCGCTCGTCGAACGGCGCGATCTTGTCGCCGAGCTCGGCCCGGGCGAACTCGCGTGCGACGCCACGGATCTGCTGCTGTTCGGGGGTCAGGTCGAAGTCCACGAAAATTCAGACCGCCGCGCGAATGTGCTCGCGGACGAAGCGGACGATGTCCTGGGTCGAGGTGCCGGGCGTGAACAACTCCTTGACTCCCATCGCCTTGAGGGCGGCGATGTCCTCGGGGGGGATGATCCCGCCCCCGAAGACCGCGATGTCCGCTGCGCCATGCTCGGCGAGCAACTCGAGGACCCGCTGGAAGAGGTAGTTGTGGGCGCCGGAGAGGACGGAGAGCCCGATGGCGTCGGCGTCCTCCTGGATCGCCGTGGCGACGATCTGCTCGGGCGTCTGGTGGAGCCCGGTGTAGATCACCTCGAAGCCCGCGTCGCGCAGCGCCCGCGCGACGATCTTGGCTCCGCGGTCGTGGCCGTCGAGACCCGGCTTGGCGACGACGACGCGAATCGACCGTTCGGCCATCACGCCGCTCCGCGGAGCGCGGCGCGGAGCTTCTCGCCGACCTTCATCATCCGGTCTCGGTCGCCGGGGACGAGCTTCCAGTCGAACCCCTTGCCGTCGTTGGTCCAGCGCGGAATGAGATGCAGGTGGAAGTGCGGCACCGACTGGAAGGCGGCCGGGCCGTTGGCCTGGAGCATGTTCAGGCCGTCCGGCTGCAGCGCCGCCCGCTGCGCCGTGGCGACACGCTTGGCCGTGGTGATCGCGGCCTGCAGGTCAGCCGGATCCGCGTCGAAGATCGTCGCGGCGTGCGCCCTGGTGAGCACCAGGCAGTGGCCGGAGTTGAGCGGGTTGATGTCCATGATGCAGAGTGTCCGCTCGTCCTCGTAGATCTTCATCGAGGGAACCTGCCCGTCGCGGATCTTGCAGAAGACGCAGTCGTTCATCGATGTCGCCTAGACCGGGACCGTCCAGCCCCGGGTGTCCGGCGCCGTCCCGTACTGGATCCCCACGATCGCATCGTAGAGCTTCTGGGTCAGCGTGCCGATCCGCCCTCCGTTGATCACGAGCCGCTCGCCCTTGTACGCGAGCTCGCCGACGGGCGAAATGACCGCGGCGGTGCCCGTGCCCCAGACCTCCTCGAGCGTCCCCTTGCGCGCCGCGGCCGCGACCTCGTCGATCGTCACCGGCCGCTCGGAGACTCTGAGGCCCCAGTCGCGCATCAGCGTCAGCGCCGAGTCGCGCGTGACGCCGGCCAGGATCGTTCCGCTGAGCGGCGGCGTGACGATCTCGTCCCCGATCTTCATCATGATGTTCATCGTACCCACTTCGTCGATGTACTTGCGCTCTCGACCGTCGAGCCACAGCACCTGGGTGAACCCGGCGTGCTTCGCCTCCTCGGCGGCGTAGAGGCTCGCCGCATAGTTGACGCCGGTCTTGGCGCCGCCCACCCCGCCCTCCACGGCACGGACATACTTGTCGACGACGAGGATCCTCACGGGATTGATCCCCTCGGGGTAGTACGCGCCGACGGGCGACAGGATCACGTAATAGATGTAGGACTTCGCCGGCCGGACGCCGAGAAACGGCTCGCTCGCGATGATCGCCGGCCTGACGTAGAGCGACGTCCCCACCGTCGACGGCACCCAGTCCTTCTCGATCCCGACGAGGGTCACGAGCGACTTCAGCGCGAGGTCGGGATCGAGCGGCGGGATGCACAGGCGCTGTGACGACTGGATCAGCCGCTCCACGTGCTTCTGGGGCCGGAAGAGCCGGACCTGGCCGTCGCGCCCGCGGAAGGCCTTGAGGCCGTCGAACACCGCCTGGGCGTAGTGGAGCACGGCCGCCGCCGGATCCAGCGGGAAGGGCCCGTACGGCTCCACCCGCGGGTCGTACCAGCCCTTCTCCTCCTGGAAGTCCATGACGAACATGTGGTCGGTGAAGACGGTCCCGAACGTGAGCTCGCTGTCCTTGGGCTTCGGCTTCTTCGTGGCCGCACGGCTGATCCTGATCGGGTCGCTCATCTCATCCCCTCCCTCACCGACAATTGCGATCGCATCCTGGACGCTAGAAGATGATCGGCTCGCGATAGAGCCCGAACACCCGACGGTATACGTCCGAGATCTCGCCGAGGCTCACGTAGTCTTTCACCGCGTCGACGAGCACCGGCATCACGTTCCGCGGCTCGCGACACGCGTCGGCCAGCTGCTTGAGCCGCCGCTCGACCTTCGCCGGGTCGCGGGCGGCTTTGAAGCGCCCGACGCGCTCGACCTGCTCGCGCTCGACGGCCGCGTCGATCTTGAGATAGTTGATCGGGCGCTCCTCCGACATCACGTACTTGTTGACGCCGACGACGATCTTGTCGCGGCGATCCTCCATCAGCTGGTAGCGGTACGCGGCGTCCGCGATCTCCCGTTGCGGGTAGCCCGTATCGATGGCGCGAACGATGCCGCCCATCGCGTCGATCTTTCGGATGTAGCCGTGGGCGGCCTCCTCCATCTGGTTCGTCAGCGTCTCGAGGTAATAGGAGCCCCCGAGCGGATCGATCGTCAGGGCGACTCCGGACTCCTCGGCGAGGATCTGCTGGGTCCGCAGCGCAACCGTCACCGCCTCCTCCGTCGGCAGCGCCCAGGTCTCGTCGTAGGAATTGGTGTGGAGCGATTGCGCGCCGCCGAGCACCGCCGCCAGCGCCTGGAGGGCGACCCGCGCGATGTTGTTGAGGGGCTGCTGGGCGGTCGCCGAGACGCCGGCCGTCTGGGTGTGCGTCCGGAGCCGCATCGACTCGGGCTTCTTCGCGCCGAACCGCTCCTTCATGAAGCGCGCCCACAGGCGCCGCGCCGCCCGGAGCTTGGCGATCTCCTCGAAGAAATCGTTGTGGATGTCGAAGAAGAACGACAGCCGCGGCGCGAAGCTGTCGATGTCCAGGCCGCGCGCGCACGCCGCCTCGACGTAGCCGAGGCCGTCGGCCAGCGTGAACGCGAGTTCCTGCACCGCGGTCGCGCCCGCCTCACGGATATGGTAGCCCGAGATCGAAACGGGGTTGAAGCGCGGCACGTGCTTCGAGGTGAATTCGATCATATCAACGACGATTCGAACCGCCGGCTCGGGCGGGCAGATCCATTCCTTCTGGGCGATGAACTCCTTCAGCATGTCGTTCTGCATCGTGCCGCCGACGCGCTCCCACGCGACCCCCTGTTTCTCGGCGACCGCCAGGTACATGGCGAGCGCGACCGACGCGGTGCAGTTGATCGTCATCGACGTCGTGACGTCGCCGAGCGGGATGTCCGCGAACAGCCGCTCAAAATCGTCGAGCGTCGAGATCGACACGCCTTCCTTGCCGACCTCGCCCCGCGCCCGCGGATGGTCTGCGTCGTATCCCATCAACGCCGGCATGTCGAAGGCCGTCGACAGTCCGGTCTGGCCCTGCGCCAGCAGGTACTTGAACCGGGCGTTGGTGTCCTCGGGCCGGCCGAAGCCGGCGAACATCCGCATCGTCCAGAGCCGGCCCCGGTACATCGTCGGATAGACGCCGCGGGTGAACGGATACTCGCCCGGGCGGCCGAGCTGCTCGTCGTGCGACCAATCGCGCAGGCTCGCCGGCGTGTAGAGCGCCTCGATCGGGATGCCCGACAGTGTCTCGAAGCGCGCCGGTCGCTCGGGCCAGCGCTCAGGCTCCGTCATGACCACCCCCTCGCAGCACGTCGCGCGCGATCACGAGCTTCTGGATCTGGGAGGTTCCCTCGTAGAGCTGCGTGATCTTCGCGTCGCGGAAGGCGCGCTCCACCCCGTACTCCCTGATGAAACCATAGCCGCCGTGGACCTGGATCGCGTCCGTGGTCACCTTCATCGCCGTCTCGGCGGCGAAGAGCTTGGCCATCGCGGCGGCGGTCCCGTAGGGCCGGCCGGCCTCCTTGAGCGCGGCGGCGCGCCAGGTCAGGAGGCGGGCACCGTCGATCGACACCGCCATGTCGGCCAGCATCCACTGGATCATCTGGTGCTCCCCGATCGGCACCCCGAAGGCCTTCCGCTCGCGGGCGTACGCCACGGAGCGCTCGTACGCGCCGGCCGCGATCCCGAGCGCCTGGGCCGCGATCCCGACCCGCCCTCCGTCGATCGCCGACAGGGCGATCCGGAATCCCTGCCCTTCCTCCCCGATGCGGTTCGCCGCCGGGACACGGCAGTCGTCGAACACCAGCTCGGCGGTATCCGAGGCCCGGATGCCGAGCTTGTCCTCGGTCCTGGCCACCGTGAACCCGGGCGTCCCCTTCTCGATGACGAAGGCGGAGATCCCGCGGTACCCCTGGGCGCGGTCCGTCTGGCAAAAGACGAGCGCGAACGACGCCTCGCGGCCGGTGGTGATGAAGCGCTTGCGGCCGTCGACCACGTAGTGGTCCCCAGCGCGCACCGCGAGCGTCGCCTGATTCGTCGCGTCGGAGCCTGCCTGCGGCTCCGTGAGCGCGAAGCACCCGTGAGCGTGACCGGAGGCGACCGGCCTCAGGAAGCGCTCGCGCTGGTCGTCCGTGCCGTACCGGTACACCGGGTCGCCGTAGAGCGAGTTGTTGACCGACATGATGACGGCGTGGCTCGCGCACGCCTTGGCGATCTCCTCGAGGGCCACGACGTACGACACCGCGCCGGCGCCGCTTCCGCCCCATTGCTCGGGAATCACCATGCCCATGAGGCCGAGCTCGCCCATGCCCTTGACGGTCTCGTGCGGGAAGCGCGCGTCCCGGTCGATGTCGGCGGCGATCGGCTTGATCTGGGAGTCGGCGAACTCCCGTACCGTCGCTTGGATCATCTGCTGCTCTTCGGTCAAATCCAGTCGCATGGGATTCTACTTACTTCTCCAGGAGCTTCTTGAACTCTTTCGTGAGCTCCGGCACGACCTCGAAGAGGTCGGCGACGATCCCGAAGTCGGCGATCTTGAAGATCGGCGCCTCCGGGTCCTTGTTCACGGCGACGATGACTTTCGAGGTCCGCATCCCCGCCAGGTGCTGGATCGCGCCCGAGACGCCGAAGCCGAGATAGAGCTTCGGCGAGATGGTCCGGCCGGTCTGGCCGATCTGGAACCGGTGCGGTCGCCAGCCGGCGTCGACGGCGGCGCGCGAGGCGCCCACCGCGGCGCCGATCACGCGGCCCAGCTCTTCGAGGATCACGTAGTTCTCCGGCCCCTTCATTCCGCGCCCGCCCGAGATGACGGTCTCCGCCTCCGTCAGCTCGGGGAGCCCGGTGGAGACCTCCTCGCGGCGCTCGACGAACTGCATCTGGGCGCCGGATGCCACCACGGTCGGTCGTTCGACCGGCGCCGTCTTTCCGGGCTGGGTGTCCGCGGGGCGGAATACGTTGGGTCGCAGCGTCGCGACCCACGGCGCCTTGGCCCACGTCACTCTCGAGAGAATCTTGCCCGCGTAGACCGGGCGGGTCGCGACGAGCGTGTCCCCTTCCAGCGCGAACCCGACCGAGTCGGCCGCGAGCCCGACGCCGAGCCGTGCCGCGAGCCGCGCCACGAACTCGCGCTGGCGGCTCGTGACGGGCGCAAAGATCGCCTTCGGCGCTTCCTTGGTGGCGAGCTCGGCGGCGGCCGTCACCCACACCTCGCTCCGGTAGGGGGCGAGGGCCGCGTGCTCGAGCAACAGCACTTTCGCGGCGCCCCACTCACCGAGCTGCTTCAATCCGGCTTCGCTCGCCTTGTCGGTGAGCCACACGGCCTCGACCCGTCCCGGCGCGAGCCGTGAGGCTTCGCCGATGACTTCGGCCATGACCTTCTTCGGCGAGCCGTTTCGATCGTCTTCAACGATGCACCAGAACGCGTTCGGCATGATCCCCTCTGTTTGGAGAGAGGGCTCCGGGTGTACGGCATGCGTACACCCTCCGCCCCCTCTCGACTCCCCCTAGATCGCTTTGGCGTCTTCGCGCAGGGCGCGGACGAGTTCCTTCACCGCCGTGGGCACGTCGCCCGCGATGATGCGTCCGGGCGGGCGGGGCGGCAGCGCCTGGAGCCCGACGATCGAGAGCTGCGGCGGCTCGGACGCCCACCCGAGATCGGCCGCCTTCACGTCCTTGAGCTCCTTCTTCTTCGCGCCCATGATGCCTTTCAGCGTCGGATACCGCGGCTCGTTGAGCCCCTTCTGCGCGGCCAGGACTGCAGGCAGGGGGAGGTCGAAGACCTCGAGCCCGCCCTCCACCTGGCGCGCGGCGCGGACGGACTTGCCGTCGGCGTCGATCGCCTCCTCCATGATCCAATAGGCGCACGGCCAGCCGAGCAGCTCGGCGAGCTGTGCCGTGACGGCGCCCATGTCGTCGTCGATCGCCTGGCGGCCGCACAGCACGAGCTGCGGCCCTTCCTGCTTGATGACCGCCGCGAGCGCTTTGGCCGTCGCCAGCGTGTCGGCCGTCGCCCACACGGGGTCGTTCAGGTGGATCGCGCGGTCGCAGCCCATCGCGAGGCAGGAGCGGAGCGCCTCCTTCGCCCGATCGGGCCCGAGCGACACCGCCACGACCTCGCCCTGACCGCGCTTTTCCTTGATGCGCAGCGCCTCCTCGACGGCGAACTCGTCGTACGGTGAGACGATCCATGTGATGCCGGTGGGGTCGATCGTCTTCCCGTCGGCGGCGATCTTCACCTGGGTCGCGGTGTCCGGCACCTGCTTGACGGTGACGAGGATCTTCATGACGTCGCTCCTTCGTAACGGAGTTCGCGGGTGATCCGGAAGCGGTCGCCCGGGATGAAGACACGGTCGAAGACGACCGGGGCGCCGCCGGCGTCATGCGAGATGCGCTCGGACTCGAACGCCGCCTCGCCGGCGCGGCACCCGAGGTCGCGCGCCTCACGGCGACCGAGGCGCACCGCCGAGACGGTCTCGTGCGCGCGCACGATGACGACGCCGAGCTTGAACTCGAGGACCTGGTGCAGCGGCGTCCGCGCGAGATCGGCCCGCACCACCTCGTCGCCGATCAGCGGCGGGAGGAACGACCGCTGAAGACTCATCGGATGGTCGTCGACCAGCCGCAGCCGCTCGAGCACGAACACGCGCGCCCGTGCCGGGAGTCGCAGCGCCTCCGCGACGCGCCGGTCGGGCGCGGCGAACCGCGCCCCCAGGAACCGCGTCGCGACGTGCTCGCCCTTGGCCGAGAGATCCCCGGCGAAGCGGCGCAGCTGGAGGATGTCGTAGTCGATCGAGGGCGCAGCGACGAACGTCCCGAGACCGTGGCGGCGCGTGATGAGGTGCTCGCGCTCGAGGAGCTCGAGCGCCTGGCGCAGCGTCATGAGCGTCACGGCGAAGCTCTTCGCGAGCTCGCGCTGATTGTCGAGCCGGGCGCCGGGCGCGAGCGCGCCGCCCCGGATCCGTTCGCGCAACGTCTCGGCGATGCGGTGGTAGCGTGGGACCCGACCGATGCGCTTCGCGTTCGCCGTGACACCGTTCATGGAACCTCAGTGTTCTAGAACTCTACCGTCCGACCCAGGTCGCGGAAGCGTCGTCCACGAGGAAGAAACGGCAACACCGAAGGGAACTTGAGGGCGTGCCGCCGCGACGCCCTATTCTATCATCGTCGCGGTGGGTCGACCCAAGGGACTGTTTCCCGGAATCGTCCGGGATTGGTGACGCTCACGCTTCGTGAGAGAGCTCCCGGGTGAAGTGAACGAGCTGTTCGAGCTTGCCGCGCGCGGCACCCGTGTCGATCGAGCGGGCCGCCAGCTCGACACCCTCCTTCAGGTCGCGCGCCTTGGCTCCGGCGACCAGCGCGGCGGCCGCGTTCATCAGCACGATATCGCGGCGCGGTCCCGGGTCGCCGGCGAGGATGGTCCGGATGATCTCGGCGTTCTGCTCGCGATCGCCCCCGAGGAGATCGCCGATCGAGGCGCGCGGCAGGCCGAAGTCCTCGGGCCGGACGGTGGACGTCCGGACGACGCCCTCGCGGACCTCGGAGATGCGGCTCTCGCCGGTGTTCGAGATCTCGTCGAGGTTGTCGCTGCCGTGCACGACGAACGCCCGGATCGTCCCGAGCTCGGCGAGCACGCGCGCGAGAGGCTCGGTGAGCGCCGCGGCGTAGACCCCGATGACCTGAGCGTTGGCGCCCGCCGGGTTGGTCAGCGGGCCCAGCATATTGAACACGGTGCGTACGCCCATCTCGCGCCGTGCGGGCATCACATGTTTCATCGCGGTGTGCAGAAGCGGCGCGTAGAGGAAGCCGATCCCCACCTCATCCACGCAGCGCGCGACGTTCTGGGGCGGCAGATCGAGATTGATGCCGAGCGTCTCGACCACGTCGGCGGAGCCACAGAGCGAGGACACGGAGCGGTTGCCGTGCTTGGCGACCCGGAGCCCGGAGCCCGCCACGACGAAGGCCGTCGCCGTCGAGACGTTGAAGGTGCCGGTCGCGTCCCCGCCGGTGCCGCAGGTATCGATGAGCATCTCGCGGTCTGTGCCGGTCAGTCCCGCCACCTCGTCGGAGCGGGTGCGGATCCGCACGACCTTCTGGCGCATCACCTGCGCGAGGCCGATCAGCTCCTCGACCGTCTCGCCCTTCATCCGAAGGGCGGTCAGGAACGCGGCGATCTGCGCGTTGGTCGCCGCGCCCGACATGATCGCCTCCATCGCCGCCGCGGCTTCGATTCGTGTCAGGTCGCGCCGCTCGACCAGTCGTCGGAGCGCCTCGGTGATGATGGGGCTCGTCATGAGGGGATCAGTATACCCAGGACGATCCTTCCCCGGCCTCAGAGACCGAGATACGCCTGCTTCACGTGGGGGCTCGCCCGGAGGCTCTCCCGCGTCCCCTCGAGCACGATCCGCCCGTTCTCGAGCACGTAGCCTCGGTGCGAGAGCTGGAGCGCAAGCGGCACGTTCTGCTCGACGAGCATGATCGTCATGCCGTCGCCATTGACCCGCCGCAGAGTGTCGAAGATGAGCTTCACCGTCACCGGCGCCAATCCGAGGCTCGGCTCGTCCAGCAAAAGGAGGCGCGGGCGCGCCATGAGCCCGCGCCCGATCGCGCACATCTGTTGCTCGCCGCCCGACAGCGTCCCGGCGAGTTGACGCTCACGCTCGTGCAGGCGCGGGAAGAGCGTGAAGACGAGCTCGAGCGTATCGTCCCGGTGGCGCCGGTCCGCGGCCCGGCCACCGAGCTCCAGATTGTCGCGCACCGTCATCGTGGGAAAGAGCTGGCGCCCCTCCGGTACATGGGCGATGCCCCGCGCGACGATCTGGGCCGACCCCAGACCGTCGAGCCGCGCGCCCTCGAATTCGATGCGCCCGGCGCGCACGGGCAGGAGCCCGCAGATCGCCCGCAGCGTCGTGGTCTTGCCGGCGCCGTTCGCGCCGATCAACGCCACCGCCTCGCCCCGTCGCACCTCGAGCGAGACGCCGGAGACCGCCGTCAGGTCGCCATACCCGGCCTCGAGCCCGTCAAGCCGGAGCAGCGCGGACATACTCGTCGCCCAGGTACGCCTCGACCACTTTCGGGTGATTGGCGATGTCGGCCGGCGTCCCCTCCGCGATCTTCTCGCCGAAGCTCAGCACGACGATCCGATGGGAGAGCGCCATCACCGCCCGCATGTTGTGCTCGATCAACAAGATCGACACGCCGGATGCATGAATGCCGCGGATCAGCCGGATGATCGTCTCGATCTCCGTCGGATTGAGCCCCGCCATCACCTCGTCGAGCAGGAGCAGGGTCGGCTCGGTGGCGAGCGCCCGCCCCAGCTCGAGGCGTTTGCGCTCGGCCAGCGTCAGGGTGCCCGCCGTCACGTGCTCCCGGGCGCCGAGTCCCACGCGCTCCACGACGTCGCGGGCGCGGGCGCGCGCCTCGAGCGCCTGCGGATGCCGGGCGAGCGCGCCCACCCTGACGTTCTCGAGCACGCTCATGCGCGGGAAGGGTCGGACGATCTGAAACGTCCGCGCCAGCCCGAGGCGGCAGATCGCGTGCGGCGGGAGCCCGACGATCGAGCGGTCGCGGAAGCTGACGTCGCCCGCGTCCGGCGTGAGGAAGCCCGAGAGGAGATTGAAGACCGTCGTCTTGCCGGCGCCGTTCGGGCCGATGAGCCCGAGCATCTCGCCATGTTCGACCGCCAGGTCGAGCCCGGCGACGGCCTGAAGGCCGCCGAAGCGCCTGGACAGCCCGCGCGCCACCAGCACGGGCATTTGTAGCGGGGGCCGTGAGCCCGGCTCGGACCGAGGGTGGCCTGAGACAGGCGCGACCCGGCTCCGCTCCTGCGGACAACCCTTCGGGTGGGGGGGGCCTGAGACAGGCGGGACCCGGCTCCGTCGTTGGAGGACGCGCCGCAGGCGGGGATAGGCGCCCTCGGGCAGAAACAGCACCACGCCGATCAAGAGCACGCCGTACGCGATCAGGTGCGCGCCGTGCAATCCTCCCTGCCCGAGATACAGCCGAGACAGCTCGGCCAGCGGCGTCAGGATGAAGGAGCCCAGGATGGGTCCGAGGAGCGTGCCCGCGCCGCCCACGATCGGGCGGATGATGATCTCGACCGACAGCGGGATGCCGAAGAGCGTGTTGGGCTGGAGCGAGAAGAGATAGAACGCATAGAACGTTCCGCCCAGACCCGTGAGAAAGGACGACACGACCATCGCGAGCATCTTGTACTTGAGGGCGTTCACGCCGAGCGCCTCGGCCGCGGCCTCGTCCCCGCGGATCGCCGCGAGATAGATGCCGAAGCGCTGCCGCTCGATCGCCCAGGCGGTCGCCGTGGCCGCCAGCATCAGCGCCAGCGCGATGTAGTAGTAGACGCGGCCGTCCCGGAACTGGAACTGTCGCGGGTCTCCGGTGAAGGTGATGTACAGGCCGAGTGCGCCGCCGATCGCGTCGATGTTCGAGACGGCGATGCGGCAGATCTCGGCGAACGCCACGGTGAGCAGCACGAAGTAGAAGCCGCGCAGCCCGAAGCGGAAGCCGAGGTAGCCGATGATCGCGCCGAGCAGCGCCGCCAGCGCGGCGCCGACGAACATGCCGACCCACGGGGTGAGCCCCGCCTCGATCGACAGCATCGCCGCCGTGTAGCCGCCGACGCCGACGAAGGCGGCGTGCCCGACCGAGAGCTGGCCCGCGTAGCCCCCCACGATGTTCCACGCCTGGCCGAGGAACCCGTAGAAAAAGATCAGGATGAAGATGGTGACGGCGTACGAGCTCAGCACCGCCGGAAGCGCCAGCAGCACCGCGAGCGCCGCGACGACCGCCCACCTCATGACGTCCGCTTGCCGAAGAGACCGGCCGGCCGGAAGAGGAGGATCACGATGAGCAGCGAGAAGCTCACCAGCTCCTTGAGCGATGGCTTGAGGAACACGGCGCCGAGCGACTCGGCGACCGACACGAGCAGGCCTCCGATGAGCGCGCCGAGGAGGCTGCCCATCCCGCCGATGATCACGATGTTGAACGAGGTCACCGACAGCGAGAGTCCGGTCGGCGGTTGAAACGGGAGGATCGAGGAGACCAGGGCGCCCGCGGCGCCCACGCAGGCTGCGCCCACGCCGAACGCCACCGCGTAGACGCGTCGCACATCGGTGCCGATCACGAGCGCGCCGTAGGTGTTGTCGGCCGCGGCCCGGATCGTCCGACCGAGGTCGGTCCGGTAGAGGAACAGAGAGAGTGCGACAGTGAGCAGGACCGCCACCACGAATGTCACGAGCCGGGCGATGTCCACGAAGACGGGCCCGAGCCACAGCGTCGCGGCCCCGAGGGGCGACCGCACCCGCGTCGGCTCAGGGCCGAACGCGACGAGCGCCAGGTTCTCGAGCACGAGCGCGACCCCGAGCATCAGGAGAATCTGCATCTCGTGGGGTGCGTCGATGACCCGGTCGACGAGTCCACGCTGCACGAGGAGGCCGAGCGCGAACAGCGCGGCGGCGCAGACGACGAAACTCAGGTAGGGATCGATACCCGCGCGCGTGGCGAGCAGGTACGAGAGGTACATGCCCCAGACCATCATGTCGCCGTGGGCGAAGTTCACGACGCGCATCACGCCGAAAATCAGCGTGAGGCCGACGGCCATCAGGCTGTAGACACCACCGAACAGCAGGCCGCTCAGCAACCCCTGCAGGACGAGCGTCACGTCCACGAACAACCCGACCCAGGGCGGTGGCGGGCGTGTGCGGGAGGGGTCGACCCGACCCGTTCCCGCGAACGATGCGACGGACGTCGCGCGCCCAGATGGAGCCCCGCCGCCGCGGAGCAGCGCACGCGTGCCGCGTGGTCCGGCCGACCCCTCCCGCACACGCCCGTCGCCGCCCTGGGTCGTCCTAGGCCTTGGGCCGGGGGAAGACGAACTTCTGCAGTGCGGCCTCTCTGGGCCAGACGGCGACGGGCTTCTGGCTCAGGATCTGGATCATCGTCGGGATCGCATTGGGGTTGTCGCCGAGCTCGTTGAAGACGACCGGCCCCGCGTACTGCATGAGCCCGCCGCTGAAGTTCGTCGTCTTCATCGCGTCGACGATCGCGTCGGGGTCCTCGAGGCTCGCCGCGCGCTCGAGGATGTCGGCGATGACGAACATGCCGTCGTACGAGTAACCCGAGTTCGTGTCGAACGTCTTGCCGCCCGAGCGCTTCCGGTACTCCTCGGCCACGGCGTTGGTCTTCGGGTTCTTGAAGTTCGCCCACGGCACGCTCGTCAGCACGTACTCGAGATCTTCCTTGAGCGCGGCCAGCTGGCCCGCCTCGTAGAGCCCGGGGCTGCCGGGGCCGACGATGCCCATCATCTCGACCCGCTGCTTACGGATCTCGGGGAAGAGCAGCAGAGCGGACGCCGGGCGGGTGATCGGCGCGATCACGTCGGGCTTCGCGGCCTTCGCCTTCGAGACCTCCGTCGAGAGGTCGGACGGCGGCTCCGGCCACGGGATGGCCTCGACGATCTCCCACGAAGGGTTGGCCGCCTTGTGGGCCGCCTGGAACCCCCGCGCCTGATTCTGGCCGAAGAGGTCGTTGCAGTACATGAGAACGACCCGCTTGGGCGACGCGTTCGCTTCCTTGAAGATCTCGTTGAAGTACTGGACGGCCTTGCGGCCGAAGCTCGAGCCGGTGGGAAAGTTTCGGTAGACGTACTGGACCTTCTGCTGGCCCTCCTTGACCGACTTCGCGACGTTCGCGGTGATGGGGTCGGCGGCGGCGATGTCGATCAGGAGCGGCACACGCCGCTGCTGGGCGAGGGACGCCATCGCGTTGGTCGATCCCGAGTCGAACGACCCCATCAGCATCCGGGTACCCCGGTTCACGACACGCTCGGCCTCGACGCGGCCGTTCTCGGGCTTGGTCTGCGTGTCACCGACGATCAGCTCGAGCTTGATGCCGCCCTTCGACTTGATGCCGCCCGCCGCGTTGATTGCATCGGCGGCCATCTGGGCGCCCAGGCGGCAGGCCTGCCCGGGTTCGGCGAGCGCGCCCGTCACGGGATGAATGACGCCGATCTTGAACGTCTTCGGCTGCGCGCGGAGCGGCAGCGGAAATCCGGCGACGGTTGCGCCGGCGGCGGTCGCCTTGAGAAACGTCCGCCGGGTCAGTCGATGCTTCGTCATCACGAGCCTCCACCCAGGAGCTCTTTGGCGATGATCATGCGCTGGATCTGGTTCGTGCCCTCGTAGATCTGCATGATCTTCGCGTCGCGCATGTAGCGCTCCACCGGAAACTCACGGGTGTAGCCGTAGCCGCCGAAGATCTGGACCGCGTCCGTGGCGACCTTCATGGCGGCGTCGCCCGCCCAGCACTTCGCCATCGACGCTTCGTAGGTGTTGCCCCGCATGCCCGCGTCGACCTGGCGCGCGGCGTGGTGGACCATGAGACGCGCGGCGTGCACCTGCATCGCCATGTCCGCCAGCATGAACTGGATGCCCTGGAACGCGGCGATCGGCTGGCCGAACTGCTGCCGCTCCTTCGCGTACGCCGTGGCGGCGTCCAGCGCCGCCTGGCCGATGCCGACCGCCATCGCGCCCGTCATCGGCCGCGTCATGTCGAGCGTCTGCATGGCGATCTTGAATCCCTCGCCCTCCTCGCCGAGCCGCTGCTCGATCGGGACGGCGCAGTCCGTGAAGTGGAGCGCCACCGTGGGCGAGCAGCGGATCCCCATCTTCCTTTCCTTCTTGCCCACGGCGAAGCCCGGCAGGCTCTTCTCGATGAGAAAGGCGGTGATGCCCTTGGCGCGCTTGCCCGGATCGACGGTCGCGAAGACGGTGATGACGTCCGCGTGGTCGCCATGCGAGCACCACTGCTTCGAGCCGTTCAGGACGTAGTGATCGCCCTTGCGGACCGCCGTGGTCCGCAGGCTCGCGGCGTCCGAGCCGGAGCCGGGCTCCGAGAGCGAGTAGGCCGCCATGAACTCGCCGGCCGCGAGCCGGGGCAAGTACTTCTTCTTCTGCTCCGCGGTGCCGGCCAGGAGGATCGGCAGGCCGCCGAGCGGGTGCGCGCCGAAGTTCGTGGTCGTCCCCGCGCACGCCCACCCGAGCTCCTCGGCGACCAGGGCGAGCGCGAGACAGCCCATGTTCGTCCCGCCGTACTCCTCCGGCACCCAGACCCCGAAGAGGCCGGAGTCGACGAGCGCCTGCATCGACTCCGTCGGGTAGCTCTCGGTCTCGTCGTAGTGCGCGGCGTTCGGCGCGATCCGGTCCCGGGCGACTTTGCGCGCCAGGTCGCGGATCATGCGTTGCTCTTCGGTGAGGTAGAAGACGTCGTTCATGTATGGTCTCCCTCAGACGATCTGCCGTCGCCGCAGCTCAGCCAACCGTTCGGGCGCCAGGCCGAGCGCTTCGCCGTAGATCTTCTCATTGTGCTCGCCGAGCCGGGGCGGAAAGCTCAGCGCCGGCGGCTCGCCGACCGGTGGGGCCGGCAGCGCGATGCGAAGGCCGGATCGTGGGTCCGTGACCTGCATGAGCCGCTCGGCGACGAGCGGATCGGCCACGACGTCGGCGAGCGTGCTGACGCGGGACACCGGGACGCCGGCGCGGCGGAGCGATTCGAGCGCCTCGCCGGTGCCGAGATCCGCGAAGCAGTCGGCCAGCGCGCGATCCAGCCCGTCGACATCGGCGATGCGGCCGGCGTTGGCCGCGTACTCGGGCCGACCCAGCCCGGCGAAGCGCGGGAGGGCCGTCAGCGCCGCCCACTGCTGGTCGTTACCCACCGCCAGGTACACGTGGCCGTCGCGTGTCCGATGGACGGCGACCGGGGCGAAGAACTGATGGCGATTGCCCTTTCGCGCGACACGTTCGCCGAGGCTCGAGGAGAGCGCGATGGGCGCGACCATCCACGACACCGCGCTGCGCAGCATCGATACGTCGATGCGCGCGCCCTCGCCCGTCGTCGCGCGGCGGTAGAGAGCCTTCACGACCTCGCTATAGCCGTGCTCGGCGGCCCCCAGGTCGACCATCGGCAGGCCGAAGACCGTGGGCGGTCCCCCGGCGTCGCCCGTCAGCTCCATGAAGCCGGCGCGCGCCTGGAGGATGGGATCGTAGGCCGCCTCGTCGTGGTCCGGACCGAACCCGGTGATGCCGAGCCAGATCAGGTCTGACTTCACGGCGAGGAGCCGCTGGGGCTCGATCCCGAGGCGGGCGTAGCTCCGCGTCCGCTGATTGCAGGCAAACACGTCCACGCCGAGCTTCGCGATCAGGGCGCGCAGGAGCGCCTGGCCGTCGGGATGACCGAGGTTGAGGGTGATCGCTTCCTTGCCGCAGTTGTTCGGCAGGAAGTAGCTGCGCATCGCCGGCTCGCCGAGCACGTCGTGGCCGACGAACCGGTTGGGATCCGGACGCTCGGCGTTCTCGACACGGATCACGCGGGCGCCGTCGCACGCGAGTCGATAGGTCAAGAACGGGAGGGTCGTGGCCTGCTCGAGACTGAGCACGGTGACGCCAGCCAGGAGCCCGCGCGCCATCAGCGGTGCCCCCGGACCCGGCTCACCGCCGCGGCCGACGATCGACGACACGTACCGCCTTGCCCGGCGGCCGCTCGATCTCGCCGTGCGTGCAGAGGCGCACCTCCGGGCTCAGCGAAAGCAAATCGTACAGCTCGCGCCGAATCCGGGTCGCGACCGCCGGATCGCAGCCCGGCTCCGCCTCGACGCGGATCGTCATTCGCTCGCCACCGCCCTCCGAGTCGAGCACGATCTGGTACTCGTGGCTCACGCCGGAGTGGCGCAGGAGCGTCGTCTCGATCTGGCGCGGGTAGAAGTTCACCCCTTTGTAGATCACCATGTCGTCGACACGTCCGCGCAGCCGGTCGATGCGGAGCGAGGTCCGTCCGCAGTCGCACCGCGCGCGCGAGACCACGCGCGTCAGGTCGTGGGTCCGATAGCGGACCAGCGGCAGGCCTTCCCGCGTCAGCGTCGAGACCACCAGCTCGCCCTCCGTGCCGTCCGGCACGACCGCGCCGCTCGCCGGGTCGACGACCTCGGGGTGGTAGTGGTCCTCCCACACGTGGATGCCGCGGCGCGCGGCGCAGTCGATGCCGAGCCCCGGCCCGCCGGTCTCGGTCATGCCGATGATGTCGAAGGTGCGGATGCGGAGCTCCTTCTCGATACGCGCCCGCAACTCGTCCGACCACATCTCCGAGCCGAGAATGCCGACGCGGAGCGACAGGGAGGCGAGGTCGAATTGCTCCTCGCGCGCCGCCTCGATCACTCGCAACGGGTAGGTCGCGATCGCGGCGACGACGGTCGCCCTGAGATCGCGCATGAGCTTGAGCTGCAGGGTCGTGCGTCCGGCCCCTGTCGGGATCACCATCGCGCCCAGCCGCTCGGCGCCGTAGTGGAAGCCGAAGCCTCCGGTGAAAAGGCCGAACGAGGGCGTGATCTGGACGACGTCGTCCCGGCCGACGCCCGCGGCGACGTAGCAGCGCGCCATGACCTCGCCCCACTGCGCCACGTCGGAGGCGGTATAAGGATTCAGGATCGGGTTGCCCGTCGTCCCGCTCGACATCTGGATCCGGTGGTAGCCCGCGGCGCGCACGCACGCGAGCCCGTAGGGGTACGCGTCACGCAGCTCCCCCTTCGTGAGGAACGGCAGCGTCCGCCAGTCCTCGACCCGGACGATATCCCCGGGATGAACGCCGCGAAGGCGGCGCGCCCAGGCGGGCTCGGCCAGGACCCGAGCGAGCGTCGCGCGCATTCGCTCGACGACGAGACGCTCGAGGGACTCGCGCGGGAGCGCCTCTAGCTCGGGCTGCCACATCGTCACGGAGTCACTCTGAGGACGCGATCGTCATCGGGCGCGGGCGGAGCCGCGGCGAAGACAAGGACGGCCAGGGCCGCCGCGGGCAGCGCGACACGAGCGGCGGCGCGGACAGGCAGAGCGCACGCGCTCACGGACATCGAGTCTAGCCTGCGGGTCGCGACGCGACAATCGGGCTCGACGCCTCGTCGCAAGATGTTCATCCCGCTCTGCAAGGGATCTACTCGGACTTGAGCCAGTCGGTCAGCGGCTTGAAGCGTCCTTTCTCGACGCGCACCCAGAACCCTTGCTTCTGCGTTTCGTGGTCGTGGCCGATCGTGAGCGGCGGCAGGATACCGCTCTCGAATCCCTTGATGGACTCCAGCGCCGCGATGAGCGACTCGCGCGTCAGGTTCCGCCCGGCGCGCTTGGCGGCCTCCGTGAAGAGCATGCCGCCGAAGTAGCCGGCGAGCGAGTACCGGCTGGGCTCGTTCTTCGGGAAGTTCCTCAGCATGTGCTCGCGGTAGAGCTTGACGCCGGGCAGCTCGGAGGTTTGCGGGTCGGGCCAGAGTGACAGCCCCTCGACGCCCTCCGCGTCGTCGCCGGCGAGGGCGAGGTAGCCCTCGTCGGTGAGCGGTCCCGTCGAGACCATGAGCGTGTCGGTCCAGCCGATCTTCCGGCGCTCGCGCAACGCCCGCATCGCCGGTCCCGGCACGAGCACGAGGAAGGTCACCTCCGGCTTCGCGGCGCGGAGCTTGACAATCTGCGAGCTGACGTCGGTGACGCCTTGCCTGACCGATTGGACGGCGACCAGCTTGCGGCCGAATCGGCCGAGGTCCTTCTCGAACGCCTTGAGGAACGATGTCCCGTACTCGTCGTCCTGGTAGAGCACGGCGAACTTCCGGTACTTCCGGGGTCCGGCGAGGTAGTCGATCATCATCTTCGAGGAGCGGTCGCTCAGCGCCATGCCCGGGAACACGTAGCGCCGGCCGCGCGTGACCGGCGAGCTCTGGTACGGAAACAGGAGCGGCACCTTGTTCGCCTCGAGGTACTCGAGCGTCGCCGCCACGGGCCGGGACCCCTGCGGGACGATGATGGCGAACACCCGGTCCTGCTCGACGAGCCTTTGGGTGTTGGCGACTGCCTCCTGCGGCATGTCGCTGTCAGCGGCGTAGGAGACGGTCCGGACCTTGCGGCCGTGGATCCCGCCGGCCTCGTTGACGACCCGAAAGTAGAGATCGAGGCCGAACTTCGTGATCTGCTCGCCCGTGAAGGCAAGGGGGCCCGCGAACGAAGTCGAGCCGAGCACGATTTCCGTGTCGCCGACGCCTGGCTGACCGGCGGCGGGGAGCCCGCTCAGCGTGACCAGCAGAAGGCAAAGGAGGACCGCCCGGGTGAGCGGGCTCACCGGAGCACCTTCGCCCACATCGGCGACTCCCAGCCCTCGTGGAGGAACGCGCGGATCTCACGCCGACTGAAGTCGCCGAGCCCCAGATGCTCGAGCGCCCGCCCCCGGCCGGAGAGCTCGCGTCCGAGCAGCGCGCGGAAAATCAGCAGGAGCCCCGAGACCGCCGGGGTCTCGACCCCGGCCGCCCGGCCGGCGGACTCGAAAAGCGTGAGGCCGAGGGCCACGTCCTCCGTCACGTACCGGTGCTCGAACGTGAGGATCTCGCTCCAGAGCCCGCTGGCGACGAGCTTCGCCCTGGCGCCGGCACCGTAGAGCCCTTCGGCGGCGCGCGGCTCGTCGTAGTAGGTCGCGAGCTCGTAGTGGGGCGCGGGATATCCCCAGCCCTTCCGGGTCACGACCCGCTCGGCGTCGACCACGTCGATCAGGCGGCGGACGCTCGACGTGGTACCCGCCGCGTGAATGTCGAAGTGCCCGCCATCGATCGGACCCGCGTTCAAGAGCACGAGCGGCGGGTGAATCACCGGCCCCGCGTTCGTCAGCGCGGCGTCCAGCGCGTCGGCGCACGGTCGGACGGACGGGAAGAGCTCGGCCAGGCGCGCGATCGTCCGTTCGGTCCGCGACGCCGGGAAAACGCCGAGGGGGAGATTCGCGGCGCGCACCGGCGCCGACACTGTCGCGGGTCCGGTCTTCCGCGTGAGATACGGCAACGTCCCCGTCTCCGCGAGAGCGTAGGGCAGCGCCGCGCCGGCACGGGCGAGCGCGCGCGCCATGGTGTAGGTGCCGAGCGTGCCCGGCGCGAGCAGGATGATCTGCCGGGAGTCCACGTGCGGCGCGAGGCGCTTGGCCAGGTCGTCATGGCTCGTCGCGGGGAGCGGCGCGATCACGATCTCAGCGCCGGCGACGGCCTCGGCGAGCTCGGTCGTCGCGCGCGCGAGGCGTGCTGTGCCCTGTCGCCCCTCGGCCGCCAGGGCGATCGTCGGGTCGTCGGCCAGCGGCCCGAGCGCCTGCCGTGACCGGCTCCAGAGGCGCACGCTGTGGCCCGCGAGGGCGAGGTCCGCCGCGGTCGCGAATCCCCCGTTGCCTCCGCCGAGCACTGTTATGTCCATCGGCGTGCCCCGCACTCGGGGGCCCCCGCCCCGGTCCGGGTTGTGACTGGCCCAGCCCTCACGCGATCGCTCCCGTCGCGCGCAGCTCCGTGATTCTCACGTTCGAGTACTTGAGCACCCGGGCCAGGACCTGATCGGTGTGCTCGCCGAGCCGCGGCGCCGGTGTCACCTCCAGCCCCATCGCCCCATCCACCTTGATCGGGGTGCCGAGCGTCCGGGTCTTGCCGTAGAGCGGGTGATCCATCTCGACGACCATGCCGCGCTGGGACACCTGGGGATCCGACAATACGCGGTCCACGCTCAGGATCGGTGTCGCCGGAACGCCGAGAGTCTGCAGACGCTCGAGCCAGCCCGTGGTCGTTCGCGTTCGGAAGGCGGCCTCGACCAGCGGCATCAAGACGTCGCGGTGGAGGACGCGGTCGCGGTTGGTCGCGAACCGCAGGTCGCGCTCCCACTCCGGATGGTCCACGGCGCGGCAGAACAACCCCCAGAATTTCTCGGCGAAGATCGCCACGATCAAATGGCCGTCACGCGTCTGGAGCGCCGAGTACGGCACGACCGAGGCGTGACCCGAGCCGAGCGGAGTCGGGACTCGCCCGTTCGTCCAGAAGTATTGCGCGATGTACGTGAGCAGCGAGACCTGGCAGTCGAGGAGCGAGAGGTCGACGTGGGCGCCCTCGCCCGTCCGCTCGCGCCGGAAGAGGGCGCCAGCGACCGTAAAGGCGCCGAACAGCCCGCCGGCGAGGTCGGCCATGGGCAGCCCCATGCGGACCGGGCGCCCACCGGGATCCCCGGTGACGGACATCGCACCGCCCATGGCCTGGAGGGCGAGGTCGAACGCCGGCCAGTCGCGGTACGGCCCCTCCTGCCCGTAGGCGGAGATGGAGCAGACGATGATCCGCTGATTGAGAGCCCAGAGCTTCGAGTACGCCAGCCCGAGGCGCTCCATGATGCCGGGCCGGAAGTTCTCCCAGACCACGTCCGCCTGCCGGACGAGGTCGTACAGGACCTCACGGCCTCGCTCGCGCGACACATCGAGCGCGAGCGACTTCTTGTTCCGGTTGATCGCGAGGAAGTACGCCGACTCTCCGTCGGGCAGGAACGGCGGCCCCATCATGCGCATCGGATCGCCGCCATCCGGGTCCTCGATCTTGATGACCTCGGCGCCCATGTCGGCCAGCAGCATCGAGCCGTACGGTCCCGCGAGCATGCGCGAGAGATCCAGGACGCGAACGCCTTCGAAGAGCTTCATGTCGGCTCCCACCGCGGATGGTGCGTGGCTGCCCACTCACGAGCCACCCGCCCATCGAGCATCCCGGTCAACGCGTGTCGGGTCGAGGGATGGACGGCCGCCAGAAAAATGTGGCCGGCGATCGGGAACAGCACGAGGACCGTCAGCCAACGGTGCGCGGCGCGCCAGAGACCGTCCGCGCCGAAGGGCCACAGCACGAGCGCCCGCTCGCTGACGGTGAAGCGCACGACCCCGGCGCTCATTCGAGCACCCCGCCGGCCCGGGCAAGGATCGACGCACGGACGCGCTCGGCGGTAATCGGCAGCTCGTCGAACCGGACACCGATCGCGTCCTTGATCGCGTTGCGGACCGCGGCGGCGACAGGGATGACGCCGGACTCGCCGAGGCCCTTGGCCCCGAACGGTCCTTCCGCGTCGACGGACTCGATCAGCCGCACGACGATCTCGGGCATGTCGCCAGCTTTGAAGACCGCGTAGTCCATGAACGTCTGGGTCAGTATCTGTCCCCGATCGACGACGAGCTTCTCGGAGAGCGCGTAGCCGAGCCCCATGTGGACGCCGCCGTGCACCTGGCCCTCGGCGGCGGCCGGGTTGAGGGCCCGGCCTACGTCGTGAGCGGACACCACCTTGCGAACGACGACCCGGCCGCTCTCGGGATCGACGTCGACCAGCACCGCCTGAAACGCCGAGGTGTAGGCGGCCGAAACGTTCCCCTGGAAGTTCTTGTCGAGCATCGTGGTGGGCGGATCGTAGAACGCCTCGGCCACCAGCACGCGCCCGCCATCCCGGAAGTGCCCCGCCCGGGCAACGGCCTCGTATTGTAACCGGCGCTGCGGGTCACGCCTGAAGAAAACCCAGCCGCCCTTCACGCCGAGGGCCGCCGCCGGCGCATCGAACTGCGCGGCGGCCATGTCGAGAAGCTGCGTCCTCACCTTCTCCGCCGCCAGGCGTGCGGCGTTGCCGGCGACGAATGTGGTGCGGCTCGCGTGCGTTCCGACGTCCCACGGCCGCACGCTCGTGTCGGAATTGATCACGTCGACACGCTCGAGCGGCACGCCCAGTGTCTCGGCGACGATCATGGCGAGCACCGTCTCCGAGCCCTGACCGATCTCGCTCGCCCCCGTCATGAGCGTGACCTTGCCGAAGTCGTCGAGCTTCACGATCGCGCCGCATCCGTCCGAGCGGTAGATCCGCGCGCCGCCGCCGACGTGAAACATGCCCGCGTAGCCCACGCCGCGCTTCCAGCCGGTCGCGATCGGCGGCGGGTCCTTCGCGATCTCCTCCACGGCCGCATCGAGACACTCACGCATCGCGAACGACGTGAGCACGAATCCTTGCGGATTGACGTCGCCGGGCTTCGACGCGTTCAGCCGCCGGAGCTCGAGTCGGTCGATGCCGAGCCGGTCGGCGAGGTCGTCCATCTGGGACTCGACCGCGAACGTGGACTCGGGGTTCCCGTAGCCGCGCATCGAGCCCGAGTAGGGGTTGTTCGTGTAGGCGATCGTCGTGTCGAAGCGCACGTTCGGCACCCGGTAGAGCCCCGCGACGGTCGAGAGCATCACGTAGGGTGTCGTCGAGCCCCAGGAGGTGTAGGCGCCGCTGTCGATCGTCACGTGCGCCTCGCGCGCGAGGAGGCGGCCGTCGCGGTCGGCCGCGGTGCGGAGCCGGATCGCGCAGGGCTCTCGCGTCGGGCAGGCGACGAACTCCTCGACGCGATCGAATTCGACTTTCACGGGGCGCCGCGCCGCGCGCGCGAGCAGCGCGGCGATGACGTCGATCGGATAGACGTCGAGGCCGCGGCCGAAGTTGCCGCCGACCGGGGGCTGGAGCACGCGCACCCGGTCGCCGCCGATCCCCAGCGCGTCCCCCAGATCGCGCTGGTACAGGAACGGCACCTGGGTCGTCGTCCACATCGTCAGGTTGCCCGCGTGGTCCCAATCGGCGATCGCGACCATGGTGCCCATACACGCCGGCGTGACGAAGTTCAGCCGGTACGTGTCCTCGACGACCACGGCCGCTTCGGCGAGCGCCTGGTCCACGTCACCGTGGGTGAACTGGTAGCGGAGGTGATGCCGGTTCGTCGCCAGCTCTTCATGCACGAGCGGCGCTCCCGGCTCGAGCGCCTTCAGAGGATCGAACACCGCCGGCAGCTCCTCGTACTCCACGTCGATCAGCGCCAGCGCCTCCTCGGCGAGCTCGGGCGCCTCGGCGACGACCGCGGCGACCTCGTCGCGGATGCAGCGAACCTTGCCGCGCTTCAGGGCGAGCTGGTCCTTGGCGAAGCCGAAGGGCCGCTGCGCCACGTCCTCGGCCGTCAGGACCGCGAGCACGCCTGCAAGCGCCCGCGCCCGGCTCGTGTCGAGCCGGACGATCCGGGCGTGCGGCAGGCGCGTCCGCAATATTTTCCCATGCACGAGCCGCGGCAGCTCGAGGTCGTGGAGGTAGCGCGTCCGGCCCGTCACCTTGTCCAGACCGTCCCGCTTCGGGGTCGATTTGCCGACGACGTCGAACTCCTGCGCCATCGTCAGAACTTCACGGCTTCCTTGTGGTCGCCGAAGACGTTTCTCATGGCCCGCGCGATCTCGCCGAGGGTCGCGTACGCCTTCACCGCCTCCGTGATCGGGTACATGAGGTTTCCGCGTCCGCGCGCCTCATCGGCGAGTCGGCCGAGCGCCGCCGTGACGGCGCTGTCGTCGCGATCGCCGCGGATCCGCGCGAGCTTCGCCACCTGCGCCTCGGTCGCCCGCGGATCGAACGAATAGAGCTCGACGTCCCGGTCGGCCTCGACGGGCTGGTCGCCGACGTGACAGTTGACCGCGACCTTCGGGATCTCGCCGGAGACCATCCGCTGCTCGAACAGGTATGCCTGGCGGGCCACCTCGGCCTGGATGGCGCCGCTCCTGACCGCCTCGACGATGCCGCCCATACGCTCGACGTGGGCCAGCTCCTCCAGGATCCGGTTCTCCATCGCGCTGGTGAGCGCCTCCACGTAGTACGAGCCGGCGAGCGGGTCCACCGTGTCCGCCGCGCCCGACTCCTCGGCGCAGATCTGCATGGTGCGTAGCGCGATGAGCTGAGCCTTGGGGGACGGGATCGTGTACGCCTCGTCATAGGTCGGCAGCGCCATCGTCTGGGCGCCGGCGAGGGCGGCGGCGAGGGCGATGTAGGCGCCGCGCACGATGTTGTTCTCGGGCTCCTGGACGGCGAACGCCGAGCCCCCGCCGCCGATGAGGCTCCGGAACATCCACGACCTCGGATTCGACGCCCGGAAGCGTTCGCGCAGCATGCGCGCGTAGAGGCGCCGGCCGGCGCGGAACTTGGCGACCTCCTCGAAGATCTTCCCCCACGCGGTGAAGTTGAACGAGATCCGCGGCGCGAAGTCGTCCACCGCCATCCCGCGCGCGAGCATCAGCTCGACGTACGCCGCCGCGATCGCCAGACCGTACGCCATCTCCTGGGCCGTGGTGCAGCCGGCCTCGCGGATGTGGTAGCCGCACACCGACACCGGATTGGAGCGCGGGTAATGCCTCGCCGAGAACTCGATGAGATCGCCCACGAGCCGCAGCGAGGGATCGACCGGGTAGATCCAGGTGCCGCGCGCGATGAACTCCTTCAGGATGTCGTTCTGGGGCGTGGTGACGACGCGCTCGGCCGCCGCGCCCTGCTTCGCGGCGACGGCGTAGTACATGGCGGTGATCGGCGCCGCCATCCCATTGATCGTGAGCGACACACTGACGCGGTCGAGCGGGATCCCGGCGAACGCCTCCTCCATGTCGGAGAGCGTGTCGACGGCCATGCCGACGCGGCCGACCTCGCCTTCGGCCTTCGGGTCGTCGGAGTCGAGCCCCAGTTGGGTCGGCAGGTCGAAGGCGACGTTCAGCGCGTCCTGGCCGTGCGCCATGAGGTACTTGAAGCGCGCGTTGGTTTCTGCCGGTGTGCCGAAGCCGACGTACTGGCGCATCGTCCAGAGCCGCTCGCGGTACATGTGCTTGTGGATGCCGCGGGTGTACGGATACTCGCCGGGCCGGCCGATATCGCGCTCGAAATCGACGCCCGCCAGATCTTCGGGCCCGTAGGCCGGCTCGATGGGGAAGCCCGCGTGCGCCCTCAGCTCTTTCATTCCTCTCCTCCCTACGGCTCGAGAAACGGTGCCAGGCGCTTCAGCGCTTCGGGCGCCCGCTCCTCCGTCAGGGCATGGCCACAGTCCGGCAGCTCGACCACCTCGGCGCGCTCGAAGACCTCGCGTCAGCGTCCGAGGTGGCGGCCGAAGGCGCGGCCTTTCATCCCCCAGATCAAGAGCGCCGGGATCCGCGCGATCCGGTCGCGCTGCCGCCACAGCCCGTCGTACCACACGCTCGAGCCCAGCACCTCGCGCGCGTAGACCCAGGTCGCGTAGCCGTCGAGCGCCTTCAGGTAGTGACGCTCGGTCCCCCGCGTGTAGCGCCGGTGGTCGGCGATGGCGTGGCGCAGCATCACGCGCACCGAGGATCCGGCCGAACCACTCCATTCGCCGGTCCCCCGCCCACGACCACATCCAGGTGTTGAAGAGGACGAGGCGACGCACGTTCTCGGGGGATGGTCGAGCGTTGCACCATGACGATCGGGGCGCCCTCACCCTCGTCGACGTAGCTCAACCGGTCTCCGTCGACGTCGAGCGTGCGGGGCTCGAACGGGTACTCCCGGCGGTCGGCCCATGCGGGAATCAACTCGTATCGCCTTGCCTCTCGTTCTGCCGGAACGCCTTGACGATCTCGGGGAGCGGCGTTCCCATCGGGAACACGTGACGCACGCCCAGCTGCTTCAACGCCTCGACGTCGCGCGGAGGGATGGTACCGCCCACGACGACCGCGATGTCATCGGCGGCGTGCGCCCGCAGCCCGTCCAGCACGCGGCGCGCGAGCAGCATGTGGGCGCCCGAGAGCACCGAGAGCCCGATCACGTCCACATCCTCTTGAATCGCCTCCTGAACGATCTCCTCCGGCGTCCGCTTGAGCCCGGAGTAGACGACCTCGACTCCCGCGTCGCGCAACGCGTGAGCCACGACCTTCGCCCCGCGGTCATGTCCGTCGAGCCCGGGTTTCGCGATGAGCACCCTCATGCCGGGCAAAACGCCGGCAGCCAGCGCGCGTTCCCATCGGGATCGTCGGCGACTCGGAGCGGCGAGACCCGTACGCGCTGCCCGATGGCGACCTTCGACGGCTCGGCACCGACCAGGATCGAGAACACACGCAGGCCGTCGATTTTCACGATCGCGAACACGCGCGGCCCGTCGAAGCCGGCCGGCAGACCGGCCTCTTGAACCGTGAACGCGTGGATGGTCCCCTCGCCCGACAGGTCGGTCCAGTCGAACCGGTCGGAGCCGCATTCGCCGCAGAACCCGCGCGGCGGCCACGCGAGCCGCCGGCAGCCGGCACACCGCGTTGTCGCCAGCCGCCCGGCGGCGAGCCGCGCGTAAAACTCGTGAAGCTTGGTGTGATCCGCCGACTCCAGCGGGAACGGGTCGGTCGCGCGGAAGTAGGGCATGTCACGCCTCCCGCTGGCGTCGGAGCTGCCGGAGCAGGGCCCGCACCTTGGCGGTCTCGAACGCCTCGCGCCGATCGCCCGCGTAGTCGAAGAACCCGCGTCCGGTCTTGGACCCGAGCTCGTTCCGCGCGATCTTTTCCTCGACCAGCCGCGCGGGCCGGAAGCGGTCCTCGCCGAGGGTCTTCGCCAGGAACTCGCTCGCGCGGTGCAGGATGTCGACCCCGCCCCAATCGATGAACTCGAAGATGCCGATCGTCGCGTACCGGAAGCCCATGCCGGCCTTGAACGCCCGGTCCACGTCCTCGGGGGTCGCGACGCCTTCCTCGACCAGGCGTACCGCCTCGTTCATGAGCAGCGCCTGCATCCTCGGGCCGATGAACCCGGGTGAGTCGGCGCAGCGCACCGGGACCTTGCCGAGCTTCTCGAGCATGGCGATGGTCCGCTCGACGACGCCGGCATCGGTCGCGCGGCCGGGAACCACCTCGACGAGGGGAATGATGTGCGCGGGATTGAGCCAGTGGACGACGAGAAAGCGCTCGCCGCCGCGGACGAATTCGACGAGGTGCCCCGGGGAGATGGTCGAGCTGGTCGAGGCGATGATCACCTCCGGCGCCACGCGGGCCGACACGCGCCCAAGGAGCTCGCGCTTGAGGTCGACCAGCTCGGGCAGCGCCTCCTGGACGAACCCGCATCCATCGAGGCCCTCGAGCCCCCTGCGGTCCTCGAGCCGGGCGAGCGCCGGGGCAACCTCCCCGACCGAGATCACGCCCTCCTCGGCCATCAACCGAAGGTCGCGCGCGACTTCGCGTCGGGCGTCGGCGAACACCGCGGCGGCCTCTGCGGCAGACCGGTCCTTGAGGTCCACCAGTGACACGTGGCACCCGCCGAGGGCGAAGGCGAGCGCGATCTGGCGTCCGATCCTGCCGGGCCCGAGCACGGCGACGTGATTCATATTCAAAGGCTCGCCTCGGACGGCGGGGCCCCAGCCCCGCGACGGCCTGCGGCTCGCACTGCCAGATTCAAAGGCTCGCCTCGGACGGCGGGGCCCCAGCCCCGCGACGTCCTGCGGCTCGCACTGCCATCAGGGCTCGCGACCGTAGATCATGACCACGTGCTCGCCCATGCCGCTGTTGTTGTGCGTGAGCCCGACGGCGGCGTCGGGCACCTGACGGGCACCGGCCTCGCCCCGGAGCTGCGCGAACACCTCGGCGGCCTGGGCAACCCCCGTGGCGCCGAGCGGATGGCCGCAGCCGATCAGCCCACCCCGCGGGTTCACCACCACGTCGCCACCGTAGTCGCTCCGCCCGTGGGCCACGAAGGGCCCGGCCTCACCCTTCCGGCAGAAGCCGAGCTCCTCGTACGCGATCAACTCGGCGATCGCGAAGCAGTCATGGACCTCGGCGACGTCCACGTCGCCTGCCGTGACGCCGGCCATCCGGTACGCCGCCCGCGCGGCGCGCTCGAGCGCCGGCCAGCGGGCGTAATCCTCGTGGAGTGAAGTCAGCTGGAACCCGTCGAGCGTCTGGCCGGTGCCGCGGATCCACACGGGCCTGTCCGTAAGATCGCGCGCGCGATCCTCGGAGGCGACCAGCACCGCGGCGGCGCCGTCGGTGATCGGCGAGCACATGAAGAGGCGGAGAGGCGTCGAGATCATCCGCGAGCAGAGGACCTGATCGAGCGTCGCGCCCTTCTGGAAATGCGCGGTGGGGTTCTTCGAGGCGTGGGTGTGGTTCTTCACGCCGACCATCGCGAGCTGCTCTTCGGTCGTGCCGTACGCGGCGATGTGCCGTTGAGCGGCGAGGGCGAAGCAGGGCGGCGCGGTGAGGCCGAACGCCGCCTCCCATTCACGGTCGACGCCGGTCCCCATGTTGAGGATCGCCTCGTCGCCCGTGGGCTGATTCAGCTTTTCGACACCGAGCACCATGACGAGGTCGGCGAGCCCCGCCGCGATGAACGCGTACGCGTAGCGGATGCCGACCGTGCCCGAGGCGCACATGTGCTCCGTCCGGGCGCTCAGCGCGCTGGGCCTGATCCCGAGCGCCTCGGCGGCCATCGATGAAATATGGGACTGGAAGGCCGTCCTCTCCGGCAGGACGGAACCAACCACAAGACCTTCAACGTCTTTCGGCTTCACCGCCGGGGTGGCGTCGAAGCACGCCTTCCCCGCTTCCCAGATCAGGTCGCGATAGCTCGCCTTTCGCACCCCGAACTTCGAGACCCCGGCCCCGACCAGCGCGACCTTCCTCACGCCCGCCTCCGCATGAGCACGCTCGTCTCGTAGGTGCACACCACGTCGCCGCGCTGGTTCTTCACCGTCACGTCGAAGGTGACAACGCCGCGGTCGGCCCTGGAAGACTCCCGCGCCTGCTTCACCGTCATCTCGGTATGGATCGTGTCGCCGAACTTGACCGGCGCCGTGAAGCGCACCCGGTCGAGCCCGAGGAGCGCCAGCGCCGTCCCCTCGAACCAGCCCGACAGATTCTGCTGGCCGTTGGACACCGCCAGCGTCAGGATACCGTGGGCGACCCGCGCGCCGAACGGCGTTTGCTTCGCGAACACCTCGTCGGTATGGAGCGGATTGAAGTCGCCCGAGAGCCCGGCGAAGCGCGAGACGTCGCTGCCCTCCACCGTGCGGCGGCCCGTCACGAGCACCTCGCCCACCTTGAAGTCTTCCCAGTGGCGTCCGCGTGATTGCATTGTCCCTCCGTCAGCGGGATCGGTCGTGTCCAGTCGTCAGGCGAAGGCCCCGCCCCGGTCCCAGTCGAGATCGCGGCCGATGATCACGCGCAGGATCTCGGAGGTGCCTCCACCGGGCAGGAGGAACCGCGCGTCTCGGAAGTAACGCTGGACCGGGTACTCCATGGCGAGGCCGTAGGAGGCGAAGATCCGAGCCGCTTCGTCCGTGATCCTGACCGCCGTCTCCGACGCGAAGAGCTTCGTCATGGCGGCTTCGCGAGTGATGACCCGCCCGGCATCGAGCTGCGCGGCCGCCTGGTAGGTCATGAGGATCGCCGCGTGCAGCGATGTCAGCATATCGGCGAGCTTGAAGCCGATCGCCTGGTGCTCGGCAATCGGCTTGCCGAAGGCGATTCGCTCGCGCGCGTAGGCGAAGGCCGCCTGGTACGCGGCGCGCGCAAGGCCCACCGAGATCGCCGCGGTCATCACCCGGATCTCCGAGAGAATCCCGCCGATCTTTTCAACGCCGCCGGTCTCACCACCAAGGAGATGCTCGGCCGGAACTTCGACATCCTCGAGAAGGATCTCGCCGGTGACCGACGCCCGCACGGACATCTTGTCGATCGATTTCCCGAGCGTGATCCCGCGCATCGCTGCGCGGTCCAGGAGGAAGAGCGCGATGTTCTTCATGCCCCGCTCGTCCGAGGTCTTGGCGGCGACGGTGACGAGATCCGCGACCGGCGCGCTGGTCACCCACGTCTTCGTCCCGCGAAGCACGTATCGGTCTCCGCGCCGCACCGCCCGCGTCGTGATGCTCGCGACGTCGGAGCCGGCGTTCGGCTCCGTCAGCGCGAAGGTCGCGATCAGGTCGCCGCGAAGGGCCGGCACCAGGTAGCGCTGGCGGAGGTCCTCGGAGCCGTACTTGTACACGAAGTAGGTCCCCATCAGCGACTGCATCGCCGCGGCGGCGGCCACCGACAGCGAGCCGCGCGCCACCTCCTCGGCGAAGAGGCAGTACGTCACCATGTCGGCGCCGGCGCCGCCGTACGCCTCGGGGTAGCGCAGCCCGAGGTAGCCGAGCTCGCCGATGCGCTTGAAGAGCTTGGTCGGAAACTCCGCGCGCTCGTCGAGCGCCTCCGCGGCCGGAACGACCTCGGCGTCGACGAACCTCGCGACGGCCTTGCGAAATTGTTCCTGCTCTGCGGTGAATCTGATCATGGTAGCGGGGGCCGTGAGGCCGGCGTGGACCGAGGGTGGCCGGAGATAGATGCGACCCGGCTCCGTTCGGCAGTCATCGCGGGCTGCGGCCGGCGCGCATTGTCTCGCGCAGACGGCCGGTCGCGCCGGCGTCGACCCATAGATCGGCGCCGGTTCCGGCGATCACGACGCCGTACTCGCCGCGCGCCGCTTCGACCGACACGTAGTCGTCGAGCACGTCCTCGAGAACGCGCTGGGGATCGCGCTCGAGCGGGTCACCGTACCCGCCGGCGCCCGACTGCTGGAACGAGATCACGTCTCCGTAAGCGAACTCGCGGGACTGCTTGCCGTGCACGACCTGCTCGCCCGGTCCGGGGTTGAGCACGGTGCGCCCGAGCTTTCCCGACTTGCCGCCGCCGAGCCCGTATGGCGCGAACTTCTGCCGGTCGGAAAGATTCGTCAGCTGCCCCTCGTCCGCGAGAAGCCGCAGATCGCGGCGGATCCCGCAGCCGCCCCGGAACATGCCGGCACCAGCCGAATCGCGGATCAACTCGAAGCACTCGACGAGCATCGGCTGGTTGGCCTCCTGCGCCTCCACCGGAATGTTGGAGGCGTTGAACGCCCACGACATCGCCTCGCAGCCGTCCTTGGCGGCGCGGGCTCCCGTTCCGGAGAGCACAAGCTCGTAGGCGACGAACCGCCGCTTCCGAGCCCGGTCCCAGCCGCCAAAGGTCGGGTTGGCCATGTGCGAAGCGGCGGCGGTGACGCGGTCGGGAAGGGCCGCCGCGAGCGCGCCCAGCACGGACTCGAACGTCCGGTAGCAGATGATCGCGCGCGGTCCCCCACCCGCGGGCGGCCGAGGATTGAGGAACGAGCCCTCGGGCGCCTGCACGGTGATCGGCCGCAACGCGCCCTCGTTCATCGGCCCCAGCGGGTCGGTGAGGCACTTCGCGGCCGCGTAGGAATAGGAGCGCGTGTAGTTGATGTAGGAGTTCATTCCCGATGCGGTCTGAGCGCTCGAGCCCTGGTAGTCGATGCTCATCGAGTCCCCGTCCACCGTCACCGCGACCGCGACGCGGAGCGGCTCCGTGCCGGGACCGTAATCGTCCATGAAGTCCTCGAACCGGTACACGCCGTCCGGGATCTTCCGGATGGCGGCGCGCATGTTCGCCTCGGTCCGCGCGACGATCTCGTCCATGGCGGCCCGGAGAACGTCTCGCCCGTAGCGCCCCGCCAACTCCTGAAGCCGCAGCTCACCGACGCGGAGCGCGCTCCGCTGCGCGCGGAGGTCGCCGAGGACCTTGTCGGGCGTGCGCGTGTTCGCCGCGATGATCGCGACGACGCCCTCCTGCTCCCGGTACTCCTGCCAGACCTTGGTCGGCGGGATGCGAAGCCCCTCCTGGAAGTAGTCGAAGATCCCCTCGACGCCCTGGCTGCCGGGCCGCTGACCGCCCACGTCGGTGTGGTGGAGGATGTTCACGGCGAAGCCGACCAGCGCGCCGTCGTGAAACGCGGGCTGGGTGATGAAGAAGTCCGGCAGGTGGCCGGAGCCGAGGAGTGGATCGTTCAGCAGGATGGCGTCACCCGGTCGCAGGGTCTCGACCGGATGAGCCGCAAGCGCGTTCTTGACCGCGAACGACATCGCGCCCATATGGCCGGGCGAATACGGCCCCTGGGCCACCATGCACCCCTGTGGGTCGAAGACCGCGACGGAAAAGTCCTGGCCCTCGCGCGCCTGCTCGGAGTACGCGGTCTTGTGCACGGTCGTCCCGATCTCGACCGCGATCGACTGGAGCGCGCCCCAGACGACGCCGAGGGTGATCGGGTCGACCCGGCTCATGCCAGTCGCGTCACCGCGAGGAGGTTCGCGTACTCGTCGACCGTCGCCGTCACGCCCGGCGGCAACACGGTCGTGGACTCGCGCTCCTCGACGATTGCCGGGCCGGTGAGCGACATTCCGGGCGTGAGAGCGTACCGGTCGTACACGGGCGTGTCGGCGTAGCCGCGCACTTCGGGGAAGTAGGCCCGGCGCACGCCCTTGCGGCTCCCGTCGCCGGAGCCCGCGGCCGCCTTGGCCAGGGCGATGCGCGGCGCGCCACCGATGGCCGAGAGCTTCCACGTGACGATCTCGACCGGCTGGTCCGGGTTCGCATAGCCGTATCGCGCGGTGTAGATGTCGTCGAAGCTCGCGCGCACCCGAGCGAGCGCCGCGGCGTCGAGGCGGCCGAGCGGGACGGGCACGGTCAGCTCGTATCCCTGCCCGACATAGCGCGCGTCCGCCGAGCGCACCACCGTCACCTCGCCGGCGACGGCCGACTCGCGGACGACCTCGACCGCCTGCCCGGCCATCTCCTCGAACATCGAGGTGAGATGGGCAGGGTCGGCGGCGTCGAGGCGCCGGACGTAGGTGCGCGCGACGTCGAACTTCACCTCGGCGGCGAGCAGGCCGATCGCCGCCGTGACCCCCGCCGCCGCCGGAAGGATGACCCGCGGAATCCCCAGGGCCTGAGCGAGCCGGCAGCCGTGGACCGGGCCCGAGCCGCCGAACGCGACGAGCGTGAGGTCGCGCGGATCACGGCCACGCTCGATCGACACGACGCGCGTGGCCAGCTCCATGTTGGTGTTGACGATCGTGTGGATGCCCCACGCCGCGTGCTCGAGCGACAGATCGAGCGGGCGCGCGATCTTCGCCTCGATCGCGCGCGCCGCCGCGCCCGGCTGGAGCCTGATCGAGCCACCGGCGAAGTAGTCGGGATTGATGTAGCCGAGGACGACGTCGGCGTCCGTGACCGTCGGCTCGATGCCGCCCCGCCCGTAGCAGACGGGGCCCGGCGTCGACGACGCGCTCGCCGGACCGACCGCGATGACGCCGAGCCGGGCGTGCGCGATCGAGCCGCCGCCCGCGCCGATCTCGACGAGATCGATCGCCTGGATGTTCATCGGAAGCCCGCTGCCGGGCGCGTTGTTCACGCGGTGCAGCTCGAACGCCGTCGTCGTCGTGGGTCGGCCTCTCTCGATCAACGCGAGCTTCGCGGTGGTGCCACCCATGTCGAACGCGATGAGGTCGCCGTGGCCGGTGAGCTCGCCGTAGGCGGCCGCCATCAGGGCCCCCGCGGCGGGGCCGGACTCGATCATCCGGACGGGATACCGCTGCATCGCCTCGGCGGTCGCGATGCCGCCGGAGGACTGCATCACGAAGAGCCGGCCGCGGTAACCCCGTCGGGTCGTGGCGGTCGCGAGCCCGCGCAGGTACTCACGGATGGCCGTCATCACGTAGGCGTTCACGACGGTCGTCGAGGCCCGCTCGTACTCGCGAAAAGTCGGCGAGACCTCGTGCGACAGCGTGACCGTGACGTGCGGCGCTTCCTCGGCGACGAGGGCCGCGAGCCGCCGCTCGTGGGCGGGGTTCAGATACGAGTGCAGCAGGCAGATGGCGAGCGTGGTCACCCCGCGACGGACGAGCTCCAGGATCGCCCGTCGCGCGTCGGCCTCGTCGAGCGGCGTTCGCACCGACCCGTCGGCCAGGATCCGCTCGGTCACCTCACCGATGAGCCGGCGCGGGATCAGCGGCGCCGGCTTCTCGATCTGGAGGTCGTAGACCTGGTACCGCTTCTCGCGCCCGATCACGAGCACGTCGCGAAAGCCGCGCGTCGTCAGGAGCCCGACGCCGCGCGCCTTGCGCTCGATGACGATGTTCGAGCCGAGCGTGGTGCCGTGGATCGCCTGTGCGACGTCGGTCCACGGCACGCCGCCCTGCGCGATCAGCTCGTCGAGGCCGGCCAGGCACGCCTCCGACGGGTCCGGATAGGTCGTGAGGCGCTTGGCGGCGAGAAGCTCACCGGACGGCGACTGGAGGACGAAGTCGGTGAAGGTTCCTCCGACGTCGAACCCGACGCGATACGGCATTTAGTGTAGCGGGGCCCCTGAGGCCTGTTCGACCGAGGGTGGCCTGACGCAGATGCGTGCCGGCACCGTTGTCAGCTCCGCCGATCCGCACGCGAGAGAACGATTCGATACGGATACCGGCGGCCGGTCTGCCAGCTGACGGCATGCTCGACCGGCTCCCCGCTCGCCGCGAAGTACGTGCGCTCGAAGAAGAGCAACGGCGAGCGGGCGCGGATCTGGAGGAGCTCAGCGACCTGGCGCGGCGCCAGCGCCGCGTCCACGACTTGCTCCATGAGCGTGATCGGCACGCCGAGGAGGCGCTCGATGGCGCCGATCAGCGAGGTTTTGGACAGGTCCTCGTCGGAGAGCGCGGTGCCGATCGTCAGCGGCATGTAGGCGGTCACATGCTGGAAGGGGCCGGTCTCGGCGTTCCGGACGCCCACGATGCAGTACGCCGAGGAGCGCGGCGGCAGGCGAAGCGCCTGGGCGATGTTCGCCGGCAGGAGCACGACGTCGCGCGACACGAATTTGAACCATGTCTCGTCGCCGAGCGCGATCATGTCGCCCACCGAGCCGATCACCCGGAGCTTCCGGTCGCCCCCGGCGGAGGGCGTCGCGAAGGTCCCGCGGCCGGCGTGGCGGTAGAGCCGTCCCTCCTGCACGAGGACATCGAGCGCCTGCCGAATCGTCGGCCGGCTCACCTTGAAGCGCGCGCAGAGCGCGTGCTCGGACGAGATGCGCTCGCCCTCGTCGCGCAAGTCAAGGCGGATGGCTTCGGCGATCTGGAGATACCGCGGAATGCCGGGACGGTAGTTCACGCCAGGCGACCTCCTGCTGTCAGGATGTCTAGACACCTACCACCGGAGCTCGCTGCCGTCAAATTTCTCCCGCAGTTCGGGGTGCCAGGCGAGGACGTCATCGGGCAGGCCGCGAGCTCGGCGCGGATCATCGCGACCGCGCTCTCCAGCAGCCTGCCGACCTCGGTCGGACGCAGCAGCCTCGGGCCGGGCGTCATCGGCCCGTGAGCTCGCGGGCGATGACGAGGCGCTGGATCTGGTTGGTGCCCTCGTAGATCTGGGTGATCTTCGCGTCGCGCATGAACCGCTCCACCGGGTACTCGCGTGTATAGCCGTACCCGCCGAACACCTGCACCGCGTCGGTCGTGACCTTCATCGCAGCGTCGGCGGCAAAGCACTTGGCCAGGGACGACTCGAGGGCCGTCGATGCGGCCCCGCGATCGACGAGGGAGGCCGCGTGATGGACGAGCAGCCGCGCACCGTGGACATGCATCGCCATGTCGGCCAGCATGAACTGGATACCCTGGAAGGAGGCGATCGGCTGGCCGAATTGCTGGCGCTCCTTCGCGTAGGCCACCGCGGCGTCGAGCGCGGCCTGGGCGATGCCCACCGCTTCGGCGCCGACTGCGGGACGCGAGCCGTCGAGGGCCCGGAGCGCGAGCTTGAACCCCTCACCTTCTTCGCCGAGCCGGTTCTCGATCGGCACCTCGCAGTCGGTCAGATGCAGGGCCACGGTCGGCGACCCCCGGATGCCCATCTTTCGCTCGAGCTTGCCGAGGGCGAACCCCGGGAACGTGGGCTCGACGAGAAAGGCCGTCACGCCCCCTTTGCCGCGGCCACGGTCCACGGTCGCGAAGAGCGTGACGACCGACGCCTGGCTCCCGTTGGTCACCCAGAGCTTCACGCCGTTCAGAACGTAACGGTCGCCTTTGCGGACGGCCCGGGTGGAGATCGAGGCGGCGTCGGAGCCGGCCCCGGGCTCCGAGAGTGAGAAGGCGGCCGTGATCTCTCCCGACGCCAGGCGCGGCAGATAGCGGCGCTTCTGCTCCTCGCTGCCGGCCGCGACGATCGGCCAGCCGCCCGCGTACTGGACGAGGTAGATGACGGCGGTGGACGCACACGCCCAGGCGATCTCCTCGACCGCGAGGCAGAACGCGAGCGTCCCCATAGCGCTTCCGCCGTAGGCCTCGGGGATGTAGAGGCCCATCAGCCCTTGCTCGCCGAGTAGCTCGAGCTGCTCGGCCGGGTAGGTCTCCGCCTCGTCCACGTGGGCGGCGAGCGGGGCGATCCGGTCGCGCGCGATCGAGCGCACGAGGTCCCGCATCCCGCGCTGCTCGTCGGTCAGGGAGAAATCGTCGCGCATTTCGGATTCAGAGGGCTCGACTGCATTATCGGCTACGCCGCAAGCCGCTGACAATTCTTGTCACACGCGGGGACGAATTTTTGTAGCGGCGACATCCGGATACCTCCGGTGGGCGGCCCAAATGCGCGAGATTTCGACGGCCGATGACCTGGCATCGACGGTGCAGTAGCGTGGCGCCATGCAAACGACGGAGAAGGTCGTCGTCGTGATGCCGGCGTACAACGCGGGGCGCACGCTCCGTCTGACATACGAGGAGCTGCCGAAGGACACGGTCAGCCTCGTGATCCTTGTGGATGACGGTTCCACCGATGGGACGCTCGAGGTCGCCCGGCAGCTCGGCCTCGAGATCTTCGTCCACAACCGGAATTACGGTTATGGCGCGAACCAGAAGACGTGCTACGCGGAGGCGCTGCGGGCGGGGGCCGACATCGTGGTCATGGTGCACCCCGACTATCAGTACGACCCGCGGCTCGTCCCGGAGATCATCGAACCGATCGTCCGTGGGGAGGCCGACGTCGTGTTCGGCTCGCGACTCAAGAGCGGTTCGGCGCTGGCCCAGGGGATGCCCTGGTGGAAGTATTTCTCGAACCGCTTCCTCACGAACCTCGAGAACCGCGTGTTCGGTCTGGCGCTCTCCGAGTTCCACACGGGCTACCGCGCCTTCCGCCGGGAGGTGCTGGAGACCGTCAACGTGGCGTTGAACTCGGACGGCTTCATCTTCGACCAGGAGATCGTCGCGCAGGTTGTCGCGTCGGGCTTCCGGATCGCCGAGATCGCGGTGCCGACGCGGTACTTCCCGGAGGCCTCGTCCGCGAGCTTCTCGGACTCGACCGTCTACGGCCTGCGCATCCTCTCGCTCCTGGCCCGCTTCAGCCTTCACCGGCACGGCACGTGGCACTCGCGCGCCTTCGACAGCCTTCGCGGGCGATACACGCGGCTCGCGCCCTCGGCCCCGACGCCGCCGCGCCGGGCGGTCGACCAGCGCCGGTCCGTTCCAGCGCTCGGACGCTGAGCGGGCTGCTCACCCTGGCGCACCGCTGGCGGGCTACGTAGCGGTGTAGCGGTAGAAGCCCTTCCCGGTCTTCCGCCCGAGCTGTCCGGCGATGACCATGCGCTTGAGCAGCGGCGGCGGCGCGTAGCGAGGCTCCCGAAACTCCTCGAACATCACCTCGGCGACGTACATCGTCGTGTCGAGACCGACGAGGTCGAGCAGTGTGAACGGGCCCATCGGGTAGCCACACCCGAGCTTCATCGCCGCGTCGATGTCCTCCAGCGACGCGAGCCCACTCTCGTAGACCCGGATCGCGTCGAGCAGGTACGGCACCAGGAGACGGTTGACGATGAACGCGGTCGAGTCCTTGGTCTGCACCGGCGTCTTGCCGAGGGCCCGCACCCACTCGATGGCGGTCTTCACGGCCGGATCATCGGTCAGGATCGTGCGCACGACCTCGACGAGCTTCATGAGCGGCACGGGGTTGAAGAAGTGGAGACCGAGCACCAGGCCCGGGCGCCCGGTCGCGGCCGCCATCGCGGTGACGTTGCACGAGGACGTGTTCGACGCCAGGATCGTGGACGGCGGGCAGATCCGGTCGAGCTTCGCGAAGGTCTCGTTCTTCAGGGGCTGATTCTCGGTCATCGCCTCGATGACGAGGTCGCACGATTTCAGATCTTCGAGCCGGGTGGTGCCGGCGATGCGCGCCTGGGTCGCGTCCCTGGCCTTCGCGTCGAGCTTTCCCTTGCTCACGAGCCCCTCGAGCGTCTCGTGCAGCCTTCCGAGCCCCCGCTTGACCAGCTCGTCGTTGGCCTCAACGAACAGGACCTGGCACCCGGCCTGCGCCGCCACTTGCACGATGCCCGAGCCCATGAGACCGCACCCGACGACGCCGACGTTCGTGATGGTCATGCGATGCGCGGTCGGTTACTTCCGGGCGCGGCCCGGCCGCGGTGGCGGCTCGTAGTGGAGCGTCCCCGGCGGACATGGATTCTTCACCGTGATCAACAGCGAGCCGTATCGGACACTCCCGTCGGGTTGAATCTGGCCTTCGGCCGCGAGCGGCGGCGGGCCCGGCTCCTTCATGGCGCGATCGAACGCCGCGTCGCGTGACTCGGCGGGCGGCGCGAGGATGTTGAGGAGCACGGCCGCGCTGATCGGCGATTTCGCCTCGTCCGCGACGGCGCCGGGGGCCCACGCGCCGACGAGGAGGAGGAGCGCTCCGGCGAGGGCGACGATGCTAATCATAGACGATGAGCGAATGGAGCGGGTGCTCCTTCAGCTTGTCGCGGCCGTGAAGAAACGCGAGTTCGATCATGAACGCCACGCCGACGACGTGGCCACCGAGTTGATCGATCAGTCGCAACGTTGCCGCCATCGTGCCGCCGGTTGCGAGCAGGTCGTCCACGGCGAGCACGCGCTGTCCGGGCTTGATCGCGTCCTCGTGGATCGCGAGCGCGTCGCGGCCGTACTCGAGCTCGTACTCGACCTCGACGGTCTTGCCCGGGAGCTTGCCGAGCTTGCGAACGGGAACGAAGCCCGCGTTCAGCTGATGGGCAAGCGCGCCGCCGACGACGAAGCCCCGCGATTCGACGGCCACCACCACGTCGATCCGCTCTTGCTGGTACCGGCGCACAAACGTGTCGACGACGTACCGGAACGCCGGGCCGTCCTTCAGGAGCGTGGTGATGTCCTTGAAGAGGATCCCCTCGGTCGGGAAGTTCTTGATGTCGCGGATCTTCGCCTTGAGGTCGGCGACGTCCATGGATCGGTATCTTACTCCCGATGCCGCGGTGCGCAAGACGCCAAAGTGTCCGCAGCTGTGGCACGGTGACACGGCAGCGGCGGGAAACGTCAGGGGGCTGACGAGGCGTCATTCGCGCCAGTACGGGCTCAAGTCACGGATTTTTGGCGGCGAACTCCCGACCAAGGTCACCGTGGCACCCAACTTGCTCACCTGCCTTCGCAGCGTCCCGTGAGGAGGGCAGCATGTTGCTCCCGGAACAAGTGCAGCGCCTGGTCGAGCTCGCCCTGGCAGAGTTCGCGCCGGAGTGGCAGATCACTGGCTTGTGCTCGGAGCTCAGCCTGCACAATCCCGACCATTGGGTCTCCGGCCTCGGAACGTTCGGACTCGTCCTGCCGCCTCGTACCATCGCGGCATCTCGTATCGCGTGCTCGAGGCGTACGCCGACCGCATCACGGATCCGATCCGTCGCTACTTCGAAGAGATCGGTCTGGTCATCCCCGGAAAGCTCTCGCCGCGGCTCGCGCAGACCGCCGCGACCCGGTCAAGCATCAACAACTACGCCGAGTAGCCCCCCGCGGTTCGTGGCGTGATCACGACTCGAGCTGCTCGATGGCTTCGGGCAGCTCGGCGAGCCGCGAGATGGCGAGGTCGGGGCGTTGCGCGCCGAGCGCCCTGACCGACGGGGTTACCTGAATCACGCGCATCCCGGCGGCCCGGGCGCCCTGCACATCCAGGATCGGGTCGTCGCCGACGTGCACCGCGGTTCCGGGCTCGCCGGCGACCGCACGCAGCGTCAGCTGGAAGATCTCCGGGGCCGGCTTTCGAATCCCCACCTCGTCGGAAAAGGTCGTGTGCTTGAAATACCCGAGGAGCCGAAAACGCTCGAGCAACCGTCGGAGCGTCGCGCCCGGCGTTCGCATGATGTTCGAGACAAGCGCGAGCGTGTAGCCTCCTCCGTTGAGCGTCTCCAGCGCCGCGAGCGCACCGTCGTCGACGGCCGGCGGGACGATGAGGATGGGCCGCGCATAGGCGTCGACCAGCGCGGTCATCATCGCCGGCGGGACACGTCGCGGCAGCCCGGGATCGACCGCTGCGAGGATCGCTCTGACGTGGTCGTCGACCGGCACGTCCCGGTGCGTGGCCCAGATCCGGCTGAGATAGCTCCCCGATTCGTCGTAGGCGCGATCGAGTGCCGCCGCGGACACCGGCATGCCGGCGGCCGCCAGCAGGGGCTCGAAATCCGCCAGGCGGCGCTTCTTATAGCGGTTGTCGCTCGCCGGACCGTCGAAGAGTAGCGTACCCCAGAGGTCGATCGTGATGGTTTTGACCTTCATCCGATTACCCCGTGAAGTTCGGGCGACGCTTTTCCAGATAGGCGCTCATCCCCTCGAGGGGCTCGTCGGTCGCGTACGCGGTGGCGAACGCGTTGATCCCGTGGCGCACCGCGGTCGGGAGATCGCTCTCTCGCCAGCGCACCATCAGCTCCTTCTGGAGCCGGATCGCCTCGGGCCCGGCCGCGAGGATCGCCGCCGCCAGTTCCTCCGCGGCTGGACGCAGACGGTCATCCGGCACCACGCGGTTCACGAGGCCCCAGTCGAGCGCCGTCGCGGCGGTGATCGGCGCGCCCGTGAGCAGCATCTCCGCGGCGCGGCCGGGCCCAACCATCGGGGGCAGCAACGCCGCCTGGATAACCGAGGGCACGCCGACGCGCACCTCGGGTAGGCCGAACGAGGCGCTCGCCGCCGCCACCCGCAGATCGCAGGCCAGCGCGAGCTCGAAGCCGGCGCCGAGGCACGGGCCGTTCACCGCTGCGATCACCGGAAACGGCGCCCGGTGCACCGCGGCGATAGCGTCGTGGAGCGCGGTGATCAGCTCTCTTGCCCGGCCGACGTCGAGATCGCGCAGGACGCGCACGTCCATGCCGGCCGTGAACGCGCGGCCGCTCCCGACGACCACCGCCATGCGCGTCGAGCGGTCCGCCGCGAGCGCGTCGAACGATTCGCGCACGGCGCGGATGAGGGTCGGCTCGAAGAGGTTGAGCGGGGGGCGGTCCAGCGTGCACCAGACCGTGGCCCCCGCCCGATGGATCGTGAGCGGGGACGCCACTAGTACCGGCGCATCGCGGGATCAACCGTGCGGGCCCAGTAGTCCAGCCCGCCGCGAAGGTTCTTCACGCTCTTGAAGCCGCGCTGGCGGAGGTAGTCGGCGACCGCCGCGCTCCGGACGCCTTGATGGCAGTAGACGACGATCTCGTCGTCGGGATTCAACTCGTCCGCCCTGAGCTCGATCTCTTCGATCGGGATGTGCACGGCATTCTCGAGCCGGCAGAGACGCGTCTCCCAGTCCTGGCGCACGTCGAGGAGGAGCGGTCGATCATTTCCGGCCAGGCGCGCCTTCAAGTCTTGCGGGGTGATCTCGTCCATACCTTGCTCCGCTAGCGGGGCGCCCGACGCCCGACCAGAAAGTCCACGAGCCAGCCGTTCACCGTCTCCACATGCTCGATCTGCGGGAAATGTCCGCACGCATCGACCCAGCGAACCGCCGCGTGGCGCAGCACCCTGGCGACCTCCGCGCAATGCTCCTGCGGCACGACGGGGTCCTGACGACCGTGGATCAGCAACACCGGCAGCTCGAGCGTGGTCAGCGCGCGGCGATAGTCCTCCGCGCGAGCCTCCAGATCGATCCGCACGTCGCGGAGCGTCGCCAGGTACGCGGCGCGCGCCGTGGCGTCCGTGCGAGTCGCGTATTCGTAGTCGACGAAGAAGTCGACCTCCCGGCGGTCGGGTGCGTGGAAGCAACGCGCGAGGGCAGCTTTGTAAAGCCTCGCGTGCCCCGCACAGGACAGCACCTCGCCGAGGCCGCGGAGCGCGACGAGGCGGTAAATCCACGACGGACGATAGCCGCATCCCGGAACCACGGCGCCGACGAGCGCGAGCCGCTCGACCCGGGACGGGTGCGTCAGCGCGTACGTGATGCTGACCGCGCCGCCGAACGAGTGCCCCACGAGCGACGCCTGCGCGAGCCCGAGCCCGTCCATGAAGCCCCGCAGCGCGCCGGCGAAATTGGCGAGACGGTACCGGGTGCGCGGCTTCGCCGAGGCGCCGAAGCCCGGAAGGTCGAGGGCGAAGACGGTCGCTCGGCTCGCGAGCGGGCCGATGTTGTGCCGCCAGGTCTCCGCGAACCCCCCCAGACCGTGGACGAGGATGACGGCGGGCCCGCGGCCTTCGACGACATAGTGGAGGCGGAGCCCGTCGACCTCACCGCCTCGAAGCTGCAGTTCCGGCATGGGGTACGATTCTACCAGAGGTTTTTCAGGTGAACAGGTCACGGGGCGAGGGATCGGCCCGTATCGGCTGGCCCAGGAGCCGCTTCAGCATGAGGGCGTTCTGGACCGGATAGTCGCGGTTGTTGTTGTTGAAGGAGATGACGACCTCCTCGGCCTCCTCGCTCACTCCCTCGATCTCGGGCAGAAACTCCCGCAGCTCCGCCTCGCTGTAGAGATAGTCGTACTTCTCCCGCACCGTCGGCTCCTCCCCGCGGAGCTGGCGGAGCCAGCCGTGCGCGTTGCGGCCGTGCAGCCGGAAGACGGCCGTCGGCGCGGTCACCGTCGTCACCCGGGGCACGGTGTGGCCCGCCGCCGGCGCGTCCACGATCACGTGGGCCAGACGCGCGCCGCTCAGCGCGCGCAGGGTCTCGTCGGCGTGATCGGGCAGCCACGAGCGGTGGCGGAACTCGATCGCGATCGTCCACCCCGGCAGTCGCTCCGGCAGTGAGGCGAGATAGTCGAGACGTCCGGGGTCGAAGTGGACCCACGGCGCGAACTGGAACAGGACATAGCCGAGTTTTCCGGCCTCCGCGATCGGCTGGAGGGCGGTTCGCACAAGACGGAAGGCGCGATCGAGCGCCTCGGGCGGAAAGCTCGACGCGTCGATCTCGCCGCGACGTGTACGTCGGGGGCTCCGCGGCAGGAGGGCGGCAAGGTCCGCGGGCACGGTCTCTGCCCTGGGGTGATGGCCGGTCAGGAGCGAGTACGCCTTGACGTGGAAGACGAAGCCCGGCGGCGTGCGCTCGACCCAGCGCAGCGTGTTCCTGATGTCGGGGATCGCGTAGTACGAGCTGTTCACCTCCACGCCGTCGAACACGCTCGCGTAGTAACGAAGCCGCGATTCAGCCGTCATCGACTTCCGGGGGTAAAAGGTTCCGGTCTCGATGAGCGCCGGATCCGCCCACGCGCAGATCCCGACACGGATTTGCTTGCCCAAGCTAGACGATCTTCTCGTAGATGCCCGGCGGGATCACGCGGTAGACGTGGATCGGCTGGGAGACGTTCTTGAACGTCCTCTCGCCGAGGCTCTCCAGAACGAAGTAGGCGCGGATGCGCTCGGCGGTGGTGGGGCCGACGACGATCTCGCCGCCCTGGGCCGAGCCCGCGAAGCGCGCCGCCACGTTGGTCGTGGGCCCGGTGGCCGTGAACGTCCACCGCTGCCCCTCCCCGGAGCCGAGCTTGGTAGCGCCGACCAGCGCCTCGCCGGTGTTGATCCCCATGTGGAGCTGGATCGACGGAAAGATGCCGCCGTACTCTTCGTTCAGGGTGGTCGTCCGCTGATGGATGGCGAAGGCGGCGCGTGTCGCGTTCAGCGCGTGGTCGGTCGAGCTCCGGTCGGACTGGAAGATGACCATCAGGCCGTCGCCGGCCGTCTCGTTCACGTCGCCGTGCTGATTCTGGATGATCTCGAGGAAGCTCGAGAAGTAGGTCTGGACGAGCTGGTTGAGTTTCCTCGCCTCGAGCTGCTCGGAGAGCTTCGTGTATCCGGCGATGTCGAGGAAGACGACCGAGACCTCGACGGTCTTCTTCTCGAGCTCGGTCGCGTTCGGATTCTGCTCGAGCAGCTTCTTGACCGCGTCGGGAACGAATTTCGACAGCTCGCCCTTGAGCTGCTCGAGGAGCTCGAGCCGCTGCCGCGACTCCTGGAGGCTCTGGAGGGCGGTCTCCAGCTCCTTGTTCTTCGTCGCCAGTTCAGTGTAGGCCGTGGTGAGCCGTGATGTCATGTCGTTGAACGCGCCGCCCAGCTCGCCGATCTCGTCGCGGGCCCCGGCCGACGCCCGCGCCTCGAAGTCTCCATCGCCGACGCGCCGGGCGACGGCCGAGAGCGCGACGATCGGCCGGACGATGACGGAGCGCATCGCGATCGTCAGAACGGCTGCGGCGGCGAGGATCGTCAGCGCCGCGATGAGGAGCTGGCGGTTCCGGTGGCGTCTCACCTCGCTGAAGACGGGCTCCATCGAGGTCGCGACGCGTACCACCGCCCGCACCTTGTGGTCGGAGCCGTGGCAGCCCTGACATTTCTCCTTGTTGAGGATCGGGTGATGGAGCGTGAAGAGCGAGACGCCGTTCTCGACCTCGAGGGACTCCTGCGTCTTCAGGGTCTCCACCGCCCGGGTGAAGAGCGGGCCGGCCATCGGGGTCCCGGGCGCCCGCTTCATCTTCGAGATGTTCTTCATGACCTCGTCCGAGAGCCCGGCGGCGCGCGCGACCTCGGTGGCGGTCGCGAGGTCGGTGAACGCCTCGACGCCGTTGCGGCGATAAATCACCAGCGCCTCGAGCGGCGCCGCATCCTCCGGCAGCTGCGCTCGCAGCTCCCGCTGCTCCTGGAGGAGGCTGCGGATGACGTCCGGCCGCTCCTGCAGCATCGCCGCTTCGATGCTGGCCACCACCGTCTGAGTGAGTCGCCTCACCGCCTGCTTGTTCTGCTCGACGAGCGCCGCCGACTCGCGCTGGATCGTCACGATTGTCGAGACCCCGAACCCGACGATCAGGACGGCCACGATGAGCACGGTGATCTTGAGCGCCAGTCGGGGACGGAACATTCTGCTCAGTGTCCTCCTCGTAATGCGTGCCGGCATTATAGGCCCGGTGTAGAATTCGCACGATGGCCGGACCGCGTGACAGCTTCGAAGAGTTCGAGGCGACCAGCCTCTATTGTCCGCGCTGCCGGCGCGCCACGCCGGCACGGAAGAAACTCCTGCTGGTCCTCCCGTCCGGCAGCAAGTACGACTACGTCTGCGCCGAGTGCGGCACCGCCGTCGGCGCCAAGACGGACAACGATTCGACCGAATTTCATCGGACGATCCCGTCTCCGCCCCGACGCCTTCCCGGTCGCCCCCGCTAAACCCGACGTCGCCTTTCGCGTTTAACTCTGCGTCGCATCAGCCCGTTCCCTGCGCGTCAGGAGCGGTGGCCCTGCCGGTGGTGTATATCCGGAACAAGCCAACATCCTGTTGCGTGATCCATCGGCGTATGCAATACTGCTTCTACTTTTCTCTTTTACCTTCCTCCAGACACAGCGAGACGCAGGCCGCGGAGCGAAACAGTAAGGAGGGCTGTATGCGCAGACTGAACAAAGTGCTTGCGAGCGTGACGTTGGTTGGCGTGATCGCCCTCGGGGGCGTCGTACTGACGCGCCAGGTCCTGGCGGTTGCTGGCGAGGCCAATGCGCAGCGGTTGAATCGCGCGATTCTCGCGTACATCGCGGAAAGGAATCCGGTCGCGCCCATCAAGGCCTTCCAGCGCTTCCCCGATGTGCTGTTTGCCGAGACCGAGCGCACGAAAATCGACCACTGCCTGGCGCTCGCGCAAGCAGAAGTGGAGTCGGAATTCCGGCACGACGCCGTCGGCGATGCGGGCGAGGTTGGGTTATTCCAGACCTTGCCCTCGACGGCGGCGCTGTTCGAATCGACCGTCGGCCCCTTCAAGCGCCCGGTCCTCAAGGGCCAGCGCGACCTCGGTGACCTGGCCATCCCCACGGTCAGCACGCAGTTCGCGATGGCCTATCTCCGAGACATCATGACCCGCAAGCCAAACATCAAGGACGCCCTCACCGAGTACAACGGCGGGCCCGCCGGGCGCCATCCGCACTACTACCGTATGGTGATGGGCACCTACGTCGAGATCCTGGAGCGCACAGAACTGAAGTGCCGCTACCAGGCGGCGCCGAAACGACCGCCGGTCATGGCGCTCCTGTCGCGCGTGTAGTTGGGTAGCTGAACATCGGGGGCAAAAGCCGGCGCTCGATCAGTGGCTATTCCGACGGGCTTCCGGACCGGGCAGGGCGGAGTCGGCCGGCGGCGTCATAGCGCGTCGATCCAGCGCGCGAGCGTGAAGTCTTTCGGGGTGAGCCCGCCGTCGGAATGGGTCCACACGGAGATCGTGACCTCGTTGTAGCGGATCGTCACGTCGGGATGGTGGTTCGCTCGCTCGGCGATCGCCGCCACCCAGTTGACGAAGACCATCGCCTCTCGGAAATCCCGGAAGCGATACAGCCGCTCGATCGCCTGGCCGGAGCGCTTCCATCCGGGCGTCCGGGCCAGCTCGGCCGCGACCTCGGCGTCTTCGAGCAGGCTCACGGCCGGAAGCAGCGCCGGATCGTCGGCGTCCAGTCCTCGAGCGACCGCGTCTTCCTGCCCATGACCTTCGCCTGGTCATCCCACCGGCGCAGCGCCAGCGCGTCGCGCAGCCACCGGTGCTCGGCGAATCGGGCGGCGTCGCTCGGCGACATGACGCCTCCCTGCAGCCGGAGCGTGTGGCGAGAGACGGGCGAGAGGCGCTCGAAGTATTCAGGCTCGGTGGCGCAGAGATAGCGTTTCGCGTCGGTGTGCATGCGCACGCACCAGGCCACGCGCTCGGGCACCCAGGGCGCGAGCAGCTCGGCGCCGATCTCATGATGTCCACGTGCGCTCGATCCGACGGGCGGGCGCTCCGTCGTGTCGGAGACGAGCGACTGATCGACCGCGTAGCGGCCCACATCGTGGAGCAGGCACGCGAGCTGGAGATCCTCGTCGGCGCCGCCTTCGCGGGCGAGCTCGGCGCACTGGAGCGCGTGTTCGAGCTCGGACACGACCTCGCCCCCGTACCGGCTCGCCGCGGAGCGTGCCAGCGCGTCGAGCAGCCGGTCGGCCAGCGCGGTCATGCCCGCGCGAACTTCTGCAGCGACCGTATTTCCCGCGGCGGGCTCAGCGCCTTACCGCGCGCGGTCCAGGAGACCTCGGCCACGTACAGATCGCCGCGCGAGTCGACGACGCAGCCGTGCGGCGCGATGAACTCGCCTGGCTTCTCGCCGCGGAAGGGACCGCCGATCCGGCCGATCCGATCGCCCTTGAGCGTCACGATGCTCACGCGGGCGCCGAGATTGGGCACCTCGGCGCTCACCGGCAGGTCCGGGGGCAACTCGCCGACGTAGAGCAGGCCGCCGTTCCGCCGGTCGGCGAAGAGCCCGCACGGACGGAAGAGGTTGTTGAGTTGGGCGAGGTACTGACCCTTGCCGTCGAAGACCTGGACGCGGTGATTTTCACGGTCCGCGACGTACACGCGCCCCTCGGCGTCGGTCGCGATGTTGTGAGGGATGTTGAAGCACCCCGGATCCGTGCCGGGCTCACCCCACGAGAAGAGCAGGCGCCCCTTCGGATCGTACTTGTGGACGCGCGAGTTCCCGTAGCCATCGGACACGTAGACGTCGCCGGTACGCGGGCACAGCGCCACGTGTGTGGGCCGGTTGAAGGGCTTGCCGCCGTGGAGCGCCGAGGGCTTGTCGGGATCGCCGAGCGTCAGGAGCAGCTTGCCGTCGGGCGTGAACTGCCTGACGGTGTGGTGCAGATCGTCGGTGAGCCAGAGCGTTCCATCGGGTCCGATCGTGATCCCGTGGGCTCGCCGGAACACCCCTTCTCCCCACGACCGAAGAAATTTTCCGGCGCGGTCGAACACGATGACCGGGTGCGGACCCCGATTGAAGACGTGGACGTTGTCCTGGGCATCGACGGCGACGCTCGTCGCCTCTACGAACGACCACCCCTCGGGCAGCCGTCCCCAGCCCTCGACCGGACGGTAGTTCACAGATGTGACCTCCTCGCTCCCGCGCCTATACTGCCACAACACGATGACCGCGCCTATCGGGCTCTCCGTCAAACGCCGGGAAGACCGGCGCCTGCTCACGGGCCGTGGCCACTACGTGGACGACGTGCGGCTGCCCCACCTCTGCCACGCGGCGATCGTGCGGAGCCCGCACGCCCACGCGCGCATCCTGGACGTCGACGCGCGTCGAGCGACCGCTCTCCCGGGCGTCGTCGCGGTCCTCACGATCGCCGACCTGCCGGAGTGCGCGGCGGCGGTGCCGTCCCTCGTGACGTCGCCGAGGTTCCGGCCGTACGTCCAGCCCGCCATCGCCGGGCCGAAGGTCCGCCACGCCGGCGAGGCGGTGGCCGTGGTGGTCGCGGACGACGTCTATCGCGCCGCCGACGCCGCCGAGGTGTTGGACGTTCGGTACGCGGTGCTGCCGGCGGTCGCGACTGTCGAGGCCGCGCTCGCGAAGGGCGCGGCGCGGGTCTTCGACGAATGGCCCGACAACGTCGCGGGCCCGTCCGCCGGGGCCGTCGGCGACGTCACCCGGGGGTTCGCCCAGGCGCACGTGGTCGTCGAGGCGCGGCTGAGCGTGCCGCGCGTCGCCGCGATGCCCATCGAGCCCCGCGGCGTGGTGGCCCAGCCCGATGCGCCGGACGGCCGGCTGACGGTGTGGGCGTCGACACAGATGCCGTTCGCCGTCCGGGCGGCGGAGCAGGTGCGCGTGATCGCGCCGGACGTCGGGGGCGGCTTCGGAGCCAAGGGTCACGTCTACCCCGAAGACGTTCTGATTCCCGCGGTCGCGCGCCGGCTGGGCCGGGCGGTGAAGTGGATCGAGACCCGTCGCGAGCACTTTCTGGCGACGGCGCCCGACCGCGACCAGCACCATCAGCTGCGGCTCGGCGTGGCCTCTGACGGCGCGATCGCCGCGATCGAGACGACCTTCACCCGAGACGGTGGGGCCTATCCCGTCCTCGGCGACGTGATCACGCTGAACACGATCAACCACCTGCCCGGGCCCTATCGCGTCGCGCACCTCAAGGGATCTGCCGTCAACGTGGTGACCCACAAGACCTTCACCGGCGCTTACCGAGGTGCCGGACGCCCCGAAGTCGCCTACGTGCTCGACCGGCTCCTCGACCGCGCGGCGCGACGGCTGGGCATGGACCCCGCCGAGCTACGGCGTCGCAACCTCATCCGCTTCGATGAGATGCCCTACACCACCGGCCTCCGGTACCGTGACGGCATACCGATCGTCTACGATCCGGCCGACTACCGCGCCGCGTTCGACCGCTTGCTCGCCCGCTTCGGGTACGACGAATGGCGTGCCGCGCAGAAGGGGCGGCGCGCCTCGTCGAGGCCGATCGGTATCGGGCTGTCAGCCTATCTGGAGGGTACCGGCATCGGCCCGTTCGAGGGCGCCGACGTCAGGATCGACCCGAGCGGAATGGTCTATCTCCAGATCGGCGTGTCTTCGCAGGGCCAGTCTCACGAGACGACCCTTGCGCAGGTGTGCGCGGCCGAGCTCGGCGTGGACACGGAGCGGGTCGTCGTCGTGGGCGGCGACACCGCCGTCCTGGGCTACGGCAACGGCACGATCGCGAGTCGCGTCGCAGCGGTGGCGGGACCGGCCGTCGCGCGCACCTCGCGCGAGGTGGCGCGAAAGGCGCGGCTGGTCGCCGGTGAGCTGCTCGAGTGCGCGCCGACCGACGTCGTGTTCGCCGGCGGCCGGGCGCACGTCGCCGGCATGGCCGGACGCAGTATCGAGCTCGGCGAGCTGGCGCGCGGATCGCTCCGGAGCCCGACGCTCTTGCTGGAGGGCGCGCCGGGGCTCCACGCCTGCGCCTTCTTCCGGCCGGAGACCGTCACGTGGGCGTTCGGCGCGCACGCCTGCGCTCTCGAGGTCGACGTCGAGACGGGCGCGGTGCGGCTCCTGCGATACGCGGCTGTGCACGACTGCGGCCGCCCTCTCAATCCGATGGTCGTCGAGGGCCAGCTCCACGGCGGGATCGTTCAGGGGATCGGCGCCGCGCTGGGCGAAGAGCTGATCTACGACGGCGGCGGACAGCTCTTGACGGGCTCCCTGATGGACTACGGGGTGCCGAAGGCCGATGAGGTGCCGCCTCTCGACGTCGTCGCGCTCGATTTCCCGTCCACTCGCAACGAGATGGGCATCAAGGGCGTCGGCGAGAGCGGGATCATCTCGCCGGTGCCGGCGATCGCCAACGCGGTCGAGGACGCGCTGGCCGACCGCGACGTCGCGATCGAGCGCGTGCCCCTCACGGCCGCCAGCGTTTGGGAAGCGCTGCGAACCGCTCAGCGGCCGTCGGGATCCCGGTAGTGCCGGAGGAGGTAGACGAGCAGCGTTTCTTTGTCCTCGGGCGGAATCGGCGCGCCGTACTTGATCATGCGGTCGAGCGTGTCGGACCAGCCCCTGGGCCCGAAGCGCTGCTGCACCGCGACCTCGACGCTGTGACACATCACGCAGCGCATGACCAGCTCCCAGCCCGGCGTCTGGGGGATCGGCGTGTTCTGAGCGGACGCGAGCGCGAGGCGAAGGCCCAACGCCATCCCGGCGGTCAACGCCAGGAGGGCCGCGGTCCGCAGGCTACGCCACATCAACCTTGACAGCGTGGATCACGTTCCAGCGGTAGCCGAGTCGGTTGAACGCGCGACTCGTCGGCTGGATGCGACCAAGGCTGTCGGACGCCCGCGCCATCACGGTGTGGGCACCCGGCTTGGCGTCCCATTCCGCCTCCCACTTGCGCCAGGAGTAGCGGTCCCAGCGACCGGTGAACGTCCCCGGCGACCAGCTCTGGCCGCCGTCGGTCGAGACGTCGATACCGGTCAACTCGCCCTCGCCGCTCCACGCCCAGCCCCACACGGGTGTCCTCCCCGCTGGCAGCCTGGCGCCTTCCGTCGGGCCGACGATGACGGATTTCACCTCGAGCGACTGGAGCGAGTAGATTTCCTTCTCGTTGTCGGCCCGCGGCGCCGTGTAGTTCGACTTCATGTAGAAGCCGTCAAACTCGTCGGCGAGGACGATGATCCGCTCGAGCCACTTGACGGACGCCGAGCCGACGAACCCGGGGACGATCGCGCGCGCCGGGCCGCCGTGCAAGTGCGGAAGCGGTTTGCCGTTCATCTCGAGCGCGATCATCGTGTGCGGCTCGAGCGCCTTCCAGATCGGGACGCTGCGGATGAAATCCGGCGCCTGCAGCGTCGGCGGCTTGTCAAGGCCGTCGAACGCGACGTGCCGGCCGGTCGGCCGCGGCCTGGCCAGGGACAGCACGTCGGCGAGCCGCACGCCCTTCCACGCGGCGTTCCCGACGGCGCCGTTCTCCCACTGGATGCCCGAGGCCCGCGGCTTGTGGAAGGAGCGACCGTTGCCGGCGCATTCGAGGGTCACGTCCTGCGTGAACATGGAAAGCTTCTGCAGATCGTCCAGGCGGAGGACGAGGGGGTTGTCCACCTCGCCCTCGATTTTCACCGACCACTGCGCAGGGGCGATCGGTGCGGCGTCGTAGTTGTTACGGACGAAGAACACCTCGTCCGGCGTGTGGTAGGCGGTCAGGTCTCCGAGCCGCGCCTCCAGGTTGATGGGGCGCGGGCTCCGTACGATGAGCCGGTCCTTGCCCGGAACGGGCGCGGAGGGTTGCTGGGCGCGCGCGCCGGTCGCTCGAAGGAGCGCGATGGCGGCGCCGCCGGCGATCAAGAAGCCCCGTCGTGTGGTGGTCATGGGTACCCCCTTGCGCGCGCAATATTACACAACCGCATTTGCCGTTCCACCCTCCGGCGCGCGTGCCGCGTATAACTTAGCGAGATGGACGAACGCACATTCGCCCGCGCCGTGGAGGCATACGCGCGCCGGCTGTACGCGGTGGCGTACCGGCTGCTCGGCAACCGGGCCGACGCGGAGGACGCCGTCCAGAGGGCCTTGCTGAAGGCCTTCGAAGCGCGGGAATCCTATGCGCCGCGGTGGGCGGTGTCCACGTGGCTCTATCGCGTGCTCACGAACGTCTGTATCGACGAGCTGCGCCGGCGCCGACGCACGCCGCCCGAGCCGCTCCCCCGCGGGCGACCGGGCTCAGCGGTGGAGCGCCTCGACCTGACGCGCGCGCTGGAGACCGTTCCCCGCGAGGCGCGCGTGCTGCTGGCGCTCCACTACGTGAACGGTCTCGGCTACCGGGAGCTCGCAACGATCAGAGGAATTTCCGTCAACACGGTCAAGAGCCAGCTCGCACGGGGCAAGGCAATCCTGAAGCGAGCGCTGGAGGAATAGAGACATGGATCGTATCGACGTCATGCTCGAAGAGTTCTTCGCTCCCGAGGCTCCGCGCGATCTCGCGTCGCGGCTTCTTGGCGGTCTCCGTGCCAAGCGGGTCGAGCTCGAGGCGCTGGCCGACAGGTTCAGGATCGAGGCGACCGAGCGTGGTGTAGCGCGGCTTCGCCCGGGACGCGGCGACCACGGCGCGTCCGCCCGCGCTCGCGCCCACGCCGAGCGCGCACGGCAGGAGCTACGCGAGTACCTGGCCGGACGCCGGACGTTCTTCACGGTGGCGGTGGACCTCGCGGGCGTGGCCGACTTCCAGGCCCGCGTGCTCGCCGAGGCGGTGCGCATTCCGTTCGGCGAGGTCGACTCGTACGCGGCCCTCGCGCGACGCGTGGGACATCCGCGCGCCGCGCGCGCCGTTGGCAACGCGCTCGGCGCCAATCCGGTGCCGGTGATCGTGCCGTGCCACCGCATCATCCGCGGCGATGGGACCTGGGGTCACTACGCGTTCGGCGGCGAGATGAAGACCCGGCTGCTGCGGCTCGAGCGCTCGACGCCCGCGCTCATCGGTTGCACGAGCACGCGGATCGTCTGCCGCCGGGGCTGCGCCCACGAGCAGCGGGTGACCGAGGCGAATCGGGTCGTCTTCGCGTCGGTCGCCGACGCCGCGAGCGTAGGGTACCGGCCCTGCCGCGTCTGCCGTCCGTCATCTTTGCCCGGGAACGCGACCCCATAGCGGTGCTGGTTGCAAGCTTCTTGGGCGTGCTCCGCCTCGCGACGACCGCGGCCTAGACGGCGCCGACCAGGCGGCGGTCGGAATCGTACCGCAGCCGGGCGAGCGCGTCGTCCTTGTCGGTCCAGAGCACCTCGTCAACTTCGTGGTCGTGCTCGCCGACCTTCTCGAGCGGTCGCATCAGGAACCAGCGGACCGTCTTCTTGATCTGCCGGCCGTCGCGCCGGAACCAGTAGGTTACGGGTGCGAGCTCGCGCTCCAGCTCGCAGCGGTATCCCGTCTCCTCGCGGACCTCCCGGAGCGCCGCCTCCGCGCTCGTCTCACCCGGGGCCAACGCGCCTTTCGGCAGCGTCCACACGGGTTGACCGCGCAGGTCGCGGGCTCGGATCAGCAAAACGCGGCGCCGCTCGTCGAGGACGAGGCCACCGGCGGAGAACTCGAGCAGTACGCGAGAGTCGTCGGGCACATCCCGATCATACCTGCGTCACCCCGCGTGATACCATTCCTCGCGGCCTTCACTTCACCTGCGCCGAGGCATACGAACGTGTGACGGATCGCGTCGACCTTCTCGCGCACTTTCCTCCCGGCTTCACGCCGCGCCCCGAACAGGCGCGACTCCTGGCATCGCTCGCCGACGCGATCGCCGAAGCCCTCGACGACCCGGCAGCGCCACGCGTCTTCGTCGTCGAGGCGCCGCCCGGTGTCGGCAAGAGCCATATCGCCATGGCGCTGGCCCGGTGGAGCGGCGACGCCTACCTCCTGACGTCTCAGAAGCTTCTTCAAGATCAGTACGAGCGCGAGTTCGGCAGCGACCTGCAGCTCGTGAAGGGGCGCGACAACTACCGTTGCGAGCGGTACCCGGAGGTGCCCGTGCCGACCTCCCGGGGCATGTGCCGCCGACCGCGCGGCCCGCTGTGCCAGTGCCCGTACGCGCGGGCGAAGGCAGCCGCGCTCGGCGGTCCGGTCTTCTGTACCAACACCGCGTATTTCGCGACGCTGCGCTACTGGCGCGCCGAGCAGCTCCGCAAGCGTCGCCTGCTGATCATCGACGAGGCGCACAACCTTGAAGCCCAGCTCGTCAACGTCTTCACCGTCGCCTTCCCGCCCGGAGAGACCAAGGCGTGGTTCGGCGGGCCGCTGCCCCGCCTCGAGACCGCCGAGGAGTACCGGAGCCTCATGCGCGAGCACCTCGAGCGGCTGGAAGGCCAGCTCGAGTCGCTCGATCGCGCGCTCGAAGGCCTGCGGCCCCCCGGCGTCTCACCCGAGAGCCTTCTGACCATGCCGCCCTCTCGGGCGGAGCAAGAGCTGCTGGCGGAGCGCGAGATTCTCGAGGTCGCCCTCGCCCGCATCCGCTACTTCGTGGACGCGGAGGACCGAGAGTGGATCGTGCGCTATCCGCCCGAGCCCGGTGCCACGCTCGAGCTGGTCCCGCTCACGGTGACGTCGATGGCCCGCGAGCTCTTGAGCGAGTCCGCCGACTTCGTGGTGCTCTCCTCCGCCTACCTCGGGCACCGGAGCGCGCTCGCCGAGTGCGTGGGCCTCGAGGAGACCGCCGTCCGCTCGTTCGCGAGCGATTCGCCGTTTCCGCTCGCCCAGCGGCGGGTTGACTACCGTCCCGTCGGCGCGCTTTCGAAAGCCACCCTCGCCCGGCTCGAGCCGGCGCTCTTTACCGCGGTCGCCAAAATCCTCGACGGGCACCCGCGCGAGAAAGGGCTGATCCACGCGCCGTCGTACGCCGCCGGCCGGCGTCTCGTCGCCGACCTCGCGGCGCGTGGGCCGGCGTTGGCGCGCCGGCTTATCTGGGTCGAGTCCACGGAAGCCAAGGCGCGCGCCCTCGAGGTGCATCGGACTTCCCCGGCGCCGACGGTGCTCGTCTCGCCGTCACTCCGGGAAGGGGTGGACCTGCCGGACGATTTCCTCCGCTTCCAGGTGATGACGAAGGTGCCTTACCCGGACCTCGGCGATCCATGGACCGCCGCCCGGCGGGCGCGGGATCCCCGCTGGTACGCGCTCGAGACGGCGAAGGCGCTGGTGCAAGCGTACGGCCGGTCGTGTCGCCACGCGGACGACTACGGCGTCACGTATATCCTCGACGGTCAATTCGAGCGCTTCCTCGCGCACTACCGCGCGCTCCTGCCGCCGTGGTTCCTCGACGCGGTCTACGCGGCGATGCGCGCGCGGCACCCGGAGGCGTTGACGGACTGCTAGCTTCGGGCGCTGGCAAGACTGCGGCGCGGGTGCTCGCGCGGGACCCTAGCGAGCCCGCGCGGCGCTTGGCCGGCTGGCGGCGGCGGCCGAGCGGCCGGCGATTCGCCCGAAGACCGCGCCAGCCATCAACCCTGCCCCACCCGGGTAGTTGTGATAGAAAAGTCCGCCCACCAGCTCGCCGGCGGCGAAGAGGCCGGAGATCGGACGCTGCTCACAGTCGATGACCTGGCCCTCACTCGTGATCCGCAGGCCGCCGAACGTGAACGTGATGCCCGTCGTGACGGCGAAGCCCACGTACGGCGGCGAATCGAGCGGCTGCGCCCAGTTCGACTTGGGGGGCGTGATCCCGCGGGTCGCCTTGCCGTCCTTGATGGCCGGATTGTAGGGGCCGGCCTGGACGGCCGCGTTGTACGCGCGCATCGTGGCGACGAATCCGTCGACGTCGATCTCGAGCTTTCGCGCGAGCCCCTCGAAGGTCGCGTCCTCGGCCTTGGTGACCTCGCGGATCCGGTACTCCTCCCGCAGGAGATGCACGACTTTCTGGTCGAAGATCTGGAAGGCCGTCCGGCGCGGTTGCCCGATGACCGCGCGCCCGTACTTGACGTAGGTGTAGTTGCGGAAGTCGGCGCCCTCGTCGACGAAGCGCTCGCCCCGCAGATTCACGATGAGCCCGAGCGGATAGGAATGCTTCTGGAAGTTGTCGCCCACCTTCCGGTCGCCGTGCCACGGCGCGTTCAGGTCCCACTGGACGGAGTGGCAGCCGCTCCAGTGGCCCCACGGCAAGGCGCCGATGTCGAGGGCCATCCGGATCCCGTCGCCGGTGTTGTACGGCGTGCCGCGGACACGCGCGAGCTCCCAATTGGGCCCGAGATAGCGCGTGCGCATCTCCGGATTCGCCTCGAAGCCGCCCGACGCGAGCACGATCGCGCCGGCCGGGATGGTCTCGGTGCCGGTCGGTGTCCGCACGGTGACGCCGGTGACGGCGCCGCGGTCGTCGGTCACCAGACGCGTCACCTTCGTCTCGAACCGCACGTCGACGCCGTTCTTGGCCGCCGACTGGTACTCCATGTCGATGAGCCCGGGACCGCCTCCGACCGCCTCCAGCACGAGGCCGCCCCAGAACCGGAAGCGCCCGCCGACCTTGTAGGCCTGCCGGCCGAACATGGGGATCCAGCGGACCCCGCGACCGCGCATCCAGCGCACCGTCGGCAGCGACTCCCGGACCAGTTGCATCGCCATGTCGGGATCGGAGCAGTCCTCGGTGACCCGCATGAGGTCGTCGTAGAACTGCTCCTCCGTGTACGGATCGACCTCCATCGAGGCCTTTTCTTCATTGGAAAGATCGCCGACCAGCTCGCACAGCTCCTCGAAGCTCTTGAAGGCGAACCGGAAGCCGCCCGCCGTGAAGAAGCCATTGCCGCCGCGCCACGCCTCGGGCGCCTTCTCGAGCACGAGGACGCGCGCGCCGTGCTCGCGCGCCGAGAGCGCGGCGCACATGGCCGCGTTACCACCGCCGATGACGATCACGTCGTACGCCACGCCGGTCACCCTATGATCTCGCTGATCTGGATCTGCGGCTGGATGTTCGTGTAGTTGGGCACGTCGCCCATGATCTCCTTGCCGTGCTGGCCCATCCCCTTCTGGAACCCGTCGAGCGAATTGAAGTAGACGTGCCCGATCGCCACGTACGGCGCGGGAGCGCCGGGCGCGCCACCGGCCACGCCCTTGTCGACCTCGGTGCGGACCAGCCCGAAGCTGCCCAGGCGCTCGCGCACGAGCTTCATGTGCCGGTTGACGTAGTAATCGTGGTCGAACTTCTTGCCTTCGGCTGTCGCGTAGAACACGGAGATGCGGACCATGATGACCTCCTGGCTCGCCGGATGGATCGACCGGCGGGGCTCACCGTATGCGGCCGGGCGGCTCGTGTCAAGACGAGAAACTCTCCGCCCGGTCGAGACTCGCCTTACTTCTCGCCGCGGGTGTGCGCCAGCATCTCGATCAGCACGGTGCGGCTCTCGTCCGCCGTCCGAACCTCGCGCGGGAACGCGATGCGCACGCCGTGCAGCCGTTCGCCACTGCGGAGCCGCAACCTGAACCCCAGCCGATCGACGGCCACCATCGTCGCCTCGTCGGCCGGCTCGCCTGCGAAGTGGCGCGCGTAGGCGATCAGCGCGTCGGGGTGGTCCCGGTTCATGTGTTCCAGTATGCCGGCTGCGGCATCGGCCAATGGATCGGGCCGCGCCGCTCGATAGTCGTCGGCCGTCATCCAGTCCATCGCCGCGAAGCCACCGACGAAGTAGAGGTCTTTCACGTCGAGCCGCCAGAAGCTGAAGTCTTCGAAGTCCACCCAGTACGCCGACCGCGGGTGCCGGGCGAGGTAGGCCTCTCGCGCCGGGGCGGTCTCGGCCCCCGCTAGACGGCACGCTTCGACGATCAGGGTGAGCCGGGCGGCGGCGAGCGGGTCTGATTCCTTGAGCTGTGGACCGGCGACCGGCTGCGTGACGAGCAGGCTCGCGCGCGGATCCGCCTGGAGGTTCTGGGTATGCATCGCCATCGCGCTGATCAGGACGAGCGGCTGCCCGAGCTCGTCGAGCGCGTACGGCATGACGGACGCGAACGGGTGGCCCGGGTGCTTGCGCGAGAGCGTGGCGAGCGCGCCCGTCCTTCCCAAATACGCGAGCGTCCGCGCGCGCTCGGCATACGTGAGCTCCGGGACTGACGGAGCATCTGTCGGGCGCGGGGGGCCCGCGTGGCGGCTCACAGCTTCTTACTCCCGCGTCGCGGTGAAGGGGCAGATCTGATTGTAGGCGCAGTAGCGGCACGCGGTGTAGGAGGGCGTGGCCTCGAAGCGGCGGGCGCGGATACCGGCGGCGGCGGCCTTGACGGCCTCGGTCGCCTCCTCGAGGTCGTTCTCGTCGGGCGCGTGGCGGCCGACCAGGTTCGACTCGATGAAGCGAAGCTCGACCCGCTGCGGGAGTGTGCCCGCCATCTCGCGCCAGGCCAGCGCGTACATCTGGAGCTGCAGACTCTTGGCGGTGCGGCGATCGGCGATTGCCTGCTTCGCCACCTCGCCGGTCTTGTAGTCGATGATCGTCGCGCCGAGCAGATCCTCGTCGACCCGGTCGAAGCGGCCGCGGACCCGGTCGGCGCCCAGCGAAAAGCCGAAGTCCTTCTCGACGTGGCTCGGCCTCACGCCGCCCGCCTCCTCCTCGTGCCAGAACCGCGTTAGCGCCGCACGCCCGGCCGCTTTGCGCGCTTCCTCGTGGTCCCAGGTGAGAAAGCCCTGGTTGTCCCACTCCCGCTCGTAGATGGCGAGCAGGTCCTCGAGCGACGTGTAGTTGCCGGCGACGCGGCGCTTCAGATAGTGCTCGACGACCTTGTGCACCGTGTTGCCGTAGACCACTGTGTGGTGGCGGAGGATCGGCACGCGCAGCAGGTGGATGTAGCGATACTTGAGCGGACACGTCTGGTAGTCGTCCACCTGTCGGTGGCTGAGCAGCAATTCTCGGTCAGGCGGGATCGGGGCAAGCGTCTCGTCCGTCGCCTCGACGGGCGAAGCGAATTGCTGGATCTCCTCGATCGCATTGGCCTTGAACGGACGCGCCGCGTCCTTGGGCAGGTCGAGCGCCTCGAGGACGAACTGGCTCACCTTCCGCGCGCGGGCTCCGCCGTAGTCACGGGCGCTCGTCAGGTAGAGCTCGCGCTCGGCCCGGGTCATGCCGACGTAGAAGAGGCGCCGCTCTTCCTGCTGGTGAAAGTCAGCCGACGGCGGCAGCGTCTCCTTGATGAGCTCCACCGGCAGCTCGAGCGCGTCCTTCCGGCGGCGGAGCGGGAACTTGTCCTGGGCCAGGGTGACCAGGAACACGACGCGGAATTCGAGCCCTTTCGCCTTGTGGACGGTGAGGACCCGGACGGCGGGCGTCTCGACGTCCGCCTCGGCCACGGCCGGATCCTCGCCGGCGTCGATCAGCGCGTCGAGATGGTTCACGAACTCGCGCACGTTGTCGTAGCGGAGCGCCTTCGAAGCGTCCTGGACCCGGCGGAAGAACTTCGAGATGTTCTGCACCTCCGCCTCGTCGCGCGCGGTGGCCGCCTTGGACATGCGCGCGAGCCAGCCCGAGTCGATCAGGAACTGGTAGAGCAACTCCCCCGTCGGCATCTCGCGGGCCAGCTCCATGTAGCGCGTCAGGTCGGCGACGAGCCGCCGGATGGCGGCGCGGCCTTCGTCGCCCACTTCGTCCCTGGTCTCCGGGAGCGTCTCGACGCTCCTCAGCACGTCGAAGAGCCAGCGGTGACGCCGGTCGGCGTAGGTCGCACACCTCGTGAGATCGATGATCGGGACCTGATAGATGTCGGACGACGCGAGGTAGTGCACACTGACCGAGTCGTCCGGATGGGCCACCGAGCGGAGAAACGCGATCAGCAGCCGGATCTCCGGTCGGCCGTAGAGCCCCGCGTTGCCGGAAAAGGTCCACGGCACACCGCGGAGGTTCAAGGACCTGAGGAACTGGTCGGCGTCGTTGTTCGACCGCACGAGAATGGCGACGTCGTCGTATTTCCACGCGCCCTGCTCCACCCGCTCTCGGATCATCTGGGCGACCGCGTCGGCCTCCTGCGTCGCCGTCTCGTAGTGGAGCGCCTGGGGCTCCGGACCGTCGAGCCGTCGCACCGCCGCCAGCTTCTTGGTGATGCCGTACCGCCGGCCTTCCTCGTTCTCTTCCAGGCGATCAGGGTTGTTCACGATGAGCCGATACGCCGCGTCGAGGATCCGTTGGTGCGAGCGATAGTTCTCCGTGAGGACCACGACCCGCGTCTGGGGAAAGTCGGTGAGGAAGCTGCGAAAGTTCGTGACCGCGGCGCCGCGCCACCGGTAGATCGCCTGGTTGTCGTCGCCGACGACCGCGACGTTCGCTCGCCGCGCCGCCAGCAGCTTCACGATCTCGAACTGAGCCCAGTTCGTGTCCTGGAACTCGTCGACCAGGATGTACTTGAAGCGCCGCTGGTAGTTCTGGAGCACGTACGGGCGCGAGCGCAAGAGCCGGAGAGCGTGGACGATCTGATCGCCGAAGTCGACGACGCCCGCGACCGCCGTCAGCGCCTGGTACTTCGCATAGGTCTGCGCCAGCTCGAGGTGCTGCGCCGCGCGATCGCGCAGCTCGGCATCGCCGGGAGCCTTCGCCGCCTGCGCCTGGAGGCGCTCGACGTACGCCTGATACTCCTCCGGCGCGATGTCTTCGTCCTTGCAGCGGCTGATGAGCGTGATGATCGCGTGGATGTGTCGGGTCGGATCCCCGAGCGGCCGGTAGCGCACCAGCGGGAACTCGAAGAGACGGTCGCGGAAAAAGATGATCTGTTCGGCGCGGTTGAGGATCCGGAAGTCGGGCTGCAACCCGACCTCGAGCGCGTGCTCGCGCAACAGCCGGTCGCCGAACGCGTGGAACGTTGCGATTTCGACGTCGGCGTAGCCATACGGAGCGAGCGTGTCGACGCGCTCCTCCATCTCGGCGGCCGCCTTGTCGGTGAAGGTGAGCGCCAGGATCTCCTCGGGCCGCGCCTTGCGCTGGGCGATGAGCCAGGCGATCCGCCGGGTGATGACGGTCGTCTTGCCGGTCCCGGCCCCGGCGATGATCAGGAGAGGTCCGGCATCGTGGGTGACGGCCCGGCGTTGCTCGTCGTTCAGGCCGTCGAGGATGCGCTCACCCGCCATGCCGTATCGACTATAGCAGGCGGGACCGAAGCCGGGGGAACGTCAACGACGGACGTCGGGGCCGCCGGCCAGGACGTCGGCGACGTCCTGAGCGCTGACGAGCGCGATGTCGCCCCAGGTCGAGCACTTGAGCGCTGCGACGGCCGTGCCCGCGTCGACGGCGTCTTGGAGATCCTGCCCGCGCAGCACGGCCCACAGGAATCCGGCCGCGTACGCGTCGCCCGCCCCGATGGGGTCGACGACCTGGACGGTAGGCCGTCGCCGAGGGCGAAAGACTCTGCCGCCCTCGAGCACCGTCGAGCCCTCGTCCCCCTGCTGCAGGCTGATCGTCGCCTGGGGCGCGAGGCGCGCGAGGGCGTCGAGGGTCTGCTCGGGCGCGCCCGAGAGGTCGAACAGCGTGCGCGCCTCGGCCTGCCCGATGAAGAGGTAACGCACGCGCCGCAACACGGGCTCGACGAACTCGCGCGCCTGCTCGGGCGACCAGAGGGTCGCGCGGTAATTGACGTCGAAGGACACCGTTGACGCTTCGCGGAGGGCCCGTTCCACGAGGGCGCGGGCCGATTCGCCGAGCGCGGGGGTGATACCGGTCAGGTGCACGAGCCGCGCGCGGCGCACGGGCTCCCAGTCGACCTGAGCCGGCGTCAGCCTGGCAAACGCAGAGTCGCGGCGGTCGTAGAGGACTCGCACGGGACGCGGCGGCACGCCATACTCGAGGAAGTAGACCCCGACCCGCGCATCCTCGGTCATCCGGACGTACGCGCAGTCGACACCGTGGCCTGCCAGCTCGCGCCGGATCCGCTCGCCCCACGGGTTGGCCGGGAGCGCCGAGATCCACGCGGCCCTCAGGCCAAGCCGGGCGCACGCGGCCGCCACGTTGGCTTCGGCGCCGCCAACCTGCAGGTCGAGGTGGCGCGCGGTCTCGAAGCGAGTGGGCGACGGGATTGCAAGCCGCAGCAGCACCTCGCCCAGCGTGACGAGGTCGTACATCTATCCGGTCTTCAGACGGATCTGAACAGACGTCCCGAGGATCATCGGGAGGCTCAAGTGCTCCGGTCGGCGGTCGGGGCCGAACGTGATCAGGGCCGGCTGGTCCTGTCTCGCCCACGATGAGAAACGCGTCAGATCGATCCGCGCGATCAGCTTGCGCGTCTCTGCGTCCACCACAACCTTGAGCTGAAAGGGAACCATCTCGGCGCGGTACTGCTTCTGGACATCGTCGGGGCCTTCGTTGCGGGCCACTTTCCGCCGGACCACGTGGGTCACGAAGCTGCCATCCGCCTGCGACGCCCAGCGCTGGTCGCCGTAATTGAGCGTCGCACTGATCGAGTCGTCGACAAGGAACCCGTCGGGAATCGGCAGGACATCGTCCACGACGCGCAGCCGCCGGAAGAAGAAGGTCTCGCCCTTGAAGTGGTACTCGATGCTGCGCCGGGCGTGATCGTACGTGATGTCAGAGCGCGACTCGCGCCCCTTCACTGAAAAGAACGAGCGCGAGCGGAGCGGGGCCCAGCGTCCCTGGCGGAGGATTCCGACCGACTCGATCCGGTTAGCGATGCCATCCCCCTCCCCCGCAATCGCCACGTCGTAGCGGCCGCTGGGCCTGTCGATCGTTTCTGTCAGAGTGCCCTCGACGCGGTAGGTCAGCGCGCCGTACAGGAGGCTGACGTCCACGCCGTATGGAGCCCGGTGGGCCTCTACCGCGGCGTGGGCTCGGGCCAGCGGGGCCAGGAAAAGGGCCAGGGGAAGTGTAAGGAACTGTCGACGGTCGATAACCTGCCTGGACATGCTTCGTCGGTTCGCCTATTCTAGCAGCCTCGAACCAGGAACTTGGTCGCGTGCCGGATCACCTGCTAACGTAAACCCTGGGATTTCCGGAGGAAACGCGACGCAGCGCCACCGGGGAGAGAGCCAGCCGATGAAGCGACAACCGGTCATAACAGGGCTCGGGATTGTATCGCCCATCGGCATCGGTGTCGACAAGTTCTGGGTGGCCGCGCTGGCAGGGCGATCGGGCATTAGCGCACCCACGAT
>WNFD01000535.1_pt1 | contig 88628 bp, 92 predicted proteins | sample 5400491 | NCBI WGS metagenome assembly WNFD01 (sample SAMN13153343, study PRJNA577476) | soil metagenome | isolation source: 120 cm saprolite under Douglas fir tree site 2 hole 2 replicate 2 | place: USA:California | collected 2015-04-18 | reverse complement strand
GGGAACTTGTCCTCGGCGAACCGGTCCAGGATGGCCGGGTCCGCGGCGTTGGCCTGTTTGACGAAACTGGCGGGCGGCGGGTAGTAGTCCTCCTCGCGCCAGTGCACCGCGATCTGCGGAGACCTGTGCCTCGGAACCCTCCGGTTCCTGGTCTTCTGCCACTATTTTGTCCTCTCGCCCGACGATAACTGTCGCAGTGCTGGCAGCTCTGCGCTAAGCGTCCCTGAGCAGGCCGGCGCAGACGCCGAACTCGCGCAGTGCGGCGCCGGCTGCCGCCTGCCGACTGAACGCCGCGATATCGCCCCGGTTCAGCGAATCCCAGCACAATCTGTCTGTCAGGGCCAGCGCCCGCACGGTCACCCAGCCCAGTGCCTGGACCGGCTCAGTCTCAGCGGCCTGCCGCAGGGTCGACGCGTCCCGCCCCGCCGCCTCGGTCGTGGTGACCGTCTGCACGCGCTCAAGCAGCACCGACAACTCCCCGGCCAGGTACTGCTGCGTCATTCCCATCGCCACCCCGCTGGCCCGTGCTGTTGTGCCCGCTCCGCACGGCCGGCTCGCATCAGCGCCCGGCACCATCCTGCTGCCCGCGCCTGCCTGCGGCTGCAGGAACATTTCCGCGAAGACGAGCCCGCCGGCGAGCAACTCCAGCACCTGCCCCCGGCATGATGATGCGGGGCTGCGGAGAATCCCGCCGTCAGCTGCCGTGATGACGCGTTCAACGGGCAGATTCCCTGACCCGCAAATGCGCCCCTCTCCCTCAGGTGCCCCGATCGCATGGCCCATCACCTCAATGGCGCCTTCATGTGCGGAAACGGGCCCGGCACATATCAGCAGCTCGGCAATTGCCGATCTTAGCAATCAGTTGAGCAGGTGGCTAGCTGAGGACCAGCGGATCCTGCGAGGCATGTATCCGGCATTAGAGACAAGCGGTACACGCGACACGCTGAACCCGGCCTGACTATTGGCCGGCGCCCTAGTGGGAGAAGTGGCCGCGGTAGTACTCGAAGACGAAGCCGATCGAGGCGAACACGGTGAGCAGCATCCCGATCAGGAAGAGCCACCAGCCGACCGCGAAGCCAAGGACAGCCACGGCCGCGGCGAGCCCCATGAACAGCGGCCACCAGCTGTGCGGGCTGAAGAACCCGACCTCGCCCGTGCCCTGCTCGATTTCGCCGGCGTTGTCGTCTTCCGGGCGCTTGGGCAGGCGGCGACCGGCGAACAGCACGTAGAAGCCGGTGAGCACGGCGAGGCCGACCAAGAGCGCGAGCGCGGTGGTACCGGTCGGGTCATGCGAGGTGTACCAGTACACGACGTCCGAGCCGCCGAAGAATATCCCGCAGCCTAGGAACAGCCAGCCTTCGACCTTCATGCCAGAAACCTACTTCCGGGCGCTTTCGATAGCCGGGATCGTCTGCTCGAGTCCGCGCGATTCACGGCCCCACTTGACGTGCGGATAGTGCAGCTCGAACGCGGGCCGCTCGGACCTGATCCGGGGAATCCGGTAGAAGTTGTGCCGCGGCGGCGGGCAGGACGTCGCCCACTCGAGCGAACTACAGTACCCCCACGGGTCCTCCTCGGTGACCCTTTCCCCGTGCCGCCAGGTGATGTACACGTTCCAGAGGAACATCAGAATGGACAGGGCGAGAATCCACGACCCGACGGTCGAGATGACGTTGAGCGTGGTCACGTTCCCGGGCAGGTCGGGGTAGTTGGCGATGCGCCGCGGCATCCCCTCGACGCCCGCCCAGTGCTGGACCAGGAACGTCATGTGGAAGCCGAGGAACATAAACCAGAACTGGATCTTGCCGATCCGGCTGTTCAGCATCTTGCCGGTCATCTTCGGCCACCAGAAGTAGAAGCCGGCGAACATCGCGAACAGCACCGTGCCGGCCAGCACATAGTGGAAGTGCGCCACCACGAAATAGGAGTCGGACACCGCGAAGTCGAGCGGCGGGGAGGCCAGGATGATGCCGGTAATGCCACCGAACAGGAACGTGACCAGAAACCCGACCGCATACAGCATCGGCGGCTCGAAGGTGAGCTGGCCGCGCCACATCGTGCCTATCCAGTTGAAGAACTTCACCCCGGTCGGCACCGCGATCAGGAACGTCATGAACGAGAAGAACGGCAGCAGCACGGCGCCGGTGGTGAACATGTGGTGCGCCCACACGGTCATCGACAGGCCGGCGATCGCAACCGTCGCGGCGATCAGCGTCTTGTAACCGAACAGCGGCTTGCGGCTGAACACCGGGAAGATCTCGGTCGCGATGCCGAAGAACGGCAGCGCGAGGATATAGACCTCGGGATGGCCGAAGAACCAGAACAGGTGCTGCCACAAGATCGCCCCGCCGCTGGCGGCGTCGAAGACGCGCGCGCCGAGCCGCCGGTCGATCTCTAGGACCAGCAGCGCGGCGGCGAGCACCGGGAACGCCATCAGCACCAGCATCGAGGTGAGCAGCGTGTTCCAGGTGAAGATCGGCATCCGGAACATCGTCATGCCAGGCGCGCGCATGCAGAAGATCGTAGTGATGAAGTTGACCCCGCTGAGGATGGTGCCGAGACCGGACAGCACCAGCCCCATGATCCACATGTCGGCGCCGACGCCGGGTGAGTAAACCGCGCTGGTCAGCGGGGAGTACGCGTACCATCCGAACGACGCGGCCCCGCCCGGGGTGAGGAAGCTGGCCAGCAGGATCAGCCCGCCGAACGCGAACATGTAGTAGCTCAGGATGTTGAGCCGCGGGAACGCCACATCGGGCGCGCCGATCTGCAGCGGCAGCACCTCGTTCGCGAACCCGATGAAAAGCGGGGTGGCGAACAGCAGCAGCATGAGGATGCCGTGCATGGTGAACAGCTCGTTGTACTGCTGGTTCGACACGACGTGCTGGTCCGGACCCAGCAGCTGGATCCGCATCAGGAGCGCCATGACCCCGGCGCAGAGGAAGAAGAAGAACGAGGTGATCAGGTACATGTGCCCGATCACCTTGTGGTCGGTCGAGGACAGCCAGTACGCGAGGATGGACCCCTTGCGCTCGGTCCGTGGTGATGCTGCGATAACCGGCTGCTCGATCGTACTCACTGCGTGCTCCCGGATGAACTCTGCGCCGCCTGTTGCGCGGCCATGTACGCCTGGAATTGCTGCGGTGTCACGACCTTCAGCGTAAACAGCATCCGGCTGTGGTAAAGGCCGCACAGTTCGCTGCAGTGCCCGATATAGGTTCCCGTCTGCGTCGCGGTGATCGTGAAGTGGTTCGGGTGGCCGGGGATGACGTCGCGCTTGAACAGGAACTCGGGCACCCAGAACGAGTGGACGACGTCCTCTGAGGCCAGGTTGAACTGCACCGTTTCCCCGGTCGGGATCTCGAGCACCGGCAGCGGGCCCTCGCTCCACATGTTGCCGGTATTCGTCACGCCGTACTGCGGGTAGTTGAACTGCCAGCTCCACTGGAACCCGAGCACGTTGACGGTCACGGCGGGCTTGGCCGGCAGGCTGTCGACGCTGTTCTCGTCCTTCACGGTGAAGTAGAACAGGACCGCGATCAGCACGAACGGCACCGCGGTGTACATGATCTCGATCGGCATGTTGTAGCGCGCCTGCGGCGGCAGCTTGTCGCCGCGCTTTCGGTGGAAGATCACCGCCCACAGGATCAGCCCCCAGACCAGCGCACCGACGGCCAGGCCCGCGATCCAGGAGCCCTGCCAGAGCGCGAGGATGGTTTTGCCCTGCTCGGTGATCGGGTTGGGGAAGCCGAGCCGGGTGAACGTGTCGTTGGTGCAGCCGGTAAGGCCGAGGACCACGACGGTAACCGCGACCGTCATGCCCGTCGCGCGCGCGACGCGCGCCCGGCGCGGACCTGGCTTTCCCGGGCCGCGAGCGGCGTTGTCGGTAGTCAAGGCGAGGGCCTTCCTCGGTTCTGCTACAACGTGTCGTGCAAACAGTATCGCGGACCGCCCGCGAGCCTTCTAGGACCCCACATGTTTGCGCCATCTTTGCGCGCCGACACGCGTACCAGGACCTGGCGCGGGCATGATGGACATGAGCGAGCCGCAGGGGCGCGGCGTCGCCTGGACTGAGGAGCGAGGGACGAGCGACGAGGGAAGGCGGCGCCTGAAGGCGCCCCGGAGGCGTGCGGGGAACACAGCCGAACGGGCCGTGGTTCCACCCTCGGCTCCGGTGGCCGCCCTGACCATCGACGCCCTGGGCCGGAAGTGCCCGATTCCCATCATCATGCTCGCGGAGCAGATCAGGGACGTTCCGCTGGGCGCGGTGGTGGCGGTGCTGGCGGACGACCCGGCGGCCTACACCGACATACCGTCCTGGTGCACGATGAAGGCGCAGGAGTTCGCCGGATACCAGGTGCTGCCGCGCGGCGGCTGGGCCCTGTACATCCGCCGCAGGCTGTGATCCTCAGGTGGCCTTGAAACGGCCGGTGAAGCGGGGGTCGTCCTCCCACCACGGCTTGGCCCCTTCCTCGCCGGTTCCGGCCGGCTCCCCCTCGCGCGCCGCCGCGCCTGCCTTGCGCTCGGCGTCCCTGGCATCCAGGGTGGCGTCGATCGCGACCGCGTCGGACTCGTCCTCGCGCATCAACTGGATCAGCTGCGCAGCCAGGAACGGCAGGCCGACGAGATCGCCGAGGATCCAGAGCACTCCCCCGCCGATGACCTGGTCCGTCTGCAGCGTGGGTCCCCACGGCCTGGCCAGTGCGTGGTAGTACGCCGCGCCGAGGAGGTTCTGGTCGGCGATGACGGCGATGCCGAGGAACGCGTCGCCGATCACCTCCGCGCCGGTGATCCACATCGAGACCGCGTAGGAGTACTCCTTCGGCACCGGGTCGACCCGGAGCAGGGTCCAGAAGAACGCGAAACCCGGCGCCATCAGCGCCAGGTACGTCAGTTCCCGGACGGCGGCGCTGTGGAAGACCGCCGTGTACCAGGACGTGAAGTACATCACGAAGGGCACGGCCACCAGCGCGAACGTGGTGATCGCCGGGAACGTGAGGATCCGGGCCAGGCGCGAGCGGATGATCGTCTCGATACGCGGCCCCGCTCGCGGGAACATCGCGATGGCGAGCGAGATCGGACGTCCGAGCGCGAGGAACAGCGGCACCACCAGGACGAGCAGCACCGTCTGCACCGCTCGGGCGTAGAACAGCACCGGCTGGTAGACGCCCACCCAGGACATCGTCGCGATGACCAGGAAACCCAGGCCGAGGCCGAGGAACCAGATCCGCCGCGCCACCGGCCAGTCCGGCCGCCTGCACGCCCCAGCGAGGTAGCCGCCGCCGAGGATCACGACCAGCGCCAGCATCCACGGGTCAAGCGTCCACTCGGTGAACGCCCTCGTCACGGTCAGCGCAGGCGGGCCCCGGTATCCAGACGCGACCGTCCGGGCCAGGTCGGCCAGCCCTCCAGACGCGACCGCGGTTCCCATGCCCGCCACGCTACCGCCGCCGTAGCCCGCCGGCATGGCCGGGCCTGGTTCGGTCCCCGCCCGCGGCTTGCTGGCATGTTGGGCGGCCGGGGCTACGTCGAGCCGCCGGAGCCGGCCTGGACGGCGCCGATGTACATGATCTGGACGGGCTTAGCGCAGCCGTTCGTGGTGTTGGGCAGGTAGACGGGGGTGAACTGGTTGGGCGGGTAAACCTTCAGGGCCGTCGCCTTGGTCGGTCCGCAGGTGGCGGGCGGGTAGTTCAGCGCGTCCACGATCTGCAGCAGGGCGTTGGCGGTCGCGCCGGGGGCCAGCGTGATCAGCTTGACGGCCGTGGTCGTGCTCCGTTTGGCGGCCAGGCCGATCTGCGTGTACGGCGGGCCGGAGACCAGGGAGACGCCGGGATAGCCGAATAGCGTGCACGTGCTGCCCGAGGTGTTGGTGAAGTCGATGACCTGGTACACGCCGCCCGCGTAACCCTGGGCGAGCCCCAGCTTCACCTGGAGCGAGGTGGTCGGGCAGGCCGGCGGCCCGGCGGCCGCCCGCGTGGACGGTGACGCCCCGGCCGGCGTGGTGCCGCTACTGGACGGGGACCCCGAAGCCGTCGGGCTGCCGGCGGACGTCGAGCTCGACGAACCTGACTGGCTGCCCGACGACGCGCACCCGGCCACGGCCGCGGCGCAGGTTAGCGCCGCGGCCGCTACGGCAAGCCGGCCGGATCCGGAAAGCCCAGGGCTGGAAAGTCCATATCTGGAATATCCGGCGCTGGAAAGCCTGGCACCTGGAAGCACTGCCGGACCCTTCGTGTCGCGCGGCGCCTCATTGCGCCGTTCAGCCATTTTGACATCCTCCGCCGCCCTGAAGGGCGGGGATTCCAGCCGCGACCTTCGGTCGCGCTGTAGGTTCGCGGTTCACCGGCCCGGTATCCCGGAAGCCTCCCCGCGCAGCCACGACAGGCCCTGCCGCGGTTCCGTACCCATGTGGTGCAGGTGTCCGGGCGCGGTCTACGAGGTCAGCAGCGGGCTGGTCTGGGTCACGGGCGCGGTCACCCATTTCTGGGTGACGTAGTCGTAGTAGCGCGGACGATTACCGGTGAGGATTTCGGTCATCATCGTGTAGCAGCGCTCGCCCGGGTGGTTCTTCACCGCCTTGCTGCCCCAGAAGACGACCACCGCGGGATAGCTGTGGAAGTGCCCGGCCGCGCAGAACGGGATGCAGTCGTTCAGCACCAGCGTGCCGGTCGCGCTGGCCAGGCCGGGCGTCCAGCTAGACCAGGAAAGCTTGTCAAACAGGGCGTTACCGTCCGCGCAGGCCAAGATAAAGGATTTCGGCCTGACCTGGGCCGCCTGGGCGGGGCAGTCGAACACAACCGTGCGGACGGCGGTAGTCCTGGGGGCGGCGCTCGCCGATCCGGACAGGCTGAGGGCCAATCCGGCCGTGCCGAGCAACGCGAACATAGAGATGATAGAAGCGCCCAGGCGCGCACGTTTCATGATGCCTCCCGTGAAGTCGACCTTTGACTCTGAGACGACGTTCGCGGGTACCTGGTTGCGCCCGGAAAAGCGCCCTTCGGTTACCGGGACGGTGAACCCGGCCCGTTCGGGAGAAAATGCGTCTGACTGGGTTCAGGCGGACAGGTGAGCGGCGACCTCAGCCGCCGCCGTGTCCCCGTAGGCGGAAGCGAGGCGGTCGGTCAGCGGCCCGGGCTTGAGGTTGTACTCCTGCGGTCCGGTAGCCTCCAGCGCGTGCACGGCCAGCAGGTTGCCGAGCTGGGCGGCGCGCTCGAGGGACAGGCCCCAGGCGACGGCGGCCAGGAAGCCGGAACGGAACGCGTCACCCGAGCCGGTCGGGTCCACGGGCTGAGCGTCTGGCACCGCGGGCACCGCGATCGGCGGCTGCCCTTGCTGCTCGATGCGCGCGCCTGCCGAGCCGAGGGTGGTGATCCTGACCCCGACCCGGGCCAGCATCTCCGCGCCGCCCCAGCCGGACTTGCGCTCGATCAGGGCTTCCTCGTACTCGTTGCCGAACAGGTAGTCCGCGCCGTCGACCAGCGCGCGCACTTGCTCGTCGACGAGGATCCTGGCCAGCTGCTGGGAGGGGTCGGCGGCGAACTTCAGGCCGGCGTCGCGGCACTCCGCGGTGTGCGCCACCATGGCCCCGGGATCGCCCGCCCCGATCAGCACCAGGTCGATGCCGCCGTGGGCCTCGGCCAGCGGCGCGATCTTGATCTCCGCGTCCTCGCTCATCGCGCCCGCGTAGAACGAGCCGATCTGGTTGCCGACGGCGTCGGTGGTGCAGACGAAGCGGGCGGTGTGCCGAAGCAGTGATTCCCGCACGCCCGCCGTGCTCACCCCGTGGTCCTCCAGCCAGTGCCGGTAGTCCTCGAAGTCAGCCCCGACCGCGCCGACGAGCAGCGGCCGCAGGCCGAGCACGCCGAGGCCGAAGGCGATGTTGGCCGCCACTCCACCCCGCCGGATGGACAGGTCGTCGACGAGAAACGACAGCGAAACCTTGTCGAGCTTGTCCGCGATGAGCTGGTCGGTGAACTTGCCGGGAAACGTCATCAAGTGGTCGGTCGCGATCGACCCGGTGACCGCGATGCGCACGGTGGTTAAACCCGGCCGGGCGTCAGTGGAAGGAGTCGCCGCAGGCGCAGGAACCCGTCGCGTTCGGGTTGTCGATGGTGAAACCCTGCTTCTCGATCGTGTCGACGAAGTCGATGGTCGCGCCCATCAGGTACGGCGCGCTCATCTTGTCGGTCACGACCTGGACGCCGCCGAAGTCGCTGACGATGTCACCGTCGATGTCGCGCTCGTCGAAGTAGAGCTGGTACTTCAGCCCGGAGCAGCCACCCGGCTGTACCGCGATGCGCAGCCTGAGGTCGTCCCGTCCCTCTTGCGCGAGCAGCGAGTTCACCTTGGCCGCCGCGCCGTCGGTCAGGAGGATCCCCTGCATGGCCTCTTGCTGAACAGTCACGTTAGCTCCCGCCTGGTTCGTGTGCCGCGTGCGTGCGGCGTGGGTTGTGCTCCCACGTGCAATCCAACGATATGCGGTGCGGCGGCATTCCAGCCACCCCTGAGGCGTGACTCACAACCCGTTACAAACCGGGGGCACCCCAGACGGGAAACCACCGGGACAAATCGGGCTCGAACTTCAGGTCGCTGCCGATCACGCCCTTGACCTGGAGCTCCAAGGTGTTGTCCCGGCGCTCGCCGGAGAGCGGGGCGAAGGGGTAGAACGTGCCGCGCTTGTACAGGTAGACCAGGCCCAGCCGGCGCTCCTGATCGTCTCTGAAGGCGACCAGGGTGCACAGCAGCTGCGGGCCGAAGCCGTTGTCCACCAGCGAGGAGTTAACCGCGTGCAGGTCGGTGACCAGCGCCTCAAGCTCGTCCGACATGTGCGAGCTGACCAGCCAGTTGAAGCCGTAGGAGTCGGTGGTCACCTCGACCGGCAGGCCGCCCTCCTGGCCCGCGCTCGCGTCGAGCAGCTCCCGGACGTCCTTCTGCACGTCCGAGAAGGACCGGCCTTCGACCGGGCGGAAGCAGACGGAGCCGGATCCGGTGGGCTTGAACCCGGCTCCCGCGTCCAGCGTGACCGCCGCCGACGGCAGCGCGAACAGGTCGTCCAGCTTGGGCTGGACCGGCTTGGTCCGGCCGAGCAGCGTGTCGAGAAAACCCACGAGCGCTCTACCCGGCGGTCCGGCCGAGCTGCTGCTGCACCTTGTCCAGCTCAGCCAGCCTGCGCTCGAGGCTTGGGTGCGTGGAGAACACCGTGGACAGGCTCGCCTTGGCGTTCAGCTTCATCGCGGGCGCGAAGAAGAAGGCGTTCAGCGGCTCCGCCGCGCGCAGGTCCTTGGTCGGGATCCTGGCCATGTCCGTGCTCACCTTGATCAGCGCGCTCTTCAGCGCGCTTGGCCGGCCGGTGAGCAGCGCGCCGCTGCGGTCCGCGGCCAGCTCACGATACCGGGACAGCATCCTGATCAGCAGGAAGCTGATCGCGTAGACGACGATGGCCACCAGCATGAGCACGAGCATGATGGGCAGGGCGTTGCTGTTGTTATTGCCCCGGCCGCGACCGCCGCCGCCGAACAGCTCCCCGTAGAAGGCGATCCTGATCAGCAGCGCGGCGACGATGGCCAGGAACGAGGCGGCGGTCATCACCTGGACGTCCTTGTGCGCCACGTGCGACATCTCGTGCGCGATGACGCCCTCGAGCTCCTCCGGGGTCAGCCTGCGCATCAGGCCGGTGGTCACGCAGAGCACCGCGTGGTCGGCGTTACGGCCGGTCGCGAAGGCGTTCGGCAGGTCGGTGTCGGCGATGGCGACCCGCGGCTTCTTCATGTCGGCCAGCGCGCACAGCCGGTCGACCGTGCCGTGCAGGAGACGGGCATACTCACCGTCGTTCGGGCCGACCTCGCGCCCCCCGGCCGTCGCCAGCGCGATCTTGTCCGAGTAGAACAGCGACCCGATGGCGAAACCGCCGCCGATGACCACCGCGAACAGCACGATCACGGCACTGGACGCGTGATACGCCGTGCCGATACCGATGATCGCGGCGACGAACGCCACAAAAACCAGCCCGAGCAGGAACATGGTCGCGGTCATCCGCACCGTGAGCCCCCGGTCGGGCGCATACCTGGTACGCGCCGCCATGGCGCCACCTCCGTTCGGCCCGGGCTGGTTGTTACCCGCCCGGAGCCAGCAGCCATTAACTAGCTCAAATGTATCCGTATAACGCTGAACGCCAGCCGAATGTTACCCGCAAGTATGCTCTGGCCTTCAGCCCGGAATGAGGCCTTCGTCCGTGAGCAGCTTGCGGACCTCGTCCATGCTCGAATCCTGGTGAGGCAAGATCAGGTCCGACGGTTCAAGGGTATCCGGGGGCAGCGGTGAATCATGCGCGCGAACCTTCGCCAGCAGGGCGTCGAGCGCGGCCGTGAACGCAGGCTCGTCGTTGTGGTTGACGGCCGTCTCGAGCTCGGTGTCGAGCCGGTTCAGCTCGGCGGTGGCCGCGTCGTCGACCCTGAACTGGCCCTCGCCCAGGATCCTGACGATCACGACTTCTCACCGTCCTGCGGCTCGGCGGCGGGCAGGTCGGACGCCGGGATCGCGGCCGGCTGGGCGTGGGCCTGCGGGGCCTCCGGGGCGTACGGGCCGCCCTGACCCTGGGTCTGGCCCTGGGGCGCCTGGCTGCTGCCGTTGGCCCCGCCCTCGAGCTGCTTGGGCGCGCTGGCGGTGATCTCGCCCTTGAGCCTGCTCAGCTCCCGTTCGACATCGCTGCTCGCGCTCATCGTGTCGAGCTCGGACTGGATGTCGTCGCGGCGGCCGCCGATGGCGTCGTCGAGCGCGCCCGAGGCCATCAGCTCGTCGATCGCGCCCGCGCGGGCCTGCATCTGAGCCGTCTTGTCCTCGGCACGCTGGATCGCCATGCCGACGTCGCCCATCTCTTCCGAGATGCCGGAGAACGCCTCGTTGATCCTGGTCTGCGCTTCGGCCGCGGTGTAGGTGGCCTTGATGGTCTCCTTCCTGGTGCGGAAGGCGTCCACCTTGGACTGCAGCCGCTGGGAGGCGACCGTCAGCTTTTCCTCCTCGCCCTGCAGCTGGGCATACTGTCCCTGCAGGTCGTTCAGCTGAGTCTGCGCTGACGCCTTGCGCTCGAGCGCGGCCCGCGCGAGATCCTCGCGGCCCATCCCGAGCGCCTTGCGCGCCTGGTCCTCGAGCTTGGTCGAGGACTGCTGTAGCTGGTTCATCTGCAGCTCGATGCGCTTGCGCGACGTGGCGACATCCGCGACCCCACGGCGGACCTTCGTCAGCAACTCGAGCTGCCGCTGGTAGGAGTAGTCCAGGGTCTCACGAGGGTCTTCCATCTTGTCCAAGGCCTTGTTGGCCTTGGCCTTGAAGACAAGTGAGACTCGCTTCATCAAGCCCATACGCGCGGCCGTCCCCTTCATTAACTTCTTCGCCGCCACCAGGCCGCGCGACCGGGCCGATGCGGCCGGGCACCCGGCTAGACGGCGGACGAGCCCGTGCGACTAGTCGCATTCCACCCTACGCGGTTACCAGCATTGCCAGCTACCAAGTCCGGCCCCTCGCGGGGGTGGTGCTGGCCCCCGCGGGGCTAAACGGTGCGGGCCCGGGGGGACGACCCCCCGGACCCCCCGCGGGGCTAAGCTAAGCGCGTGTTCCGACGCCGTAGCGCCGGGGCGACGGACAGCACGGCCCAGGATTCCCCGGGCGCGCAGAGCCCGGACGGCCCGGCCGACAGTAAGCCCCGTTCCCCCGCCGAGGCGGCCAAGGGACGGCCCACCCCCAAGCGCAGCCAGGCCGAGGCCAAGCGACGCCAGCCGATCACCGGGTCGCGGGCTCCGGCCGTGCCCCGCACCAAGGAGGAGAAGGCCAAGGCCCGCTCCAGCCGGGGCACCAGGTACGAGGCGATGAAACGGGGCGAGGCGTGGGCGCTCAACCCGCGCGACCGCGGTCCGGCGCGCGCCCTGGCCCGTGACTTCGTGGATTCCAAGCGCCGGATCAGCGAGTACTACATGTACGTGCTGGTGGTCCTGCTCGCCGCCGTGTTCCTGCGGAGCAAGGGGGCGCAGCAGATCATCTCGCCGCTGGTCCTGGTGCTGGTCGTGGTCATCGTCCTCGACGCCCTGCTGATCCGGCGCAGCCTGCGCAAGCTGGTCGCCGAACGGCTGCCCGGCGAGTCCCCCCGGGGGCTGACCATGTACGCGGTGATGCGGGCGCTGCAGATACGCAGGTTCCGGGTGCCGGCCCCGCGAGTCGGGCCTGGCGACAAGTTCTGACCACCTTTCTGACCACTCTTCTGACCACCGACGAGAGTTGGGAATGATGGAGTACCGGCATCTTGGCCAGAGCGGCCTGGTGATCAGCGAGATCGCGTACGGAAACTGGATCACCCACGGCGACCAGGTCGAAGAGCAGGAGGCGGTCGAGTGCGTCCGGGCCGCGCTTGACGAGGGCATAAGGTCCTGTACATCGGCATGTCCGAGTGGCGCGCGGAAGAGATCGCGGCCGCGCTCCGGGTCGCCGGCGAGCTCGGCCTGGACCGGATCGTGTCGAACCAGCCGCAGTACAACATGCTGTGGCGGGTCATCGAGGCTGAGGTCGTGCCGCTTTGCGAGAAGGAAGGCATCGGGCAGATCGTGTTCTCGCCGATCGCGCAGGGCGTGCTGACCGGTAAGTACCAGCCCGGGGCGGCACCGCCGGCGGACTCCCGCGCCACCGACCCCTCGGGCTCCCGCTTCATCAAGCGGCTGCTTACGGACGAGACGCTCACGGCGGTGCAGCGGCTCAAACCGCTCGCCGACGAGGCCGGGCTGTCGATGGCCCAGCTCGCGGTGGCGTGGACGCTGCAGAACCAGAACGTGTCCGCGGCCATTGTCGGCGCGACCCGGCCCGAGCAGGTGCGGGAGAACGTCAAGGCGGCCGGGGTTCGGCTGGATTCGGGGCTGATGAACCGGATCGACGAGGCGCTGGGCGACGTGGTCATCCGCGACCCCGCTCGCACCGCCAGCCCGCCCTCGCGGCCCTAGTCTCGCTCAGTTGTTGCCCAGTTCTTGCTCAGGTCTTGCTCAGTCATCCGGGTGCAGGCTCATCGGGCCGTACTCGGTCCTGGTGTCCTCGAGCAGCGAGACCTGATCCACCCCGGCCGCGAGCAGCGCGCGCCAGTTCTCCCCGAGCCAGCTCTCCGCGTCTCCCTGGCTGGCGAAGATGGCCTCTTGCAGGTCATCGGTGGTGATTACGGTGCCGTCCGCCTTCTCGTACCGCCAGGTCCAGGGCATCGGTGAGTGGCCTCCCTCGTCGCGTGTGCTGACCGAGGGTAGTCCAGGATCGGGGCCGTCACTACGCCGGGGCGGCCCTTGGCGAGCCAGGATGAGCGCTGCCAGTGCAGGTAGCGCTGACAGTGCAGGTAAGGCGCAGAACAAGATGGCCCAGACGGCCTTGCCGCGACCGGTGACCGGGCTCCAGCCCCAGACGTCGCTCAGCGCGTCCACCATCTGCAGGCCACGGCCGGCCTCGTCGTTCCGGTCCGGCATCCGGAGCACCGGGGCGCAGTCGGACGGGTCGAGCACCGCGCACATGACCTCGCCGGTCCGGCGCAGCAGCCGCAGGCCGAGCGGCTGCCCGGACTCTGCGCACCGCGCGGCGTGCGACACCGCATTGGCCACGAATTCGCCGACGATTGCCTCCGCGTCATCCGCGAGCGAGGCCAGGCCCCACTCCCTGAGCGTGTTCCTGGTGAATTTCCTCGCGGTCCGGCCGGACTGGGCTCCGGCGCCAAGCGGGCACGCCGCCACCGCCGGCGAATCCCACCAGTCGGAAGGCATCCTGACCACGCGCGGGCGCCCGGGCGCGCACTGCAGTCTGGCGCTCAAGTCAAGCGGCCGGCGAACGGCAGGATCGACCTTGGTTCGTGTCGGCAACCCTACTTGGCTCAAACCCATCGCGACCCCGCGAAAGCGTTGTGCGGCAATCCCAGATGATTGACGGCAAATCACATCCTGCCCGAGATTGCGCCTTTCATGCAAGGCCAAATGCACGTTCATTTGTAACGTGCACCTAACAGTGTCCCAGGTCACAGACTTTTTCATAGATTTTTCATGTAAAGCTTGCGGGCGAAACGCGGGGCCGGGCCCTCCGGGGTTGCCGCGGCTGTTCAGCCGTTAACACACAGTAGTGGCCGGGCTGAGGTGCGAGGCCTTGGGGCGCCGTCGGGTGCTGTCGAGGGCCCTCGGGCGGGGGCCTGCTGGGCTCCGCGGACCGGGCAACCCACGTTGCGGACAGGGCGGTCACGTTATCGTGGGCCTTCGTTATCGTGGGGCAGGGAGCCGCTGATGCTTGTCGCTGGCGTCGATTCATCCACTCAGTCCACCAAGGTGCTCCTCTGCCAGGCCGACGATGGCACCGTCGTCGGTCAGGCCGCCGCCCCGCACCCCGACGGCACCGAGTGCGACCCGGAACTGTGGTGGCGGGCCCTGACCCAGGCGGGAGACGGGCTGCTCAACCGTGCCGCCGCGATCGGGGTGGCGGCCCAGCAGCACGGCATGGTCGTCGTCGACGAGACCGGCCAGGTGATCAGGCCCGCGCTGCTGTGGAACGACGTGCGCTCCGCACCGCAGGCGGCGGCGCTGATCGCGGAGATGGGCGGCCCCGGGCCGTGGGCGCGGCGGACCGGGAGCGTCCCGACGGCCTCGTTCACAGTCACCAAGCTGCGCTGGCTGGCCGAGCACGAACCGGACGCCGCCGCCCGGACCGCGCAGGTAATGCTCCCGCACGACTGGCTGACCTGGCGACTCGCGGGGGTTCCCGGATCCTCCCAGGCCACCACCGACCGCGGTGACGCCTCGGGCACCGGCTACTTCTCCCCCGCTACGGGTCGCTGGCTGCCCGAGATCGCGGAGGTGGCGCTAGGCCGGCCGGTAGGCCTGCCGCTGCTCGCCGCCCCGGCCGACATCGTCGGCCGGACCCCGGGCGGCGCCGCACTGTCCGCGGGAACCGGGGACAACATGGGCGCCGCGCTCGGCCTCGGCCTGGGCCTGGGCGAAGTGGTCGTCTCGATCGGCACCTCGGGCACCGCGTACGCGGTCGCGGCCGAGCCCGCCGCCGACGAGTCCGGGGCCGTGGCCGGCTTCGCCGACGCCACCGGGCGCTTCCTGCCACTGGTGGCCACCATCAACGCCGCCCGGGTGCTGACCGTCACGGCCCGCATGCTCGGCACCGACGCCGACGGCCTGTCCCGGCTGGCGCTGGCCGCGCCCCCCGGAGCGCAGGGCCTGACCCTGCTGCCCTACCTGGACGGCGAACGCAGTCCGAACCGGCCCGGCGCCAGCGGCGTACTGCGCGGCCTGACCAGCACCAACACCACCCAGGAAAACCTCGCGCGGGCCGCGGTCGAGGCCGTGCTCTGCTCGCTCGCCGACGCCATCGGCAACCTGGCCGACTGCGGGATCACCGCGCAGCGGGTGATCCTCATCGGCGGCGCCGCCCGGTCCGAGGCCGTCCGCAAGATCGCGCCGCTGATCTTCGGCGTGCCGGTGACGGTGCCCTCCCCAGCGGAGTACGTGGCCCTGGGCGCGGCCCGGCAGGCCGCCTGGGCCCTGTCCGGCGCGGCCGAGCCTCCTTCATGGCCGCTCGCGGGGGCAAGCGCCGAGTACACCGCCGAGCCCGTCCCGCTGGTCCGTGAGCGGTACGCCGCCCTCCGCGATGCCACCGCGGGCTGGGCCTAGGGCGCGGGCGGCGTGAAAAACTGGAAAAAAAAGAGTGAGACCACAGGAAAGGATCGCCCGGTGAGCACGGATTACGTTCCCTCGCGTGAGGACCGCTTCTCGTTCGGCCTCTGGACGGTCGGATGGCAGGGCGTGGATGTGTTCGGCTCGGCGGTGCGACCGCCCATGCCCGCCGAGCGCGCCGTGTACAAGCTGGCGGAACTCGGCGCCTACGGGGTGAACTTCCATGACAACGACGTGTTCGCCTTCGACGCCACCCCCGCCGAGCGGGACGAGCGGATCGGCGCGTTCCGCAAGGCGCTGACCGAGACCGGGCTGGTCGTGACGACCGCCACCACCAACCTGTTCGGCCACCCGATGTTCAAGGACGGGGCGTTCACCGCCAACGACCGGGAGATCAGGCGATTCGCGCTGGCCAAGGTGATGCGCAACCTCGACCTGGCCGCGGACCTCGGCGCTAGGACCTACATCTTCTGGGGCGGGCGCGAAGGCGCCGAGTCGGGGGGCGCCAAGGACATCAGGGCCGCCCTCGACCGGTACGCCGAGGGCCTCAACCTGCTCTGCGAGTACGTGCGCGAGCAGGGCTACGAGATCAGGTTCGCGATCGAGCCGAAGCCGAACGAGCCGCGCGGCGACATCTTGCTGCCCACCGTCGGGCACGCGCTGGCGTTCATCAACTCACTGGAGCACGGCGACATGGTCGGGGTGAACCCCGAAGTCGGGCACGAGGAGATGGCCGGGCTGAACTACGCGCACGGGATCGCCCAGGCGCTGTGGCACGGCAAGCTGTTCCACATCGACCTGAACGGGCAGCACGGGCCGCGGTACGACCAGGACCTTCGGTTCGGCGCCGGGAACGTGCGCGGCGCGTTCTGGGTGGTGGACACGCTCGAGGCCGGCGGGTACGACGGTCCGGTCCACTTCGACTACAAGCCGCCGCGGACCGAGGACGACGAGGGGGTGTGGGTGTCCGCGGCCGCCTGCATGCGCAACTACCTGATCCTGCGGGCGAAGGTGCGGGCGTTCCGGGCCGACCCGGAGGTGGCCGAGGCGCTGCGCGCCTCCGGTGTGGACCAGCTCGGCTCACCCACACTGGCCCCCGGCGAGACCTGGCGCGACGTCCGCGAGCCCAGCGCCGACGTCGAGGCGCTGGCCGGACGGGGCCTGGCCTACGAGCACCTCGACCAGCTCGCCCTCGAGCACCTCTACGGGGTCCGGCCCTAGCTGCGCTCGCTAGCCCCACTGGCCGCGCTAGCCTCACCGGCGGCGCGGGCCTCGGCGGCGACGCGCATCAGGTGGCGCTGGGAACGCACCTGGAAGACGAGGATCACGGCGATCAGCGCGAGGGAGATCCACAGCCCGTAGTGCGAGACAGTCTGCGCCACCACGACCGCGTGATGGCCGAGCTCGTAACCGAGGCCGGCCAGCAGGCCCGCCCACAGCAGCGAGCCGATGATGTCCAGGACGATGAACGTGAGCAGCCGCATCCCGGCCCAGCCGGCGATGACGTAGATGATCGCGCTGGGGATGGGCAGGAACGGGGCGATCACCACGGCCGGCCAGGTGAACTTGCGGCCCCAGCGGTCCACGCGGCCCATGTACTTGGCCCCGCGGTTGCGCCGGCCGGACAGCAGCGCGATGACGCGCTCGCCCCACAGCCGGCCCGCCCACCAGAAGAGCGGATCGAACTTCATCAGCCCCGGAATGGCGGCCAGCAGCACCACGAGCAGTGTCCCGTGCCCGACGCGGGCGAACGCCGCGGCGGCGATGATCGCCTCCGTGCTCCCGTTGAGCAACTCGAGCAACACCGGGTGGGTACCGAGCAGCGGTGCGCGAAACGGCAGCATGGCCCAGTAAAAGATGCCGCTGAGCATGATGCCGGCCCAGCACAAGATGTCGGCCCGCTGCGGCTTGCCGGCCCACGGCACCCGCGGGTCATCCCACCTCGCCCGCTGGCCTCCCCCGTCCGCGGCGACCGGGACGGCTCCCCCCTGAACCGGCTCCGCCACAGCTTCCTCGTCCACCAAGACACGTTATAACGAATCACGGGTAGTTCGGTCTTGGGCCGAACGGGCGGGTAGACCAGCCGTCCCGCCCCTGATGCGCCATGATGACGATCGTGACCGACGATCCTTTCGCCGCCGCGGCGGCCAGCGCCGACCGCCTCACGGCCCTGACCGGCCCGCATGATGTCGCCGTGGTCCTCGGCTCAGGCTGGACGCCGGCCGCCGACGCGATCGGCGCCACGCAGGCCGAGATACCGCTGGCCGAACTCGGCGGGTTTCCCGCCTCCACCGTGCCGGGACACACACCGACGGTGCGTTCGGTAGCCGCGGGGCCGGCCCGGGTCCTGGTGTTCCTCGGCCGGGTGCACCTGTACGAGGGGCTGTCGCCCGCGGCCGTGGTCCACGGCGTGCGGACGGCGGTTTCGGCGGGCTGTCGCACGGTGGTGCTGACCAACGCGGCGGGCGGCATCCGATCCGGGCTCAGCGTCGGCGAGCCGGTCCTGATCAGCGACCATCTCAACCTGACCGGCAAGTCCCCGCTGGCCGGGCCGCCGCCGTCAGCCGGCCAGCGGTTCGTCGACCTGACCGACCTGTACTCGCCCCGGCTGCGGGCACTGGCCCGCGAGGCCGACCCGAGCCTGGCCGAGGGGGTCTACGCGATGCTGCCCGGCCCGCACTACGAAACCCCGGCAGAGATCACCATGCTCAGCAGGCTCGGCGCCGACCTGGTCGGGATGTCGACCGCGCTCGAGGCGATCGCGGCCCGCCACCTGGGCGCCGAAGTGCTTGGCATCTCGCTGGTCACGAACCTGGCGGCGGGCCTGGCCGGGCACGGCCTCAGCCACGCCGAGGTGGTCGAGGCGGGCCGGGCAGCCGCCAGCCGGATGGGTCGCCTGCTCGCCGCGATCCTGCCCCGGGTCTAGGCTCCGTGGCTGGCCAGAGCGTGGCCGGCGAGCCCTAGGTGGTCAGCTAGCCCTAGGTGGTCAGCTAGCCCTAGGTGGTCAGCTAGCAGGGCGTGGTGATCGGTGTCGTCCAGGGGGTCGGCGTGCACGATGGCCGCGGCCAGCCTGGGGATGGCGTGGATCAGCGCGTGTTCGGCGCTGACGGCGACGTCGTGGGCCTGGACGATGGAGCAGGCCGGGTCTACGGAGATCTCGCACTCCGCCCGGAGGGTGCGACCGACCCAGCGCAGCCGGACCTGCCCCACCGCCAGCACGCCCGGGGTGGCGCGCAGGGTGGCCTCGGCCTGCTCGGTCAGGGCCGGGTCCACGCTGTCCATCAGCCGCCGGCCGACCTCGCGGGCCGCCTGCCAGCCGACCATCAAAATGGCCGCCGTGATGAGCAGGCCCACCACCGGGTCGGCCCAGCGCCAGCCGATCGCCAGCCCGCCCGCGCCGGCGAGCACGGCCAGCGAGGTGAACCCGTCGGTCCGGGCGTGCAGGCCGTCGGCGACCAGCGCGGCCGAGCCGATCCGGCGCCCGGTCGTGATCCGGTAACGGGCGACCACCTCGTTCCCGGCGAAGCCAAGCGCGGCCGCGATCGCGACCGCGGTCAGGTGCGTCACCGGATGCGGGTGCAGCAGCCGGCTGACGGCGGCGAACGCGGCCGCGGCCGAGGAGAGCAGGATCACGGCCACGATGACGATGCCGGCCAGATCCTCGGCCCGGCCGTAGCCGTAGGTGTAACGACGGGTCGGGCGCCGCCGGCTGAGCAGGAACGCGATGCCGAGCGGCACCGCGGTCAGCGCGTCGGCCGAGTTGTGCAGCGCGTCGCCGAGCAGCGCGACCGAGCCGGACAGCGCGACCACCACCACCTGCGCGAGCGCGGTCGCCGCGAGCCCGGCCAGCGAGATCCACAGCGTCCGCAGGCCTTCGGCCGAGGATTCGAGGACCGAGTCGACCTCATGATCGTGGGAGTGCGGCCGGGTGGCATGCCGGAATCGAAGCCAAAGACCTCGGACGCCCGGGCCCCGGTGCGCATGATCGTTCCTGTCCTGGTGATCATGCCCGTGTTCGTGGTCGTGGCCATGGGTGCCTAGCTGGCGTTCGTCCCTCATACTCCCAGAATGACCGGTAAACCCCGTTGCAGCACATCGATACAAGCCACCCTCGCGCTGCTGCGAACTCCTCGCACTTACGGGTCGGTCAGTTCGCCGGCGAGCAGCACGAGTTCGGCCCGCGAGGTGATCTCGAACTTGCGGTAGATGCTGCGCAGGTGGTGATCTACCGTACGCGGGCTGATAAACAGCTGGGCCGCGGCCTCACGGTTGGTCAGGCCCTGGCTCACGGCCCGGGCCACCTGCAGCTCCTGAGGAGTGAGCCGGTCGATGGCCTGCCCCTGATCGCGTTTGCGGATGGTCTCGCCGGTCGCGCGCAGCTCGTCCCGGGCACGCTGGGCCCAGCAGGCGGCGCCGAGCCGTTCGAAGGCGTCGGCCGCGAGGTGCAGGTACCCGCGCGCGTCGACCCGGCGGCGGTGCCTGCGCAGGTGCTCGCCGTACAGCAGGGCCGTCCTGGCCTGCTCCATCGGCCGGTCGGTGGCGGCGTGCAGCCGCAGGCTCTCCTCGAACAGCGCGTCCGCCTCGTCCGGGCCGGCCAGCAGGGCCCGGGAACGGGCCGCCAGCGCGCCGGCCTGTGCGGAACCCACCGCCTCGGCCCAGGACAGGTAGCCGGGGAGCCGTTCGGCTCCGAGCTCGGGCCGCCCGGCCCGCACCGCCGCTTCCACCAGGTCGGGGACGCTGTGCCGGGCTAGGCCCTGGTGCACGACGGCCCCCAGCGTCCACATCGCCTCGAGCTGCACCAGGGCCTCGTCCGGGCGGCCGGTGGCCAGCGCCAGCTGGATCAGGGCACGCCGGGCGAAGGCTGCCGTCCCGCGCAGGCCGCGTCCCGTCGCCTCGGCGAGCACCTCGTCGCCGAGGCGGCGGGCCTCGTCTTCCGGCCCGCGGACGGCGGCGATCTCGGCCAGGAACGCCCGGTGCTGGCAGGCCAGGTTGGGCTGGCCCGCCTCAAGCGCCAGCTGGAGCCCCTCGGCGGCGTAGGCGCCCGCCCAGGTGAAGCGGCCGTAGTCGATCTCGTCGAGGGTGAGCGAGCGCAGCGCCCAGGCCAGCGTCCCCGCCGCCCCCAGCGCCCTGGCCCGGGCCACCGCCTTAACTCGCAGGCGGCGGGCGAGGGCGTACCGGCCCAGGCCGTGCAGCATGCCGCCCGCCCGGGCGAGAAGATCGGGATCGTCGAGCTCCTCAAGGGCGTCGAGATCGAGGGCGGACGGCTCCGGCGCCTCGCCTCTGGGCACCGGGCCGACCGACCGGTAGAGCCCGGCGATGAGCGCGTCGTGCGGGTCGCCACTGTCCGGCAGGGCCGCGAGCAGCGCGGCGACTTCCAGGGCCGCGCCCTCGTCGCCCGCCTGGAATGCGCACTCCCCCGCCTCGGTCAGCATCGCCACCGCGAGATGCGGATCGGTCTTGATCGCCTCGGCGGCCGCGGGCAGCAGGATGGCCAGGCCGTCGGCGGGCACCCCGGAGCGCAGCTTGATCAGGCTCCTCCTGGTCGGCCAGGGCGGCGTGCGCGGCGCGCCGCTCGGCCGGGCTCGCCTGGTAGTAGGCGGCCGAGCGAATCAGCGGATGCGCGAACACTACGGCCGGGTCCTCGATCCTGACCAGCGCGCCGAGCCGGTCCAGCCCGGCCGCGTCCAGGTCCAGCGCGGCGGCGGCCCGGGTGATCGCGGGCAGCCGCCCGGAACAGGCGCACAGCAGGACCAGGGTGCGCGGGCCGGGCTCGAGCTGGCTGACCCGCGCCGCGAACACGCGCTCAAGCTCCCCGGCCAGCGGCAGCGGCTCGGGCAGTGGTTCCGTCCCGGCCAGCTGCGCCGGACGGAGGATACCGGGCAGCTCGATGAGCGCCAGCGGATTGCCCGCGGCGGCCGCGAGCAGCGCGTCGCGGACGGCTGGAGGCAGCGGGGCGCCGCTCCGCTCGGCCAGGAGTGCGCTGGCCTCATCGGGATCCAGCCCGTCCAGCACCCGCTCGGCGAGTCCAGCTTTCACGAGGCTGTCACCTAGGTCCGTTCGGCCCAAAAAATCAGAGCCGGAGCGGTCGGGAGCGAGCCGGTCGGCGGCCAGCACGACGATGGGCTCTTCGCGGAGCCGGCGGATGACGAAGGCCAGGACGTCGGCCGACGGTCTGTCCGCCCACTGCACGTCGTCGACCAGGCAGAGCACGGGCCGGCCCGCGTCCGAGAGCAGGGTGAGCACGGCCGGCGAGACCAGGAACGGGTCGGGTGCATCCTGGGCGGCCTGCAGGCCGAACGCGATCCGCAACGCCGCCGCCTGCGGTTCGGGCAGGCCACCCGCGCGGGGCAGCAGCGGGCGGAGGAGCTGATGCACCGTGGCGTAGGCCAGGTCCGATTCGGCCGCCGCGCCCGCGGCCTCAAGCACGCAGGCGTCCCCGGCCTGCTCGCGCGCGTACCTGAGCAGGGCGGACTTGCCGATCCCCGGCTCACCGCGGAGCAGCAGGCCGCCGCCCTGGCCGGCGTGTGCGCGGGAGAGCAGCCGGTCGATCGCGGACGTCTCCCCGGTCCGTGACCAGAGCATGCCCCCGAATCTAGCCGAGGTGGGCGATTTACCCGATGCGATGCCGTCTTCGGCCCGGCTACCTTCGGCCGGTAGGGGCAAAGAAACGGGAGGACTCACCATGACCACGACACAGCCGGTCACGACCGCGCGCACGGCCGGTTTGCGCGCGCTGCGCGGGAACTGCATGGGGGCGGCGGTGCTGCTGGTGATCCAGTTCGGGCTGGGGACCGCGGTGAACCTTTATGTCACGCTGCCGAAGCACAAGTCGTTCTGGTCGACCGTGTTCAGCCAGGGCGCGGTGGCCGTACATGCCATCGTGGCGCTGCTGCTGCTCGGGGCGTCGGTCAGCGCCCTGGTCCAGTCCATCCGCGGGGGGCACCGGCTCCTGGTGGCGTTTACCGCAGTCGGCCTGCTCGCCATCATCGTCGCCGCGGCGGGCGGCGTGGCGTTCGTGCGCAACGGCAGCGCCGGCGCATCCCTGTCCATGGCGCTGGCGGCCGCGGTGGCGTTGTTCTGCTACCTGGCGGCTATCTTCAGCTTCGGCGCCGGGGGTTGGTCCGAGCATGCGGCGCCGGCGGATCGTGCGGCGCCGGCGGATCGTGCGGCGCCGGCGGATCGTGCGGCGCCGGCGGATCGTGCGGCGCCGGCGGATAATCGAGACCATGGATGACGGGGACAGGCTGGGGACACCTGAGACGGCCGCGCGGATGGCGGCCGCGGCGTCCGCCTTCCTGGCGGCGCTGACCGCGGGGCAGCGGGAGCGGACGTGCTTCGCCTTCGGCGACGAACGGCGGGACTGGTCGTTCCTCCCTGCGCAGGACCGGAACGGGCTGCCGATCGGCGCGCTCGACGACGGGCAGCGGCGGCTTGCGCACGAGCTGATCGTGACCGGCACGAGCCTGCCGGGGTACACGAAGGTCGTCTCGGTGATGGCCATGGAGCACGTGCTCCGGGCACTGGCACCCACGCCGACCTTGGCTGATCTGTTCAATCCCGAGCGGTACTGCTTCAAGGTGTTCGGCTCGCCGGGTAATCGGCCGTGGGGCTGGCAGTTCGCCGGGCATCACGTGTCGCTCAACTTCACCGTCGTCGACGACCGCTACGTCTCCCCCACGCCCTGTCTGCTGGGCGCCCAGCCGGCTTCATACGGGATGCTCGCCCCGCTGGCCGACGACGAGGAACTCGGCTTCCGGCTCGTGAACTCGCTCGACGCGGCCCAGCGGCGCGTCGCCATCATCCACCGCCGGCCGCCGCCGGACCTGGCCGCCCGGATGGTGGCGAAGATCGGCGAGACCGAACGGCCCGACCCGGTGTTCGCTCCCGAGCCGGACTACGTGATCAGCGAGGACGAGCGCGACATCCTCAGCTACGTTCGGTCTAGTCCTAAGGGTGTCGCGGCTGCTGCGCTGGAGCAGCGGCAGCTCGATGCGCTGGCGGCCCTGGTCGGGGCGTTCGCGCGGCGGTTGCCCGACGAGGTGGCCGGGGCCCAGATGCACGACCTCGAACGCGCTGGTCTCGATAGCCTCACCTTCGCCTGGGCGGGCGGCACCGAACCGGGGCAGCGGCATTACTTCCGCATCCAGGGACCGACGCTGCTCATCGAGCACGACAACACCCAGGGAAACGGCAACCATATTCATTCGGCGTGGCGGAACCCGGCGGACGATTTCGGCGACGACGTGCTGGCCTCGCACTACCGCCTGCATCACCGTTAGCCGACGTGGGCTTGCCTCAGCCGGCCCGGTGCCGTGGTGGCGTCAGCCGGTGTGGTGGTGGCGTCAGCCGGTGTGGTGGCGGCGTCAGCCGGTGCCGTGGCGGCGAGGCGTTCGCGCAGGCGCCTGGCCCGCCGGCCGTAGGCCATCATCCAGCCGACGAGAACCGCGCCGACGGCGTAGGGCATCACCTTGGAAACGGTCAGCGCGGTCGCCGTCGATGTCGTCTCGACGATGATGACCCTGACCGCCAGCCCGAGGATCGTGCCGACCGCGATACCGGCCAGCACGATGACCCCGATGGTATCTACGCGACGATGACGTACCAGGCCGGCCGCGATGCCCAAGGCGGGGAAAGCGCCGCTCAGGATGAGCGCCGACACCGCGCTTTGCCCGGCCGAGCGCAGTAGTGAGTAGGCCACGAGAGGCCCGGCGATGTCGAACACCGCGATCATCGCCAACGCCTCGAGGCGGTTGCGGTCACGAGAGGGGCTGAGCCGCTGATTACCTGTCGTCATGTCCGCAACGCTATGAACACATCGGCGCGTGACCCAGTGCGACAGATCCTGAGTTCGGCATGACGGATGTCATGGCCTTGGGAACGCGTGGAAGATGACCTCTGCGCCGGGTTCGGGATGGCCGACATCGAATCGGCTTCGGGCACGCCGCGCCGCATCCAGGACAACGCCGTTTGCGCTGCCACGTCGGTCAATCGCAGGTAGGGTTGGCCGGGTTCGCACCCCGGGGATTACCGGGCCCCGGCGGGTGGGCTGTGGCTGCGCAGGACCCTGGTCTTGTCCGGGTTCCAGGCAGTCGTGGTGCCGTCGGGATTCAGGACCAAGGTCCAGCCCCACCGGTGGATCACGACGTGATGGTGATACCAGCACAGCAATACGCAGTCTTTGAGGCTGGTCTTGCCGCCGCGGGCCTTGTGCTTGACGTGGTGGACTTCACAGGCCGCGGCGGGCTGGTTGCATCCGCCGGCCCACCGGCAGCTCTTGTCCCGCAAGATCACTGCGTTGCGGATCCCGGCCGGGACGGTCTCGGCGTAGCCCACGTCCAGCGGCAGGCTCGGCCCGCCCAGCCGGGCGCCCAGCTGCCGGCGCCGCAGGAACGAGGCCAGCCCGCCGGGGCCGGACAGGAGGTCGACGGCTTTTCCGATTACGGCCTGCTCGAGGGCTTCCCAGGCCCGCGCGGTGTCCGGGCCGGGGGCGGCCCGGCCGGCGTCGTCCGCGCCGTCGGGGCGGTGCAGGCGGGACAGCTCGACGCAGAGCCGGACCAGGTCGTCCAGGGCGGCGTAATTCACCTCGCCGGTCACCACCGGAGCGGCCGAGGCGTCGCAGGCCACGGCGCGGGCGACGTCGCCGTCCAGCCAGGCGCCGCCGTCGCTGCCGCCGGCCGAGGCCCCCGCCCGGTGCGCGGCCCACTGGGCACGGACCCGCGTCGTCCATTCCTCCAGCAGCGCGGAGCTGCCATCCAGCATCAGGAGGTCGGCGAGGGAGATGTGGACCCAGGCTTTCACCGGCTGCCCGGCCCGCTCGGGGAGCAGGTCGGCGGCGACCAGCCGCCGCATCGCTTCCTCTAGTGCATCGTGGTACCGCTGCGCGTGCGTGCGGGTGTCCTCGGCGCCGGCCGGGGCGGACAGCGCGTCCAGCACCGCGCCGACCACCGCGGCGCACTCCGGCGTGAGGTCTGCGGTGAGGACCCCGGCGCCCTGGAACGTGGTCTCCAGCCTGACCGACCGATCCTCGAACCCGTCGTCCGGGTCGCCGTCGGTGTCGGGCTGGGACCGGGCGAGGATTTCGCCGGCCAGTTCGGCCAGGTCCCGCAGGTCCATGCCGGCCTTGGCCGCGGCGATGAGGATCGCGTCGGCGGCCTCGCGGCAGTCTTCGGGGAGCTTGTCGGTCCACTGGCACAGGGTCCGGGCGATGGACTCGGACATCTCCCCGGCGGCGAGCGCCTCGGCGATCTTGGGGTGGGCGGCGGCGCGGCGGGCCCACGCGGTGTACGCGACCGCCGTACCCTTGGTGACCCGGGTCCGGTTGATCAGCCACGCCTTGGGGCTGTAGTCCGCGTCCGCAGAGTAGCCTTGCCTGGAAGTAAAGGCCCCCAGGATTGAGGCCCGCGCGGCCGTGCCCATCGAGTTGATTTGCTCGAGGATCTGCAGGCACTGCGCCTGGGTCTCGGCCACCATCGCAGTCGGATCCGCCGCGGACAGGTAGCTCATCGCGGACGTCAGCATCCCGAGCGCCTCCTTGGCGCTGCCGGGTGACACGGCATTGTTCATCATGGTGTGTCACCTCCTCCCGTGCTGCTCGCGGTCCGGCGGACGGTCCCCTCTCCCCGGCTACATCCGCCGGACTGGTCTCTCATTTTCCAGTTCGATTCTAGCAGTCGTCGAGGACATTTTCAGGGAACACACCATCGAGGACGGTACGATTTTCTGACGAGAAATACGTCAGAATTGTCGTATAGGCGGCCCTGGGCAGGCGATGCGTAACACGCAGAACCTACGCATCGAGCGGTGCCGGGCTGACGATCTTGCCCGGCTACGAGCAGGAATTCCCTCTGGGCTTCACGCTTCCACGAGCAGCGCTTCGCCCGGCAGCAGCAGGGAACGAGCGTCTACCTGATCGCAAGGGCGGACCTGCCGACCGGTCCCGGTATGCAGGAGCCCGGGGTGAGCCGGGCTTAGATGGGCTCGGTGAGGTTGACGGTGTTCCCGTCCGGATCCTGGATGTGCGCCACACGCTGCCCCCACGGCATGTTGCTCGGCGGGCCGAGCACCCGCCCGCCCAGGGTCTCCACGTGCTCAAGCAGCCCGTCCACGTCCCCGATGCCCAGATCGGCGACGTTCACGTTGAGCAGGATCCGCTGCGGGGCATCAGCGAGCGTCACCGTCGGCCACCACGCCGAGTTCGGCGTTGCCGATCTGCAGGCCGACGTAGAAGGGCGGGCCATCCTGGAGCACGCGCGAGATTTCCACGGCGCCGAGCAACGCCTTATAGAACGCCAGCAACAGGGGAATGAGGTTTTCTCAGCAACGGTGAACCCGGCGTTCCTGGCGTAACCGGTCATCCAGGCAGACACGCGGACATAACTGGAGATCCCCGGGAAGGCGCGGAGCCCCCGGTACAAGAGGTCTCGACCAAGATCCCTTCCGTTCCCGGAGGCTCCGCGTGCTGTCCTATCGTGTCATCCTTGACGTCCCGTTCCAACTCGTGGTGTTCGTGTCGGAGCTGCTGGCAGATCACCGGCGCGAGATCGGCACCCGGGACGGGACGCGTGCCCTGACCTGCTGGAAGCAGGCGGTCTTCACCCTGGCCTGGTTCCGGGACCGGCCGGACATCCGCCGGCTGGGCCAGGGCTTCGGGATCTCGCAGGCCACCGCCTACCGGTATAAGGACGAGGCCGTCGACGTGCTCGCCGCGAAGGCCCCCACGCTGCGCCAGGCCCTGGATAAGGCCGCTGAGCAGGGGCTTCCCTACCTGATCCTGGACGGCACGCTGATCTCCTCCGATCGGTGCGCGGACAAGAAAACCAGCAGGAAAGGGAAGGAAATAGACAAATGGTACTCCGGGAAGGCGCACCAGCCCGCCGGGAACGTGCAGGCACTGGCCGCCCCGGGCGGGGTCCCGCTGTGGGTCTCGGACGTGCTGCCGGGCAGCACCCATGACCTGACCGCCGCCCGCGAGCTCGTCCTGCCCGCGGCCCGCCCGTACCTGGGGAAACTGCCTATCCTGGCCGATTCCGGTTATGAAGGGGCCGGCGCGGGGGTCCACGTGCCGGTGAAAAAGCCCGCCCGCAGCGAACTCGATACCGATACGAAAACCCGCAACGCGCTGCTGCGCTCCCTGCGCTACCAGGGCGAACTGATGTCCCAGCGGTGGCGGGCCATCCAGCACGTTTCGCTCAGCCCGACCACGATCGGCGACATAGTCAAAGCCGCGCTCGTCCTCACGCAATTCGAGCACAAGATGATCAGCTGAAAAGTCGCTGAGAAAACCTCAATGCTCGGGGTCGCGATGACGGGCTGCAGTGTAGTAGGCATTCTTCCTCCAGGCAGGGGAACCCGCGCAGACGATTGCCTGCTTCACCACACCTACCCGGAGCGTCGTTCACCATGTGCAAACCAGCACAGGCTGACGTCCCTTCGACCGGGCCGCCCTCAGGGAGGCGGCAACGGCAGCGGCTCGCCAGTCAGATCGGATGCGTAACGCCGTCCTGCGGGAGTCGTCCACACCAAGATCCCCGGACTCGGCCGGTCGAGCTGCCAGCGCGGCGGCACCTCCGCGCGCCCGGCTTCGATGTCGGCCGCCACGCGGGCGAGGTGCTCGAGGGCCGACTAGGACACACATTCGGAAACGACTGCCGACAGGACAACGCGCGGTGGCCAGCGAGCGAACAGCGGGGACCGGACGGGCCGGCCTAGGTACCGGCTGGGTGCCAGACCGTCTTGGTCTCCAGGTAGGCGCGCATGCGCTCCAGGCCGGGGGGCAGCGTCCAGTCCTCCTCGCCGGCCCGGACGACCCGCTTGAGGTTCTCCGCGGCGGCGACGGCCAGGTCGTTCGCGAGTTTGGGGGACGAGCCGGACGCGCCGCACAGGTCGATGGCGTTGACGTCCATGTGCGAGGCGAGCCAGGGCGCGATCTCGGCCGTACGCCCGGTCAGCACATTGATCACGCCGCCGGGCACGTCGGAGGTCGCGAGCACCTCGGACAGCGATACAGCGGGCAGCGGGAAACGCTCGCCGGCCAGCACCACCACCGTATTGCCGCTGACCACCGCGGGCGCGACCACCGAGACGAAGCCGAGCAGGCTCGAGGCCTGCGGCGCGATCACCGCCACCACGCCGGTCGGCTCGGGCAGCGAGAAGTTGAAGTAAGGCCCGGCCACCGGGTTGGCCGCCCCGCGCACCTGGGTGAGCTTGTCCGCCCAGCCGGCGTACCAGACCCAGCGGTCGACGGCCGCGTCCACGACCGCCTCCGCCTGGCGCGCCCCCACTCCCTCGGCCGAACGTACCTCGGCGGCGAACTGCGCCCGGCGGCCCTCGAGCAGTTCGGCGACCCGGTACAGCACCTGTCCCCGGTTATAGGCGGTCGCCGCCGACCAGCCGCCGAAGGCCTTCCGCGCGGCCACGACCGCGTCCCGCGCGTCCTTGCGGGACGCCAGCGCCGCGTTGGCCAGGAAGCCGCCCTTGTGGTCGGTCACCACGTAGGACCTTCCGCTTTCCGAGCGGGGAAAGGCCCCGCCGATGTACAGCTTGTACGTCTTCCGCACGGCGATGCGGGCGGCGGTGTCGGACCGGGCGGCCCCGTCAGACCGGACAGCATGGTCAGACATCGAGGTAGGCCTCCAGCCCGTGCCGCCCGCCCTCCCGGCCGTAGCCGGATTCCTTGTAGCCGCCGAACGGCGATGTCGGATCGAACTTGTTGAACGTGTTCGCCCACACCACGCCGGCCCGCAGCCGGGAGGCCATCCACAAGATCAGCGACCCCTTCTCGGTCCAGACCCCGGCCGACAGCCCGTACGGCGTGTTGTTGGCCTTCTCCACTGCCTCGGCCGGCGTCCGGAACGTAAGCACCGAGAGCACCGGCCCGAAGATCTCCTCGCGCGCGATGCGGTGCGCCTGCGACACCCCGGTGAACACCGTCGGCGGGAACCAGAAGCCCTTCACCGGCAGCTCGCACGGCGGTGACCAGCGCTGCGCGCCCTCCGCCTCGCCGACCTCGGAGAGTTCGCGGATCTTGGCCAGCTGGGCGGCGGAGTTGATGGCGCCCACGTCGGTGTTCTTGTCGAGCGGGTCCCCCAGCCGCAGCGTTTCCAGCCGCCGCCGCAGGGCCGCCAGCACCTCGGAGTACACCGACTCCTGCACCAGCAGCCGCGAGCCGGCGCAGCACACGTGGCCCTGGTTGAAAAAGATGCCGTTCACGATCCCCTCGACCGCCTGGTCGACGGGCGCGTCCTCGAACACGATATTGGCGGCCTTCCCGCCCAGCTCGAGGGTCACCTTCTTGCGCGAAGGGGCACACGCGCGGGCGATGGCCTTGCCGACCTCGGTGGAGCCGGTGAACGCCACCTTGTCGATGCCGGGGTGCTCAACCAGAGCGCGGCCGGTCTCCCCCGCCCCGGTGACGATGTTGACCACGCCCGGCGGCAGGTCGGCCTGCTGGCAGATCTCCGCGAACGCCAGCGCGGTCAGCGGCGTCGTTTCGGCCGGCTTGAGCACTACCGTGTTGCCGCAGGCCAGCGCCGGGGCGATCTTCCAGGCCAGCATCAGCAGCGGGAAGTTCCACGGGATGACCTGGCCGGCCACCCCGAGCGGCCGCGGCGCCGGACCGTACCCGGCGTACTCCAGCTTGTCGGCCCAGCCGGCGTGGTAGAAGAAGTGCGCCGCGACCAGCGGGATGTCGACATCGCGTGACTCGCGGATGGGCTTGCCATTGTCGAGCGACTCCAGAACGGCAAGTTCACGAGCTTTTTCCTGAACGATCCGGGCGATTCGGAACAGGTACTTGGCTCGTTCCTTTCCCGGCAGTTGCGACCAGGTGTGCTCGTATGCCTGACGGGCGGCGCTCACCGCGCGGTCGATGTCGGCCGGGCCGGCCTCGGTCACTTCGGCCAGGACCTCTTCTGTGGCCGGCGAGATGGTCTTGAACGCGCGCCCGTCCACGCCCGGAGTGAACTCGCCGCCGATGAAAAGCCCGTAGGACTCGCGCAGGGAGACGATGGCCCGCGACTCCGGTGCGGGCGCGTACTCGAACTTAGGCATGTCAGCCCAGGGTGGAGTAAGGCGGGGTTCTTTTCATCGTCACGACCCCCTCATGGCCTGGCATCTTTGCTGTCCAACGCTTGTCACGATACCGCTCGTTTACGCAGCCCCGGTCCGCAGGATGCGCCAGAACCCGGATCGGGCGAACAAGACATTCGTAGCGACCTGCAGCACGATGAAGGTAACCGGCCACAGCGCGCCGCCGAGCCCCGGGACGAGGCCGATCGGGAGCGTGTAGGCCATGACGACGCGGATCACCGCGTCGGCGAGGATCGCGGTGCCCCAGATGACGGTGCAGATGCGCCAGATACGCCGGAATCGGGGCAGTCGCTGCCAGAGGTCGTCCCATGACTGGCTCACCGGCCGGACCCAGGTACGTGTGGCGGGGTCGAAGACGCGCCGGCCCTCGAGGAGCGCGCGGGACACCGTGAAGGTGGCGGGGCGGCTGGCGAGCAGGCTGAGGTACATATAGCCGGCCCAGCCCGCGGTGACCAGGCCGTCACGGACGAGCAGGGCTCGTGGACTGCCGGTTATCAGCGAGAATGCCGTAGTACAAGCCGATCGGAGCCACGATATCCACGGCTATCGTGCGCAGGGGATGGGCGCTCCGGGCCGGTGCCGCATCGGCCGCCGGCCGCTGAGCGACCCGGGTCCGGCCAGTGCCGGGTGCCTGCGAGACGCGAAGCATGAATCGTTCCTCCAGGTTGCCTGCTAATCCCTCCTTCCTGATGCTGCGTCGGCCGACCCGGGAAAGCATCAGCTAGCTGGCCAGGTTCGGCCCGATGACCGGCTGATAGACGCAGGGCTGACAGGTGGATAAGTCCACGGTGAAGTAGTCAGGACCCGAGTAACGGCCGGTGGCCATCTTGGTCCGCTGCATGAGCAGGTCGTTCAGCAGGCTGGAGGCACCCAGGCGGAACCAGCGGGGATCCAGCCAGTCCTCCCCCGCCGTCTCGTTGACTAGGACCAGGTAGCGGAGGGCGTCCTTGGCGGTGCGGATGCCGCCGGCCGGCTTGACGCCGACCTGCCGCCCGTGCGTCTCGCGGAAGTCGCGCACGGCCTCAAGCATGACCAGGGTCACCGGCAGCGTCGCGGCCGGGGTGACCTTGCCGGTCGAGGTCTTGATGAAGTCGGCGCCGGCCAGCATGGCCAGCCACGACGCGCGCCGGACGTTGTCCAGTGTGACGAGCTCGCCGGTCTCCAGGATCACCTTGAGATGAACACCCCCGGCGGAGCCGGGAACGGCAGCAGAGCCGCAGGCATCCCGGACGGCGGTGACCTCGTCGAACACCTCCTGGTAACGGCCGGCGAGGAAGGCGCCGCGGTCGATCACCATGTCCACCTCGTCGGCGCCCGCCGCGACCGCGTACTTCACGTCGGCCAGCTTGACGTCCAGGCTGGTCCGGCCGCTGGGGAACGCGGTGGCCACGCTGGCCACGTGCACGCCGCTGCCCTTGAGTTCGGCCGCCGCGACGTGGGCCAGGTCCGGATACACGCAGACGGCGGCGACCATCGGCGCGGTCGGGTCGGCCGGATCGGGGCGCTTGGCCTTGGCGCACAGCGCGCGGACCTTGCCCGGCGTGTCCTGGCCTTCCAGCGTGGTCAGGTCGATCATCGAGATCGCGGCGTCGAGCGCCCACTGCTTGGCCGTGGTCTTGATGGACCTGCTGGCCAGCATGGCCGCGCGGGCCTCCGCCCCCACCTGGTCCACCCCGGGCAGCCCGTGCAGGAATCGCCGCAGCGAAGCCCCGGACCAGGCGACGCTCTGCGTGTCCGCCAGCGCACTCATCGGCGACTCCCTCCTAATGGGGCCATCGGTCACCATTCTTACTCACGGCGATGACCACATTCGATGGCCCCGGAGAAGGCCTAGGGGTGGCTCAGGACGTAGTGCAGCCTGGGGCTCAGTCCGCCTCGACCGCCGCTCCGCACTGCGGGCAGAGAAATGGACGGCGCTTGGCGATGGCCCGCCAGACGGCAAAGACGACGATGGGGAATCCCATCTTCGGGATTTCCCGTGTGGCCTGGACTGTTCCGTGGGTGGCGCATCGTCCGGTCTGGGTTTCGACTTCCTTGGCCATGGTCTTCCTCCTGTGATCACGCTGAATGCCCGGGGTTAGCGCCCGAGCGGCAGCCAGCTGAACTTGCGGAGAGCGATAAGAAAACCCGCGGCTCCCCATGCGGCCACGATCAGCAGATCCTGGCCGGCGAAACCCAGCCCGGTCGTGTGCGGGTTATAGGCGATGAGCAGCGCGTTGGCCAGGTGCCGGACCGGAAAGATCTCTCCCACGTCGGCCAGCCACTGTGGCAGTATCGTGACGGCGACGAACACCCCCGAGATGAAGTAGAGCGGCAGCAGCAGCGCCTGGGTGGTGGGGAGCGCGGCATCTTCGTTGCGGATTAGCGAGGTGAGCGCGTAACCAAGGCAGCAGAAGGAGGCGGCGCCAATCACCACGGTGACCACGAGGGCAAAGGCGGTGCGGCCGGGGACGTGAGCGGCGTAGGCGGCCCACCCGATGCCAAGCAGCACGGCGGCCATGACCACGGCGATGACGACAGCGGTGAGCACGCGGCCGGCGATGAGGGCGCCCGCCGGGACCGGTGTCGCGCGCCGCCGCTTCAGGACGCCGCGTTCGCGCTGCGCGGTCACCGAGGCCACCAGGTTACCGAAGCAAGCCGCGATCACCCCCAGTGCAATGATGCCGGGCACGAAATACACCGACGTGCTGATCCGGCCGCCGGCGACCTGGGTGGTATGACCCTTGCCGCCGAACAGCGAAGCGAAGATCACCAGGAAAAGTACCGGCAGAGCCAGGGTGAAGAACTGCGACTGGCGGTTGCGGAGAAAAGCCCGCAGATCGTAGCGGAACAGGTGCAAGGCCATCCTGATCATCGGTGATCCTTTTCGCTCGCAGTGCCGGTGAGGGAGGGGCCGGTGAGGGAGAGGTAGACCTCTTCCAGAGTCGGGCGGTGGACGTCGAGATCAGGGAGGTCAAAGCCGCGACCGAGCGCCCAGTTGCTGAGCATCTGCAGGTGGACGAGCGGGCTCTCGCTGTGCAAGACGGTCAGTCCTCCCGGCCCTGGCTCGGTGAGCGGACTCAGCCCGCCAGGCAGGTCACGCGCTTGCACGTAATCTGGGAGTGTGAAGCTGATGGCCGTGGTCATGTGGTCGCGTCCGCCCAGTGTCCGCGGGGTGCCGTGAGCCACGACGCGGCCGCCGGAAAGGACTGTGATCCGGTCGGCCAGGTATTCGGCCTCGTCCATGTAATGGGTCGTGAGGAAGATCGTCTTGCCGAGTTGCCGGAGCCGGGCCACCACCTCCCAGGCGGCGCGGCGGGCGGAGGGGTCGAATCCGGTGGTCGGCTCGTCCAGGAAGATGAGCTCCGGGTCGCCGATGAGCGCGAGCGCGAAATCGACACGGCGCCGCTGACCGCCGGAGAGCCTGGTTCCCAGCGTGCCCGCCTTGTCGGTGAGGCCCATCAGGGCGATGGTCTCGTCGATGTCTCTCGGCGAGCGGTAGAACCGGGCGTACATAGCCAGGCACTCCCGTACGGACAAGCCGGGCTCGGGCTCTGACTCCTGCAAGACAACTCCCACCCGGTCTCGCCAGGCCCCGCCCGCCGTGGCCGGGTCTTGCCCCAGGACAGAAACCTGTCCATCGGTGCGCGGCCGGAAGCCTTCGAGGATCTCCACCGTGGTGGTCTTGCCCGCGCCGTTCGGGCCGAGGAATGCGAATATCTCCCTGGGCCGCACGTCGAAGTCAATGCCTGCGACGGCCTCGTGGCCGCCGTAGCGCTTAACCAGGCCGCGGACGCTGACGACAGTCTCCGCATGGCCGGAGGCAGTGGCTGCCTGGCCTGCGTCGCCTTGCTTGGTGCCGTCCATCTCGCTCCTCGGGCCGGGCGGGTCTCGGCAGCAAGCTTGCTACGGTACGACTTGCGCGTCTTCGGCGCGGCGGTGGAGCTTTACTGCCACCCGAACCTCACCCGTAGGTGGCCAGGCCTCCACCCGCGGGTGGAGGCCTGGCCACAGTGAATCCACCCGCCGGAGGGGAGACGACGACGCGATCGCGCCGTACGGTTTAACCGTGAGCTTCAGGCCCGCCGCCACGGCTGGCGTATCCGGGCTGGAACGGGCGCGGGGTCGCGAACAGGCGATCTTCCTGTCGGTCCGCATCCTCGCCCTGGCCGCGATCGCGTTCGTGGTCATCACCTCGTTCCAGGCGCGGCCAGCTCCGGGTGGCCACGGCGAGGCGCTTGGCGTCGCGGCCGCTCTCATCGCCTTCTGCGGCGCCACCATCGCTGCGATGTGGCTGCCTCAGAGCCGGCCGGTGGTGCACGGGGCTGTGCTGCTCGTGGCCGCGGTCAGCCCGGCGGGGCTCATCGGCCTGCAGGCCAACCGCGCGGGATTCCTCGGGGTTTTCCCAGCCATCAGCCTGGCCGCGCTGATACTGCCAGTTGTCCTGAGCAGCGTGGTGGTCGGCGCCGCTCTCAGCGCCATCTCCTTGGCCTGGGTGTCAAACGGAACCGCGCCCATCGTGGGCATTGTCCTGAATGACTTCGGCGTTCTGGGTTTCTATTTGCTCTCGCTATTCGCCGGAATGCTCAGGGAGAGCAACGAGCGGGCAGAACTCCTGCTCACCGAGCTGGAACAGACCCGAGCCGCGCAAGCCCAAGCGGCCAAACTGGCCGAGCGCCAGCGCCTGGCCCGCGAGATGCACGACGTGCTAGCCCACTCACTGTCCGGCCTGGTGCTGAACCTTGAGACCGCCAGGCTGCTAATGCGCCAAGGGGACACGCAGGCTGAGGACGCGATCGGCCGGGCGCTCCGGCTGGCCAAGACCGGGCTGGAAGAGGCGAGGCGCGCGATCGGCATGCTACGCGACGAGGCGCTGCCCGGTCCCGAGCGTCTTGCGGATCTAGCGGCCGAGTTCGAAGCCGATCAATGCATGGCTTGCAAGGTGGCCGTGACCGGTGACGAGCGGGATCTGGGCACCGATGGCCGACTGACCTTCTACCGCGTCGCTCAGGAGGCGCTGACGAATATCCGCAAGCACGCCCGCGCCGACCGGGTCGAGATCCGGCTCGCATATGAGCCATCTGAGACCAGGCTGGCCATCGAGAACTTCAACCGGTGCGGCGAGCCCCCGGCTCTGAGTGACGGGACCGGCTATGGCCTCACGGGCATGAGGGAACGGGCCGAGCTGCTCGGCGGCACGCTCGCCGCCGGGCCCACCCGCGACGGGTTCCTAGTCGAACTGCGGGTGCCGAAATGAACCGGGCGATCCGCGTCCTTGTGGCGGATGACCAGCGCGTGGTCCGCGAGGGACTCGGGACCCTGCTCAGGCTGCTCACGGGTGTCGAGGTCGTGGGGACGGCAGCCGACGGCCATGAGGCGATAGCACTGGCGATCCAGCTTCGCCCAGACGTCGTGCTGATGGACCTCCGCATGCCTCACTGCGACGGGGTCGAGGCGACCCGCCGTCTGCGTGAACTCGACGCCAGCATCAAGGTGCTCGTGCTCACTACGTACGCCGACGACCGCTCCGTCATCGACGCACTGCGCGCCGGGGCCCGCGGCTACCTCACCAAAGACGTCGGCCCGGAGGAAATCCGCGAATCACTGGAGCGGGTCACCCGCGGCCAGGCCGCCATCGACCCCGCCGTTCAGCAGTACCTCCTGGACGCCATCACCAGCAGCCCGCCCAGGGCTGACCCGTCGCCACTACCCGGCGGGTTGACGGCACGCGAAGCCGAAGTGCTCTCGCTGATCGCCCAGGGGTTGTCGAACGCCGAGATCGCGAGCCAGCTCATGGTCAGCGAGACCACGGTAAAGAGCCATATCAACCACCTGTTCGCCAAGACCGGCGTCCGTGACCGAGCCCAGGCCGTTACATACGCCTACCAGCACGGGCTCACCTGACACCGCTGCCGGAGGAGAGCGAGGGTGGGGCGGCGGGAGTTCAGCGCGCGGCGATCGCGGCTTCGATAACGCGGCCGAGGGCGATGAGCTGCTCCTCGCCGCCGGGCGGCCCGATGAGCTGAAGGGACGCGGGCAGGCCGGCCGGGCCGCCGGGAACCGGCAGGGCCAGCGCCGGCAGGCCAGCCAGGTTGGCCGGCACGGTCAGGACGGTGAGCGGCATGGCCCGCTCGCCGAGCAGCGGCGGCGGGCCCACCAGCGTCGGCAGGGCCAGGAACGGATGGCCGTCCAGCATGGCGGCGAACCAGTCACGCACCGCCTGCCTGGCGCGGTTCGCGGCGTCGAGCTTGTCGCCGGTGATCGCGGCCGCCCCGGTCATGTTGCGCCGAATGTGCGGGCTGAGCCGGTCAAGCTGCGGGATCAAATGCGCGTTCGCCTGGTAGCCCTCGACGTCGATAAGCAACGCGGCGGCATCGACCGCGGCGGCGAAATCGAACCCGGCGACGTCCGTGACCCGCAAGCCGGCCACGGCCAGCGCGTCGTCGACCGCGGCATCGACCGCCGGGTCGATGCCGATCTCCGGACGGATCCGGCCCACTTGGGACGGGCTGGATCCGGCCGCGAAGCCAGGCTCGATCAGGCGCATCCCGAGTTCCACCGCGGCCACGTCCGCGCCGAGCGGCCCCACCGTGTCCATGGACGGGGCCAGCGGGTACACACCGTCGAGCGGCACCCGGCCCCAGGTGGTCTTCAGGCCGGCGACCCCGCAGCAGGCCGCGGGGATCCGCACCGAACCGCCGGTGTCGGTGCCCAGTCCCACGTCCGCCTCCCCCGCCGCGACGGCGACCGCCGAGCCGCTCGACGACCCGCCGGGCAGCCGACCGGGATCCAGCGGGTTCACCGGCGTGCCCGACCACGGATTCACCCCGGTCGCGGACCAGCACAGCTCGGTCAGGTTGGTCTTGCCGACGATCCTGGCCCCGGCCCGCCGGGCCGCCGCCACCACGGCGGCGTCCCTGGCCGCCGGGCTCGCCTGTTCCGCGATCAGCTGGCACCCCACCGTGGTGGGCAGGCGCGCCAGGTCGATGCAATCCTTGACCGCGAGCCGCGGGCCGTCGCCCGGCGCGTCCAGCCGCACAATCCAGGTGGCGTCCATGGGGTGCCAGGTGGAGTCCATGGGGTGATTGTCGCCTATCGGGGTTCCGGGCTATCGGGGCCTGGGGTATCCCCAAGCGGCGGAGTGTCCCTCCGGGCTGGCACAGCCAAGAAGTCACGGAACTTTCGCTTGAAAGTCACGGCGGCTGCGATGCCACGATCCGTTGATATCGCACCTTGTGAGCATGAGGGTCGCGATTATCACCGAGTCGTTCCCGCCCGACGTCAACGGCGTTGCGCACTGCGTCCTGCGTGTCGCCGAACTCCTCACCAGCTATGGCCACCATCCGCTCGTCGTCGCACCGCAACCGCCGGTTCGGACCGCGGACTCGTTCCCCTTCCCGGTCGTGCGCGTGCCCGCGGTGCCATTGCCCGGCTACCCGAGCTTCCGGCTCGGCCTGCCCAGCCGCCGGGTCCGCGCCGCGCTTGTCCGGCACCGGACCGAGGTCGTGCACCTGGCCAGCCCGGTGTGCCTAGGCGCGCACGGCGCGGCCGTAGCCCGGCGGCTCGGACTGCCCACGATCGCGGTCTACCAGACCGACCTGCCGTCCTACGCCCGGGCCTACCGGCTCGGCCGGGCCGGCGAGGCGTTCGCCTGGCGCTGGCTGCGCGGCATCCATAACAGCGCCGCGCGCACGCTGGCGCCGTCCACGGTCACCGCGACCGGCCTGCTGGGCCAGAGCATCGACAACGTCTGGCTGTGGGGTCGCGGCGTCGACACGCGGCGCTTCGACCCGGCCAAGCGCAGCCTGCATCTGCGCGCGGCGCTACTCGCGCAGGAGGGCCGAGCGCAGGGAGGCCCAGCGCAGGAGGGCCCAGCGCAGGAGGGCCCAGACGGCCCAGCGCAGGAGGGCCCAGCGCAGGAGGGCCCAGCGCAGGAGGGCCCAGCGCAGGAGGGCCCAGCGCAGGAGGGCAGGGCAGGGAGGCCCAGCGCAGGAGGGCAGGGCGCCGGCGCCCAGGGGCGAGCTGCTCGCGGGCTACGTGGGCCGCCTGGCCACCGAGAAGCGCGTCGAGCTGCTGGCCGGGATCACCGCGCTGGACGGGGTCCGGCTGGTCATCGTGGGGGCCGGGCCGGCCGAGGCGATGCTGCGCCAGCAGATTCCGGACGCCATCTTCCTTGGCGAGCGCCGGGGCGAGGAGCTGGCGGCCATCTACGCCAGTCTCGACGTGTTCGTGCACAGCGGGCCCTATGAGACGTTTGGGCAGACGCTGCAGGAGGCCGCCGCGAGCGGGTTGCCGGTGGTCGCGCCGGCCGCCGGGGGGCCGCTTGACCTGGTGGCGGACGGGGTGACCGGATACCTGGTGCCGCCTTCGGACCCGGACGCGCTCACTGCCGCGGTGGCGCGGCTGGCCGCCGATCCGGCGGCGCGCGCGGCGTTCGGCGCGGCCGGACGGCGCAAGGTCCTCGGCCGGAGCTGGCCCGCGCTGACCGACGAGCTGATCGGGCACTACGCCGCGGTGCTCGGCCAGACTAGGCCCGCCAAGGTGTCGATATGAGGATCGTCCGGCTGGCCAACTTCGTCGCGCCGCACTCGGGCGGGCTGCGCACCTCGCTGACCGAGCTAGGCGCGGGCTACCTGGCCGCGGGGCACGAGCCGGTGCTGATCATCCCGGGCGAGCGGGACAGCGACCGGCAGACCGCGCAGGGCCGGGTGATCACGCTGCGCGCGCCGCGGGTGCCGTTCACCGGCGGGTACCGGGTGCTGTGGCGCAGGCGGCGGCTGGCCGGGCTGCTGGCCCGGCTGCGGCCGGACGCGCTCGAGGTGTCGGACCGGACCACGCTGCGCTGGACCGGGGCGTGGGCGGGCGAGCACGGCGTGCCCGCCGCCATGGTGTCGCACGAGAGCGTCACGGCCCTGCTGAGCCTGGCATTGTTGAGCCTGGCATTGTTGAGGCTGGCATTGTTGAGGCTGGCACCGCTGAGGCTGGCACCGCTGAGGCTGGCACCGCTGCGGCTGGCACCGCTGCGGCTGGCACCGCTCCGGATAACCGCGCCCGGGCTTTCCCGCGCCGTCGCCGACTGGCTCAACCGGCGCACGGCCACGGCGTACCAGCAGGTCATCTGCACCACCGTTTGGGCCGCGGCCGAGTTCGAGCGGATCGGCCGCGACGGCCCTGAGGCCCGACGTGGCCAGCGTGGTGGTGGCGATCAACGACACGCTGCGCGGCGGCTTCGACCCGGAACGGACCGGCGCGTCGATCGGCCGCACCGTGGCCGCGCTGCGGGCCGCCGGCGCGCAGGTGCTCACCGTGCGGCTGCCCGATCCCGGGCAGATGTTCGGGCTGCCGGGGGCGCTGGCCCGGCCGCTGGCCCGCCGGATGCGCGCAGTGAACGCGGCCGTAGACCAGGTGGCGCTGCGGCACGGGACGGTGCACCTGGACGCGGCCCGCGACCCCGCCACCTACGAGCGCCGGTAATGGAGCGTGGACCGGCTGCACCCGAACGAGCGCGGGCACCGCCTCATCGCATGCCGCTTCCACGCCCTGCTGGCCGCGTCCGGGTACGCGGTCGGCCCCGGCCCCGACCCCGAGCTGTCAAGCCCGCCGCCGACCAGGCTCGCGGAGGCCGGCTGGATGGCTACCAAGGGCACCGCGTGGCTGGTCCGGCGGTCCAGGGACCTGGTGCCAGCCCTGGTGGGGCTGGCGGTGCGCGAGTGGCTAGGCGGTGAGAGCGCCCCGGAGGAAGACAGCGCAGGGCGGGACGACGCGGGACGGGAACCCGTGAACCTGAACGCCTTAAGCAGGCCTTCAGGAAACCTGCGGCTTAACAGAGGCTTACCCTTGGCTCCCCTCAAGGTCCGGAACCGATGATCAAAACGTAACGAAAGGACGAAGCCGCAGGGCGGCACCTAGTTGGGGGCGAGAGCCATGACCCAGACCTACGACCCGAATGAATCCGAGCAGGAGCGGGGCTACCTGGCCGGACCTGGTTTCGGCGGCGGAGCCGGCTACCCGGGAGGACCCGGGTTTGCCAGCGCGCCGCCGCCGCCACCGCGACGGCCGAGCCACAAGCGCCGGCTGATCATGACGGGCGCGGTCGCGCTCGCCGCGGGCGCCGTCGCGGGCGGCTTGATCGGCGGCCTGAGCCCGACCTCGGCGGGCACGGCCACCGCCACCTCGAAGACCGTGCTTTCCACCAGCCAGATCGCGGCCCAGGTGGATCCCGGGCTGGTCGACGTCGTCTCCACCGACGGACTGCAGCAGGCCACCTCGGCCGGCACCGGCATCGTGCTGACCTCAAACGGCGAGGTGCTGACGAACAACCACGTGATCCAGGGCGCGACCTCCATCAAGGTCACCGACATCGGCAACGGGCGCACCTACACGGCGACGGTGGTCGGCTACGACGCCAGCCACGACGTGGCGGTGCTGCAGCTGCAGAACGCGTCCGGCCTCACCACCGCCAGCCTGGGCAACTCCTCCAGCGTGCAGACCGGGAACAGCGTGGTCGCCCTCGGCAACGCGGGGGGCACGGGCGGCACCCCGTCGGTCGCCGCCGGCACGGTCACCGCCCTGAACCAGTCGATCACCGCGTCGGACCAGTCTTCAGGCGTGAGCGAGCAGCTGACCGGGCTGATCCAGACCAACGCGAACATCCAGCCGGGCGACTCGGGCGGTCCCCTGGTCAACTCCTACGGCCAGGTGATCGGCATGGACACCGCGGCCTCCACGGGGTACACGTTCCAGTCCCAGGGCCAGGCCGGCCAGACCCAGGCCTTCTCGATCCCGATCAACGATGCGACCTCCATCGCCAGCCAGATCGAGGCGGGCACTACCTCGGCCACCGTGCACATCGGCGCCACCGCCTTCCTGGGCGTGGGTTTCGCCCCGCAGAGTAGCTTCGGCGGCCAGGGCGGCACCGGCAGCTCCGGCGCCACGATCGCCGAGGCCGTGTCCGGGTCCCCGGCCGCCAAGGCCGGCCTGACGGCCGGCGACGTGATCACCTCGATCGGCGGCCAGTCGGTCTCCTCCGCCTCGGACGTCGCCCACGCGCTGGTCAAGTACCACCCCGGCGATTCGGTCTCGATCACCTGGCTGGACCAGGCCGGCCAGTCGCACACCACCTCCGTGACCCTGGCTACCGGCCCAGCCGCCTAGGGTCCAGGCGGGCACCCTGCAGCCCGCGCCGAGCCAGTGATCCCCGGCCGCCCGTCCGGGGATCACTGGTTTCGCCGTCTGGTCAACCGGTCGGAGCGCCTCACCACCGGAGGCGTGGAGGTGGCGCAGGGCTGATGACCCACTCGTTCGGGATAAAAATGACATGAAGCCGACGAGAGGAAGAACGGGTGCGCGCAGCGAGACTCCACGCGGTTGGCGACCTGCGGGTGGCGGACGAGCCGGTGCCGGAGGCGGCGCCGGGGATGAGCCTGGTGCGGGTCACCGCGGTCGGCATCTGCGGCTCTGACCTGCATTGGTGGGACGAGGGCGCGATCGGCGACGCCAAGCTCACGCACCCGCTCGTGCTCGGCCACGAGGGCGCGGGGGTGATCGCCGAGGGGCCGCGGAGCGGCGAGCGGGTGGCGATCGACCCGGCGATTCCGTGTGAAACGTGCCGCGCCTGCCGGGACGGCTACCGGAACCTGTGCTACCGGCTGGCGTTCTCCGGGCACGGCGGGACCGACGGCATGATGCGCGAGCTCATGGCCTGGCCGACGGGCTTGCTGCACCCGCTGCCCGACCGTTTGTCCGACGCGGACGGCGCCATGCTCGAGCCGCTCGGGGTGGCGATCCACTCCGTGGACCTGGGGCACCTGCCGTTCGGCGGCACCGCCTCGGTGATCGGCTGCGGGCCGATCGGGCTACTGCTCATCGGTGTGCTGAAGGCGGCGGGCGCGAGTTCGGTGCTGGCCATCGAGCCGCTCGCGCACCGGCGGGAGGCGGCCGCGCGGCTGGGCGCGGACCAGGTGGCTGATTCTGCGGCGTTCGCCGTTAAGGGTGAATTGATGCGCGAGCTGACCGGGGCCGGGGTAGATGTGGCGTTCGAGGCGGCCGGCAACGACGAGGGGGTCGGTCTGGCCATGGCCTCGGTGCGGCCGGGCGGACGGGTGGTGCTGGCCGGCATCCCGGGCGACGACAGCATCAGGTTCGGGGCCTCGCTCGCGCGGCGCAAGGGGCTGACGATCGCGATGGTGCGGCGGATGAACGAGGTGTACCCGAGGGCGATCAGCCTGGCCGAGCGGGGCGTGGTGAATCTCGGCTCCGTGGTGACGAGCCGGGCGGGCCTGGGCGAGATACGGGAGGCGTTCGGGGACGCGGCCCGTCGCACCGGGCTGAAGGTGATCATCGAGCCGCAATGCTGAGCTTTTTAACCTGGGCTGATCGCTAGGGTCAAGCGCCGACCGGGGTCCTCAGGTCCACCGTGAAGCCTTCGCTAATGCGGGCGATCTCGGCGAGCTGGTAGCTGGTCAGCACCTCGAGGGACAGCTCGTGCAGGCGGCGGGTCTTGGCGGCGCAGCAATCGGCGAGCAGGGTCACCGGGTAGTCGCGCATGAACGCGGACCGGACCGTGGTCTCCACGCAGAGGTTCGTGACCACTCCGCAGACGACCAGTTCGGTGACGCGCAGGCCACGCAGCAGCGGCTCGAGCGAGGTCCACTGGAAAGCGTCGAAGCGGACCTTGTCCACCACCAGGTCCTGGGGACCGCAGCCGAGCTCGTCCACCACGTCGGCGTCCCAGAAACCGGCCGCCAGGCCGTTGATGCCGGCCAGGGCGGGACTGTTCCCGATCAGCGCGCCGCCCTCGTCGGCGCGGCCCGGCCGGTACAGGTGCCGGGTGAACACCACCGGGATCGCGGCCCGGCGGGCCTGGGCGACCGCGACGGCAGCATTGCGCACGGCGTCCTGCGCGCCCTCCAGGCCCATGCCGATCCGGCTGAACGAGCCGTCCGGGTGGCAGAAGCCGTTCTGCATGTCCACCACGAGCAGCGCCCGGTTTGTCATGGTCCACCTCCATCGCAGGTCAGTCGATCTTCACGGTAACCGCGCGGCGGCGGGGCTGGCCAGGGGGCGGCCCGGCGTGAATATCCGGGCGGCGTGCATACAACCAGGGCTGGCGGGCAGGCCTGAGTGTGGTGCCGGCTGCGGCTACGCGTTCTGCGAGCACCTGGTCAAGGTGTTCCAGGAGCAGTCCGGTAAAAGCCGGGTGGCGCGCCCGTGGGCGGCGGGCGTGCCGCCCACGTGCGCTCACCGGGTGTCGGGGATCACCGGAGGCCTGGTGGCGACCACGCCAGAGGACGCGGGGGCTTCGGGGGACGCCGCGGGCGGTGATGCCGTACTCCGCCAGCCGCGAGCGTACGGACGCCTCGAACGGGTTCGCGGTTTCGGCGCCCGCCGCGGCCATCGGGGTCCCGCCCGAGCCGGCCCTGATGCCGCGCTCCTCGAGCAGCTCGCGGGCCTTGCGATGGATGGCCTGGGCCCGCCTGATCGCGTCGGCGCGCAGGTCGGCGTCCTTGAACAGCCTGGTCAGCCTGATGGAGCCGGTTCGGGTGAAACGGTCTAGAGCCTCCGGGTCGGCGTGGGCCAGGTCGAGCGTGCCTTTGGTAACGAATTGATAACAGACTGGGAGAGGTCTTCAATCCGGCTAATTGTCGGATGATGATCGTGTATGCGCATACGTATGCGCATACACGGGAGGATATCCCGGTGCGTGACAGGCCCAGTGTGTACGAGGTGGCCCGGCTGGCGGGGGTGTCGACCGCGACCGTGTCCCGGGTGCTGGCGGGGTACGAGCGGGTGCTGCCCGGTACCAGGGACAAGGTGCTCACCGCGGTCAGCGAACTGGGTTACGTGCCGAGCGGCGCTGCCAAGGACCTGGCCGCGCGGCGGACCGGCGTGCTCGGCCTGTGCTTTCCCGACCTGACCGGCGACCAGGACACCGAGCAGGGCGACGCGGCGTACTGGTACGACGAGGTGATCCGGGGCATGGAGCGGGCCGCCCGGCGCAGCGGGTACGCGATGCTCATCGCGGCCAGCCACCACCGCGACGACGGCGGCCTGGTGCTGAGCATCGCGGGGCGGTGCGACGGGCTTGTCGTGCTGGCCCGCACCGCGCCGCTCGCGATGATCGAGCACGTCGCGGCGCGTATCCCGGTGGTCCTGCTGGCCACCCAGGGCGGCGAGAGCGGCCGGGCCATCGATTACCTGACCGTGGCCAACGAAACCGGCGCGTACCAGGTGACCTCGCACCTGGCCGACGCTCATGGCTACACGGACATCTGCTTCATCGCGGGCCCGCCCGACTCGCCGGACTCGGCCAGCCGGCACGACGGGTTCCGCCGGGCCACGGCCGGGCTCGGCCGCCAGCGCGCCAGCGAGCGGCGCAGTCTGCCCGCCTACCACGGCGACTTCACCACCGCGGGCGGGCGCCGGGTCGCCGAGCGGATCATCGCCACCGGGCGGCCGCCGCGGGCCCTGGTGTGCGCCAACGATCAGACGGCGATCGGGGCCATGGCGGCGCTGCAGGACGCGGGCCTGAGCGTCCCCGGTGACGTCGCGGTCACCGGGTTCGACGGCATCCAGCTCGGCCGTCACATGCGGCCCAGCCTCACCACCGTGGTCCAGCCGATGGCGGCGCTCGGCGACACGGCGGTGACGATGCTCGAGGACCGCATCGGCGGCGCCGCGCTGTCGCAGCGGACGGTTGAGCTGCCCGTCCGCCTCCAGCTCGGAGGCAGCTGCGGCTGTCCTGAATAGGAGGGGGGCACCAATAAGGAGGCAATGGATGAGAATCATCAGGCCGGGCTACCTGTGGGTGGTCGTCGCGGTCGTCATCATCGCGATGCTGGCTCCGCTTCAGCAGGCGCACGCCGGCAGCACGCCGGGGGTAGCCCGCTACGGCGGGCTGAGCCATTCGCAGCGGGCGGAGCTGATGTCCATCGCCCGCGACACGTGGAAGTTCTATAGCGCGGACGTCGACTCGGCGACCAACCTGCCGATGGACAACATCACCTTCGCCGGGGGTTCGGCCACCCCCACCGCGTACGGCCGGTACACCTCCTCCGCCAACATCGGCGTGTACCTGTGGGCGGTGGTCGCGGCCCGGGACCTCGGGCTGATCAGCGAGCCCCAGGCGCGCGCCAGGATCGAGGCCACGCTGACCGAGGTGTCGCACCTGCAGCGGTACGACGGCTTCCTGTACCAGTGGTACGACACGACCAACGGCGCCGTGCTGAGTAACCCCGGCCAGCCGGACTGCGCCGCCGGAGCGGCTCCCGCGTTCGACAACTGCTCCTTCATCTCCAACGTGGACAACGGCTGGTACGCCTCGGGCCTGATCGTGGTCCGGCAGGCCATGCCCGAGATCAGCTCGCTGGTGAACAGCCTGGTCGCGCCGATGAACTTCGGTATCTTCTACGACGGCCGGGCCGAGACGCACTGCAACACCAACCCGGCGATCCCCGGGAACCAGCCGACCGGCCAGATGTACGGCGGGTACTACGTCGGGCTGCCGCCCGACCAGGGCAGTAACTGGACGCACTACTACCACAACGGCGCCTTCTACAGCGACCCGCGGATCTCCGCCTACATCGGCATGGGCCTGCACCAGATGCCGGGCAACGTGTGGTGGCGCAGCTGGCGGGAACTGCCGCCGCCGGCCCCGTTCGCCGACTGCCAGAGCACCGACCCCGACTTCTCCTGGCAGGGGCAGTGGCCGATGGGCGGTTCCTGGCAGACCTACACCGATCCGCAGTCCGGCCAGCAGTTCCCGGTGTGGGAGGGGCACTACACCTACCCCGGCTCCGGCCTGACCTTCATCCCCACCTTCGCGGGCGGGATGTTCGAGGGGCTGATGCCGAACGTGGTCGTGCCGGAGACCACCTGGGGCACGCGCAGCTTCGGGCTCGCGGACGTCCGCACCGCCGCGGTGCAGATCAAGTACGCCACGCAGCAGCTGAACTACCCGGTGTGGGGAATGTCGCCGTCGAGCACGGCCGATGACACCGGCGGGTACGGCGGGTTCGGCGTCGAGGGCCTGAAGTTCCCGTACTACGGCACCGGCGCCAACGCCACCCACCCGAACGAAGGGCTCTCGCAATGCCACGGCTGCGCCACCGAGGACGTCGTCACCCCCCACGCGTCCTTCCTCGCGCTTGACGTCGCGCCGGAGCAGGCTTACGCCAACATCCAGGCGCTGCGCACGCGCTACCCTGGCGTGTACGGGGCGGACGGCTTCTTCGACGCCGTCAACCCGGTCACCGGCGCGATCGGCCACCGCGACCTCGTGCTCGACCAGTCGATGATCATGGCGTCGCTGGACAACGCGCTGAACGACCGCGCGATCCAGCGGGACTTCGCCAGCGACCCGGTCTCCTGGGCCGCGCACACATACCTGTCGATGGAGACGATGTCGATTGCGGGCTGATAGCTGAGGGGCCGCACGCACGCGGTCCGTTCGGGATAAAAATCCTTAGGAGAAACCACATGGCGGCCCCCAACCGGTCCGCGCAGGCGCGCGCCGACTGGGACCATCGGATCGGGCGGCGGCGCGGGCCTGGCCTGGATCCGGGCGGGCCAGGCCGGCTGACGCCGCCGGGCGGGCTGCGCGCGGTGCCGGGCCGGGGGCACGTGATGCTGGACTGGGAGCCGGTGCCGGGCGCGGCCGGGTATCTCGTCCACCGGGCCGACGACGCCGCGGGGCCGTTCGAGCCGCTGGATCACGGCGGCGGGGACGTCCTCGCGGTGCCGGCCGGGCCGTACGCGGACACCTCGGGTGACGGCCGCGTCAGGTACTACGCGGTGGCCGCCGTCGCCGACGGTGAGTCCGCCGGTCCGCTGTCCGGACCGGTCGCGGCGACGCCGGACCCGGGCGGGACCGGAGTGGTGGCGGTCGAGGTCGGCAGCGAGGTCACCGGCGAGCTGGCCCGGCCGTGGGAGCCCATGATCGGCTCTGAGCACCTGAGCTACCTGCTGCGCCAGGACCGGACCGGAGGCCGGGTGATCGGCGCCGAACTGAGCGAGGCGCTGCGGATCGCCCGGGACGAGTTCGGCGTGCGGGCCGTGCGCGCGCACGGCATCTTGTGCGACGACCTCGGGGTCTACCGGGAGGGCCGCGCGTACGACTTCAGCGGCGTCGACCGGGTCTATGACGAGCTGATGGACATCGGCCTGCGGCCGGTCGTCGAGCTCTCCTTCATGCCCCGTGACCTGGCCCGCGACCCGGGCCAGACGGTCTTCAGCTATGACGCGGTCATCTCGCCGCCGAAGGACTGGGACCGCTGGGCCGACCTGGCCGGCGCGCTGGCCGCCCACCTGGTCCAGCGCTACGGCGCGGCCGAGGTGGCGGGCCACTGGGCGTTCGAGGTGTGGAACGAGCCGAACCTCGACGTGTTCTGGTCGGGCAGCCAGGAGGAGTACTTCCGGCTGTACGACGTGTCCGCGCGCGCGATCAAGTCCGTGCACCCCGGGCTGCGGGTCGGCGGGCCGGCGTCGGCGGCGGCAGGCTGGACCCGCGAGCTCCTGGCCCACCTGGACGCCTCGGGCGCGCCGCTGGATTTCCTGTCCTCGCACGTCTACGGCAACGTGCCGCTCGACCTGCGGCCTGGGACGGTCCCAGTCTGGTGGACCGAGTGGGGCACGACCCCGACCCACTTCAACCGGGTCGGCGACACCGTCTTCGCCGCGGCGTTCCTGCTCCGCGGCATGGCGTCCGCGCTCGGCCGGGTGGGGGCGCTGTCGCACTGGGTCGCCTCGGATCACTTCGAGGAGCTGGGCGCGCCGCCGGAGCTGTTTCATGGGGGGTTCGGGCTGTTGTCGGTGGGGAACCTGCGCAAGCCGAGGTACTGGGCGCTGGCGCTGCTCGCCGGGATGGGGCGGCACCGGCTGCCCGTATCGGTCACCGGGGACGGGGCCGGCGGGCTGGTGGAGGCGCTCGCCGGGCGGTACGACGACGGGCGGATCGGGATCCTGGCCTGGAACCTCACGCTGGATCAGGGCAAGATCGGCGGGGACCCGCGGCTGGATCGCCTGGTGCGGCTTCAGGTGGCCGTTTCGGATGGGACCGGTTACACGGTCAGGCACTACCGCATCGACGCGGGACACTCCAACATCGCGGCGGCCTGGGAACAGATGCGCCGCGGCGCTGCCTGGCCGGAGGACGGGCAGTGGCCGCTGCTGCGCGCGATGAACACGCTGGACGAGCTGTGCCCGCCGGTCACGGTGGCCGGCCGGCCCGGGGAGCCGCTGGAGTTCACCTTCGATCTGCCGATGCCCGCCGTGTCATACCTGGAGCTTGTCCCGTAAGGCGCGTCTCGCGGCCTTCGCCTGTCCCTTAGGTCCGGATGAACCGGTGGGCGCCCGGCTGCGTAGCTAGTAGAGCGGGACGCGCCGGAGGCGTCCTTCTTGATGTGAGGACGGGATTGACATGATGCACGAGCTACAGCCTGAGGATCCGCAGTTGATCGGGCCCTACCGGCTGCGCGGGCGACTGGGCGCCGGCGGCATGGGACGGGTGTACCTCGGTCTGTCACCGGGCGGCCGCCCTGTGGCGGTGAAGGTTATCCGCGCTGATTTGGCCCAGGACCCGGAATTCCGGGCCCGTTTCCGGCGGGAGATCGCGGTCGCGCGCAAGGTGAGCGGTCTGTATACCGCGCCCGTGATCGACGCGGATGTTGACGGTCCGGTGCCGTGGCTGGCCACCGCGTACGTTGAAGGCCCGTCGCTGGCCGACGCGGTCCGCGACCACGGGCCGCTGCCCGCGGCATCGGTCCTGGCGCTGGCCAAAGGGCTGGCGGAGGGCCTGAGCGCGATCCACGCCGCGGGCGTGGTGCACCGCGACCTCAAGCCCGCGAACGTGCTGCTGGCCCAGGACGGGCCCCGCGTCATTGATTTCGGTATCTCCCGGGCGGTCGAAGCCAGCGCGCTAACGCATACCGGCCTGGTGGTCGGCTCACCCGGCTTCATGTCGCCGGAACAGGCCGAAGGCCGCGAGGTCGGGCCGCCCAGCGACATCTTCAGCCTGGGCGCGGTGCTCGCCTACGCCGCCACTGGCCAGGGGCCGTTCGGTACCGGGTCGACTCCCGCGCTGGTTTACCGCGTGGTGCACAGCCTGCCGAACCTGGACCACCTGCCCGCCGAGGTGCGGCCGCTGATCGAGCGCTGCCTGGCCAAAGATCCCGGCCTGCGTCCCACCGCCGGGGCGTTGCTGGCCGAGGCGGGGGCGGTCCGTCCCGCGACGGGCTGGCTGCCGGAGCCGGTGACCCGCACGTTCGCCCTGGACCCGGCGGTCGGGGCTGTCCGCACCGGGCCAGCCGCGCCGGGTGCCCCGCTTGGTGCCCCGCTTGGCGCCTCGCTTGGTGACCAGCTGGGCGCGCCGCTGACGGTCACTGCGGCGCGGCTGTCCCCGCCTCCGGGGCCCAGCCGGCCCCATCGGCGCGCGGGCCGGCATCCGTGGCGCAGCCGCTGGCGGCCGCTGACCGCGGCTGCGATCATCGCCGGGCCGAACGGTCCAGGTCCGAGCAGTCGATGACGATGACGAGTTCACCATGGCGGTAGGGCTGCGGCACGTCGCGCATGCTCCTCAGGACGAGACGGTCTTAGCCGGCGCCTCGCGGCAGGCGAGCGCCGCGGCGACCTCGAGCGTACTGGGCGTACAGGTCCGTGGAGCAGGCGCGGTCAGGGTCCGCCCCGACCGGATCCCGCTAAGATCCGAACGGATGCGTCCGGCGGGTCCATGGTGTTATCTATTATTCCGATGTGAATAAAGGAGAAGGAGATCCCCTGATGCTGCTGCCCCGGCCCGACCAGGGCGTCGTCGCCGCCGAACCACCGGGGACCGGGCCCGGGTTCTGGTCCGGCGCGCCGTGCGCGGTCGCGGGCGACGGCGAGATCTTCCTCGCCTACCGGCTCAGGCGGCCCATCGGCCAGGGCCGCGGCTACGCGGTGGCGGTGGCGCGCTCGGTGGACGGCGAGCAGTTCGACACGGTGCTGACCATCGGCAAGGAGGATATGGCGACCGAGTCGCTGGAGCGGCCCGCCCTGGTCCGCACCCCGGAGGGACGCTGGCGGCTGTACCTGAGCTGCGCGACCACCGGGACCAAGCACTGGCGCGTGGAGATGACCGAGGCCGCCCATCCCGCCGAGTTCGACCCCCGCGACCGGGAGACCGTGCTGCCCGGCGACGCCAAGACCGGCGTGAAGGACCCGGTGATCGTGCACCACCGCGGTCAGTGGCATCTGTGGGCCTCGTGCCACCCGCTGGATGACCCGCTGCAGACGGACCAGATGACCACCGAGTACGCGACCAGCGCCGACGGCCTGGCCTGGACGTGGCACGGCACCGCGCTGAGCGGGACGCCCGGCCAATGGGACTCCAGGGGAACGCGGGTCACCGCGGTGCACTTCGACGGGGACACGGTCACCGCCTACTACGACGGGCGGGCGAGCGCCGCGGAGAACTACGAGGAACGGACCGGGGTCGCCACCGGCACCGAACCGACCGGGGTCGCCACCGGCACCGAACCGACCGTTCTGACCCCGATCGGCAACGAGCCGCTCGCCTCCTCGCCGTACTGCGGCGGCGGCCTGCGGTACCTGGACATCGTCCCGCTGCCTGGCGGACGCCACCGGCTCTACTACGAGATGACCGAGCCGGACGGATCCCACGCGCTCCTTACCGAACTTCGCTAGGGGCGGCACGGCCGTTCCTGGCCTGGACCTGGCTAGTTTCTACCCAGTTGGAGGACTTCAATCACGCGCCGGCCCGCCACCGGCACGCGGGTGACAGCCAGCGGCTACAGGGGCGAAACCGTCTCAGGTGCCTGGCAGGAGTTGAGCGGCGAGGGAGCGCGCGGTCGCGTTCAGCTTGTCGATGTCCAGGCCGGTGCGCCCCATGAACACGAGTCCCTGCTGCGCGGCGAGCAGTGCGTGCGACCCGGCCGAGACCGCGGCGGCCATCACCTTCCTGGCGAGCCCGGCCGCCTCGTACATCACCGGCGCCGTGCTCGACTCCAACGGCGGGTACACCGCCTGACCGAGAGATCACGGCCCGATGTATCAGTGGGGCCGTGTGCTCCTCTGCACAGACGGGGTAGCCGGAGGTCTGCCGGAACCGGGGGTCTGCGATGGCGCAGCATGAATTCACCGGCACGGAGTTGTCCGAGGAGCGTTAACACCGGAGATCTCGCCTTCCCCGCGTCTTGTATCAGTGAGCTGCGTGCAAGGGAGAAGTGCATGACCGAGACACTTTCCGCGAAGGACGGGGCAATCGCGGCGGGATCGGCGAGTGGCCGGGACCACTTGCGTGATCACCGTTCCGGAGCCATTGCTGACCTTCGGCGCACCGGGATCAATCCGGATTTCTGGTACCCGGTCGCTGTATCCAGGAGCGTGCGGAAGAAAAAGACGTTCGCTGCCACGTTCGCGGGTGAGCGGATCGCGTTGTACCGCGGCGAGAGCGGCACGGTCTACGCGCTGGAGGACCGGTGCGCCCACCGCCAGGTACCGCTGAGCATGGGCGTCGTGGAAGGCGACGCGCTCCGCTGCTGCTATCACGCCTGGGCCTATCGCGGGAACGGCCACATCTCGCAGATACCGTATCTGCCCAAGGGGGCCGGCCGGCCGCCGCGCGGTGTCCGCGCCTATCCGGTCCGCGAAGCTTACGGCCTGGTGTTCGTCTTCCCAGGCGACCCGCAGAAGGCGGCCACGACAGCGCTACCCGAACTGCCGGAGTTCGATTCCGCCAAGCATAAGACCATGACGTTTTCCCGCACCGTGCACTGCCACTACTCGTTCATGCACGAAAATCTCCTTGACATGAACCACCAGTTTCTGCACCGGGGCATCCTCGGCAGGATCCAGCCCAGGCTCCTCGGCTACACCACCGGCCCGCAATCAGTGCAGGCCCGGTACCTGTTCACTCATGTCAGCGGGAAGAAGGACCGCGGCGCTGGCCTGCTCGCCGGCGACGGCATCGGCGGCGGCAAATCGCCGGATGTCATCACCATCAGCACCGCGTACCCCTACCAGACCCTCCAACTGGTCCCCGAGAACGCCGAACTTCCGGCGTTTTCCCTCTGGGTGGCCTACGTACCGGAGGATACCGAGCAGCGCACCAATCACGTCTACGGTCTGCTCATGATTGAAAAGCCAAGGATCCCGGGGGCCCTTCATCTCGCCTGGCCGTTCATCCGGCGCTTCACCGAGCGCGTGTTCGCCGAGGACCGGATGGCGGTCGAGGCCGAGCAACGGGCCTGGGACGAGCAAGGCGTGGACCGGAACCACGAGGTCTTCCCCCTGATCGGCGATGTCCGCGACGTGCTGCGCACCAACGGCGTCCCTATCCGCCCTGAATCCGCCCTATGCGGCGCCGCCGCGTTCTGCGGCGACTCAGCGCTGGCCGGCACGACACCACACGCCGAACCGAACCAGCCCGGCTGACCCCGCTGAACCACCGCCAACATAGCTGGCCGACCGGAAAGGGGCGCTCAGCGGGTCTGTGGGGCGCCCGCGGGAGCGGGAACGCAGTTCTGGGGACCGGGGAGGCCGTCGGGGTGGGTACGGGCGACGTCGGCGACGGCGCTGAGGATGTTCCGGTAGCCGGTGCAGCGGCACAGCACGCCGGAAAGCTCTCCGGCGAGCTCTTCCTCGGTGACCTCGGGCTTGTGGCGGAGCAGGTCGTAGGCGCTGAGCAGGAAGCCCGGCGTGCAGAAACCGCACTGCAGCGCGTGGTGACGGCCGAACGCCTCCTGCAGCGGGTGCAGCTCCCCCGGCCGGCCCAGGCCCTCCACGGTCAGCACCTCGGCCCCGTCCAGCTGGCAGGCGAACAGCAGGCAGGACCGGGCCGCCTGGCCGTCGACCAGCACCGTGCACATGCCGCAGATGCCGTGCTCGCAGCCTAGGTGCGTGCCGGTGAGGCCTAGGTGATCCCGCAGCGCGTCGGCGAGCGTCACCCTGGGCGGCGCCTTGACTGTCACCTGCGTGCCGTTGACGGTCATGTTGGTGACGGCGCTTTGGCTGGCGGGGCACTTCTGGGAGGCGGCGGACGAGGTGCGTTCGACGCCCGGCGAAGGCCGAACGCCGTTCGTCGAACGCACCGGGTCCGCCTTTGCGCGCAGGTAGGCGTGAGCCAGTTCACGCGCGGCCAGGTGCGTGAACAGGCGGCGGCGGTAGGCGGTGGAGGCGTGCATGTCGCCGGGGGTGTCTACTAGCTCGTCGGCTAGGGCCGACATCGGAGGGGTCAGGGCGCGCACCAGGGGCTGGGCGGGCGCGCCGAGGGTGAGGTCTGAGAGGGCGGGGGTGAACAGGTGGGTTACGTCTTTTACCACGGGGCAGGCGGAAACGCCGAAGGCGGACAGGGTGGCTTCTTGCAGTTTGCCGGTGGGGGAGTGGCGGACTCGGGTGGCTACGCCGGCTAGGGCGAAGTCGCCGTGGCGGCGGGCTAGCTCGGCGAAGGCGAAGCCTTCTCCTGGGCGGGCGATGGGGAAATGGGCGCCTAGGAGGAGGTCGTCGGGGGCGAGGAGGGTGGTCATGGGACCGGTGAAGAAGTCGCGGGCGCTGATGGTGCGGCGGCCGGAGGGGGCGGCGATGTCCAGGGTGGCGTTCAGGCAGGCGGCTACGGCGGGGAGTTCGGCGGCGGGGTCGGCGTGGGCCAGGCTTCCGCAGACGGTGCCGCGGGTGCGCAGTTCGCGGTGGCCGATCCAGGGCAGGGCCATACCCAGCAGCGGGACGGCCGCGGTGAGGGGGTCTTGCTCGACGCGGCGCTGGCGGACAGACAGTCGCGCCGACGTACAGAGTGTCGTCGGTGCGGGTCAGCTCGTCGAGGCCGGCCACGGCGTTGATGTCGACGAGGACGGCGGGGCGGCCGAGGCGCATGGCGAGGACCGGGACCAGCGACTGGCCGCCGGCCAGGACCTTGCCCTCGTCACCGGACTCGGCCAGGGCGGCAACGGCCTCGTCGACCGTGGCCGGCCGCACATAGTCGAACGGGGCGGCCTTCATCGGTTACCTGCCGCGGAAGTCGGGCTTGCGCTTCTCGGTGAAGGCGGCCACGCCCTCGGCGAAGTCGGCGCTGGAGCGGAGCATGGCGTACGCCTTCCGCTCGAGCTCGATGCCGGTGTACAGCGGACCGTCGATGCCGCGGTCCAGGACCTCCTTGGCGGTGCGCAGGGACAGCGGCGAGTAGCCGAGCAGCGTGCCGGTCAGGGCGGCGACCGCGTCGTCCAGCGCGGCCGCGTCCGCGCAGACCCCGGCGACCAGGCCCCAGTCCTCCGCCTGCGCGGCGCTGATCCTGGCCCCCGTCATCACGTGGTACTTGGCCCGGGACAGGCCGATCAGGCGGGCCAGCCGCTGGGTGCCGCCGCTGCCCGGGATCATGCCCAGCTTCACCTCGGGCAGCGCGAACTCGCTGCGCGCGGTGGCCAGCCTGATGTCGCAGGACAGCGCGATCTCCAGACCGACCCCGAAGCAGTAGCCGTCGATGGCCGCGATCACCGGCTTCGGGCTGCGCGCGGCGGCGGTGACGTTGTGCCCCAGGTCGGTGAAGGCGACCGGGTCGACTTCCACGAAGCCCGCGATGTCACCGCCGGAGGAGAAATGCTTCCCGGCCGACCTGATCACCACCAGCCGTACCTCGCTGTCCGCGTCGATCTCGGCGAACCGCTCCGCCATCCGCTGGCGCATCTCCCAGGTGATCACGGTGTAGGGGCCGTTCGACAAGGTCAGCGTGGCCACGCCGCCGTCGGTCTTGACGGTGATCTCGCCTCCGGTCAGTGCCATCAGTGCTCGTCCTCCAGGAGTGAATGCAGCACGTCGCCGTGCACGGGCAGGCAGGTCAGCTCGATGCCGAGCGGGGCCAGCGCGTCGGCGACCGCGTTGGCCAGCGCGACCGGCACGGACATGCTGCTGCCCTCGCCGCAGCCCTTGGCGCCCAGCCTGGTGTACGGCGACGGCGTCTCCACCCGGTCGCTGACCAGCGGGAACGTCGCCTCCGCCGCGGTCGGGCAGAGATAGTCCATAAACGTGCCGCTGGCCGGCTGGCCGTCCGCGGAGTACCGCATCTCCTCGTAGAACGCGCCGCCGAGGGCGTGCGCGATGGCCCCGTGCACCTGGCCCTCGAGCAGCGCCGGATTGAGCACGGTGCCGGCGTCGTGCACGGTGGACAGCTTCGCCAGGGTCACGCGCAGGGTCAGCGGGTCGATCCGGACGGCGGCCACGTCGGCCACGAACCCGTAGCACAGGCTCGAGTTGATCGTGTCGTCCGCGGCCGCCGCGGTGGCCTGCGGCGGAGTGAACGCCGCGGCCGTGTACAGGCTCAGGCCGCCGGGGGGTGCCAGGGGGGCTTTCGGGTTCGCCCCCCCGTGGCCAGCACTGGGCAGCGAGCCGGGATCCCAGTGGACCAGGCCGGCCGCGTGCCGGAAGGTGACCGACCGTTCGGGGTCATTTTTATGCCGAACGAGGCCGGCGGCGAGCTCTAGCTCATCCGGATCCGCCTCGAGGAGTACGGCGCCGGCGATGCGGATCGTGGCCGCGATCTGGTCCGTCGCCTCGGCCAGCGCGCTGGTCAGCAGCGGCGCGAACCGCGACGAGTAGCTGCCCGAGGTGATCGTCCACGGCGTGGTCGCGGTGTCCATCTCGACCACCGCGCGGACCTGCTCCGGCGGCAGGCCGAGCCGCGCCGCGACCACCTGGCGGGCCACGGTCGCGTGGCCCTGGCCCTGCGGCACCGTGCCGAGCAGCACCGACACGATCCCGCCGGGGTCGACGCTGATGCGGACCAGTTCGGTCGACCCGGACTTGCCGCGCCCGGCGGCGCGCTGATCCGCCGGGGTGGCCAGCCCGACGTAGCCGATGTTGGTGGCCGAGGGATCGACCACCGCGGCCAGGCCGATGCCGAAGTACTCGCCGCGCGCCCGGGCCGCCTCCTGCTCGGCGCGCAGCGCGTCGTAGTCGGCGTTCTTCAGCGCGAGGTCGAACGCCTGCCGGTAGTCCCCGAGTCGTACACCCCGCCGGTCGGCGTCCGGTAGGGAAACTCCCCCGCGCCGATGAAGTTCCGCCGCCGCGCCTCGGCCGGGTCCAGGCCGACCGAGGCGGCCACCTTGTCCATCAGCCGCTCCAGGCCGAAGTACAGCTGCTGGCCGCCGAAGCCCCGGTTCAGCCCGGTCGGCGTCGTGTTGGTGACCACGGCGCGGGCCCGGACGCGGACCGCCGGGATGCGGTAGGCGCCGGTGATGTTGCCGAAGCACCGATAGAGCGTGGACGGCTCGGGCGGGCGCAGGTATGCGCCCACGTTGTCGACGAGGTCAGCCCGCAGCGCGGTGACGGTCCCGTCCGCGGTGACCGCGGCCTCGAACCGCATCAGCCGGTCGGCGCCCGCCGAGGACGCCACCAGGTGCTCGAGCCGGTCCTCGGTCCACCGCACCGGGTGACCGGCGTGCTTGCTGGCCAGCGCCATCAGCGTGACGTACGGGTAGATGGCCGCCTTGATGCCGAAGCTGCCGCCGATGTCGGCGGGCACGTGCAGCCGGAGCCGGGCCGCCGGGACGCCGAGCGAGGTGGCCAGCACCGGGATCATGCTGAACGGGCCGTGGAAGTTGGCCCAGGCCTCGACCGTGGGCCCTTCGGCAATCTCGGTCCAGTTCGCCACCACGCAGTAGCACTCGAGCGGCGTGGAGGAATAGCGCGGGAACGAGTAGTCGCCGCTGACCACGCGGTCCGCTTCGGCGAAGGCCTGCTCGACCGGGCCGAAGCTGAACGTGCGGTCGGTCGCGACGTTGGACTCCGCCTCCGCGTGCAGGCGCGGGGCGTCTTCGGCCAGCGCGGCCCGGGTCTGCGTGACCACGGGAAGCTCCTCGTAGTCCACGTCGACGAGTTCGGCGGCGTCCTCGGCCAGGTACCGGTCGGCGGCGACGACCACTGCTACCGGCTCGCCCACGAACCGGACCCGGTCGGTCGCGTGGGAGGGCGGCAGCCCGGTCACGACGCCGGGGTGAGCTCTATCCCGCAACCGAGCAGCGCCCTGGCCGCTTGCGCGGCAAGCCGGGAAAGAAAGCCATCCATTCCCTCTGGACCGGTACGCCAGTCGATCACCACGCCCCCCAGAATGCCGGCGGTACGGGACGAAGCCGCAACCGCTCCGCCAGGCAGCCTACTCGCCAGGCAGGCTTTCCGTAACTGGCTAACCTCGGCTTCTGCGCGACAGGAGGGCGTAAAGGACGCACATCGTCAGGCCGAGGACGAGCAGCGACGGGGCCAGGATGGTGGCGCTGACCGCGCCGATGGCCAGCCCGAGGCCGGCCGGCAGCGCGGCACCGCCGATGGCCGAGGCCGCGACCTGGAAGCTCACTACCCGCGTGGCCCGCGAGGCGGTCCCCATCCGCTGTGCGGTGGTCAGGGTGAGCAGGGGGAAGACCGGGGCGGCAGCCAGGCCGAGAGTCATCATGCCGATGACGGCCAGCAGACCCGGACCGGGCACCGCCATCAGCGCGGCGCCCAGGGGTACGCCCGCCACGGCGCCGGCCAGGACGCGGGCCGGGCCGAGGTGTTCGGCGACCGGGCCGAGCGCAACCCGTCCGGCGAACATCATCGCCCAGTACGCCGAGACGGCTATGCCCGCGGTCGCATGGGGCAGGCCGCGTCCGGCGGTCAGGAAGACGTAGCCCCAGATGCCCGCTCCAGACTCGATGCCGGTCTCGACGGCGGCGAAGGTCAGGCCGAGGAACACTGCCGCAGACGGCTTGCCGCGCCCTGTCCTGTTGCTGTCGCCGGCGTGGCGAGCGGCCGGGCGCGAAGGTCCCGGCCAGCTGCGGCGGGCCAGGATAAGCACGCAGGCGAGGGTCGCCTGGACGAACGCCATGATCCCGAAGGCCCGGCGCCAGCCGAGCCCGTCGCTCAGCAGCAGCGTGACGAGCAGCGGCCCGATGGTGGCGCCAAGACCGTAACTGGCGTGCATCCAGTTGATGTCCCGTGCACCGAAATGCCGGGCGGCGTGCGCGTTGAGGGCAGCGTCGATCGCCCCGAAGCCGAGCCCGAACAGCACGGTGCCGCCGCAGACCATCCACAGCGACGGCGCGAGGGCCTCCAGGGCCAGCGCCAGCGCGGTCAGCAAGGTGCCGGCGGCCACGAGCGGGCCCACGCGCACGCACGCCAGGATGCGCCCGGTGGCGGCGCTTGACACGACCGAGGCGGTGATCCCGAAAACCAGCAGGATCCCGAGGGCCCCGACCGGCTCGCCGAAGCTGAGCCGCATCGAAGGCCAGAGCAGGCCCAGGGTGGAACCGGGCAAGGCGACGCTCAGGTACGCCAGGCAGGCAAGCAGAAGGGGAGGCACAGGAGGATGTCCTTCGAGGGTTAGCTGGGGCGGGGTCGCTGTGCCGCGCATCGGAGCAGCACGCGATGACGGGTCGGGAACCTCTTGCGTCAGCGCGTGCGTGGTTGCCCGGGCACCTCAGCTCCTCGAATGCCTTTACTTGCCTGCACGAAAGGCTAGCGTCCGGCTGTCTCCGGCGGCAATCACGATGGCCGACCGCGACGGTGACCGAGGCGGGCTGACCCTCGTGTTCGCCGTCCTGGCCGTGCTCGCCGGGGCCGTCGCCGGCTGGGCGGCGGTGAGAGTCAGAATCGACAGTATTGTAGAAGTACCATCCTGGCCCGGCGGCGCCTCTGAGCGCGCCTGCTGGCTGGCCGGCCCTGAGGCCCCTGCTGGAAGGAAACAGCCTGTGCAGCACTTCATCGCCAGCTATGGCATAGCCGCGGTGTTCTTGCTGATGCTGGCGGAATCGGCGTGCATCCCGGTCCCGTCCGAAGTGATCATGCTGCTCGGCGGGGCGCTGGCCGCCGGCGCCGTGGCCGGCGCGCACCCCAACCTGGTGCTTATCATCATCGCCGGAGTGGCAGGCAACGTGGTCGGCAGTTACGTGGCCTGGGCGGTGGGCCGATTCTGGGGGCAGGCCGCAGTGCGCCGGTGGGGTCGCCGCGTCGGGGTACGCGAACACGACATCGACCGGGCAACCGACTGGTTCGACCGGCACGGACCGGCGGCGGTGTTCTTCGGCCGCCTCGTGCCAGTCGTGCGCACCTTCATCTCGCTGCCCGCCGGGTTCGCTGCCATGGCGCCGGTGCGGTTCGGCCTCTACACCACGCTCGGCTGCATCCCGTGGACCACGGGCCTTGCCATCGCCGGCTACTACCTGGGCAGCAACTGGCAGAGCGTAGCCAACGGCTTCCACGGCCCCACCTACATCATCGCCGCCGTCATCGCCGCCGCCCTCATCGCCGCTGTGATCATTCACCTGCGCCGCCGCAAGGCCGGAGCTCACGCGGCCGGTTACGAGCAGGACCGGCCGCGCGAAGGTCAGCCCCGGTGAGCACCCCCCGCGGCCAGACCGGCAAGCTCGCCCGCCGGACCGCGGCCGCCTACCCCGGGTCCTGCGCGCGCCGCGGCTCCTGCGCGCTACGCGGGCAGCCTGAGACCGTTGTCCGGGGTCGGGCCCACGAATGGCGGACCGTCGCGCGTGAGAGAACGCGGCGTTCGGGGTACGCAGCCGGGCAAGGCCCCAACGCGAAGGGATCATCGATGGCAGACCACATTTACTCCATCAGCGAGATCGTCGGCTCCTCCACGGAGGGCATCGACGATGCGATCAGGGGAGCCATAGCCCGCGCCTCGAAGACCCTGCACAACCTCGACTGGTTCGAGGTCACCGACATGCGGGGCCGCATCGAAAGCGACGGGCTCTGCCATTTCCAGGTCACCTTGAAGGTCGGCTTCCGGCTTGATGAGCGACCGGCCTGAGCCTGCCGGGCGGTCCGCGGCCGGGCGCACTGGCGCGCCAGCTGGCGGGACGCGATGCTAGGTGCATGACCGAGATCCGTCCCGCCGCTGTTAGTAAGCGCGCCAGTTCCGGCGGCCCTGTGCTGGAGACGACTGTCGGCGCGGTCTTGCGTGCCGCGGCTGAGCGCGCCGCGGGGATTGTCCTCAGGAAACAGTTCACCTCCGGCCGGGTCCTGGCATCAGGATAGGGGCATGGTCCGTCCCGCGCCCCGTCACGATCGCGACGCCGGCGGCCCAGCTGACCTGCTGGCCGCGAAGGCCGCCCTGCGGCAGGAGGTGTGGGCCGCGATGCGCGCGGCGAAAGTGGCCAGGTTCCCCGGCGCCGCCGGGCGCATCCCGAACTTCACCGGCGCCGAGGCCGCCGCCGAGCGGCTCCGCACCCTGCCTGAGTGGCAGGCGGCCAGCACCCTGAAGGCCAACCCGGACTCCGCGCAGTGGCCGGTGCGCCAGCGCGCGCTGGAAGACGGCAAGACCGTGTACATGGCCGTCCCGCGGCTGGCCGGGCCAGAGCCGTTCTTCGCCCTGGATCCCTATCACCTGAGTGAGCCGCCCCGCAGGGCGGCCTCGATCAGCGGCGCGTCCCGCTCCGCCCGGCGGGTCACGCTGGCTGAGCTGTCCCCGGTCGACCTGGTGGTGATGGGCTGTGTCGCAGCCGGGGAGGACGGCGCGCGGCTGGGCAAGGGCGGCGGGTTCGCCGACCTGGAATTCGCGCTGGCCACAACGGCGGGCCTGATCGGACCGTACGCCATCTCCGTCACCACCGTGCACGAACTCCAGGTACGCCCGGCCGGGACGATCCCGCTGACCGGCCACGATGTGCCGGTCGATTTCATCATCACGCCCGAGCGAGTCATCGACTGCCGCCGGGACGGGCCACGGCCGGCCGCCAGCATCTGCTGGGACGACCTGACCGAGGAGAAGATCGCGGCCATCCCCCTGCTGTCCGCGCGGCGAGGGGACCGCTAAAGGTGGATGGCGAGCCAGTCGGCGATCGCGGACCTGGACTCGAACGCATGGTTGGTCAGGCCGTGACTGCCATCGGTGTCCATCAGCAGTTCCGCGCCGGGGGCCTCGCGGGCGAGGCGTTCGGCGTGGTAGGGCGGGACCAGGCGGTCCCGCCCGCCGTGCACGACGAGCAGCGGGCAGGTGATGCGCGCGGCCGCGTGCTCGAGGGTCAGGGTGCCGGCTCGCTCGCGGGCCTCGGCCGGGCTGCCGGCGCCCGAGCGGTGCTGGAATGTGGTCCGGGTCTGCGGTGGCAGCGTGTCCCAGTCCAGGTCCCACCGGTATGGCCCGGCGAGCGCCACCGCGGCCCGCACACGCGGCTCGTAGGCCGCCGACCTGGCCGCGTAGTACCCGCCCAGGCTCACCCCGAAGACGCCGATCCGGTCGGCGTCGATGTCGTCGCGCCCCTTCAGGTAGTCCGCCACCGCCGTGGTCACCCGCTCGTAGGCCGGCTCGATCGGCAGCTCGTACTCGGCCTCCCCCTGGCCGGGCCCGTCGATCGCGATCACCGCGAGGCCGCGGCTCAGCATGTGCTCCGCGGTGGCCTGCAGCTCCTCCTTCACCGAGTCGAGCCCGGGAATCATGATCACGACGGGTGGCCGGCCCAGGGGAACCCGGAGATAGGCTGCCAGCGTGGTGCCCGCGTAAGGGACCCGCACCGGTTCGGCGGGCGGGCTGAGCGTGCCGGACCCGCGGCGGAAGCAGGCCACGGTGCGCTCGTGCGCCGCGCGCTGCTCCTGCGGGTGATCGGTGAAGACGAACTTGCCCCAGTGCCAGCACAGCGCGGCCCGCCGCCAGGCCTCCCCGGCCGTGACCGGCCGCCCGGCCGCTTCGGCGGTCTCGGCCAGGCGCTCGTAGTGCTGGCCGCTGCGGCCCCATTCGCGGCACCAGTCATCCCAGCGCCCGATGCGGGCCATGGTCGCCTGGAAATCCGGGTAGCTGGTGCCGTTCGCGATGAAGCGCGCCGCCCAGTGCGCGTTCGCCGCCGCGACGCGCTTGTCCGGCACCCACGTGTACAGCTCGGGACGGCGGTCGGCCAGCAGGTCGTTGTCGCCGGACAGGCTCTTGTCCCTGGCCCGCGCCAGGTCACAGGCGGCCGTAAGCACCGCGGTCCGGTCGGCGAGCACCGGCCCGGCCAGCGGGTAGCCGTCCGGACCGGCGATAACAGAGCCGCTGATCCAGGACACGCCGCGCTCGGTCCGGCACCGGTCGGCCACCGCGACGAACACCCCGTTGGTGGCCGCCGCGGCCTGGGCCTTGATCACCTCGGCGGGACGCTCCGCGGCCGGCCGGGGAGCGGCCGGCCAGTTCACCGGGGCCGCGATGAGGTCGGCGCCGTCAAGGGCGGCCAGCCGCACCCATTCGGGGAACTCCAGGTCGTAGCAGATCATCACGCCGACCCGGCCGACCTCGGTGTCCACCACGGGCGGCGGCGCCTCGCCCGGGGTGAAGACGAGCTTCTCTTTATCCCACAGGTGCGCCTTGCGGTAGACCGCCCTGGTGCCCGAGGGATCGACCAGCGCCGCGCTGTTGTAGAGACGGCCGTCGGCGCCGAGCTCGCAGAACCCGCCGACGATCACCAGCCGGTGCTGGCCGGCCAGCGAGCGCCACTGGCGCAGCGTTACGCTGTCACCGGCAGGCGCGGCGAGACCGCGGGCCTCGTCGGCGCTGTCGAACACGTAGCCGGAATCGCACAGTTCGGGCAGCACCATGAGCCGTGCGCCCACGGCGGCCGCCTCGGCCACGGCGCCCGCTGCGGCCTGCCGGTTGGCGTCTGGCTCGCCCACGGTGATCGCGAGCTGGGCCACCGCGATCACGGTCGGGCTGGCGTCCTGCGATGTGTCCACTATGCGTGCTCCGTTCGTCCGGGATAGGACTATGAAATAGCATCCTCCAACGGCAGCTGAGGAAGAAGGGACGGACGGTGACGGGACACGCTGATGTCGTGGTGGTCGGCGGCGGGCATAACGGGCTGGTCGCGGCGGCGTACCTGGCGCGGGCCGGGCTGAACACGGTGGTGTGCGAGCGGCGCGGGGTCACCGGCGGAGCGGCGGTCAGCGAGCATCCGTTCGGGCCGGACTACACGGTGACGTCGCTGTCGTACGTGGTCTCGCTGCTGCCGCCGGACCTCATCCGCGACCTACGTCTTGAGCAGCACGGATACCACGTGTACCCGCAGGGGCCCTACTTCGCGCCGCGAACTGACGGCCGCTACCTGCAGCTGCCCGGCGACCCGGCGCAGCGGCACGCCGAGATCGCTAAGTTCTCCGCGGAGGACGCCCACGCCTATCCGCGGTACGAGGAGCACCTGGCCGCCATCGGGCGGGTGCTCGGCCCGCTGCTGCACCAGATCCCGCCGCGGCTCGGGTCACGGCGGCCGCAGGACCTGCTGCGGCAGGCGCGTCTGCTCACTCACCTGCGCGGCGTCGACGAACGCGGCGCGGTCGACGTGACGCGGCTGCTCACCGGCAGCATCGCCGACCTGCTCGAGGGGTACTTCGAGAGCGACGCGATGCGCGGCCTGCTGTCCGTGTCCGGGGTGATCGGCACCTGGGCCGGGCCGCGGTCAGCCGGGACCGCGTACGTGATGCTGCACCATCACCTAGGCGAGACCGAAGGGCTCTCGGGTGCCTGGGGCTTCCCGCGCGGCGGCATGGGCGGGGTCTCGAACGCGCTGGCCCGGGCCGCCCGGATGTTCGGGGCGCAGATCAGGACCGACGCCGAGGTAGCGCAGATTCGCACCAGGGACGGCCGGGTCACGGGGGTCACGCTGGCAGGGAAGGGGGGAGGGGAGGCGGGTGGGGAGTCGATCGACGCGCCGGTGGTCGTCACCACCGCGCATCCGCAGATCTCGTTCCTCCGGCTGCTCGACCCCGCGGATCTGCCCGCCGGGTTCGTCGCCGACATCCGCGGCTGGCGCAGCCGCAGCGGCACCGTGAAGATCAACCTGGCGCTTGACCGGCTGCCGGAATTCGCCAGCCACCCGGAGCCTGACCCGTCGGTCTACGGCGGCACGATCGTGCTGGCGGAGTCGCTCGACGACATCGAGACTGCGTTCCAGCAGGCCGTCTCGGGCGCGCCGGCCACGCTGCCGTTCGCCGACATCTGCATCCCCAGCGTGTTCGACGACTCGCTGGCGCCGGCCGGGAAGCACATCATGTCGATGTTCACCCAGTGGGTGCCCTGCGGCTACGCCGACGCGCCTCAGACGTGCGAACTGGAGGCCTACGCCGACCGGGTGCTCGCCCGGGTCGAGAAGGTGGCGCCCGGGTTCACCGACTCGGTGCTGCACCGGCAGGTGATCGGACCGCATCAGATGCAGGAAGAGTACGGGCTGGTCGGCGGGAACATCTTCCACGGGGAGTTGTCGCTGGGGCAGATGTTCCATGCCAGACCTGCGGCTGGCTACGCCGACCTGCGCACGCCGGTTCGCGGCCTGTACCAGGCCGGCTCGGCCACCCATGGAGGCGGCGGCGTCACCGGCATCCCGGGCCGCAACGTGGTCAGGCAGATCCTCGCCGACCGCCGCGCCGAGCGCTGGCTCCGCCGGGTCCGGACGAGCCGGCCGGACAAGCCCGGGAAAGCAGCGGCCCAGCGCTGACCCGAAGCCGCGCCAAGGCCGGCGCGATGTTCCATCGGGCCGGCCATAACCGGCTCAATGTTCCATCGAGCCGACGGAAGCGGGCTCAGGATGCGGCGGCGGGGGAATCTGAGGTTTCGGGTGCCTCTGGGGCTGGAGGTGCGCTGGGCGGGGCGGAGGCGCTGGGCGGGGCGGAGGCGCTGGGCGGGGCGGGGGCTCGGGAGGCGCGGGCTAGGTCGGCTACTAGCTCGAAAGAGCGGAGGCGGTCGGCGGGGTCGAAGACCATGGTGGTGATCATCAGCTCGTCGGCGCGCGTGGCGTGGATGAGTTCGGCGATGCCGCGGCGGACGGTCTCGGGCGAGCCGATGATCTGCGAGGCCTGGCGGTCCTCGACGAACGCCCGCTCCAGGTCGGTATAGGGGTAGGCGGCCGCTTCCTCGGGCGGGGGCACCGGGCCGGGGCGGCCGGAGCGCAGCCGCAGGAACGACAGCGCACCTGAGCCGGCCAGCCAGCGGGCCCGCTCGTCGGTCTCGGCGCAGACCACGGCGGCGGCGACCATCGCGTGGGGGCGCTCGAGCGCCTCCGACGGGCGGAAGTGCTCGCGGTACAGGGCCAGCGCGGGCAGCGTGTTGGCCGGGCTGAAGTGGTGCGCGAAGGCGAACGGGAGGCCGAGCAGGCCGGCCACCTGGGCGCTGTAGCCGCTCGAGCCGAGCAGCCACATGACCGGCTGGTTGCCCCGGCCCGGCATCGCGGTGATCTGCGCGAACGGGTGGCCTTCCGGCCAGCGGCCGGTGAAGAAGCCGAGCAGATCCATCAGCTGTTCCGGGAAATCGTCCGCGGAAAGCCCCTCCGGCGAGCGGCGCAGCGCCGCGGCCGTCACCTGGTCGGTGCCCGGCGCGCGGCCGATCCCGAGGTCGATCCGGCCGGGATGGAGCGCCTCCAGCATCCCGAACTGCTCGGCGACCACCAGCGAGACGTGATTGGGCAGCATGACGCCGCCAGACCCGACCCGGATGGATTCGGTCGCGTCGGCGATGTGGCCGATCAGCACGGGCGGGGCCGAGCTGGCGATGCCGGGCATGTTGTGGTGCTCGGCCACCCAGAACCGCCGGAACCCGAGCCGTTCGGCGTGCCGGGCCAGCTCGATCGTGGCGCGCAGTGCGTCGCCCGCGTTCCCGCCGTCCGGCACTGGCGCCAGGTCGAGCACCGACAGGGGCACGAATCGCGGGCCGAAGGTCAGGGCCATATCGTCCACGACTTGTCCGAACAGCGCGAAGCGGTTCGTTCTTCCGCCCCGGGAGGCCGGGTAAGGCGGCGGGAGGCACGCACCGGGCCGTTCGGCTTAAAAATCTCCGGCGGGCCGGCGCATGACGGGACGGCGGCCCGGCGGGACCGGCACCTCCTCGAAGCCGGCCGCGCGGTACAGCTCGCGGGTGCCCATGTAGCGGTAGGCCCGGCCGTCGGGCGACGGGTAGGCCTCGATGACTTCGGCGCCGGCCTCGGCCGCGTAATCGCAGGCGGCGTCCAGCAGCTTGCGGCGCAGGCCCTGATGGCGGGCCCGCGGCGCGATGAAGAAGCACACCACCGACCACACCCGCTCCCCCGGCACCTGGGGGATCACCCGGGAAGCGAGGACGGCGGCGTAGCTCTCCCGCGGCGCGATGGAGCACCAGCCAACCGGGTCATCGCCGTCGTAGGCCAGCACGCCGACCGGCTGCCCCGCGCGGACCTGTCCGGCCAGCGCCGCGACCCGGCCTTCCTTCCCGGCCTGGCGGAACTGCGTTGAGCGCAGCCGCCAGCACTGGCACGAGCACCAGCGGAAGGTCCCGTACGCTGCGGAGAAACGCTCCAGGTCACCGGCCGTCGCCGGGGTCACCGGGAGGAACCGCTCACCGCTCACCGCTCAAGGCTCACGGCGGTGCACGGTCCGCCGCGGGCCCGACTGGAGCGCGTCGTCGCCGTACGGGCGGCCGTCCAGGTTCCAGCTCCACGAGATCTCCGGGGTGATCCGCATGTACGCGCCGGGCCCGAACCGGCCGGGCCGCTCGACCAGCTCGGCAGTGCCGTAGACCCGCAGGAACCGCGGCGTCCACGGGTCGGTGGACACCAGGTCGTCGACGACCAGGGCGACCTTGGCCTGGCCCGTCCGGACGTTGAGGAACTTCCTGGTCCGCTCGGGCGCCCGGCCCCCGACGTAGAGGTAGATCCCGTCGAACTCGAAACCCACCGGAACCACGTCCGGCTGCCCGTCCGCGTCGACGGTGGCCAGCCGGGCCAGCGGCTGCGACTTCAGGTAGGCGACCTCGTCCTCGGTGAACGCCATGGCTGTCTCCTCATATAGTTCGCATCGATTACTATAAACATAACAAACATTTTGGCCGAACGGCGGTGGTGCACGTTGACCGCAGGCGGGGAGCACCCGGTGGCGGACGGGCTGATCCGGCTGTCAGTCCTCGCGCAGTCGGCCTTCGCCCGGGTGGCCGAACGCCACGGGCTGCCTGCCGCGCAGGCCAGGCTGCTGTGCGTGCTGGCGGGCGGACCCCGGGGCATGTCGGAGCTGGCCGGGCTGCTCGGCATCGAGAAGGCGGCGCTCACCGGCCTGGCCGACCGGGCCGAACGCCGCGGCCTGATGGCGCGGACCGCCGTTCCCGCCGACCGGCGCGCGGTGTCGGTGGCGCTCACGCCCGGCGGGCGCGCCGCGGCGACCGCCTTTCACCGTGAGCTTTCCGCCGAACTGGCCCGGCTCACCGAGGTGCTGCCGCCGGGCGAATGTGCACGGTTCGGCCGCAGCCTGGCCCGCATCACCGCGGACGCGCCCTGGCCGGTCCGGGGCCCGGTTCAGGGGCCGGTTCCTGAGGCCGGTTCCTGAGGCCGGTTCAGCGGGCGGCGCATGACGACGCGGGGCCGGCCGCTGCCCTGGCAGTTCGGGTCCAGGGTCATCTCGGCGAAGCCCATCCGCCGGTGGAACGCGATCGAGCCCTCGTTCTCCGGGCTGGTGATGGCCTTCAGCGCGGTCGCCCCGCGCCCGGCCGCGACGGCCGCGAACCGCTCGTAGAGCCGCCGCCCGAGCCCGAGGGCGCGGGCGTCGTCCCGGACCGCGACGAAGTGGATGTACCCGTCACCGGTGGGCGCGATGAAGCCGAGCAGGTACCCGGCGATCTCGCTTGCCTGCCCGACTCTGCGCCGGGCGATAAAGGCGGTGTCGGCGAACTCGCAGAAGAACATCGGATGACGCAGGAAGCGGAGCAGGTCCCGGTCGCCCCAGAACCGCTCGAAGTTGCGCAGGATCTCGGCCAGGTCGCCGTCGCGGCAGCGTTCGATGGTGATGTCGCTCATGCGGGCGGCCGTCTCATGCGGGCGGCCGTCTCATGCGGGCGGCCGTCTCATGCGGGCGGCCGTCTCATGCGGGGCGGCCGTCCCGCGGGGCGAAGACCGCGAGCGCGTCGGCGTCGCTGGCCCGGGCGTGCAGGAAGTAGTCGGACCATTCGGCTACGTCCGGGTAGGACGACTGCTCTTGGATGGCGGCGCAGGCGGCTTCGGGGTCGTAGGCGGTGCGCCGCAGTGTGACCGCGCCGTCCGCGAGCAGCGCCCAGTGCGCGCCCGGGCGGCCGTACGGCATGCCCACGCTGCCCGGGTTGATGATCTGCCTGCGGTTCGCCAGCCGGGTGAACGGCATGTGCGTGTGGCCGCAGACCACGGTCATGGTTTCCTCGGGCAGCCTGGCCAGGACCTCGGCCCACCGATCGAGCCCCGAGTCGACGACCACGACCTCCTCGTCGTCGCGCGGCGTGGCGTGGCAGAACACGACGTCGCCGAAGCCCTGGACGGCCAGCGTCACCGAGTACGGCAGCCGCGCCAGCCAGTCCACGTGGTCGGCGCCGAGCTGGCGCGCCGCCCACGGCGCGATCGGGTCGCCCACGTCGTCGGTCTGGCCGCGGGCCAGCTCGACCAGCTCACGGTCGGCGTTGCCCCGGACCCAGGTGACCCGGTCGCCCAGGCCGAGCAGCCGGTCGAGCACCGGCACCGGCTGGGGGCCGGCCGCGATGTCCCCGGTGAGCACGATGCGTTCGGCGGCCTGGACGGCGGGTTCGGCCAGGACGGCCTCGAGCGCGGGCAGCACGCCATGGATGTCGGACAGCACGGCCACGGAGGCAACCACCCTCACCACGGTGCCCCGTCTTTGCGGTTGTCCGCCACCGGTCTCGCTCCCGGCGAAACCCCGCTAGTGCCCGAGGCAGCCGCGGACCGGTGCACCCGGCGAGGTCCTGAAACCGGCGGCGAACGACGCGCCAAGGGTGCGCAGGCGTCCCGCGCCCGGCTCGGCGTTCTCGCGCTGCCCGGCCTCTGCGCGGCGCTCAGCTTCCGCGTGGCGGTCACCCTCCCCGTGGCGGTCGGCCTCCGCGTGGCGGTCGGCCTCTTCGCGCCGTTCGGCGCTTTCGCGGGGATCGTGAATGGTGGTGGTATCGCCGGGCTGCAGGACCGTGTGGTGCTCCATGCTGTAGAAGCGCAGCGCGTGCCCGTCCGGGTCCAGGACCTCGGGCAGGATCCAGCCCCGGCTGGCCCGGTGCACGCCGGCGTGGGCCTGCCCCAGGTCATCGAGCTTGCGGGCGAGCTGGTCGAGGGCCGCCTTGTCGGGCACGCCGATGGCGAAGTAGTCGAATCCGGCGGCCGCGCGCGCCCGGTCCGGGTCCAGCCGCAGGCCGAGGTTCGGCCCTCCGGCGGGGTGGGCCAGGCTGTAGCCCATCAGCGTGCCCTGCTCGACGAACTCCACCTGGATGTCGTAACCCAGGCGGCTGCGGTACCACTCCAGTGATCGGGCCAGGTCGGTGACCGGCAGCTTGAGGTGATGGACTCCGGCCAGCGCCGGGACGTCTGTGATAGCCATTTCCCCTCCAGTACAGTATTCATATACTCGTTGCAGTTATACTGCATCGTATGAGCGCAGACGTCAATCCCGCCGGTGAGAAATCTCCGCTGCGGCAGGCCCAGACCGCGCTGACCGAACAGCGGATCCTGGCTGCCGCCACCGAGTTGTTCCTCGCCGACGGCTACGTGGCCACCACCCTGGAAGCCGTCGCGCGGCGGGCCCGGGTCGCCGCGCGCACGGTATACGTCCGGTTCGGCACCAAGGCGGCGCTGTTCAAGCGGGTCGTCGACGTTGCCATCGTGGGCGACACCGAGCCGGTCGGCGTGCTAGGCCGGGACTGGATGCGGCTCGCGCTGACCGCTCCCACTGCCGCCGAGCGGATCTCCGCCGCGGCGGCCGTGAGCCGCCAGATCATGCAGCGCACCGGGGCGCTGTTCGCCGTGGCCCAGCAGGCCGCCGCCGTCGAGCCGCTGATCGCCGGGTTCTGGCAGGAAGGCCGCGAGCAATCCCGGCAGGCTCAGGAGGTGTTCTGGACCCGCCTGGCCGACGACGGGCTGCTGGCCCCGGGCACCGACCTGACCTGGCTCATCGACACCGCCAGCGTCATGGCTGCCGCCGAGACGTACCTGCTCGTCACCCGCATGCTCGGCTGGGACCTGGACGCCTACCAGGACTGGCTCGCCGCCACCTGGAGCCGCCTGCTGACCGGGCCCGGGGATGCGTCGCCGCCCAGCGCGCGCCGGTGAGGGGCCGCGGCACCGGGCGCGCCCGTGAAGGGCCGGTGGCGCACCAGACCCTCAGCCGCTTACGACGACATGGCCTGACCTGATCGCCGTCGTTAGCCAGTGGGCCGCTGGCCCGCGCAGAACAGATCATGATCACGAAGATACGGCGTCGCATCGCTTTCTTTACGTGATCAAGGTGGCCACGTGCACCACCACCCCGGGCCGAGGTGAGCCGCGGGCAGCAGGTGTCGCAGGTGGTGCTGAGCGAGATTGTCGGGAGGCGAGTGAGAAGGGCGCGCGCCGCGGCCTGGCCGGGGGTTGATATCGCGTACATCGGCCGGGCTCAGTGGTGGACGGCGGCGAGCAGGGCGGCGTAGGCGCGGACCAGGGCCGCGTGCTCGAGCGGGAGCAACGGGCTGTCGGGCTGGCAGCCCTGCTCGACCCACTGGTCGGACAGGTCCATCGCCTGAGCCCGGTGCACCGCGGCCGGCCTGACCGCCTCTTCGGGCTCGCCGTAGAGGTAGCAGTAAAGCCGGGTCAGCGAGTCGACGAGCTCGTCCGGGGTAGATCCGGGCTTGTGCTGGATTTCACGGTGCACCCGCCACCAGTCGAGCTCGAGCTCGGCGGCCCGCGCCGGGTTGGCGGGCTCGCCGTAGGTGAGCCTGACCAGCGCGTAGAACCGCCGCATGCAGGCACGGGCGCGCTTGGGGTGGTTGTCGGGGTATGGCGCCCACAGCTGGTTGGCGCGCAGCACTAGCCAGGCGCCGTGCATGGTCCGGTACCAGTCCATGCCAAAACCCACCCTGACCAGGCCGATCGAGGCCCTCAGCACCTGAGGCCACCGGCGCAGGTAGTACCCCACCCAGGCCCGGTATTCGAGGTCGGCGAGCCGGACGGGATCGAAGGATCTCAGCCGAGTCGGCGTCCCCGTGTTGACCTCTCCAGTGCCCATGAGCTTTCCTCTCCCTGTCCGCGACCAAGGATGCCTTCCCTGCATCCTGGCCTGAGGCCCGCCCATCAGGGAAGGGATCCTCGACGCGGTGGGGCACGCAGGAGCCACTAAGGGGGGAGGACAGGGTTATGACGGCTCTACGGGAGTGCCTGGCATCCGGCCCCACTCGGCCCACGACCCGTCGTAGACGCGGACGTGATCGCGCCCGAGCAGATAGGTCAGGACGAACCAGGCCGTACAGGCGCGGCCGCCGATCGTGCAGTACGAGATCAGCTCATCCTGACCGTCGAGGTCGACGGAGGAGAAGACTCCACGCAGATCCGCGACGGCCCGGAACGAGCCGCGATCGTCGTAGAGACCGTCGATGGGCTGGTGGACCGCCGAGGGGACGTGACCGGCCCGGCCGCCTGGCTCGAGGCCGCCGGACGGCCAGAATCGCTTCCCCCGGTACTCGTCCCAGGTGCGCACGTCCATGAGGGTGCTGCGGTGGCCGCCGATCGCGTTCCGCACCGCCGCGTGGTCCGCGCGGAGCCGTGCGTCCTGTTCGCCCAGGACATAGCCGACGGTGGCAGGTTCGGCCGCCTGGCTGCTCACCGGGCGGCCCTCATCGCGCCAGGCATCCCGTGAGCAGTCGAGGATTCGCACGTCAGCGTGACCATGAAGCTTCATGAGCCAGAAACCCATGGCGGGCGCGTAGCCGTAGAACACGACCGTCGAGTCCGGGCTGATCCCCGAACGGGCCAGGAGCCGTTCGGTCGCCGCGGTATCGACGAGCCGGTAGTCGGCGTCCTTCAGGTCACGGTAGACGTCCCACAGCACGGCTCCGTCGATATGCCACTCGTCATGGGCACGCCTGCTCACGTCAACCTCGACCACCCGGACCGCGGGGTCGTGGAGGTGCGCTGCCAGCCACCCGGCGTCCACGAGGACGCCATCACCGGCGCCCGGCTGGCGCGCGGGTCCATGCATCTTCGATCGGGATTTCATCTGGGCCTCCTTGAGGCTCACGGATCACTCACTGTCCGGCCGTGCGTCTTGCTGGGCGTTCTGGCGGGAGACCGCCACGCGCGGGGTGGTGTCGACAACGAGATGGAAGACGTCGTTGCGGCTGTAGTGGCCGACGGGATCGAACTGCTGGCGGGCCGCCCGGGCTCGGCTCGCGTCGATCTCGGCATAGAGCACGCCTTCCTCGCCGACCAGCGGGCCGGCGAGAATCTCTCCCTCGGGGCCGATGATGGCGGTGTTGCCGCGGGACAGCCAGTCGTCCGCATCGCCGTACAGGGCCGCCCGGCCAGGCAGGCCCGCGGGCAGGTCGGTGGCCCGGAGGCAGGAGGTGACGCCGAGCACGTAGGTCCGGCCTTCCCTGGCGATGTGCCGCAGGGTCGGCACCCAGACCTCTGAGTTATCCCACGTGGGCGCCAGGAAGATGTCGATCCCCTGGGCGTACAGGGCGGCCCGGGCCAGCGGCATGTAGTTCTCCCAGCAGATGAGCCCGCCGAGCCTGCCGAAGCCGGTGTCGATGACGTTGAGGGTCGATCCGTCGCCCATACCCCAGACCAGCCGTTCGCCGCCGGTCGGCATGAGCTTGCGGTGCCGGGCGGCCAGCGACCCGTCCGGGGCGAAGTGCAGCAGGGTGTTGTAGATGGTGGAGTCCTGGTCGTCGCGCTCGTCGACGCCGACCGACAGCCAGATCCCCAGGCGCCCGGCGGTCTCGGCGAGTACCTCGGTAGCCGGGGACCCGACGACCACGGCCTGGTCGTAGAGCCGCGCGTACAGGGCGGTGGCATCGGCGTCCCACGGCCGGGTCCGCCACACCCAGTCGGGATAGCCGGGCACAAACGCCTCGGGGAACGCGACCAGGCGGGCGCCCTCGGCGGCGGCCTTCTCGGTCAGCGCCACGACCTTGCCGATCGTCTCGTCGCGATCGAGCAGTACGGGGGCGGCCTGCACGGCCGCGACCTTCACCGGGTCCACTGAACGAACCTGGTCAGCAGCTCGCTGACGGCCGCGGGCTGTTCCATGTTGATCATGTGGCCGGCGTCGGTGACGACCCGGTACTCGGCGCCGGGAATGCGCCGGGCGAGCACGGCGGACATCTCGCGGAAGCCAGGAACGTCACGCTCACCCACGGCGACCAGAACCGGCGCGATCACGCCCTCTAGGACGTCGATGGGCGGCCGGGTCTGGAGGTGGGAGTCCTGCCCGAGCCAGTGCTGGCCGGGGTAGCCCGCCACCATGGCGGCCAGCTTGCCCGCCAGGTCGGGCCGCTGGCGCGCGGCGGCGAACAGCGGGTGGGCCAGCCAGGCCGCGCGGCCCGCCAGCACCCCGCCCGCCTGGACCTGCCGGGTGACCTCGTCGAGGGCCCGCGCCGAGTCCGGATCCCAGGGAACGCCGTCGAGCACCGCGTCCAGCAGGGCCAGGCCCCGCACCCGGGCCGGGTCGGCCAGCACGGTCTGCAGCGCCACCCGCCCGCCGAACGACAGGCCGGCCAGCACGGCGTCACCGATGCCCAGGTGGTCCAGGAGCGCGACGAGATCGTCGGCATGGGTGTACGGGACGGCGGGGTCGAACGGTCCCGAGGCGCCGAACCCGCGGCAGTCGTAACGCACCAGGCGGAACCGGGCCGCCAGCGGCTCGACCTGAGGATCCCACATGCGCATGTCCAGCCCGAACCCGTGGATCAGCACCACGGCCGGGCCGTCCCCGGTCACCTCGTACACCAGCCGGGCGCCCGGACGTTCCAGCACGGCGGTGACGCGGCCCGCCGGCCGCGCCCCGGCGGCCGCGCTGAGCCTCACCTCGTCGACGGTCATGAGCGGGCCTCCCGGTGCGGGCGGGGACCTGATGTCTCCGCATGTCCGCATCGTGGCCCGCGGCCGCTTACCGCGGCATCGGTACGCGCACCCAACCCGGCGCCTGGCGGCTACCCATCTAGCCCGGCGGAATACCCAGCTAGCTGGGTCCGGCGCAGGCCGGTCTTGGCGAGCAGGCTCGCCACGTGTTTCTCCACGGTGCGCGGCGACAGGAACATCCGCTCGGCGATCTCCCGGTTGCCCAGGCCCTGGGCGACCAGCCGGAGGACATCGGCCTCGCGTTCGGTCACGCCCAGCGCGCGCAGTCGTCCCGGCAGTTCCCCGTCGCCGGGCCGGTGCCGCGGCACCGGCGCCCCGGCCCGGCGCAGCAGCCCGCGGCAGGCGGCCGCCACCCGGTCGTCGCCGCGCGCGGCGAAGTACGCGGCGGCTTCCCGCAGCCACGCGACCGGCTCGCCCCAGCCGTCGGCCAGGGCCGCCTCGGCGGCCAGACGGCGCGCGTACTGCCGGTACCAGGCCACCAGCGGCCCCATCTGGCGGTCCGCGGCGGCGAAGGCCGCCTCGGCGTCGGCACGCCTGCCCCGGCGGCCCGCCAGGATGGCGTCGGCGTAACCGAGCAGGGCCGCGACCACCAGGTGCCGGGTGCCGTGGGCGGACCGGACCCGGGCCGCGGTGTCCTCCGCGTCCCGGTCAAGCAGGGCACCGAGCAGCGACCACAGGCCGAGGAACGGGGGCGCGATCGTCGCCGGGGAGCTCAGCAGCAGGGCGCCCCCGGCCGCCATCTGCGCGTAGGCCTCGCTGAGATCGGTGGCCAGCAGGGAGACGGTGGCCCGGCAGTGGCCCCAGGCGCAGCCAAGCACGTCCTGATCGGTGGGGGCGAGCGAGACCGCCTCGGCGATCGTGGCCTCCATGTCCTGCTCCTCGCCGCGGATCGCATGCGCGGTGGCCTGGAAGATCAGCGCCATCGGCAGCGTGGCCAGGTGGAAGCGGCGGGACGCGTCTGCAGACCGCCGGGCCGCCTGCAGCGCCTCGTCCGCGCGGAACTGCTTGTTCAGCCCGGCGGCGATCTGCAGGTCCAGGGTCGCGGTCAGGGCCAGCGCGCCCTGGGCCACCGCGAGCTCGCGCGCTTGCTGGAGCCGGTCCACGCTCTCGGTCCTGAGCTGGTCGACGGTGCCGAGCTCGTGCAGCGCCCGCAGGCGCCACAGCTGCAAGCCGTGCGCGCTGGCCAGGTCCGCCGCCCGGGCGAACGCACGCTCCGCCTCCTCCAGGTCACGCTGCCGGGCAACCCGGCCGATCACCTCGAGGGCCTCGCACGCTACCTCGGGCTGGCCGCCGCCTTCCGCCGCCCGTAGCGCGGCCCGAGCCAGGTGGTCCGCCTCGGCCAGGCGCCCCCGGCCCGCCGCGACCTGCGCCGCGCAGGCGTCTATCTGAGCGGCGTCGGCGCCCGGGGACCCGCGGGCGACCTCGATGCTCGCGGCGGCCTCGGCCCACCGGGCCCCGGCGATCGCCGCCCGCGCGATCCCCAGGTGCAGGTTCGCCGCCCGCGGCGACGGGGGGCCCAGCCGGGCGAGCAGCATCTTGCCCGTCTCGATTGCCCGGTCGACCTGCCCGGACAGGGCGTAGACCTCGGTCAGCGCCTCATCGACTCCGGTCCGCAGGGCGGGGTCGATCATGGCCCGGGCCCGGGCCAGCGTGTGCTCGGCGCTGGCCAGGGCGCCGAGGGCCAGGTCACGCCGCCCGGCCTCGAGCAGCAGCGTGCCGGCCCGGGCCGCCTCGCCCGCCCGCCCGGCCAGGTCGGCGGCCAGCGTGCACCAGGCAGGCGCCCCGCAGGCCCGGGTGCGCCGCCTCCACCGCGGCCAAGGCCCGGCCGGCCAGCAGGGCCCGCTCCGGCGGCAGCAGCCCGGCCAGCACCGCCTCGTGGGTCAGCGCGTGCCGGAACCGGAAACTCTCCTGCTCCGCCACGATCAGCTGCAGGCCCACTCCGTCCCGCAACGCCTCCACCACGGCCGCGTCGGCCAGGCCGGTAACCGGGCCGAGCAGCGCCCAGTCGAAACGGCGGCCCAGCACCGCGGCCGCGCCGATGACGTGCCGGGAATCGGCGTCCACGGCGTCCAGCCGCCGCCGGACCGCGTCCGCGAACGTGGCCGGGACGGCGGGAGCGAGCAGATCGGCGGCGCGCCAGCGGCCGTCCTGCTCGGTCAGCGCCCCCTCCCCCACCAGGCCGGCCAGGATCTCCTCGACCAGGAACGGGATGCCCTCGGCCCGCTCGGCGACGAAGGCGTGCACCGCGTCCGGCAGGTCGGCGGCGTCAAGGCAGGCCCGAGTCATGGCGGCCATCGCCGCCGGGTCCAGCCGGCCGAGCGGCAGCACGGCGGCGGACCCGCGCGCCGCGAGCGCGCTGACCAGGCCCGCTGCCTGTGTGCCGGCCACGTCGGGACCTTCCGCCCGGAGGGTCCCGACGCACAGCACCCGCTCGGCGGAGAGGTTGTCGGCCAGGTACTCAAGCAGTGCCAGCGTCTCCCGGTCGGCCCAGTGCAGGTCCTCGAGCACGAGCACGCAGCAGCCCTGCGGGGCCAGGGCGCGCAGCAGCCGCAGCACCGCCTCGCCCAGGAAGACGAGCGACTCCTCCCCCGCCGTCCCCTGCGGCGTCCGCCACTCGGGAAGCAGCCTCCCGAGCACGGGCCGGAACGGGTCAAGCTCCTCGCTGACCGGTAGGCGGCCCGCGCGCCCGGCCGAGGTCAGCGCCTCGGCGAAAGGCCGGAACGGGGTCGGGACGCCCCCGGCCACCGCCCGGCCGGCCAGCACCGTCAGGCCGCGCTCGCCTGCGGCGCGCACGGTCTCACGGACCAGCCGCGACTTCCCGATCCCGGCTTCGCCGGTGAGAAATACCGCGCCGCCGCGGCCCGCTTTGGCCGCCGCCAGGGCGGCCCGCACCTGACGGGCCTCCTCATCCCGCCCCACCAGCACCGGACACAGCACCTGCGGCACAGGACCAGTATCGGCCGGGCGGACCGGGGAAGCCTACTTCGGCGTGGAGTTCGGCCGGCGGGGACGGACCCGGCCGCGCGGGCGGCGACGCCGGGACCGGGGTGCGTGAGCCTGGCGGAAGGGCGGGTACCCGGCTCGTTCGGGATAATTGTTTTCTGGTTTTTATTCGTCGAGGGCGCCGGCATCGGCGGGGACGTCCACGGAGTAGGGCTTGAGGATCTCCAGCGGGACGACCTCGAGCGCGCGCTGGTGGGTCGAGGCCAGCACCACCGGCGCGGCGGCGCCGTCCTTGTGCGCCTGCAGCCAGTTGGCCGCGGTCACGCACCACCGGTCCCCCGGCACCAGCCCAGGGAACCTGAACTGGGGCATCGGCGTGGACAGGTCGTTGCCGATCCGGCGCTGATGCTCGAGGAACTCCGCGGTCACCACCGCGCAGATGGTGTGACTGCCCAGGTCCTCAGGTCCGGTCGTGCAGCATCCGTCCCGGTAGAAACCGGTGAGAGGATCGGTTCCACATGGCTCAAGCTCGCCGCCGAGCACATTACGGTCGTCCATGCCAGCAGTATCCGTACCACAGCCGCCGATACGCAAGATCGCGTTAGGGGCAAACGGGCGAGAAACGCCGGGTTCCGTGCGGCGGGCCCGCGTGCGTTTGCGCGGCCACAATTGACGCGTGAAACATTCCAGGCTTATCGCGGCAGGCTGCGTATCGTTGGTGTCATTGCTGGCCGCGGGGGCGGCGGCATCGGCGGCGACGGTAAGCACGGCGACCTCGCCGGGCCCGCCGATCAAGCACGTCATCGAGATCATGATCGAGAACCACTCGTTCGACAATCTCTTCGGCAAATTCCCCGGCGCGGACGGCATCCCGGCGAACACGTCGCTGCTCAACCCCAACGCCTACTACGACTCCGCGCCGGACGTGCGGCCGGTCTGGGCCACGCCCAACGAGGGCGACGTCGGCGGCGCGCTGAACAACAGCACAGCCGTGGAACAGATGGCGATGGACTACCAGCCCGGCCAGGGCTACCAGATGGACCATTACACCGTCTTCCCGCAGGACGGCATGGCCTCGATCACCGAATTCGGACCGCAGTTCGACCCGAACGAGCAATACCTGGCTTCGGCCTACGAACTCGCCGACCACAATTTCCAGCCGGTGATCGCCCCGACCCAGCCGAATGTGATGACCGCGCTGAACGGCACCGATCACGGCTGGGTTTACAACAACCTGGAACCGGGACCGGCGCAGCCGTGGAATTCCATCTTCGACGAACTGACCGCGCACGGCCACAGCTGGAAGATCTACTATGCGCTGCCGCCTTCGGTCCTGGACGGCTCGATCTGGCCGCAGGTTATCCCGGCCGGCCACGTGCAGGACCTGACCACGGGTCAGGCATTTTTCGGCGATCTGGCGGGCGGGAGCCTGCCCGAGTTCTCCTTCGTGCGGCCCGGCGTCGGCTACAGCACCGAGCCCGCCGAGGACATCGGCGAGGGCGACGCCTGGGTCGGGCAGCTGGTGAACGCGGTCGCGCACAGCAGATACTGGGCCTCGACCGCCATCTTCCTGACCTACGACGAGAGCGGCGGCTTCTGGGACCACGTGGCGCCGCCGGCCAGCACCGGCTACGGGGCCAGGACGCCGATGGTCATCATCAGCCCGTACGCCCGGCGCGGCGTGTTCCACCAGCAGAGCACCAACGTCTCGGTCCTGTCGTTCATGCAGAGGCTCTGGGGCCTGCCCGCGCTGACTTCGCTCAACGCCAGTCAGAACGACCTGTTCTCCGCGTTCGACTTCAGCCAGCCGCCGCTGGCGGCGCCGTCCGTGCCGGTCGCGCCGGCCGACACGATCGGATTCCACGCCAGCGGCGGCATCCTCACCGGCATCGGGCCGGTGCGGCCGGGCCGGCCGGTGACGATCAACCTGGACGCGGAGACCGGCGGGCTGACGCTCGATTCCTCGGTGAGCGGGACGGTGAGCCTTGGCCTGACGCCGCCGCCTGGGGTGCCGGCGCCTGCATCGTTCCCGCGTGTGGTAGTCATGGCCGGCGGACAGGCGGACATCACGGTGTCGTTCCCGACGGCCAGCTACTACCGGATCGCAGCGAGCGGCCCGGGCGGAAGCAGGGGCTGGCTGACGGTGGACGTGGGCGTGACCCCGGACACGGCGCCGTAGGCCCGCCTGGATCGGGGCCTGCCTGGATCGGGGCCCGCCTGGATCGGGGCCTGCCTGGATCGGGGCCCGCCTGGATCGGGGCCTGCCTGGATCGGGGCCCGCCTGGATCGGGGCCTGCCTGGACAGGGGCGGGCGCGCGGCTTAGGCTTGACTGTATGGTCAGTCAAGATTTTAGGGTCCGGCCCGACTCTGGTTCCGGGTTTGCCCCGGCGCCGCTCGATCGCGGTGAGGTGGAGGCGGCGCTGCGGCCGTTCGGGGAAAGCCGGATGCTGCCGCGGGCCGCGTACGTGGACCCCGCGGTGTTCGCCTGGAAGCAACGGCACTTCTTCGGCGGCGGCTGGATGTGCGTGGCGCGGGGCGAGCAGCTCTGGGTTGGGCTCGCTGGACGAGGCGCTGGCCAAGCTGGACGAGCTGGTCGCGCCGTACGAGCCGGAACGCCTGGTAACCGCCGGGCAGCACCGCTACGACGCCGCGGCGAACTGGAAGACCCTCACCGAGAACTACCACGAGTGCTACCACTGCCCGTCCATCCACCCTGAGCTGTGCCGGGTCAGCCCGCCCAAGAGCGGCGAGAACTACGCCGCCGACGGCGCCTGGATCGGCGGCTGGATGGACCTGCGCGACGGCATCGCGACGATGTCCCTGGACGGCAGGAGTGGTGGCGTGCCGCTCCGCGGGCTCGACGCGCAGGGCCTGCGCACCGTCATCTACGTCAACATCTTCCCGAACGTGCTGCTCAGCCTGCACCCGGACTACGTGATGACGCACCGGCTGATCCCGGTCGCCGCCGACCGGACCACGATCGAGTGCACCTGGGCGTTCGCGCCCGAGGCCGTCGCCCGGCCGGACTTCGATCCCGGCTATGCGGTGGAGTTCTGGTACATCACCAACAAGCAGGACTGGAGCGCGTGCGAATCCGTGCAGCGGGGGCTGGCCTCGCCGCACGCGTCACCGGGGCCGCTATCGCCCGCCGAGGACGCGGTGTACTCGTACGTCACCGCCATTGCCAGGGGCTACCTGGGTCAATCGGTCTGGAGCCCGGTACCGTAGGCAGCGTGACCATACTTGATATTTCGGTGAAGACCCTGGCGGGCGACGATTCCTCGCTTGGCTCGGTCGCCTCGCCCGGCTCGACGCTGCTCGTGGTGAACGTGGCCTCCAAGTGCGGGCTGACGCCGCAGTACACCGCCCTGGAGAAGCTGCACGAGCAGTACGCCTCGCGTGGTTTCTCGGTCGTCGGCTTCCCCTGCAACCAGTTCGGCGGGCAGGAGCCCGGCACGGCCGACGAGATTGCCGAGTTCTGTTCGGCCACCTACGGGGTCACCTTCCCGATGTTCGAGAAGATCGAGGTGAACGGCCCCGGGCGGCACGCCATCTACACCGAGCTCACCGCCGTGCCCGACGCGAACGGCGAGGCCGGCGACATCCAGTGGAACTTCGAGAAGTTCCTGGTCCGGCCCGACGGCACGGTGGCGGCGCGGATCCGCCCCCGGACCACGCCCGACGACCCCGAGGTGATCGCGGTCATCGAGGCGAACCTGCCCGCCGGCCACTACCTCGGCTAGCTTCGCTTGGCGATGGTCCTCGGCTAGCGCTAGGCCAGGGTGGCGGGGCCGCGCTTGGTCATCTGGCGGGCGATGATCATGCGCTGGATCTCGCTGGTGCCCTCCCAGATCCGCTCCACCCGCAGCTCGCGGAAGAAGCGCTCGGCCACGTTCTCGCGCATGTAGCCGCGGCCGCCGAACACCTGGACGGCACGGTCTGCGACCCGGCCGGCCATCTCCGAGCAGTAGAGCTTGGCCATCGAGCACTGCGCGTGCGACACCTTCACGTCGGCGCCGCGGTCGATGCCGCGGGCCGTCTCGTAGGTCAGCGAACGGGCCGCGAACAGCTCGGTGAGGCTGTCGGCCAGCATCCCGGCCACCAGCCCGCGCTCGCTGATCGGCTGCCCGCCGGCCCGGAACCCGCGCCCTCCTCGGTGATCGCGTAGCACTCCTCCCGCTCACCGGCGATCGCGGGCTTGACGTACCGGTCGATCTGATCGCGGGTGGCCACGGCGGGCAGCCAGGACGGCGGGGTGGCCGCCACCCAGCCCAGCGCGTTGGTCACCCGGCCCATCTGCTCCTGGACGAGCACCTGCTGCAGGGCCGTACAGCCACCGCCGCCGAGTTCTTCCAGCATATTCGTCGCGTACAGGCCGAGCTCGCGAGCGCGCTTGGCATGCGCGGCGGTCACGTCGGCGAGGAGCTCCCCGCCGGACCGTTCGGCCTCTTCCTCGAGCGGGATCAGCTCGTCCGCGAAACCGCGGGCCCGCGCCTGGATCTGGCGATCTTGTTCTGACAACCCGTACATCCGGCGGTACCTCCAGGCGCCAGCCTCATATTGACTGAATGTTCAGTCTAGGCCAGCATCGATCGTGTGCCAATGAGGGCCGCGGGTATGACGCCCGCGCCGAGCGGGTATGACGCCCGCGCCGATGAGAACCGCGCCGATGAGAATCGGGGGCCGATGAGCTTCGCTGACGGAACCGCGGACGCCGTGGTGGTGGGCGGCGGGACAGTGGGCGCCTGGTGCGCTTACTTCCTGCGCCGGGCCGGGCTGGCGCGGGTCGTCCTGATCGAGAAGGGCCTGCTCGGCCAGGGCGCGAGCAGCCGGGCGGCCGGCGTCGTCCGCATGCAGGGCGGCACGCCCGAGGCGGTGCGCCTCGGGGTGTGGTCGCGGCGGTTCTACCTGAGCCAGCGGGACGAGATCGGCACCGACTCCGGGTTCACCGAACAGGGCTACCTGCTGCCCTGCTTCACCGAGTCCGCGGTCGCGGCGGCGCACGCGCGGATATCGATGCAATCGGGCCTCGGCGTTCCGGTGCGCTGGCTCGATCCGGACGAGGTGGACGCGGCCAACCCGACGCTCGCGCCCGGGCAGACGCTCGGCGGCACGTTCTGCGGCCAGGACGGGTTCATCTTGCCGCCCCGCAACGTGGCCGCCTACACCGTGGCGCTGATCCGCAGCGGCGTCGAGGTCCGTGAGCACGTCGCGTTCCGCGGCCTGACGTCAGACGGCCCCGCATCAGCCAGCACCGTGGAGACAAGCCAGGGGCGAATCAGCGCGGGGCTGGTGGTGCTCACCGGCGGGCCGAAGCTCGCCGCGGTCGGCCGGCTGGCCGGCATCCGCATCCCGGCCGGCGGGGCCAGGCACCAGGTCGCGGTGACCGAGCGGCACCCGGACCTGGATCGCTCCCGGGTGCCGATGGTGTTCGACCTGGCCGCGGGTCTTTACTGGCGGCCGGAAGAAGGCGGCCTGCTGTTCGGGATGAGCAACCCGGACGAGCCGCCGGGCGAGAACCGCGAGGTGGACGAGGAGTACCTGGCCAAGATGCGGTCGCGGCTGGCTGCCCTGGTCCCGGTCACCGCCGGGCTCGGGCTGCGCCGGATCTGGGCGGCGACCATCGACTACACCCCGGACCACTTGCCCATCATCGGCCGCGCGCCTGGGCTTGACGGCGTCACGGTGGCCTGCGCGGGCGGGGCCGGCATGATGTGGGGCCCGGGCGTGGCGCGAGCCGCGGCCGACGTCGCGCTCACCGGTTCCTCCGCGGTGCTCGACGTGTCGCCGCTCGGCCTTGACCGCTTCGACGAGGCCGGCCGCAGCCGCCTCGCCACCGACCCCATCGCCCTGCCCTTCCCGGAGAGGATCGCCTCGTCATGATCACCGCCACCCCGTCCCGGTGGAGCCTGGCGGACAACGAGTTAGCCTGAGGAGATGGAGTATCGCACTCTGGGACGTAGTGGTTGCGCGGTGTCGAGTCTGTGCTTGGGCACGATGACGTTCGGCGTCGAGACGGACGAATCCGGCGCGCATCAGCAGCTCGACCGCTTCATCGAGGCGGGCGGCACGCTGGTGGACACGGCCGACGTGTACGGCGACGGGAGGTCGGAGGAGATCATCGGCCGCTGGTTCGCCAGCCGGCCGGCCGATGTCACCGAGCCCGTCGTGCTGGCCACCAAGGGGCGCTTCGCGCGCGGCGGCGACGACTCGCCGAATGCTGCCGGGCTTTCCGCGCGCCACCTGACCCGGGCGCTCGATGCCTCGCTGCGACGGCTGGGGCTCGAGTCGGTTGACCTGTACCAGGTTCACGCCTACGACCCGCTGACGCCGCTCGAGGAGACGCTGCGCACGCTCGACCAGTTCATGCGGGCCGGCAAGATCCGCTACTACGGGCTGTCCAACTTCACCGGGTGGCAGCTGACCAAGGCGGTGCACCTGGCCCGTGCGCTGAACAGTGCCGAGCCGGTGACGCTCCAGCCGCAGTACAGCCTGCTGGCGCGGGAGATCGAGTGGGAGATCGTACCCGCCGTGCGCGACGCCGGCCTGGGCCTGCTGCCGTGGAGCCCGCTCGGCGGGGGCTGGCTGTCCGGCAAGTACCAGCGCGACCAGCGCCCGTCCGGCGCCACCCGCCTCGGCGACGACCCGAACCGCGGCATGGAGGCCTACGACCGGCGCGGCACGGAGCGCACCTGGAACGTCATCGACGCGGTGCAGAAGGTGGCCGAGGATCGCGGCGTGTCGATGGCCGAGGTCGCGCTCGCCTGGGTGACCGCCCGGCCCGGCGTCACCTCGACCATCCTCGGGGCCCGCACGCTAAGCCAGCTCGAGACCAACCTTCGCTCGGCGCAGCTGCAGCTGACCGCCGCCGAGACGGCCGCTCTTGACGCCGCTAGCGAACCGCCCGTCCCCGACTACCCCTACGGCGAGCTCGGCGTGGAGCAGCGTGCTCGCCGCCTGCCTGGCGCCCGGTGACGCTGAGGCGATTTCATGATCACGAAGAGTTTGCAGTCCCCGCAGACTGTGAAGTCTTCGTGATCACGCGGGGGCAGCGGGCGGCGGGGCTAGGCGGAGTCGGCGGGGCCGCCGCGGCTGGCAGAGTCGAAGTCGCCGGTGCCGTCCGACGTGCCGCCGCCCCGGCGCTTCCGGTAGGCGTGCTTGCCCGAGGCCGGCACGGCCTGCGGGTTCCCGCCGCCCCGTGACATCTGCGTGATCTTCAGGTAACGGGCGATCTCCCGCCACTGGCTGGCGGCCACCGCGGCGATGGACGCGGGAAGCAGCAAGCGGAGTGCCTTGCGAGCCATGGTGCGTCTCCCTCCGGTGCGCTTGATCCCCCATGTCCGTGTTCCCCCGGCGCGCCCGGGCAAACTAGGCAGCTTCGCGAGTGTCTTACTGATTGACAGCAGACACAGAAGTATATCAAAATCGGTAAACAACGGTCATATAGGAGCCGTATGCTGCCGACTCAGCGCCGCCAGGCCATCCTCGCCGAGGTCCGCCAGGCGAAGGCGGTCTCCGCCGAGGAACTCGCGCGGAGGTTCGGCGTCTCGCTGGAGACGATCCGCCGCGACCTGCGCGGACTGCGGGACCGAGGGCTGCTCGAACGCGTCTACGGCGGCGCGCTCTCGGTCCGGTCCACCGAGGGCGACTTCGCCACCAGGAGCACCCTGCACGCTGCGCGCAAGCTGGCCATCGCGCAGCTGGCGGCGACCCTGGTCGAGCCCGAGGACACCATCGTCATCGACATCGGCACCACCGCGCTCGAGGTGGCCAGGGCACTGCCAGAAACGTTCCGCGGCCGGGTGCTGACGAACTCGGTGCCCGCCGCGATGGCGCTCGCCGACCGGGAGGAGATCGAGCTGCTGCTGTGCGGCGGGCAGGTGCGGCACGGCGACGCGGCCTGCTTCGGCTCGCAGGCGGAGGCGTTCTTCGCCGACTTCTACGCCGACAAGGCGTTCCTCGGCTCCGGCGGCGTGCACGCCCACGCCGGGCTGACCGACTACCACCCGCCCGAGGTCACCACCCGGCGCACCATCATCGCGCACGCGGCCGCCTCCTACGTCCTCGCCGACTCGAGCAAGCTCGGCTCGATCGCCGTGCACCGGGTCTGCCCGCTGAGCCGCGTCACCGCGGTCCTTACCGATCCGCAAGCCAGTGCCGAGGCCACCGAAGCCCTCGCCAGTGCCGGCTGCACCGTGCTCCATGGGACTAACACAGGAAGTGATGTACGTGGATCAGGTCACGACGGGCACCGTCCCTGACGACGAGGAACTGGAAAGGTTCGGCTACCGCCAGCAATTCGTCCGCTCGTTCCGCCACTTCGAGTCGTTCGCGGTGGCGTTCTCGTTCATCTCCATCACCACCGGGATCTTCACCACCTACGGCTTCGCCCTGGCCGCGGGCGGCACGCGGGCGATCTGGACGTGGCCCATCGTGATCGTCGGACAGGCGCTGGTGGCCCTGGTGTACGGCGCGCTCTCGGTGCGCGTGCCGCTGTCCGGCTACTCCTACCAGTGGGCGTCGCGGCTGGCCAACGTGGGCGTGGGCTGGTGGTTCGGGTGGATGTCGTTCGCGTTCCTGACCATCGTCACCGTGTCGGTCGACTACGGCCTGGTCCAGGTGGCCTTCCAGCCGCTGATCGGCGAGGCGTACACTCCGACCAGCGCGGCGCTCGAGACGCTCGTGGTGCTGGCCCTCCAGGCGGCGCTGATCATCGCCTCGACCAGGCTCACCACCCGGGTGAACAACACCGCTGTGGCCACCGAGATCATCGGCATCGCGGGCTTGACCGTCCTGCTGCTGATCGTCGCCGCCGTCAGGTCCCTCGGGCACTGGTCGAACCTCGGCGCCACCGGCGCGGTCCCGCACGCCGGCTACTACGCCTGGCTCGGCCCGTTCATGCTGGCCACCTTGCTCGGCGCCTACACGATCGTGGGCTTCGAGTCGGCCAGCAACCTGGCCGAGGAAACCCACGAACCAAACCAGGTGATACCGAAGGCAATGCTGCGCGCCGTCCTGGTCTCCGGCGTGGTGGGGTTCGCGTTCCTGGTCGTGCTGGCCTTCGCGACGAACAAGGCCGCCTACGCCAGCAACGCGCCGGTGGCGTCCATCGTGTACGACGTGCTCGGCGGCGTGGTGCAGAAGATCTTCCTGGTCTTCGTCTGCGTCTCGATCTTCGCCTGCGGCCTGGTCATCATGATGACCAACGGCCGCCTTATCTTCTCCATGGCGCGGGACCGGCGGCTGCCCGGTCACCAGTTCCTCAGCCGGGTGCCGCGGGCGACCGGCGGTCCCGCCTGGGCCACGATCCTCGCCGCGGTGCTCGGCGGCGCCATCACACTGGTGCTGCGCACGCATTACGCCGCGCTCACCACGCTGTTCACCGCGTCCACGATCATGCCGGCGCTGCTGTACGCGGGCACGGTCCTGCTGTACGTGTTCACGTCCCGGCGGCGGGGCACGCGGGAGGGCGTGCTAGCCCGGGGGGACAACCCCCCGGAACCCCCCGATGCGGAGCTTCGCTCCGCGAATCGGAGCACGCAGCGCGGCCCGTTCGGAAAATTTGAATTTCCGGTTGTGGCCGGAGCGGTGATCTGGCTGGCCTATGAGCTGATCATCCTGATCGGGCCGGGCGCGTTCCGCGACGCGCAGTATTACGTGATCGGCTCGCTCGGCCTGGGGCTGGTGTTCTACCTGGTGCAGCTGGTGACCGAGCGGGAGGCGATGCGCACAGAACCAGGCCAGGAGCTCGATAAGGGGTGAACGTCCTGGCCATCGATCAGGGCACGTCGGCGACCAAGGCGCTCCTGGTCGGGCCCGGCGCCGAGGTGCTCGGCCGCGGCGAGGTTCCCGTCCGCACCCGCAGCGTGGGCGCGGACGGGGTGGAGGCCGATCCGGAGGAACTGCTGGCGTCGGTCGTGGCCGCGGGCCGCCAGGCGCTGGCAGGGAAAGGGGGAGGGGAGGTGGGTGGGGCGCCGGCGCACGCGGTCGCGCTGGCCAACCAAGGCGAGACCGTGCTGGCCTGGGACCGGTCCACCGGCACGCCGCTGACCTCGGCGATCGTGTGGCAGGACCGGAGGGCGGGAGGAGTCTGCGCGCGGCTCGCCGACCGCGCAGCCGAACTGGCCGCGATCACCGGCCTGCCGCTCGACCCGTACTTCGCCGCGCCGAAGATGACCTGGCTGCGGGAGAACCTGACCGCCGACGGCACGGTCACCACCACCGACACCTGGCTGCTGCACCGGCTGGGCGCGGGGTACGTGACCGACGCCGCTACCGCGTCCCGGACCATGCTGCTCGACCTGGACTCGGTGGCGTGGTCGGCGGCGGCGTGCGCGGCGTTCGGCCTGGACCCGGCGGCGCTGCCCGCGGTGGCGGACTGCGCCGGGATCGTCGGCGAGACCTCTTTGTTCGGGCCGGCCCTGCCCATCGCCGGGATCGCCGTCGATCAGCAGGCCGCGCTGCTGGCCGAGGGCTGCCTGGCCGCGGGCGACGCCAAGTGCACCTACGGGACGGGCGCGTTCCTGCTGGTCACGACCGGTTCTGTCGCCGTCAGGTCGAGTTCGGGGCTGTCCTCCTCGGTGGCCTGGCGGCTCGGCGGCGCGACGACCTACTGCCTGGACGGACAGGTCTACACGGCGGGTTCGGCGCTGCGGTGGCTCACCGGCATCGGCGTGCTCGGCGCGCCTTCCGAGCTTGACGCGGTGGGCGAGACCGTGCCGGACGCGGGCGGCGTGATCTTCGTGCCCGCGCTGGCCGGGCTCGGCGCGCCGCACTGGGCGCCCGCCGCGCGTGGCCTGCTCACCGGCCTGAACCTGGGCACCGAGCGGGGGCACCTGGCCCGCGCCGTCGCCGAAGGCATCGCCGCGTCGGTCGCGCTGCTGGTGTCGGCGGCTTGTGCTGATCTGGGCAGGCCGCTTACATCGCTGCGGGTGGACGGCGGCCTGACCAGGTCCCGGCTGCTCATGCAGGCCCAGGCCGACCTGCTGCAGCGGCCGGTCCTCATCTGCCGCGCGCCGGACGCGACCGCGCTCGGCGTGGCCGCGCTGGCGCGGCTCGGCGCCGGGGACGCGTCCTGCGCCGGCCAGGCCCTCGGCGCGGCTGAGGTGGAAGCGATCGTGGAGCCGCAGATCACCGCGGATGAGG
>WNFD01000209.1_pt1 | contig 88853 bp, 90 predicted proteins | sample 5400491 | NCBI WGS metagenome assembly WNFD01 (sample SAMN13153343, study PRJNA577476) | soil metagenome | isolation source: 120 cm saprolite under Douglas fir tree site 2 hole 2 replicate 2 | place: USA:California | collected 2015-04-18 | reverse complement strand
GCGGCGTCGCTGCATCAGGCTTTCGCCCATTGTGCAAGATTCCCCACTGCTGCCTCCCGTAGGAGTCTGGACCGTGTCTCAGTTCCAGTGTGGCTGGCCATCCTCTCAGACCAGCTAACGATCAAAGCCTTGGTAGGCCGTTACCCTACCAACTAGCTAATCGTGCGCGGGCTCCTCCTTCGACGCCTTACGGCTTTGAGTCCTCGAACCGAGGTCCAAGGAATGTTATGCGGAATTAGCTTCGGTTTCCCGGAGTTATTCCCCATCGAAGGGCAGATTGCCCACGTGTTACGCACCCGTGCGCCGTGCGCCAGTTGTATTGCTACAACCGCGCACTCGACTTGCATGTGTTAAGCACGCCGCCAGCGTTCGTTCTGAGCCAGGATCAAACTCTCGTTTGAAACTGGTAGCTTGGCGAAAAAAAATGCTCCGATTTACATCGGAGCCAGCCTACCAAGCAAATTATTGTCGCTCGAATTTACTCAGACCATTCGCGCTCGAAAACTCGAATGGCTTCGAACAGATTCTGGCACATCGTATCGGTTGTCAAAGAGCAAAGCCCCCCTGTCCAGCAGAAAGGCGCAGCTACAGCCCAAGGAGTATCTCAGAGGGCAGAAAGATTGTCAATACACGATTATCGATTTCCACAGCCATCCCCAGGCGGGGCGCTAGGTGCTTGCGACATGGTACGATGCGCCAAAGTATGACTGGTGGCCAGTGGCTGGCGGAAGCGGCAAGAACCCGGCTGGGGCAGATCAACGTTCCCGACTCCAGGCGCGCATCCTTGATTGCCTGAACAAGCAGAAGATGCTGCGGCCGGGGGATCGCGTCGGCGTAGCGGTGTCCGGCGGGGCAGATTCCGTGGCGCTGCTGCTCTTGCTGCTGGAACTGCGCGATAAACTTGGCGTGGTTTTGAGTGTCGTCCATTTCAATCACAAGCTGCGCGGCAAGGATTCCGACGCCGACGAACAATTCGTCGCCAAGTTGGCGGCGAAGCATGGACTGGAGTTTCACACCGCTTCTGTTCACGTTGCAAAGAAAGCCAAAGAGAAACGCGCCAATCTGGAGGATACGGCCCGCCGTGCGCGCTACGATTATTTTCACTCGCTGGTGGAATCGGGAGCGCTCACGCGCATCGCCGTTGCACACACGGCTGACGACCAGGCGGAGACCGTGCTCGCGCATATCCTGCGCGGGACGGGGCTCACCGGCCTCGGGGGAATCCATCCGGTCGCAGGTCCCGTCATTCGGCCCTTGTTGCATATGCGCAGGGGCGAGTTGCGAACATATCTTCTCGCCAAGAAACAGAAATGGCGCGAGGACGCCACGAACCGTGACACGACGCGAACACGTGCGCGCATTCGGCGCAAACTTCTTCCCTTGCTTGAGAAACATTTTCAACCGGCTATCGTTGCGCATTTGGCGACGTTGGCTGACCTCGCCCGCGAAGACGAAGCCTTCTTGGAAGCAGTCGCGGCAACACGAGCGGCGGAACTGGTTCAGAAGTGCGGCGAAGGCTTACGAATCGCAACGATAGATTTACTTGAACCACTGAGCAGAGTGGGAGAGGCTCAGGCAGTGAGCAAACGGCTGGTGCGTCATATTGTAAAAAGCCTGAAGCCGTACAACGGGCAACTTGGGGCGGGGCATGTGAACGCAGTGCTGGAGTTGGCGCGCCACGGTCAAGGCGGAACATCGCTTCCCCTGCCCGGTGGCGTCGAAGTACGCAGGGAAGGAGCTGGGCTGGCTTTTCATGCCGTCGGAAAAAAAATTGCTTCAGGCACTCCCAGCCAGGCGTGCGAATTCGAGTACAACATCGATATGGCTCGCGGCGCGCAAGAAGTGCGCGTTCCAGAACTAGGGTGCGTATTCCGCTTCAGGGTGATTGACTGGCCCGGCAAGAGAGCGGAAACTAGTAGACATGGGGCGGTCTTGGACCGTGACCGGTTGCGTTTGCCTCTCGTGCTGCGTAACTGGCGTCCTGGGGACCGAATGCGCCCGCTGGGTCACCGCAACGCGCACAAGCTGAAGCGTTTGTTGAATGAAAAGCGCATCAGCCGTTGGGCGCGTGACGGCTGGCCGGTGTTGACGAGCGGCGGCATTCTTGCGTGGGCCCGCGGCTTTCATGCCGCTGCGGAATTTGCTGCCGATGAGAGGACCCGAGCAGGAATGGTGATCGCCGAGGATGCGTTGTGACTCGCTTGCGCAAAGTGGCGGTTTCGCAAGCGCGAAAAGGAGCGGCGTTTTCCGCGGGGCGTATCGCCTCTCGCGTCGGCGCGCTGGGCAGAGAGATATCGCGGGAATGCCAGGGCCGCAGGCTGGACGTGGTAGTTACCCTGGATCGCGGATTTGTTTTTGCGGCAGACCTTGTGAGGCAGATTGAGGCGCCCATCGTTTGCCATTTCGTGCGCGAGGATGTTCGTGACGTGGATCAGGGCGGGCACGCGCGGCGCGAAGTTTTTTTCGGTTCCCATCCGGAGTTAAGCGGACGGGATGTCTTGGTCGTGGATGCGGTGCTTGAAAGCGGCGTGACGCAGGATTTTTTGCTGCGGCGATTGGGTGAAAGCAAGCCGCGTTCGATCCGCCTGGCGGTGCTTCTGGATAAGCCGGAAAGCCGCCGCGTGGCGCTGGAGCCCGATTACTTTGGGTTCCGGACGGCATCTAAAGGAGTATGGGTTGGCTACGGCTTAGCCGCCGCCAACGGCACGGGGCGAAACCTCCGGCAACTTTCATCGGGAGCGAAGGTGGCCCCCAGGAAAAAGGGCAAGGGGCGGAAGAAGTAGGCTGAATGTGATTTCTTCCGGCTGGTTTTGGGATTAGTGAGGACAACGTGAATTCTGGTTCAACATTAAAAACAATTCTCTTCTGGCTTTCCATCGTGCTCTTGGGCGTCATGCTCTGGAAGCTGGTTTCCGCCAACGGCGCGCAGGCGCGAGAGGAAGAGCCGAGTTACAGCCTGCTGATGGCCAAGATCGAAGCGGGGGAAATCAAGGAAGTCACGATGTACCTCTCGCCCAACAGCTACGAGCTGCAGGGCGAATACTCCAAGCCCCCAAACCAGAAGTTCCGCGCCATCATCGCCAAGGAAAATGCGCCCGAGGTCACTAAGACTCTTCGGGACAAGGCCGTCCAGGTCAAGGTGAAGGAAGTCCGCAGCGGCGACTGGGTTTTGATTTTGTTGAATGCTGCTCCGCTCATTCTCCTCGTCGGCTTTTGCTTGTTCCTCATGCGGCAGATGCAAGCTGGCGGGAACAAAGCTCTGAGTTTCGGCAAGTCCCGCGCGCGGCTGCTCTCCGCGCAACAGAAGAAAGCCACATTCAAGGATGTCGCAGGAACCGACGAAGCCAAAGAAGAGCTACAGGAAATTATTGAATTCTTGAAAGATCCCCAGAAATTCCAGAAGCTCGGCGGACGAATCCCGAAGGGCGTTCTGCTAGTCGGCCCCCCAGGCACGGGCAAAACTTTGCTGGCGCGCGCGATCGCCGGCGAAGCCAACGTTCCATTTTTCTCGATTTCCGGTTCGGATTTCGTGGAGATGTTTGTGGGCGTCGGTGCGAGCCGCGTGCGCGACCTTTTCGAGCAAGGCAAGAAGAATGCTCCCTGCATCATCTTTATCGATGAAATCGATGCTGTCGGCCGTCATCGCGGCGCTGGCCTCGGGGGCGGACATGACGAACGCGAACAGACGCTGAACGCGCTGCTCGTTGAAATGGACGGCTTTGAATCGAACGAAGGCGTGATCTTGATCGCTGCCACGAACCGGCCTGATGTTCTGGATCCTGCGCTTCTCCGTCCCGGCCGCTTCGACCGCCGCGTCGTCGTTGCCCGTCCCGACGTGAAAGGCCGGGAAGAAATTCTCCGCGTGCACACCCGCAAAGTTCCCATTAGCGATGACGTGGATCTGTCCATCATCGCGCGCGGCACGCCGGGCTTTTCCGGTGCGGACCTCGCGAACCTGGTGAATGAAGCAGCTCTGTGGGCGGCGCGCCAGAACCGCAAGTTCGTCATGATGGTGGACTTCGAGATGTCCAAGGACAAAGTCTTGATGGGCGTCGAGCGCAAGTCCATGATTCTTTCCGATGAAGAAAAGAAAAACACGGCGTACCACGAGGCTGGTCACGCGCTCGTCGCCGCGATGACGCCGGGGGCCGATCCAGTCCACAAGGTCACCATCATTCCGCGCGGAATGGCGCTGGGTCTGACCATGCAGTTGCCGGAAGACGACAAACACACCTACACGCGCGAATACCTTGAAACCATGCTCGCCGTGCTGATGGGCGGCCGCTCTGCCGAAGAAATTTTCCTCGGCCACATCACCACAGGCGCGGGCAACGACATCGAACGCGCCACGGATATCGCGCGCAACATGGTTTGCGAATGGGGCATGAGCGAACTTGGACCGCTGGCTTACGGCAAGAAAGATGAAGCCATCTTCCTGGGCCGCGAAATCACCCAGCATCGCGACTACTCCGAAGACACCGCCATCCAGATCGACAAGGAAGTGAAGCGCATCGTCAATGGCGGCTACGAGGCTGCAAAGAAGCTCCTATCCAACAATCGCGAAACCCTCGAACGCATCGCGCAGGCGCTGCTCGAGCGCGAAGTCATTGACGCCAACGAAGTAAAACTGCTCATGGAAGGCAAGCCGCTGCCGGAGAAGCTGCCCCCGCCTCCGCCACCGACGCAGGCCGCACCCAGCACCGACCCCAAGGTCGTTCGCCCGGAGCTGCGCCCGGCTCCCGGCTTCACCCGCGGAGAAAACCCGGCTAAAGCGTAACGCTTGTCCACCGCGGCGCGCGGCTTTCGCTCGGGCGATTACAGATACTGATTTGCTGAGGAGCCTGCCGTTACCGCGGTTTTGGGGGCCACGCCGGAGCGTCTTTCTTCGATCAGATCCAGGAGAATAAATACGTTGGGGACCTTCTTGGCCATGATGGCTATGTTGTCGAGCCATTTCCCTTCGCCCTTGATGCGCAGCATCGAGCCGTCAATTTTGGATTTCACAATCGCCGCGTAAGGAATTGGCTCCTTCGATTTCCAGACCACTCCGGCGGGCGACAGCGAAATCTTCCCGAAAGGTACCGTTCCGCCAGAGTTGAGAATGCGTTCGGTATCCTGGCGCAGCCGGGGATTGATCTCCGCCAGACAAAGCCGCACCACTTCCTCTACGTCACGAATATTAGAATTAACCGTGATTTTCTGCGGGCCGATCAATTCAAAGGACCGGTTCATCTTGTTATTGCCGCCGGCCATTGCCGCTACCAGCCATCCAATGAGCCCAAAATGTACGGCCACGTTGATTGGCTGCTGGCCATAACGAGTTTCGGTGATTTCGTTCCAACGAAAATCCTTTTGTCTGAATGGTGATTTGTAGGAGATCCCTTCCTCATGGATGTTGACTGTTGTCTTCCTCCACAGACAGGCATAGGCAAACAACAGTCCAAACGCTCCAGTGAAAAAACCTAGAACCGGGTCCACGTGGCGGCTCTGATAGAAATCGTAGGCCACCCACGCCAGCAAGGGAAAGAACGGCAGAGCTGCCGCGATGCACCAGGTAACCGTATATCGAAACGTTTTTCGAGGAGGCGAGAGGAATGGCATGGGCATAACCTCAATGAAATTATTTTACTTGGAAAATCGCTCCTTTGCGGGCGATCTTGTCAACAGTGTGTCGCTTGAGTCTAACCTCGGAGCACAAAATTCCCAATCGTAACGGACTTCCGCACTCTTACTCTCTTTCACAGGGCAGCCAAGGGGGAGTAGAATAAGCCCATGGGAAACCGTTCCGGCGAGAACTTGCACGTAACCTGTCCTTGCTGCCAAGCAAAGCTGACTGTTGACCCCGTCTTCGGCGCCGTGCTCTCGCACGAAGCGGATATAAAGCCCGGGCCGGATGTGGACCTCACCGACGCGCAGAAGATTCTTGCCGAGCAAAACCGCCAGCGGGAAGACAAATTCCGCGATTCCTGGATGCAGGAAACCAACAAGGAAGACATTCTCGCGAAGAAATTCGAAGAGGCCATGAAGAAAGCCAAGGACGCCCCGGCCGGCAAACCCATCCGCGATTTCGACCTCGACTAGCCCAACTCACCTCTCGCACGCGTTTGTTGCGTGCTCTTCTCAGCTGCTGACTCTGTGTTCTCTGCGTCCCCGCGTTATCTTTTTCTGCGTTTCTCGCGCTAAACTAATTTCCGCCAATGACCCGCCGCAAACTCTTCCGCATCAAACTTCCCTCCCGCACTCTGGTCCTGGGCAAACGCACTCTCTTAATGGGGGTCCTGAATGTGACGCCGGACAGTTTTTCCGACGGCAGCAAATTCTACAGCGAGGAGCATGCGATCGAGCACGCGCTCCAGATGGAACGCGCAGGCGCAGACCTGATCGACATTGGCGCAGAATCCACGCGGCCCGGCTCAGAAGGAATTTCAGCAGAAGAAGAATGGAGAAGACTCTTCCCCGTGCTCAGCGGCTTGCGCAGACTCCTGAAAATTCCCATTTCCATTGACACGCAAAAGGCCGAGGTCGTGGAGACTGCGCTCGACGCCGGCGCGGAAATCATCAATGACATCTCCGGATTGAAAAGCACCCCGCGCATTGCCGAGGTCGCCGCACGTCATCGCGTCCCGCTCATCCTGATGCACATGCGCGGTGAGCCGCGCACCATGCAAGAAGGGCCGTTCGCACGCGACGTGATGAAGGACGTCCTACATGGCCTGCGCCGTTCCGTCGCCATCGCAGTCAAAGCCGGCGTAGCGAAATCGCAGATCATCCTCGACCCCGGCATCGGTTTCGGCAAGAGCTTCGCGCAGAACTACGAAGTCCTGCATGAGCTGCCGAACTTGGCGAAGCTGGGTTTTCCACTACTCGTAGGCACATCGCGCAAGGGCTTCCTTGGCGCGACTCTGGCGCGTGACGGCAAGCCCGCACCGCCGGAAGAGCGTATTTGGGGAACGGCCGCAACGGTGACCGCGAGCATCCTCAACGGCGCGCACATCGTCCGCGTCCACGACGTCGCCGAGATGACGCAAGTGACGCGCGCGGCCGATTGCGTACTCGACCCCAAGCTTGCGCCAAGGAACTAACCGCTGCGGCGCCACACTAATCTGTCGAACGGATGCCCGGATCGCGAATCGTTGGGTATAATCCGCACCGCAAGCGAACACCGAAACGCCAGTACCCGACTCCATAGAAACGAGGGCCCACTCATGCCCCGCCGCACGATTTTCCTTGCTTCAATGCTCCATTGCGTCTTTGTTTCCTCGCTTCCTGCTTCGGCCCAGTTGCCACAGCAGCAGAAGGACCCGCTGAGTCCAACGCAAGCCGCCAAGAGTTCTACAGCTTGCTCCGTCTCAGACACATCCAGTTGCGCGCAGGCCACCGCGAAAATTCTTCCGATCGTGATGGGTCCTTCGCCGATGGAGGAAAACTTGCGGCGGCTCACGGACGAAATTGGCGGCCGCGTATCCGGCTCGCCTCAAATGGCCAAAGCCATCGAGTGGGGCGTCGCTGCATTCCGCGCGGCGGGGATTGACGTCCACGCGGAAAAGTACACGCTGCCTGTGACGTGGAGCGAAGGCGATACGCGGCTCGAACTCCTCGGGCCGGCGAAATTTCCCGTGCGGTTGAAGGCGGAAGGGTGGTCTCCCGCGACGCCGGCGGGCGGCATTGAAGCAAGCGTCGTCGATGTGGGTTACGGCACCGAGGATGATCTTGCGAAGGCGGGAGCTTCCATGAAAGGCGCGCTCCTGCTGGTTCACAGTGATATTGGTTCAACCTGGGCGGACCTTTTCAATGAATATCTTCGCCCTCCGATGATCATTGACCGGGCCGTCAAAGAAGGCGCTGCAGCGATTCTCTGGATCGGTGCGCGGGAAAAGTTGCTCCTTTATCGCCATACGAATTCCCTGGCCGGCGAGATTGACAAGATTCCGCAAGGCGTACTGGCGCGCGAAGACGGCTTGCGCCTGGCGCGAACCGTCGCTGCGTACCCAGGGAAAGTCCGCATACGGCTGGACATGCCCAACAAAATCGGCGGACCCATCGAGCAGCAAAACGTGGTCGGCGAAATTCGCGGCTACGAAAAGCCGGACGAAATCGTCATCCTCGGCGCCCATCTCGATTCCTGGGAAGTGGGCACCGGCGCGCTCGACAACGGCTGCAATGTCGCGCTGGTGATCGAAGCCGCGCGCGCCATCAAGGCCACCGGGCTCCTGCCTCGGCGCACCATTCGCTTCGTGCTCTTCAGCGGCGAAGAACAAGGAACGATCGGCTCGTTCGAATACGTAAAGGCCCATCGCGCCGAACTCGACAAAATCCGCGCCATGATCACATACGACTCCGGCATCGGTCGCGTCACGGGCTACTCGTTGGGCGGCCGCCGCGATATCGAAGCCGGTGTCCGCGAAGTGTTGAAGCCGCTCGAATCCTGGGGCGCGAATACCCACACCTACGACGCTTCCTTCGGCACGGACAATTTCGATTTCATGCTAGAGGGCGTGCCGACGCTCGTCGCCAACCAGGAAGAGGCCAACTATCTGCCAAATTACCACGCTGCCTCGGACACCCTGGACAAAGTCGATATGCGCGAACTGAAGCTGCACACTGCACTCGCCGCGTTGACCGCCTGGGGCATTGCCGACCGCACCGAACCGCTTGGCAAGCGCCTCACGCGAGCTGAGCTCGACGTTTTAGTGAAAGAGACCGGCCTCGACCAGCAGTTGAAATTGCTAGGCTATTGGGACGCCTGGCAAAGCGGCCGGCGAGGCCGCAAACCGTAGCCATTTACAAAGGCCAAGACAGAATTCTTCTGCGTGATTGGCGCGCATTGAGAAGCACCCCATATTCGTTAAGGAGCTTCCCGGTATACTAGATGTGTGAAAAGAACCCCGGTCGAACTGAGCACGGGCGCACGCAGGTCGATTCTCGCCATGGATTACGGGCGTGCCAAAATGGGACTCGCTCTCGCGGATTCCGAAACGCGCATGGCGCAACCGCTGAGCACGCTGGAGCGGATTAATCGGAACGAGGACATGCGGCGATTGCGCGAACTGGTGCGCGAGCACGGCGTGACGCAGATCGTCGTGGGGTTGCCGCTGCGGCTGGACGGCACGCGTGGAGAAATGGCCGAAGAAGTGGAACGCTTCGCGCAGCGCGTGCGGAAACAGATTGGCGTGCCGGTAGAATTGCTGGACGAGCGGTTGACGAGCTGGGAAGCAGAGCGGCTGCTGGAAGAGGTTCAGGGAAGATTCATCCACGACGAGAAACTAACCGGCAGCAAGAAGCCGAAGAAAGTGCAGGCGAAAATGACCGTGGATGCCGTGGCAGCGGCTGTAATTTTGAAAGAATATCTGGAACGACAAGAGCAGGCGGCAGCAAAGGCCTGAAAGAAGCATTAGACTGAATTGGTGAGGCTGAATTGAAGTTTCTGCTAGTAATAATTCTCTTGATTGTTCTGATTGCCGGCGGCGCTGCCGCATGGATGTGGTACGGCATGACGAAGCCTTACCAGGGATTCCCGGCCGAAGGTGTTTTCGTCGATATACCGCACGGAGCTTCGCGCCGGTATGCGGCCTACATACTAAAGAAAAATGGAGTGATCCGAAGCGCGACGGCGTTCGAGATTTATGCGCGTAGGAACCCTAAGCGGACGCTGCAGGCGGGAGAATATTTCTTCGACCACGCTGCGACCGGCATGGATGTTTTCTGGAAACTTGCCAAAGGAGACGTTTACCAGCAGCCCTTCACGGTGCGCGAAGGCGAGACGATGTTTGACATTGCCCGCGAACTGGCAGCCGGGAAATTCATGCCCGCGGGCGATTTTCTTTTCGCCGCAGGCGACACTACGTTGATTCGCGATTTCGCGCCAGGTGCGCAGACGCTTGAAGGTTTCCTGTTTCCTGCCACGTATGAGCTCCCGCGCCATCCTTCCGCGAGCGAATTGACCGCCGAGATGGTGCGCAAGTTCAAAGAAGAGTGGAAACGCCTTGCGCCGCCGGCAACCAGTGAGCAAGTGGGTGGGGGCGACCACCGCGCTATGCTCAGAATCGTGACGCTGGCGTCCCTGGTCGAAAGAGAAACCCCCAAGGCGGAGGAGCGGCCGCTGGTTGCAGGGGTTTTCGAAAATCGGCTGCGGCAAGGCATGCGGCTGCAATGCGACCCGACCGTGATCTACGGGATGGAACGGTTCGGAAAATACAATGGAACGCTGACGGGCAAGGACCTTAGTTTCGATTCGCTTTACAATACGTACGAGCATGGAGGGCTGCCGCCCGGGCCTATTGGAAATCCGGGGGAAGCCTCTCTGCGTGCCGCGCTGCGGCCTGCGGAGTCGAACTATCTCTATTTTGTGGCCAACACGCAGGGCGGCCATTTTTTCAGCGCCACACTGGCGGAACACAACAAAAATGTGGTGAAGTACCGTCGGCTTCTGGCGGGACTGCCGGCGGATCCTCCGCCACCGCCGCCTCCGCCGCCCAACGCCAAGAAGAAGCACAAGAAGCCGCACCGAGGCGCAGCTCGATGAACGAAGAAGCGAAAACGAAAAAGTCGCTGATCCTCGATACCGCCCGCGAGATCAAAGTGGAAAAATGGACGCCCGCGGAGATCGACCAGTTGCGCCGGCGGCTCGTTGCGGAGCATGGCGAAGCCGGGAAGACCGGCTCGGATTACATCGCGGAAGTGCTCAAAGACGCCGGACACAGAGTCCTGCTGACGTTGCAGGAAGAGGCCGAGGAACAGTACGAAGAAGAATTTGAGGATCTGCTGCATTTCAAAACGCTCGAAGATGCAGAGGTCAGCATCATGCGTCTGGATGAGCTGATGCGGAAATTCCGCGCGCACGGCGAGCACGCCGCGGTGGAGCGTGTGCTCAACGTGGCGCGGCTCGGCAAGCGCCGGGCGGAGATGATTTCCCGGAATCACAAAGTGGAGCCGCACAAGCGCGAAGAGAAAGTGGAAATTGCGAATTGGTTTCGTATCTGGCTGGAAACCCCAGATGCGTTCTTCGACTGGCTGGAAGTGCGCAAACACTCGCCGGAATTCCGCGCCAAGTTTCCCGATGCGGAAGCTGAGACTATCCAATGAGCGCGGCAGGCAGTCCGGTTCCGGGTGGCGGCGCGCTCGAATTGCCGCCATTTTCGCTGGACGTTCAGGCGTTGGACCTGGGCACCGGCGTAAAAGCCGTGGGACTCGAGCTGGTGGGAACCGAAAGTCGCGAGCCGGTGCGCGGCAAGGAAGCAGCGGAAATCTGGTTAGCGGTTTTCCCTGCCCTGGTGGCGGGCGAACCGTACGTGGTGGATTTTTTCAGCCACATCGATCGTGTCCGGGAGTTCTGCAGAGCGCGCGGAATTGCACTGCGAGAGGCAGCCGAGCGCTGCGTCGTGTTGCCGCAGCCGAGTCCGGAGCTATTGTGCCAAATTTTCGAACGGTTTGAAGGAGAGACCTTTGGCATCAGGGTTGGCGTGGCGGCGAACGAGCCTGATATGCCACTGGAGGGCGACCTCTCCAAGCGCGGATTGGACGCCTACCAGCCTGCCTATGCGCGCTACACCTTTTGTGCGATCTGCGAGCTGGAAGATGGCTGGGTAACGCTTCTCAGTGAAACGCTCTGGCCCAGTGAAGTCATCCGGCGGTTGCGCCCGGCGGTCCAGCCATTTGACGTGCACATCGCACGGCCCAATTGAGTGCCTCCTGTGGCTGTGTCCCGCATGGTTTGACGGGCATCCAAGTGGTTGTTAGATTGCTTCATTTGTATCGATGGGGACGGAACTAGTTGATTCGACGTGTGCCAACCTGCGTGCTTTTGGCGACAGTGGCTGCAATTTACGGCGGCTGCGGGGGCGGGCGAGTTGTGACGGGCCACACCGTCATAACGCAGAGGCCGGTCGTCCAAGATGCCACTCGCGAAGAGCTCCTCGATCGATACAATCTGGTCGCGCACAATACGAAAACGCTGAACGCAACGGTGGAGTTGAAGCCCACAGCGGGCTCGAAGTACAGCGGCGTCATCGACGAATATCACGAAGTCAAAGCGTTTCTTCTCGCTGCTCGGCCGGCCCAGATTCGCATGATTGGGCAGGCTCCGTTGGTTGGCACCACAGTTTTCGACATGGCCAGCGACGGCGAAACCTTCCGGGTTTTCATTCCTTCAAAGCACAAATTCCTGGTCGGCACGGTGGCCGTGGAGAAAAACAGCAGCAAGCCCATCGAGAATCTCCGCCCCCAGCATCTGCTGGATGCCCTGCTCTGGCCGGAAATCAGGAAAGAAGAATCGACAACTCTACGTGAGTTCAACCACGAAAACGCGCGCTACTACGTTTTGACCGTCTTGCGCGGCGGCTATCAGTTGGAGGTCTTGCGGGAAATCTGGTTCGATCGTGCGGACCTCCATGTTGTTCGTATTGAAACTTTTGGGCCGAAAGGACTCCTTGTGTCGGACGTTCATCTCGCGGACTGGCTCCCGATAGAAAGTGCCCCGAGCCAGAATACTCAGGCGGCGCCTTCGGACGGCGTGACCGCGTTTCCGCGGGCGATCCGGCTCGAACGCCCGCACGATGATTACAAATTGGACCTGCAGGTGACGAAGATCAGCTTGAATGAAGAGATTCCTTCTGAACGCTTCAAGCTCGAACAACCGGCGGGAACGGAGCTTGTGCGGGCCAACGATGCCACAGAAAGCAAACAGCCATGATGGGCGAGCTGATCGTCCGCAATTTGCTCCACCGCCCTCTGCGTACGCTGATCGGCGTGATGGCCGTTGCCGTGGAGGTGGCGCTGGTTGTCCTCATTGTGGGGCTCACCAGCGGCTTGCTCACGGAAACCGCAAAGCGCATCGAAGGAATCGGTGCCGACATCATGCTGCAGCCTCCCGCCGCTTCCATCTTTCTTGGGTTCAGCGGCTCCCCCATGCCGATCAAGATCGCTGACAAGCTTGCCGAGCTCAAATACGTCCAGGCTGTCGCTCCCGCTCTCTTGCAATTCAATTCCACGGGCGGCGTGGACGTTGTCTACGGAATCGACCGCGACAGCTTCCGCACCGTCTCCGGTGGCTTTGTGTTTCTGGAAGGCCATGACATGGAAGGCCCGGACGATCTGCTGGTAGACGACTGGGCTGCCAAGGCCAAGCACATCAAAGTGGGCGACACCTACAATCTGCTGAATCACGATTGGCACGTCGCCGCCATTATCGAGCATGGAAAAGGCGCGCGGCTCTTCGTGCCGCTGGCCACTTTGCAGGACCTTGTTGGTGCGCGCGACAAGGCGTCCATCTTCTTGATCAAATGCACGCGGCCGGAACACACCGAAGACGTCATGGACCAGATCCGCCACGATCTGCCGGGCTACACCGTCCGCCCGCTCAAGGATTTTCTTTCGCTGATGACCTCCACCAATATCCCCGGTCTGCAAACATTCATCAACGCCATGATTGCGCTGGCCATTTCGATCGGTCTGTTGGTTATTTTTCTGACGATGTATACGACGGTGATTGAACGCACGCGGGACATCGGCGTGCTCAAGTCTCTTGGCGCGGACCAGTCTTTCATCGTTCGCGCGCTGCTCACGGAATCTGCGGCACTCTGTGTGTTTGGAATCCTTGCGGGCGTCGGCTTGAGCTATGCCGTCCGCGCAGCGTTTCTCGCGGGATTCCCCACGTTGTCCATTCTCATTACGCCGGGATGGATCCTCCGCGCAGCAGGAATTGCGCTCGGCGGTGCGATCTTCGGGGCAAGCTACCCGGCTTGGATGGCCAGCCGGAAAGATGCGGTGGAAGCGCTCTCTTATGACTAGAGAGAGGAGAAATTAGCTCAGAGAATGCAAAGAACGCAGAGTTCACCGAGGGAAATGCAGCTGCAGCGAACCGAAGGGAACGGCTAGGCACAGATGGGAATCGCGGCTACAATACGGACACCTGCCGAAGGGCTGTTTTTCCAGGGAAAAAAGAGCGTGGAGCCGATACTCAAGACAGAAAATTTGTGGAAACTCTACCGTGCGGGCAAGGTGGATGTCCCGGCTCTGCGCGGTGTGAATTTCGAAGTCCAGCCCGGCGAATCCGTGGCGGTCATGGGTCCTTCGGGCTGTGGAAAGTCTTCCTTGCTTTATGTCATCGGCGGACTGGCGCAAGCATCCCGCGGGAAAGTCCTTGTGGACGGCAACGATTTGACGTCCTTGAGTGACGCTGCGCGCACCAAATTGCGCCGCCACAAGATCGGCTTCGTCTTCCAGCGATTTAATCTCCTCCCTACTCTGACGGCAAAGGGCAACATCGCCATCGCGCAGTTCATTCATGGCGACGGCTTTGACCCGCATCGCTTCGAAGTCGTCACGCAAATGCTTGGCCTCGCCGGACGGCTTCACCACAAGCCTTCCGAACTTTCCGGCGGCGAGCAGCAGCGCGTGGCTATCGCACGGGCGATCATCAACGAACCGAAAATCCTGCTTGCTGACGAGCCCACGGGAAATCTGGATTCGAAAAACTCGGAAGTGGTCCTGCAGATGCTTCGCCAGTTGAATAAGGATCTTGGCCAAACCATTGTCATGATCACTCACAACCCCGAAGCAACAACCTATTTCGACCGCGTCGTGCACATGCGCGACGGAATTATCGTCGACGGAGTGCCTGCGGATTGACATGGCGAGCCTCGGCCAAATCCTCTCCAAGACACTTTTCTGGTCCTACGAACGAGGGACCTGGCAGTACGACCTCGCGGTTATCCTGATTTTGGTTTTCGTGCTGGCGACGCCAAGGGGTTGGTTCCACGACAAACCGGAGAGCGGAGGGCCAGCCGCGCCGGGACAAGTGCTGCTGATTTCGCGCGAGGGAAACCGGCAGACGTATCGCGTCGATGCGCGCATTCTTGCGCCGCCGACAAAACTCGCGCTGCAAAACGGCCTCCACACCGCATTGCAAGACGCGTTGCCGGAGCTGCACAATGGCAATTTCTCCATCGCCAAAATTGAACCCGTGCATGATGACCAGGGCACGGTAATTGCTTATCAGGTGGAAATCCGCCACTAGTGGCGTTTGCGAACGTTATTGAAATCCTGCCAGGAAACGCGCCTGCAAGTTCGCGCATCTCTCTGTGTATGCTAGGATTCCGAAGGACTGAACGAGACGTCGCATTTTCTCTGGAACGAGGCTATTTGAACCGCCTATTTCTTCTCTTCACGCTTGTTATTTTGTGCTGCGCGGCAGGTCTGTTTCACACGGGCGCCGCCCAGGCGGCCGCAAACTGGACCATCGAAGGCGTCCTGGGAATGATGGACAAGTCCGCGCAGGACTTCCATACGCTTAGTGCCGATATCGAACACATCAAATACACGGCGGTGGTGAAGGATACCTCGATAGAAACGGGCCACATCTATGTCCGCCGCGATGAGAAAATGCGCATCGAGATTGCCAAGCCGGACCCGCGCACCATTCTGCGTACCGGCGATTCGCTTTTCGTTTTCAATCCAAAGATAAATCGCGTCGAAGAATTCGACCTCGGCAAGAACCGTTCGATGGTCGATCAATACGTGCTTCTCGGGTTCGGTACGAAGAGCGACAACATCAGGAAGAGCTACCTGGTGTCCGTCGTTGGCGAAGAGGAACTCGACCACAAGAAAACCGTCGTTCTTGAACTGACTCCCAAGTCCGATCAAATCCGCAACCAGATCATCAAGATCCAAATGTGGGTCGACGAAGCCTCCTGGCTGCCGGTTCAGCAGAAATTTTTCGAAGCGGGCTCGGGCGACTATTTTTTGTTCCACTACATTAATGCGATGAAAAACCTGCCGCTTGGCGATGTCAAGTTCAAGCAGGATTGGCCGAAGGGCGTCACTCGCGTAAAGCCTCGCGGATAATTTTCTCCGTCGCTGGGACTTTCCCGCCACGCCCTCCAGCCTTAATGATTCTCTACTCGGCAGCCGCGCGTTCCTTCTTGAGCAATTGTTCCTTGCGCGAAAGGCCCCAACGATAACCGGCAAGCGCGCCGTCTTCGCGAATCACCCGGTGGCACGGCACCACGATGGAAACCGGGTTCGTCGCGCAAGCTCGCGCCACCGCTCGCACCGCTTTCGGCTGGCCGAGAGACCGCGCCACCTGCGAGTACGTGCGCGTCCGCCCTCGAGGAATCCGCTGCAATTCCTGCCAGACGCGCCGTTGAAACGCCGTCGCCTGCAAGTCGAGCGGAAGTTCCAGTCGCGGCTCCTTGCCTTCGGTCCGCTGCACAATTTCTCGCACCCATTTCTGGTAGGAATCGCGCGCCGGCGCAATTTCTGCCCGCGGATACTCCTCGCGCAATTCGGCGATCAATGCGCTCTCCGCATCCCCCAAATAAACGGCGGAAACGCCGCGCTCCGTGGCCGCCACCAGGACTTTGCCCAGCGGAGATTTTGCAACTGTGTATCCGATCCTCATACCTTTTCCTCCCTTTTGATAGGTCGCCGGCGTCATGCCAAGCTGCGCGTTGCTTCGTTCGTAGACGCGGCTCGACGACCCGTATCCCGTTTCGTACAACGCATCGGTAATATCTCTGCCCGAGCGCAGCATCGCTTTGAATTTCTTGATCCGCAGCGCCTCCGCAAGCTCGCGCGGTTGGAGCCCCGTCACCTGCCGGAACGCGCGCCGCAGCGTCGCCTGCGTGGTATTGAGGGCGATTGCGAGTGCCCCGAGGCGAAGGCTCTCTTCGCTCGAGTCCGCAAGCTGTCGCACCGCGCGCTGCACCAGCGCAACTGCTCCGGGAACTTCGTTCGGCCGGCAGCGCAGGCACGCCCGGTAACCCTGCTTCTCAGCCTCTTCCCTCGTGCGGAAGAAAACCACGTTCCGTCGCAACGGCCGCCGCGCCGGGCACGACGGCCGGCAATAAATATGCGTCGAGCGCACCGCGAGCACGAACGTTCCGTCCGCTTTCGAATCACGCGCTAGCGTTGCTTGCCAGTAGCGCGCGGCTGCGTGCCCTGAAATTCCCTGCCCCGTACTGGTTTGCATTTCGCTCATGTTGAACAAGCCAAAAGTAACGCAGTCCGAAAAACAAATCTATCCGGAAAGGTCTGCCAAAGTGGAAAAGCCGAACGGGCGATATCCCTGGGCAATCACGCCTCGCCGGGAGCCGGCAGCGGCTCCTTGACGCGCGCTGGCGTTGGATGCGGCGCGGTAATTACCAGAATCACCGCCGTGAGAATGACCCCTGCAGCAAGAATAGTACGCAGCGTTAGGGGCTCGGCAAGAATGAGCCATCCGAGGAACAAAGCCACCACGGGATTCACGAACGCGTAGGTTCCCACTCGCGCCGGGGTGCTCTTTTCCAAAATGAAGACATAAGCGCTGAATCCGACGCCCGATCCGAAAGCAATGAGGTACACCAGCGCGAGCCACGACCTTGTGGAGACCGCGGCAAAATGGAAACCGTGGAATTCTCCCGTAAGCGCGGCGGCAATCAAGAGCACCACGCCACCGGCGAGACTCTGCATCCCAGCGTTCAGCATCGGAGCAGCGGGCTTGTCGCGGTGCTTCGAATACAGGGAACCCCAGGCCCACGCTAGCGAGGCGACCATCAGGACTCCTGTACCGCGTAGATCGACCCGCTCCGAACCTCCTAGGTGCGCTGGACCGACCAGCAGCACCAGTCCCCCAAATCCCATCAACAGTCCCGTCGTAACTCTGGCAACTGGCCGGATTCCGCCCGGGCGGAGCCAATCGAATACCACCAGCCACAGCGATACGGTAGCGACCAGCAGCGCCGCTATCCCAGATGGGACCGTCTGCTCCGCCCAACTTACCCCGCCATTCCCGATGAACAGCAACATAAAACCGGTGACCGCTGCCGTCCACCAATGCGCCTTCGTCGGGCGAATCCCGCTCTTCCGCTGGAAGACCGCGTACAGCACAAGTCCGGCTGTCACATGGCGAATTCCCGCCAGGACAAATGGTGGAAACGATTCGATGCCCACACGAATTGCCAAATAGGTGGAACCCCAAATCACATATACGGCAGCAAAAGCCAGTAAGACCAAAGTCCTCATCCGGGCAGAAGATTGCCGAGGAGTGGGGGCTCCTACGGAGTTTGGCGGCTCAGTGATGGTCGTTGACATGATTTTAAACCTGCCCATCAAGTCATAACCGCGGAGCGCCCTGCTGTCGAGCACCATATTGGTAGAGTCTTTTTAGAAGGAATCCACAGTATGTTGTGGGCTGCATCCAGTACCATGACTAAGTGTTTCAATTTAAGACACTTCAGAGGTTTCCCACAGGTTGACGCCAGCCTTCTCTAGTGACATTGTATCGCTCCGCACCACAACGGTGCGGACGGGGCAATTCCAGAAAGACAGTTTGGAAGTTTAGTTTGTTGGGTTCGTTCCACCGACAGTGAAGAGTCGTCTCTGAGGGAGAGATGAGCTCCGCAAATCGCGCTATTTCAATTCAGAAGTGGCCCACCGATACAGTCGCAGACGCATGCGACGGTACGGCGGTTCCGCGCCCCCTGAAGGAAACTCCGCGTACTCCAGTGTTACGCCTGACGCCGCTCCTGTGTCCCACGCAGCCTCGCCGTTTCGTTCGCGTCCCAACGCATGTCGTGGGTGCACATCCGGAGCAGCGGGAATATCCCCGCGCCACCCTCAGCCTCCCTCTGCGTCTCCGCGGCGTGGATGGCGTGCCTGAGGCGGATCCCATCACTCTTGTGACCCGGGACATCAGCTCGACCGGCGTTTTCTTCCTTTCGCCAAAGGAGCTCGCCGCTGGTACTTCCGTTGAGCTTGAGGTTGTCCTCGTCAGTAAACCCCTGGGCCTGGGAAATGTCGTCCTGGTCTCGATAGCGCGTGTTAGCCGCACAGAGCCTGCCGCCGTGCCAGGCTGGTTCGGCGTCGCCGCGGCCTTCGACGACGTTCAATTTGATCGCGACGACGGCCTTCCTTCCCGCTTTCAAAAACTTTAAGAATTTCATTCCACCTGCTTCCCCAATTCCCATTCGCTGCCGTCTTGCGTGCATGCAAACTGGCCCGCCTCCACGAGACCAGTCCGCGGAATATTTCTGCTACTCTGAATGTCCATGGCCAACAAACAGAAACGACCTGTCGAAGGTGTGCTCTTCGACTGGGATGGCACACTCATCAACTCGTACCACGCTGACGCTTCCGCGTATCTCGCGATGTTCAAAGAAATGGGTATTCGCTGGGGAGTCAAAGAGTTCGAGAAAAATTATTCGCCGAACTGGTATCACGTCTATCGCGCCGCCGGTCTGCCGCGGAAATCCTGGGAGGAAGCCGACCGCTTATGGCGAGCCCACTATGCTAAGTACCAGCCGAAGTTGATCTCTGGCGCACGTCGGGTTTTGACGCAGCTTGGAGACGCGCATCCTCTCGGCCTCGTTACCAGTGGCGATCGCGACCGCGTCACCCGCCAGTTGCGCGAATTTCGTTTGACCACGCTTTTCGCCGCACGCGTGTGCAGTGGCGATACGCCACGCAGAAAACCCCATCCGGAGCCGCTCCGCATGGCTCTCCGCCAGATGAAGCTAGATCCTGCCGTCTGTGTGTATATCGGCGATGCCGCACAAGATGTCGAGATGGCGCAACGCGCCGGTGTGCACGCCATTGGCGTTCTTGGCCCGTTCCCCACGGAAAAAAGCCTGCGCGCTGCCCAACCGGAATTTCTACTCGAATCCATAGACGAATTGCCCGGCGTATTAAAGCTACTGCGCGGTTAGCCAGGCAGAGATTTCCGCGAGAACTGCTTAGGGCTTGGCGGCCGGAGCCGCAGGCGCGGCGGCTGCGGCGGCCGGGGTTGCCGGAGCAGGCTTAAAATCCGTCCACTTGATGACGATGCGAACGGGAATTTCCAGTCCCTTCTGGTTCAAGGTCTCGTCGGATCGCGAGTAGTTCGGAAACCAGAATTTCCCATCCACATTTTCCCGGTACGTTTCGAACAGGCTGAACGGCAACTGCGCGACGCTGTGCATGTCGCCCTGGTCCGTCACCCATTTCCCGTAGGTTTTCACCACTTCGAGATACTTGGCGTCGATCCACACAATCCCGTCAAAATACGCTTTTGTGCGATCCACGGCCTTGGGCTTCACCTGAAAAATGTAGCAATCAATTTCGTCCACCTGCTCCTTGCCGAGATACTTCAAGCTGTATTTCGCGAGCTGACCGGCGGTGACCGGAAACGCCGGCACGCGCTGCAACCCTTCGATATCTTCCGTTCTGAGAAAAAGATGCTGCAGGGAGGAATGCGGCCGCTCGACAACTTTCTCGAAATATTTTCCATCCGCATCGCGCGCTGGTTGCGTCACGACCACAAATTCACCCGACGGTTGGCCGTCCGGACCGAATTCCTGAATGCGCACGGTTCGGCGATAGGTGTAGTTGGTCCGCGCCTGCAGATACTTCTCCTCTTTGTCCGTGAAGCGCTTGATGATTTCGGCTTCGGGGAGCGCGGGCGGCGCTTCCGGCTCCGTGTCGCTGGTAATGCGCGTGACGTGGCGCTCCGGCGGAGGCGCGATCGGCCCCTGCGGCGCATCTTGACCGCGGGCCGGAAATCCCGGAAGCAAAAGTCCGATAGCAAGGACTGCGGCGGATAAAACAAACGAACCGCGTGTAGTAGGCAAGAGTGGACGGGCAATGTTCATAGCATGTTGGATGCGCCAAATTCCCCGCCGGGCAGCCTCCCTGTTTAGCCGAATGAGAGTTTATCGCATCCATGGCGCGCGGCCCCAAGCAGTCTGTGTGGCTCCGTTTTTACGTCAGGGCACGGCTTCAGCCGTGCCACAAGTGCCGCAAAATCGGCGCGGCTTCAGTTCACCCTGAGGTAGGCAGGGCCGCTGCGGGCGCCCACAGTAGGTTGTCACACAAATCTAAAGTGTAAGTGCCACCCAAGCCAGGAAGAAACAAGAAGTCTCTGTTACAATTTCGGAGCTCCGTGAGCGAAACAAAACAAGCCAAGCGGTATTTCGTATCAGGTATGGTCCAGGGCGTGGGCTACCGTTATTACACGCTGGCTGCCGCGGAAAAACTGCGCGTCAGCGGCTTCGTGAGAAATCTTAGCGACGGCCGCGTCGAAGTATTTGCCGTGGGCACGCCGCAGCAACACCGGGAATTGCGCTCTATGCTGGAGCGAGGACCGCGGTTCTCCAGCGTCAGCGAGGTGCGCGAAGAACCTGCCATTTCGGATGCGCAAGACCGGGCCGGGTTTTTCATCGACCATAGCGATTGAAGCGCGTGAAGCGAAGCGTAGTGAATCGAACCGGGAGGAAACGTTCGAATGAACGATTTGAAGAAGCTGATCCGCGAAGTGCCCGATTACCCGAAGCCGGGGATTCTCTTTTACGACCTGACCACGCTTCTGAAGGACAAAGAGGGATTCCATCTCCTCATCGACCGCCTCTGCGAGCACTACCAAGGTCACACGATTGATATCGTCGCGGGCATCGAGGCGCGCGGCTTCATTTTCGCGCCCGCCCTGGCCTACCGGCTCGGCGCCGGCTTTGTTCCCGTTCGCAAGCCAAAGAAGCTTCCCGCCAAAACCGCCAGCATTTCCTACGCGCTCGAGTACGGCACGGACACGCTCGAAATTCATGAAGACGCCGTGAAGCCTGGCCAGCGCGTCATCATCTGCGATGATCTGCTCGCCACTGGAGGCACCGCCGCCGCCACTGTGAAGCTCGTCCAGCAACTCGGTGGCATCGTCGAAGGCGCAGCCTTCGCCGTCGAGCTCACCTTCCTCAACGGCCGCAAAAAACTTTCCGGCGTCGATGTCTTTTCATTGATTCAATACGACAAGTGAGCCTGGCCAAGCCTGGTGCTGAAAATGTCGGATGGAATGACAGCAGAGGAACGCAAGGCTATCGAGAGATTCCCTCTCGTAGCCGCAGAATACTTTCGTTTGATCGATGATTGCGGCAAACTCAATCGCAGGCAGCTTGTGCAGGAACTTTCGGTACATCTTGCGAGGCTGTGCGAAGTAGGGGTGCGCCTCCCCTCGGTAGAACCCGCTACAGCTGACATTGACAACACTCCTGAAGCCGTGGCAGCACACACAGAAGAATGGGTAAAGCTATCAACCAAACTTCGGCAAATCTTTGGACCACTCGACGTCTACTGGGAAGTCTTTGACCCGACTCAAAAAGAAGATCCGGTTTCTTGCTCACTCGCCATTGATATTGCTGAAATCTATCTTGATCTGAAGGACGCGCTAAGGCTTCAGAAGAGTGGGGCCGCCTTGAATGACATACTCTGGGAGTGGCGTTTCGATTTTCACTCACACTGGTCTAGGCATGCAACGGGTGCCCTTAGAGCGATGTTTCACATCTCAGACCTTGCGTGATGAACCGCTTCTCTGCCGAACGGCTTCGAAGAGGACAACGCCCGCGGCAACGGAAACGTTGAGGGATTTCACCGGTCCGGTAGTCGGCAGCTTCACAACAAAATCGCATCGCTTGCGCGTCAACTCGTGCAGCCCCTTACCTTCGCTTCCCAGAACGATGCCCACGGGTGAAGTGTAGTCCACCTCGGTATAGTTCTTGTCGCCTTCCTCATCGAGGCCTACCAGCCAATAGCCCGCTTCTTTCAATTCTTCCATCGTGCGCACGAGATTCGTCACCTTCGCGACAGGAAGATGCGCCAGCGCTCCCGCGGATGCGCGCGCAACCGTATCCGTGAGTCCCGCGGCGCGCCGCTCCGGAATTACCACCCCATGCGCGCCAGCCGCCAGCGCCGTTCGAATCACCGCGCCCAGATTGTGCGGGTCCTCGACGCCATCGAGCAAAACGATCAACCCTCTTTGCCCGCGGCTCGCATTCGCAACTTTTAGAATGTCTTCGAGCGTTCCTGCCGCGCGCGCCGCAGCCAGCGCGACCACGCCTTGGTGGTCTCTCGAATTCGCCAGGCGGTCCAGTTGCCCGCGTTCTTCAAACCGCACTGGCACGCCTTGTTTGCGCGCCAGTTGCACGATTTCTTCAACGCGCGTGTCCTGCCGCCCCTTCGCAATAGCAATCCGGTCGATCGGCCGTTGGGCCTCCAGCGCTTCCTTCACGGCATGAATCCCTGTCAGACAGTCCATGGCCGAAACAGTTTACAAGCGAGTGCCACAAGTGGAAAGAACATGCAGCTTTGATTTTGTAGCGGCGACTTCACGTCGCCATCTTGGTTTGTAGGGGCGCAGCATTGCTGCGCCCTCCGATGGCACCCTTAATCTAGCCCCGCGCAAAACTCCACGATTCTAGTCCGCGCCGATTTCACCGCCACCGTAAACGAAAGCCCCGCCGCCTCTTCCAGCAACAGGATCACCCGATCCAACTCGCCTTCCCCCGCCCGCCCCGCTAGCGCCAGCCGTACCGGATGAAACAATTCCCGTCCGCGCAGATCCATCCCCTCTTTCAGTTGCGTGATGATTTCGCTGAATCTTTCTGAATTCACCGCCCTGCCATCCAGAAGCAACAGCGCCAGCTCCCGCAAAACGTCCCGCGCCGCATATCGGGAAAGCACCACATGACTTTCCACTTTGGAAACAATCTCCCGTGCATCGTAATGAAAAACCAGCCCGAGCAGCTCGCCTAACGCTGCACCGTCGGCAACGTGCCCGCCCAATATCGCAGCCGCACGCTCACACCATGAAACTTGTTCAGGCGTGGGGTCCGCCGACAGCCATCCATGCTCGCGAAGAATGGCAACCACATCGGCGGACGTAAACGGATTTGCGGCCGCGACCGGCGCGTCGGAATGGTCAGCAGGAAGCATCAGGGAAGATTGTAGCCTACGGGCGGCCACCGCGGCCCGCCCGGCGGCCACGGCTCTGCTTGAAACTCCTCCGATTTCTCCTTGACAGAGACTAACCCTTCAAGTATAGTACGCTCTAGGCATAATCTCGATTGCAGCCCGTAGCGCTAGCATCTTGCTGGCGTTCTTGTTTTATCGGCTGGTTGCGCAGTTAAGTCCTTCAGAATCCGCACTTCTGGACGAACACCGCGTTTTGTCGGGTTTTAACCGAAGTCTCGTTCCCTAAGCCCTTTGTTTTCCACACATGCGAGCCCCCTTGCAAGTGTTGCTTCTAAAGGACTTACGTCAAAGTTAAATTCTTTAGAATCAACACTTACAAAAAACATAGGGGGAGCGACTGTCTGTTTTGTCAAGCGGTAAGCGCGGCGAATTCGTTTCGCACTTCGCGCGCTTTGGCGTTGAGCCGAACGAGAAGTTTATGAGCCAGAGCAATGCGGATGACCTTTTTGGGTTTTCCCGCTGCGGTCAGACGTTGGTGGAAGGCAGCAAAGTCGGCGTCATAGCGACGAACCACTCCGGCGACCACGAACAGGATGGCGCGAACGTCCCGACGCCCACCGCGTACCGGACGCTTGCCTTGGTGTTTCCCGCTATCCCGGGCCAAGGGTGCCAGACCGGCCAGTTTGGAGACCGCTTTATTGGACGCCGTCCCGATCTCGGGCATCTCGGCCATGAGCCGAGCAACGGTACGGTCGGCCACGCCCTTGATCGAACGAAAAACCTGATCCAGTTTTTGCCACAGCGGATCGGCAGCGATCAACGCAGCAATGGCCGCTTCCAAGGTGCGGATCTGGGAAGCCACCAGCGCCAGCACCTCGCGGAACGAGGTCAGCACCATGGTTTCACTGACCAGCAGACGTTGGTTGCGCTGGGCGGTCTGCAACTCGGTGAGCTGGCGCAGCCGGGTGACCAGGGCTTTCAGCCGCTGCTGTTCAGCAGAAACCGGGGCACAGGGCAGGCTGCTTTTGACGGCCGCGAACCAGGCAATCACCCCGGCATCGATGCGGTCAGTTTTCTCCAGCAGGCCCATGCCTTCGGCAAAACGGCGCACGGCGCGGGGGTTGAGCAGGGCCACGGGCAAGCCATGCGCCCACAGCAAGGCAAAAGATTGTTTTTCGTATCCTCCGGTGGCCTCCATGGCCACCAGTTCAACGCCGTGCTGCCGGCAAAAAGCGGTCAACTCGGCGCTGCCTTCCGGGGTATTCGGAAAAGAGTGGAACGGCCCCTGGGGGCCGATACAAGCTTCCAGAGAAAAAGAGGAAACATCTACTCCACAAATAATCTTGGCCACGGTAACCTGCCTTGTACGTGCGATGGAAGTCTGGCGACTGTTCGGTCGTGCGTGACTGCGGCAGCGGTCCCAAAGCTCCCCCGCGGTGGTTGCCTGAGGGGGTACGGGCGCCGTCCGCCGCGCGAGGGGTTCGAAATCTCGAACCCCTCGCAGCGACATTCTCCACTACTACTTGCCGCCTCTATCCAGATACAAGGGGGGTGACTATCACACTCGAAACTCGACCCTTCAGCGCGGTTCTAGCTGGTCAGCGGAGGAATCAGCGGGAAACCAGCGTCGCGACGACGTGCGCGGCAATGGCTTCACCCCGGCCAACCGCATCCACGCCTTCATTGGTCTTCGCCTTCAGGTGAATCTTCTCTAAGGGTACCCCGAGCGATTTGGCCAGCGCCTCCCGCATCTTCGGGAAATGCGGTCCCAGCTTCGGCTTCTCCAAGATGACTACCGCGTCCACGTGTTCGATCGCGAGTTTTTTCTCTTCCAGCAGCTTTTTGGCATGTTCCAGGAACAGCAGGCTGTTGGCGCCCTTCCACTTCGGATCGCTATCCGGGAAATGCGTCCCGATGTCTCCGAGCCCCGCCGCACCCAGCAGCGCATCGCAAACCGCATGCGCCAGCACGTCGCCGTCCGAGTGCCCCGCCGGCCCCTTATCGAACGGCAGCTCAATCCCCCCAACGATGAGCGGCCTGCCTTCTTCCAGCCGGTGCAGGTCGTAGCCAATGCCGCAGCGGGTGGCAGCCTGACGGACCAGGGCGGCGCGCCCGCTCCTTTGCATTTGTCGCATCAAAAAGAGACAGAAACCAACGAGAAGTATCAACGGAGCCGCATTTAGCAAAATCAAAACCCAGTCCCCGCTTCGAATTTCCGTCACCTTGATCGGGACACCCTTTTCTCGGAGTTGTCCCATGAGCGCAGGAGCTGCTTCCTTCGGCACCGTCAGGTGGAATTTGCGGTTTGCAGGACGCGCGTATTCTCCCTGTAACTCATAGCTGTTCGGCGAGAGATAGAAAACGACTTCTTTGATATCCCCAGCGTCCACTTTGGCGATGAATTCGCTGTAGCTAGGTTCGTCCCCTCGCGCGCGGTCACCGTTTGCGGAAACAAGCTTCCACAACAGGATGCCCACGAAGACGATGGAAACCCAAAAGAGGAGGGTCTTCGTGTTTGAACTCGAGTTCATGCTCCGGCCTTCTTGCGCTCCGATTCCAGGTAAAAGCGAGCCAGCTCCATGTCCGCGGGCCGCGTAATTTTCATGTTGCGCTCCGACCCAAGCACCACATGCACATCGTGGCCGATGCGCTCCACCAGGCCTGCTTCGTCCGAAGCATTCACGCCATCCGCCTGCGCGCGTGCAAACGCTTCCTTCAGGAGCTTCGTCGCAAACGCCTGCGGAGTCTGCGCCAGCACCACGCGTTCGCGCGGAACCGTTCCTGTAATCAACGCCACATCTTCCGGTAAGCTGGCGCGCTTCACTTCCTTGACCGTGTCCATTGCCGGTATCCCCAGGATGGCCGCCTGGCAACGCCGCGCCTCTTCGATCACCCGCGCAATTTGCTCCGTCGTCACAAACGGCCGCACGGCGTCGTGCACCAGCACAATTTCCGTATCCTTCGGCACTTCGTTCAGCGCCGCCGCCACGGAATCCTGGCGCGAATCCCCGCCCTTCACTACGCGCACGGTCTGTTTGAATTTCTCTTTCGCGATTCGTTCTTCGAGCCGTGTGATTTCATCCGCGCGCGTGGCCACGATGATGTCCGTAACCTGCGCGCACGAGGCGATGCGCCTCAGGCTGTGAATCACGATCGGCGTGCCGTCCAGCTCCAGGAATTGCTTCGGCGTTTCCGCGCCCATGCGCGTGCCCATGCCGGCGGCGGGAAGAATGGCGGCGATTCGGTGCATATTGGGAGCGGCTCCAGCCCAGACTGCGCCATGGGCGGGCTCGCAAACTTCAGAGTGTACCTCAAGCGGGCGCGGAGGGAGAAATGCGCGAGCGAAAATCTTCGGCTACTGTCGAACTTAGGAAAGAACAGGAACAGCAGGCAGGAAGTGCGAACTATCGAACGTAAAGCCGCGGCACGCGCTGGCTCACGGCGCACAGAAGATCGGACGTCACCGTCCCCACGCTGCGCGCCACAAAATTCGCCAGAAGCTGCTGGTTGCCGTCCGTGCCGTAAATTGTGGCTACGTCCCCGATGGCCGCGTCCTCGATCTCCGTAACGTCGATCATCGTCACGTCCATCGAAATAATGCCGACGATCGGTGCCAGCTTTCCGCGCAGCAGCACATTTCCGCGGTTTCCCAGCGAGCGGTGAATTCCGTCGCCGTAACCCGCGGCCAGCACCCCGATGCGCGACGGCCGCTTCGGCACAAACGTCGAGTTGTAGCCGACGCCTGCACCCGCAGGCACGCTGCGCATGCTGATGATTCTCGACCGCAGGCTCATCACCGGCGTCACTGGCAGCCGCGCTTCCGCCTCTTCGCGCTTTTCCGCGGGATCGTAGCCCGGATGGTAGCCGTACAGTATCGCTCCCGGCCGCACCATGTCCGCCCAGGTTTCCGGACGCGTCACAATCGCGGCGCTATTCGCAAGATGCACGATTCCCGGGTCCACGCCCAGAGCGCGCAAGCGGTCCAGCGCCGCATAAAATCGCTTTTCTTGCTCGCGAGTCTGCTGCCCAACCACAGTGTCGGTGAAGACTTCCGAAGAAGCGAAGTGGGAAAAAATTCCGGTGAGCTGCAGATGCTTGCACTTCGCAAGCTGCCGCGCAAAGCATTCCATGTCCGAAGTAGCAATGCCCAGCCGATTCATTCCCGTATCGATTTTCAAATGAAACGGCACGCGCTTTTTCCCGTGCCGCGCCGCCGCGCGCTCGAGCACCGCCAGCTGTTCGCAGCGATGAATCACGGCAGTAAGGTCGTGTTTCACCAGCCGCGATTCTTCTCCCGGCACAAAGCTCGTCAGGATCAGAATCGGTTTTCGAACACCCGCTTTGCGAACCGCAATCCCTTCGTCCGTGCACGTCACGCCGAACCAATCCGAACCCGTTTTTTCCAGTGCCAGTGCCACTTCCGGCCCGCCGTGACCGTAGCCGTTGCCTTTCACGATCGAGAGGATTTTGCGCGGCGTCTTGCGCTTCTCTTCCGGCGGATTCACGTACTTTCTAATGGCCTGGAGATTTTGCGCCAGGGCGGAAAGCGAGACTTCGGCCCACACAGGCCGGCTCGCTTCGTTGCGGGGACTTTTCTGCGTGCGTGCCATGTACCTTCCGAATAAATTAGTTTACGACATTCCATCGCCGCGGGCCGGCGGCCACACGGGCTGCCGCGTGAAAGACAACACTTGGCAAAATTGCATGCGAAGTGCCACAAATTGGAACGCGCTGCTGTTCGCCGACGGAGGCTCACAGGCCCGTCTAAAGCCTGCATTTACTTCAGCTTCCAGCGCAGACGGGCGTGGCGCGTAGTGGTCCCTTGCGGGTATGAGATCTGCGGCCTGTGGCTATCCTACCGCGCTGTGGCAGCAATTACATGTTGTCGGGATTGAACTGTGAGAAGGCATCCGGTGCGGCTTCTTCGAACCGCGTGAACCGGCTGCGAAACACGAACTTCACCATGTCGGTCGGGCCGTTGCGCTGCTTGGCGATTCGCAGCTCCGTCTCTTCTCTTTCTTCCGGCGTCGCGCCCGCTTTGAAAAAATGCGGCCGGTAGATGAACATCACCACGTCCGCGTCCTGTTCGATGGCTCCCGATTCGCGCAAATCGGAGAGCTGCGGCCCGCGCTCATCGCGCTCCGGGGCACGCGTCAATTGGCTGAGCACCAGCACTGGAATCTGAAGCTCTTTCGCCAGGCCCTTCAAGCTTCGCGAAATGCTGGCAACTTCTTCCTGGCGGTTGCCGAAGCGCCCTCGCGCGGTGATCAATTGCAGATAATCCACCACCAGCATCGAGAGCCCTTTGTCGCGCTTCAAGCGCCGCGCCTTTGCGCCGATTTCCAGCACGCTGATCGAGCCCGCGTCATCAATCCACAGCGGCGCTGACGAAATCGTTCCCAGCGATTCCGTCATGCGGCGCCAGTCCTCCCGGCTCAGGTGCCCCGTTCGAAATTTGTGCGCATCAATCTGCGCCACGGACGCCACCAGGCGCTGCAGCAGCGATTCCTTGGACATTTCCAGGCTGAACATCGCCACCGGGTGTCCGCCGCGAATCGCGATGTTTTCCATCAAGTTCAGCGCCAGCGCCGTCTTCCCCTGCGAAGGACGCGCCGCCAAAATCAAGAGCTCGGAAGGCTGCAATCCCGACGTGAGCTTATCCAGCTCGGTGTAACCCGTGGGGATGCCCGTGATGCTCTTCCCTTCCTTGAAGATTTTTTCCAGGCGCTCGAAATTGTCGCGGACAATTTCCTTGATCGGAATCAACCCGGCGCGCACGCGGTCTTCCGCCAGCGCGAAAATCGAAGACTCCGCTCCATCGAGAATGGCGTCCGCGTCCTCTTCGGCTTCGAACGCCCGCTGCTGGATGTTGTGGGTGGTGTGGATCAGGTTGCGCAGAATCGCCTTCTCTTTCACAATCCGCGCGTAATGCTCGACGTTCGACACCTTCGGCATGCCATCGGCCAGCGCCGCCAGATACGGCGCGCCACCCGACGCTTCCAAATCGCCCTTGCGGTGCAGCTCTTCCGTCAATGTCACCAGGTCAATCGCCTGCTGGCTCTCGCCCAGCGCGATCATGTGCGTGAACACGCGCCGGTGGTGATCGTGAAAGAAGTCCTCTGGACGGAGATTTTCGATAGCAACGTTCAGCGCATTGTTATCCAGCAGGATCGCGCCAAGCACGGAGCGCTCGGCATCCAGATTGTTCGGCAGGGGCTTTTCAAGAGTCGCGTCAACAGGCATATTTATTCGCTTTAGTTTCGCGCCGGAGGGCGAGCGCAGAAATTTTCAGGCAGTGTCCTGATTTGAGCCTATGAGCTTTGATTTTTTGAGCAGCACTTGTTTTTGTTCATCCGTCAAACCTGCGTTTTGATCATAAGCATTCGCAGAAACGTTGCGAATATCATTGGGGTCCGCATCGTAGATTGGCAGGGTGCGTGTATCCGTTGTAAGCATGTGCCCGAGGCATTCTAAGTTCTTCTTTTCTTCCGGTCTTAACGGAGGTTCCGCCTCCTTTAGCATCCATCCGTGCAACTCGCAGCGTAACAGGTGAAATTTCATCTTCCCTCACTTTTGACAGGCATGTTTGTTCGCTTTAGTTTCGCCTAGCATCTTTCTATGTAGCACTTTCCCCGCCGGAGGGCAAGAGCGGAGTTTTCCACTTCCGGTTCGTACACTTGTCAGTTCAAAGCGATGCGGCATTGTGCGTGGATCTCAGGCGCGCGTCAATCGGAGTGCCTGTGCATCGCTTCGGAAATCGTTGCAAAACTTTTTCTCGCTCCGCTCGTCGGCACCGCCTCGACTTGTATCAGTTCTTACGAGACGCGCATCCAAGTTCTGTGCGTAGATCCCAAATGAAAAACGGAGAGTCTCGATGGCAAAAATGAAAGTGGCGCAGGTACCGAAACCCGGAGCGGACTTCGAAATCGTCGAGCGCGAAATTCCCAACCCCGGCGCGGGACACGTGCGTATTCGCGTGCAGGCTTGCGGCATCTGTCACAGCGACAGCGTCACAAAAGAAGGACTCTTCCCGGGCATTCAATATCCGCGCGTGCCCGGACACGAAGTTGCCGGCGTGATTGACGAAGTGGGTTCTGGCGTCACCGGTTGGAAGAAAGGCCAGCGCGTCGGCGTCGGCTGGCATGGCGGCCAGGACGGCACGTGCATCGCCTGCCGCCGCGGAGATTTCGCAAATTGCCTCAACCTGAAAATTTCGGGAATCAGCTATGACGGCGGCTATCAGGAATACATGATTGCTCCTGTGGAAGCGATCGCGGCGATACCGGAAAGCCTCGATGCTGCGGAAGCTGCTCCTCTGATGTGTGCGGGAATCACGACTTTCAATGCGTTGCGCCACAGCGGCGCTCTGCCCAGCGACCTCGTCGCCGTGCAAGGCGTCGGCGGCCTGGGGCACCTCGGAATTCAGTTCGCCAGTAAATTCGGTTACAAGGTCGCCGCCATCGGCCGCGGGCCGGAAAACGCCGCGTTGGCGAAAAAACTTGGCGCCAGCGTTTACATTGACAGCAAAGCCACCAACGCCGCGCAAGAACTTCAGAAGCTCGGCGGCGCCACCGTAATCCTGGCAACCGCGCCGGACTCAAAATCCATGTCCGAACTCGTCGGCGGTCTTGGCTTGAACGGAACGCTGTTGGTTGTCGGCGCGGGCCAGGGCCCGATCGAGGCTTCCCCGATTCAATTGCTCTTTGGGCGAAGAAGTGTCAAGGGCTGGTCCTCGGGCATTCCCACGGACTCCGAGGACACGCTGCGCTTCGCCGAGCTGACCGGCGTGCGCCCCATGATCGAAAAATATCCCTTGGAAAAAGCCGCCGAGGCTTATGCGCGAATGATGAGCGGCAAAGCCCAGTTCCGCGTTGTCCTCACGATGTAGTGGCGAACTCTGCTGTGTTCACCGAAGGAAGTGAGTATCAAAAAAATATCGGGGCGTCCCGACTCGGTCGGAGCGCCCCGATTAAAGAATATTTGGCCGGACTGGCGACTACCCTTCTTTCTCGACGCTCACCTTGATTTCGGCGGTCACGTCCCGGAACACCTTCACGGTCACGGGAAACTCGCCGATGGTCTTCAGAGGTTCACCAAGCTGGGCCTGGCGCTTATCAATCTTGAAGCCCTGCGCGGCGAGCCCTTCCGCGATATCGGCAGAGGTGACCGAGCCGAACATCTGATCGTTCTCGCCCGTCTTGCGCTTGAATTTCAGCGAAACGCCATTCAGTAGCTCAGCCTGTTTCTTCGCCGCTTCCATTTCCGTCGCCGTCTTCTTCGCCAGCGAGGTTCGAATGCGCTCGATGGCCTTTAAGTTTCCAGCGGTAGCCTCGACGGCGAGTTTCTTCGGCAGTAGAAAATTGCGGGCATAGCCGGGCTTCACCGTGACAACGTCACCGCGGTGCCCCAGTTTATCGATGTCTTCCTGAAGAATAATTTGCATGAGTGTTCTCCTGGCTCCCCTTCCCTTAGGCCTTTGGCGCTTCTACGCCTGCAGTTGGAGCAACCGTAGCCGGTGCAACCGGGGCCGGTGTGACCGCTGCGGCTTGCCCGGCCGCCCCCGGCACCACCACGCGAGGCGCCTGCGTGCCCGCTGCGCTGCCTGCAAAAGGCATGAGGGCGATGTTCCGCGCACGTTTAATCGCTACGCCCAGCCAACGCTGGTGTCGCGCGCACACGCCGGTCATCCGGCGAGGCAAAATTTTTCCGCGCTCCTGCACGAACTGCGACAAGATGTCCGCGCGCTTGTAGTCGATGAAATCCATCTTCTCCACGCAGAACTTGCAAACCTTTTTCTTACGGAAATACTGCCGCTTGCCGCGCGGCCGTCCGCCCGGACCACCCGGTCCGCCTGGGCCTCCGCCGCCCGGCCCGCCTTCGCGCCGCGGTCCGCCATGTCCGCCGCCGTGCCCGCTGTGGCCACCTTCACGCCGCGGAGCGCCTCCCGGCGCTGGTGCTTGTTTCTGTTCCTCTGCCATACGTTCCACCCTTTCACTTCTTGCCCGGCCAGTGCCAGGGTCTCTTTATCTGAGTCGCAAAAAAAACCGGAATCGCTCTTGGGCTGAAAGTTCCAGACCGCAAAGCTAGCTTGTCGCGGCTGCTTGTTCGGGCGCCGGTGCCGGCGCCGCAGCGGGAGGAGCCGCCGTACGGCGCGGACGCCGTGCGGCGCGCTTCTCGCGCTTCAGCGTGAGCTTCTTCTGGCGCTTCAAGTCCTCGTCGAGGCGCACAGTCTGATATTTGATCACCGTGTCCTGCACGCGCAGGCGCCGCTCCAGCTCCGCAATCAGCTCGCCGTGCGTGGTATGAATCTCCTGGTGAATCTCCTCTTCAGGAGTCGCCGGGCGCACAATAAAAACCAAATCGTACAAACGTTCTTCCATGATGACCTCTTTCCTTCCACTCCCGGGCACAGGGCCCGGCAATACCGTCTTTACTTTTCCTCCGGCTCTTCGGACTCCGCCGCTTTCCGCCGGTTGTACTGATTCATCGCCGCGTCGATTCCCTGCTTCAGGATCATCTCCACGGCGTCGCCGGCCTCGCCGATCATCTCCGCCGCGATTTCCAGCTCCGCCTTCTTCATGGGCCGCAGCACGTATTCCTTGCGGCTGTTCAGCGGATGATCCGGACCGCAACCGAGCCGCAACCTCGCAAATTCCTGCGTCCCCAGCGACCCGATCACGGACTTCGCGCCGTTGTGGCTCCCGGCGCTGCCGTCCGGATGAATCCGGATGGTGCCCCAGGGAAGCTGCGCTTCATCCCACAACACCAGCAAATCCTTGACGTCCAGCTCGTACTTCTCCAGCAGCTCCCGCACGGAGATCCCGCTGAGATTCATGTACGTCTGCGGCTTCGCCAGGATCACGTCTTCCCCGGCGATTTTTCCACGGCCCGCCAGCGCCTTGCCTTCGGGCCGTTCGACGCGAATCTCGTTGCGATTCGCCAGTTCATCCACCGCCAGGAAACCCAGGTTATGCGGCGTCCACTGATACTCCGGATCGGGATTCCCAAGTCCGACAATGAGCCGCATAGACTGTCACCCGCTGGCGCGTTACTTCTTCTTCTCGCCCTTTTCGGTCTTCTCCGCCGCCTTGGGCTTCGCTTCTTCCTCGGCTCCTTCTTCGCCTTCCACTTCCTTCTTGCCCTTCTTGATGACTTCCGGTTCGGCCGGCGTTGCCGTTTCCGCCGCCACTGCTTCCACGGGCTTCTCTTCTTCCACCTTCAGCGTAACCACGTGCGCCAGCACGCGCTCCGGCTCGGTAAGCAACTTCCACTTGTTCTTGTCGATCGGCAGATCCGCAGCCCGCAGTTGCGCGTTCAGCGCTAGGCCGCTGACGTCCACTTTGAACTCCGTCGGAATATCCGCCGGCAAGCATTCGATTTCCACTTCGCGCGTCACCACTTCGAAAACACCGCCCTCGACCTTTACCCCCGAAGGCTCGCCGAACGTATGCACGGGAACCTTTACCTTCATGCGCACATCCATGGCCACGCGCAGAAGATCCACGTGCAGCAAATTGCCGGTGACGGGATCCACCAGCCAATCCTTCAGGATCGCGGGTTCGTGCTTTCCGCCGAGGTCCACCTGGAACAAGGTGTTATGCCCGGTCTCGGAGCGAAGAATCGCGCTCACCTGCTTGGTATTCACCGCCAGCGTGATGGCTTCACCCTTGCCGCCATACAACACGGCCGGCAATTTACCTGCCTGGCGCAGCCTCCGCGCCTCATTCTTGCCGCGCGTCGTTCGTGGCGCGCCTTCCACTACAATCTTGTCTGCCATGGCCTTCTTCCCTTCCTTCTAATTCCTTCCAAACTCTTCGACTCTTCGACTCTTCGACTCTTCGGCTCTTTGACTCTTGAACTCTTTGACTTCTCCTCAAATAAACAGCTCGCTGATAGAAGTCTCTTCATGAATCGAGCGGATGCCCCTCGCCAGCAAATCCGCCACGCTCAGCACCGTGATTTTCCCCATTTTCTTCGCCGCGTCGCTCAGCGGCACGGAATCCGTCGCCACAATTTCGGTGATTCTGGACTTCTCGATTCGCTCGATGGCCGGTCCGGAGAGCACCGCATGCGTGCACGCCGCGTACACTTGCGTGGCGCCTTCCCGCAGCAACGCCTCCGCCGTTTTCACCAGCGTTCCCGCGGTATCAATGATGTCGTCCACGATGAGCGTGCTGCGCCCACGCACGTCTCCGATCAAATTCATCACTTCGCTCACGTCCACATCCACGCGGCGCTTGTCCACGATGGCCAGCGGCGCATCCAGCTTCTTCGCGAAAAACCGCGCCCGCTCCACGCCGCCCGCATCCGGCGAAACCACGGTCAAATTCGGCAAGTTCAAGTGCCGGAAGTGTTCCACCAGCACCGGGGAACCGTATAGATGGTCCACCGGAACGTCGAAATAGCCCTGAATTTGCGGCGCGTGCAAATCCAGCGTCAATGCGCGGCTCGCACCGGCCGTCTCCAGCAAGTCCGCCACGAGCTTCGCGGAGATCGGAACGCGCGGCTTGTCTTTGCGGTCCTGCCGCGCGTAGCAGTAGTAGGGCAGCACCGCGGTAATCCGCCACGCCGAGGCGCGCTTGAACGCGTCAATCATCAGCAGCAGCTCCAGCAGGTGGCAGTCCACCGGATTATGGCAGGGCTGCACCACGAACACGTCCGCGCCCCGCACATTCTCCAAAATCTGAAAATAAATCTCGCCGTCGCTGAAGCGTCCCAGCAGCGCTTTGCCTAGCGGCACGTCCAGGTGGCGGCAAATGCTTTCCGCCAAAACCGGATTCGCCGTTCCCGAGAAAATCTTAAATCGGTCGTCGTTCACGACGCTTGCACTCCAGTGCGACCGCTTAGCAATCGCACGCGTTCAAACTTCGTTCCCTGGGGCCGATTCTACGAACGAGATAGACACGGGAGACGCTGCGGCTGGATCCACGAAGCGCGCGCAGGCTAACCTGCGTAGCGCATCAAACGAGCGTACCGATCGCGCGAGATGGTCTCGCAAACGAAGGTCTGATCGTGCGGAAACCCTGCAGCGGCTCGGCGCGCCGTCGCTGGGCTCGGGAAAACTCCAAACACCGCCGAACCGCTACCCGCCAGCGAGGCTTCTGCAGCTCCTCTTTGGAGCAATTCCCGCTTGATTCGATCAAGCCGGGGATGCCGCCGGAAAACCGGCCGCTCGAAATCATTCGAAAGGCCGCTTCCCTGCGCGCTCCAGCATAGAGCACAGAACTCAAAGAGTTTATGGTTTGCGGCCGATTTTGTCAATCGCAGAGGCTTGGCCTTCAGCCAGCGATACGCATCCGGCGTGGGCACATGAATTTCTTTCGGTGAAACAACGAGGAGGTGCTGCTTCGGGATGTCCTGCAACGGATAAATCTCATCGCCCTTGTTCACTCCCAGGGCGCGCCCGCCGAGCAGGAAAAACGGCACGTCCGCACCGAGCGAGGTGGCAAGCTCCATCAATCGCGCCGCCGGCAATTTCCTTCGCGCTAGCCGCAAGGCGCCGAGGAGTGCCGCGGCCGCATCGCTGGATCCCCCGCCTAATCCTCGCCCGGCAGGGATCGTTTTTTTCAACTCAATTTCCACGCCCCCGCGAATCTTCAGTTCCCGGCGCAGCACATCCACGGCGCGATAGACGAGATTGTTCTGGAAAGGCTCTTTCGAAAGCAGTTCATTTCCGCGAATCGTCAGCGAAATCCCCGGATGCCTCGAGGTCCGCAGCCGCAATTCATCGTGCAGCGAAATGGTCTGAAATATCGTGCGCAACTCGTGAAAACCATCCGTGCGCTTTCCCAGAATGTCCAGGCGGAGATTGATTTTTGCGTACGCCGGGATGCGGACTTCAGACATGTCGTGGATTAAGGTTTCGCGACGCTCGAAGTGGATTTCTGCGCCAGGCGACGCTTCGATTGCGAGAGCTTCTTTTCCAGCTCGGCCACTTTTTCCGGCTCCACGTCCGCGGGCAGGGACCGCCGCCATTCGTTCAGCGACTTTTCCCATTCGGCGGCCGCCAAATCGCCGCGCCCCATCTTGGCATAAAGATCACCGAGATGAGAATGGATCGTCGCATCATGGCTTTCGCGTTCCACGGCCTTCCGCAACGTGGTCTCGGAAGCCGCCAATTTGCCCTGTTTGAAATAAATCCAGCCCAGGCTGTCCAGGTACGCTCCGCTGAACGGCTCTTCTTTCAGCGCCCGCTGCACCAGCGCCTCCGCCTCATCCAGCCGGATTCCCAGATCGCCCAGCATGTAACCGTAATAATTCAGCACCGGCGCGCTCTTGGGATTCACCGCGAGAACTTTCTTGAATTGTTCCTCGGCTTTGTCGAAAAATTTCTGGCGCTCGTAAATGGCGCCGAGCAGGAACCACACCATCTCATTGTCGCGCGCCTGCCCCGGCAGCACTTCCGCCGCGCGCGCCGATTCCTCGGCTTCTTTGTAGCGCCGCCCGCGTTCGTAGACCTGCGCGATGTTCAGATAAATTTCCCGGTCCCCTTCATTCCCGCGGAGCTGCGCGCGCAAAATCTTGACCGCTTCTTCCGTCTGCCCGCTTTCGCCCAGCAACAACGCATGGCTCGCGCGTATGGATGGATCCGCCGGATATTTCCCAAGCGCTTCTTTGCCCGCCGCCAAGGCTTTCGACAAATCCTTCGCCGCGCGGTATGTGTCCATGATCATCATCCGCGCGCGCCGGTCTTCTTCCTCGCCGAGGCGCCCCAACTCTTCGTACGTGAAAACCGCTGCCTGATAATTCTGCGTATCACGGTACAATTGCCCTAGTTGCTGATACAGGATCGCCAGCGACCTCCGCCGCGTCGGTTGCGCCGCGGATTGCGCCTTGACGCCCGTCACTCCATCGGACAACACGCGAATCGCATCTTCGTAGCGCCCTTGCGCCTGGTACAACATCGCCTCGTTATACATCACCTCCAGGCTGCCCGGCGCGTACTGCCGCGCCTTCACCAGGTTGCTTTCCGCTTTGTCCAACTGGTGCAGCTCGCGGTAAATTTGCGCGATCCGCAGATACACGTCCGAATCATCCGGCATCAAATCCGAAAGCTTTTGAAACACCGCCAGCGCTTCCGCATATTTCTCTTCGGCCAGCAGCGTCTGGCCCAGCCCGCGCTGATGGCTCAGCTCGGAGGGATCCAATTCCTGCGCCTTGCGATACGCTTGTTCCGCCTTCGCGAGGTCATGCGCCTGCGTGTACGCATCCCCGAGCAGGTCCAACAGCACCGGTGAAGGCGAGTGTCCGGCAGTTCCCTCGAGCAGCGCCACCGCTTCCGCGGACTTCCCTTCATCCATCAGCAGTTGCGTCAATTGCTCCACCGCAAGTTCGTTTTCCGGATCGGTTTTCAGAATGCCTCGAAGCACCTGTTCCGCTTTGTCGTGCTCGTTCTTCAGCCTATACAGGCGCGCCAGCCACAACGCCGATTCCGTGTCCGAAGGATCCAGCCGGTTAATCTCGCGATACTGCTCGATGGCCCGGCCCACCGTCTCCGATTGGCCGCTGCCCGAACTGAGATCCCCCAGGCTCCGCAGATAGATTCGTCCCAGCAGCCGCCGCGATTGCACGTCGTCTGGATTGCGCTTCAGGATCTCCTGTGCTTCTGCCACGGCCTCTCTGATGCGCTGCGCCTTCCAATACATCTCCGCCAGCCGCTCCCCGATGACCGGCGACTTCGGATCCAGTGCATACGCCTTTTTGTACGCCTCAATTGCCGACGTGGCGTACTCCGCCCGGCTCGTTGCTTCGTACTGTTGTTCGTAGATGTGACCCATCGTGTAGTTGAAATAGGCCTCGGCGCGCACCGTATCTTTTTTGGGAAGAGCGGAGGATGGAAGGACGAACTGCTCCTGAGCCACAGTGGAAGCTTCCATCTTCCTCGCTGGCACGGAGTCTTGGGTTGTCTGCGCGAGTGTCGCGGCACCAGCGGCGCCGGTCAGCACTGCGGCAAAGCTAATTCTGTAAAGGTTCATGTCAGCCCCGGAAACAAAAAGTATCCCATGCGGCCGAAACGCGGTCAAAAGCCAAAAAAGGGACCGTTTCCAGGGCCCGGGAGGCACACCACTAAGATGCCGCAGCCGGGGTAAGCGTTGACAACGAAAAGAGCTTGACATCATTCTATATTTCCGCAACTATCGAAGTATGAGGAGGCCCGATCCGCTTCTCGTCACGCGCTCCGCCGACCGGTTCTCCGCCCTCGGCGCGGAGCCTCGCCTCCAGATTCTCCGCCTCCTGCTTGCCGCTCATCCCGACGGCATGGTCGCCGGCGAAGTCCAGGAAGAGCTCGGCATCCCCGCTTCCACCCTTTCGCATCATTTGGAGAAACTGAAACAGGTGGGCCTCGTCCATGTGCGCCGTGAGAGCACCTACCTCTGGTATTCCGCGGACACCGATGCCCTTCGCGAAGTTATGAATTTTCTCTATGAAGAATGCTGCACACGCAGCCGCGCGGTACCCGCGGAATCGGTCGTCCAGATTTCAAAGTGAGGAACTTCTATGAGTGAGCCAAACATCCAAGAAGCCGTGAAACAAAAATACGGCGAAGCCGCCAAGCGCGCTGCCAGCGGCGGTACGGCGAGTTGCGGCGGTGGCGCCGAACTCAGTTGCTGCGACCCCATCACGAAAGATCTCTACAACGACGCCGAAAAAGCTGCACTCCCGGAAAGAGCCGTCGCTGCCTCGCTCGGCTGCGGCAATCCAACCGCTCTCGCGCAGCTTCAGCCTGGCGAAATCGTTCTCGATCTCGGCTCCGGCGGCGGCATCGACGTCATCCTTTCCGCGAAACGCGTCGGCCCTGCCGGCAAAGCCTACGGCCTGGACATGACCGACGAAATGCTGGCCCTCGCCCGCGAAAACCAAAAAAAAGCTGGCGTCGAAAACGTCGAATTTCTGAAGGGCGCCATTGAAAACGTTCCTCTGCCGGACAATTCCGTCGACGTCATCATCTCCAACTGCGTCATCAATCTTTCCGGCGACAAGGATCGCGTCCTCCGCGAAGCCTTCCGCGTGTTGAAACCCGGCGGCCGTTTCGCCATCTCCGATGTCGTTGTTCGCGGTGAAGTCCCCGCTGCCATTCGCAAAAGCATGGAACTCTGGGTCGGCTGCATCGCCGGCGCACTCGAGGAGTACGAATACCGCGACAAGCTTTATGCCGCCGGTTTCGAATCCGTGGACATCGAGCCCACTCGCGTTTACAAAATCGATGAAGCCCGCGAATTTCTCGCTTCCGCCGGCCTCGATGTCGAAAAAGTGGCCCCGCTCATCGACGGCAAATTCATCAGCGCCTTCCTTCGCGCCACCAAACCCGCGCGCCGCGGCAACGTCGTCGGCCCTTCCTGCCGCGCCTGAAATCAGGATGCAATCGCCCTACAACGTTCTATTTCTCTGCACCGGCAATTCCGCCCGCTCCATCATGGCCGAAGCCATCCTCAACCAGAAAGGCCAGCCCATTTTCGCCGCCTACAGCGCAGGCAGCTTTCCCGCCGGCCGCGTCAATTCCTTCGCCCTCAAGCAACTCGAAACCGCCAAACTCCCCACTTCCAATTTACGCAGCAAAAGCTGGGACGAATTCACCAGGCCCGGCGCACCTCAGATGAACTTTGTCTTTACCGTTTGCGACAACGCCCGCTCGCGAAGTTTGTCCCGCCTGGCCGGGACAGCCCATCACCGCCCATTGGGGCGTTTCCCGATCCCGCCGCCGTCGCGGGCAGCCCCGCGCAAATCCAACGCGCTTTTCTCGATGCCTTTGTCGTCCTGGATCGCCGTATCGGCTTGTTCCTTTCCTTGCCGCTTTCGAGCCTCGACAAATTGTCCCTCAAAAAGGAAATCGATCGCATCGGCCGGCAATGACGCATTCGTTCTAAAGAATTTACCGCAAGTGTTGTATATATCTACCGAGGCCGCTCATGACACTTTCAAATCGTCCATTTCACCTCTTCGCCGTTATTCTCCTCGCGGGCTTCTCAATTTTCGCCGTACATGCTCACTCGCACGCCGCGCAAAGAGAAACGGCCCACGCCGCCATCATCACCGTCACGCCCGAAACCAGCAAACCCGCGCTCGAGGATTTTTCCTGGCTCGCCGGCCGCTGGGAAGGCCATCTCGGCCCCATGACGGCCGAACAGCAGTGGATGGCTCCCAGGAACGGCACGATGCAGGGCTTCTTCCGCCTCACGGATACCGAAAAAACCATCGTCATCGAGCTTTTCACCATTCGCGAAACGCCCGGCGGCATCGAGTTTTACTTCCGCCATTTTTCTCCGGAGTTAAAACCCTGGGAGGAAAAGGAAGCCTACCACTTGAATCTCACGAAATCGGAAGGAGGCGTCTTCCGTTTTGACAATTCCGTCGTGAACCAACTGAAGGACGCGGTCCTGACGCGCGTGGACGGCGACACCTACGTGTCCCACGGCGACATCACCGACGCCGATGGCAAACCCAAAGCCATCGAAGTCACCTACCACCGCGTGAAGTAAACGCGCCGTTGTCCGCCGTCGCACTTCAATCGTTGGGGCGATGCACTTTTAGGTGCTTATGATCGGCGACCGGATCCAGCAGCCGCAAAACATGCTCGCCGGTGCTTGCTTCGAAGCGATAGAGCAGCACGGCATCAGCCGCGCGCTCCTCGCGCTCCAATTCCAGCTCCGGATTATCCAGGACTAAGTCGCCGTTATTTCGGATGCGCAATTCCGCGCCAACCTGCATGACAATCTTGGTTCCTGCGCTCGGTGCCGCCATGAAATCACCTCGCCGCGCTTTTCACTTCTCGCGTACTATTCAAATGGATGCGCAGCCGCGGCAAAAAGACGCATCACACTTTTCCACGCAGAGTCGCCAACTCAGTGCAGGAAATGGCGCATGCCAGTGAACACCATGGCCAAACCGAGCCGGTCCGCCACCGCGATCACGTCCGCGTCGCGGACCGAGCCGCCCGGCTGGATCACCGCCGTCGCTCCGGCCTTGGCTGCTTCTTCGACGCCATCGGGGAACGGAAAGAACGCGTCCGACGCCACCACGCTTCCCGCGAGCGGCGCCTGCGCCTTCATCACGGCGAGTTTCACGGAGTCGACGCGGCTCATCTGCCCGGCGCCGACGCCCAGCGTCGCGCCATCTTTCGCGAAGACGATCGCGTTGGACTTCACATGCTTCGCCACCTTCCACGCGAAGCGCATCGTGTGCAGCTCTTCCGCCGTCGGCGCCCGCTTCGTCACCGTGCGCAATTCGCTTTCCTGGATTTCGCCCAGGTCGGGCTGCTGCACCAGCATTCCACCGAGGATGCGCTTGAGTTGCAGCTCGCGTTCCGGCTCCAGGCCGCCGGGGGGCAGCTCGAGCAAGCGCAGATTTTTCTTCGCCGCGAAAATACCTTTGGATTTTTCATCGAATCCCGGCGCGGCAATGCACTCCGCGAAAAGTTTCGCGACCTCTTCCGCGGTCGCCGCGTCCACCACACGATTGAACGCCAGCACGCCGCCGAACGCCGATACTGGATCGCACGCCAGCGCTTTCAGATACGCCTCGCGAAGCGTCGTCTGTTCCGCCGTCCCGCAAGGATTGTTGTGCTTGATGATCGCCGCCGCGGGATCGGAAAATTCTCCCGCCAGACTCCGCGCCGCTTCGAGGTCCACGAAATTGTTGTACGAAAGCTCTTTTCCCTGGAGCTGCTTCGCCGCCGCCAGTCCTTCCGGTTTCCGTCCAGCCGGCACATACAGCGCCGCGGCCTGGTGCGGATTTTCGCCGTACCGCAATTCCTGCCGCCGCAGCAGAGCCACATGCACGCGCTCCGGAAGCACCGGCTTCGCTTCCAGAGAAATATTTCCCGAAGCTGTCGCCAATCGCTCCAATTCCGTGGTGATCAATCCGTCGTACCGCGAAGTCGCCGCAAACACTTTGCGCGCCAGCTCGAGCCGCGTCGCCAGCTTCGTGTCGCCCGCGCTCTCGAGTTCCTTCGCCACGCGCTCGAAATCCTCGGGGTCCGTCACGACCGAGACGCTCTCGAAATTCTTCGCCGCCGAACGCAACATCGTCGGCCCGCCAATATCGATGTTTTCGATCAGCTCTTCCGTGGTCAGCCCGGCCTTCGCGGCCGTCGCTTCAAACGGATACAGATTCACGACCACCAGATCGATTGGCGCGATGCCGTGTTCCGCTGCCTGCTTCCGGTCTTCCGCGTTCCTTCGCCGGAAGAGCAGCCCGCCATGCACTCTCGGATGCAGGGTTTTCACGCGTCCGCCGAGCATTTCCGGCCAGCCCGTAAAATCCGAAACGTCACGCACACTGACGCCCGCTTCGCGCAGCAGCTTGGCCGTTCCGCCGGTCGAGAGAATCTCGATCTTCAGCGCGGCGAGCCGCTTCGCAAATTCCACGATTCCCGACTTGTCAAACACGCTGATCAGCGCGCGCTCCACCGCCATCGATTCCTCCGAAAATGGAAAAGCAGAACAGTGTACGGGTCTCGCACGAATAGGGGAAGTGCGCAGCCTGTGGGAAACGCAGGGAAAAATCTACGATTTCACGAGCGCTTTCAGTTTGACCTGGCCTTCGACCGTTTCCACCACGTATTCGACGTCTTTGCAATTTTTCTGTTTCTGGAGTTCCTTGGTTTTTTTCAGCACGAATTCATTGAAGCTCGATCGTGAAAGTTTCCCGGTGTGCTCGCCGGCTTGCTGTTTCGCCTGCAAAAATGCCTGGTACAGCTGTTCGACTTTTTCGGTCTCGCGCTCCGGCTCGGAACAGGTCATGCGAAATGCCTTCGGCTCGTGCGCATGCTCTTCCTCTTCTTTCTTGCGGCGGGCCGCTTCGATCTCTTTCGCTGCCGCTCCAAAATGGCGCTGGACTTTGCCTTCCTCTTTCGCCGCGGTTCTCTTTCGAAAGATGTCTTTGTACTTCGCGTACGTCTGCGAAAGATTATTGAAGCGGAACCGCTGCGCGAATTTCAGTTCGCCTCCGCGTTCCGCGTAGCGCTTCACGAGCAAATCGATGCGCCATTCGATTTCCGTGGGCGGACGCTTCCGGCCGCCTCCGAAAAATTGGTCGTATTCGATCTTGAGCTGGCGGATGTCCCGTTCGAGCTGGCCCAACTCTTCGTCAATGGTCGCCATGCGTGGAGAAAACCCCCGAACCTCCATGCTAGGAGCACAAGCGAATCGCGTCAACCGGAGGGGCGCGCAGCGACGCGCATACGCCACCGTTGCGGGCCGCCGGCATTGCCCGCGGCTCCGCTCTGTGCTGAAATGTTCGAATGGATGCCCGGGCCAAACGCGCGGTTTCGAGCGAGCAAGCGGAACTGTTGCGGCAAATTCCTTCGGTGGGCGAACTGCTGCTGCAGCCGCGGTTGGCGGCGCTTTCGAATCGCGTGGACCGCAGCGTGCTTGTGGAAGTGGCGCGCGCGGTACTGGCGGATCTTCGCGCGCGCATCGCCGGCGATTCGAACTGGAGCGCGGTGGCGCTCAATCCGGGCTCGGTGGAAGAGCTCATCACCGCTGCCGTGGAACGAATTCTTTCACGGTCGCTGCAGCCGGTGATCAACGCCACCGGCGTGATTCTCCACACCAACCTGGGCCGCGCACCGTTGCCGGAGGCGGTGGTGGAAGAATTTCGGCGGACGGCCACGCAGTATTCGAATCTGGAATACGATTTGGAGGCGGGCGCGCGCGGCAAGCGTGACGTGCATACCGGGGAGCTGCTTACCCGCCTCACCGGCGCGGAATCCGCCATCGTCGTCAATAATTGTGCCGCGGCCATCCTGGTGGTCCTCGCGGCGCTTGCCCGCGGCGGCGAAGTGATCGTCTCGCGCGGCGAGCTCATTGAGATCGGCGACGGCTTTCGCATCCCGGAAATCATGGAGCAGAGCGGCGCCCTTTTGCGCGAAGTGGGGACAACGAATCGCACGAAGCTCGCGGACTACGAAAACGCCATCAATGAAAAAACACGCATGCTACTTCGTGTGCATCCTTCAAATTTCATGGTCACAGGATTCACGGACAAACCTTCCCTCGAAGAGCTGGTGGGGCTGAGCCAGCGGAGCGGATTGCCACTTGTGGAAGATCTTGGCTCTGGTTGCTTGGCTGAACTTGCCGAACACGGTATTACCGAGCCAACGGTGCGTCAAAGCATTGACGCGGGTGTGGGAATTGTCACCTTCAGCGGCGACAAGCTTCTGGGGGGGCCGCAGGCGGGAATTATTGCCGGGAAAAAAGATCTGGTGGCGCGCGTTCGGCGGCACCCGCTCTTTCGGGCGTTGCGCGTGGACAAGCTCACGATTGCCGCCCTTGAGATTACGCTTGGCGCGTATCTGCGCGCGGCGTGGGATGAAATCCCGGTGATGCGGATGATTCGAATGACGCCGCAGGAACTGAAGCGCCGGGCGGAGAATTTCCTGCGCGAACTCCGTCCCGAGCTTCCGCTGGATGAAGTCGAAATCGAGATTACGGACGGCACTTCGCTCGCGGGCGGGGGCTCCACGCCGTCGCAATCGTTGCCGTCGAAAGTGATTCGAATCGCCAGCACTCGTCATTCCGCGACGAAACTTGAACATCGCCTCCGCCGCGCGCCTGCTGGCGTCTCGGTGATCGCCCGAGTGGAAGACGACCGCCTCATCCTCGATCTCCGTACGGTTTTCCCCGAACAGGAACCACTGCTAATCAAGACTCTCGCTGCTGCCCTTCACTGATTGCGGAGAGAGGCAAAAATGCTCGCGTTCACAGCGCGCAACCACAAACTCGTGTCGAAAAACAGACCGCTGCCGAGATTGCGGAGAGGTTGGGCGCTTATCCGAGTGCGGCTGGCGGGAATCTGCAACACGGACGTAGAGATCCTCCGCGGGTATCACAATTTTCGCGGGACGCCGGGGCACGAGTTTGTTGGAGAAGTTGCGGAAGTGCGCGGCGTCTCAGCGGCAACGAAGAAAAGGTGGATGGGGCGGCGAGTCTGCGGGGAAATCAATGTTTCTTGTTCGGCGTACGGTTTCAAACCAGTTTGCAGTTTTTGCAAGCGCGGATGGAAGACGCATTGTGCACGCCGGACCGTCCTGGGCATCGTGAATCACGACGGCGCGTTTGCGGAATATCTCGCGCTGCCGGTGGAAAATCTGCACATCGTTCCGGATAACATTACGGACGAGCAAGCTGTCTTTGTCGAACCGCTTGCAGCGGCTTGCGAAATCCTCGATCAGGTCAATGCGAAGGAGTTTCACTCCGTTGCGGTCCTCGGAGATGGCAAGCTCGCGCAGCTCATCGCGCGCGTTTTGAAAACTGCCGTGCCGCGTGTCGTGATGTACGGAAAACACCCTGAAAAACTCGCGCTTGCTCGCGGAGCTGGGATCGGGACCAAAAAGGTTCGGGGGAATGCCAGTGATTGGAAGCGCAGCAAAGGTAGTTTTGCACTTCTCGTTGAAGCTACCGGATCGCCAACGGGTCTGGCGATGGCGCTGCAAATGACCGGGCCTCGCGGAACGCTCGTTTTGAAATCCACATTTCACGGCGCGGCTCCCGTCGAGACCTGGCCGATCGTGGTAAAAGAAATTACCGTGGTGGGCTCGCGGTGCGGCCCATTTGCCAAGGCGATTGCTTTGCTGCGTTCGGCTGAAGTGGATCCAACGCCGCTGATCACACGCACGTTTCCGCTTGCGGATGCGGCGGCAGCAATTCGCTTCGCCCAGCAGCCGGGGATCATGAAGGTCCTATTGAGAGCGTGAGCGCAGGCAGCGATACTTGCGCTGGAAAGAAGAAGAAAGAGACGACGCGGAGACGCCGAGTGCACAGAGATTCGCAGAGAATTCGTAAGAAATCTTCAGAGTCGGTTGATGCAGGAAGCGACGCAAGCGGCGCCGAAGCCGTTGTCGATGTTGACGACGGTTACATTCGAGGCGCAACTATTGAGCATACCGAGCAGCGCGGCGACGCCGCCGAAGCTGGCGCCGTAGCCGACGCTGGTGGGAACGGCGATTACCGGCACGGCGACGAGGCCGCCGACGACGCTCGGCAATGCCCCTTCCATTCCTGCGACACAGATGATGACGCGGGCTTCGGCGAGTTTGCCGCGATGATCGAGCAGGCGATGGATGCCGGCAATGCCGACGTCATAGAGAGGCTCGGCACGATTGCCCATCATGCGAGCGGTGAGCAAGGCCTCTTCCGCGACGGGAATGTCGCTGGTGCCGGCAGACACAACAAGGATTTTTCCTTTCCCGATGATTTCGGGGCTGCGCTCGATGGTAATGACGCCAGACAGCGCGTGGAATTTCGCCGTGCGATTCAACTTCTTCACCGGCGCGAACAATTTCGCGTCCGCGCGCGTCACTAAAATGTTGTGCCGCGAATCTTTCCTGCGCAGCATGGCCTTCACGATGGCAGCAACCTGCTGCGGCGTTTTTCCTTTGCCGAAAATGACTTCGGCGAAACCCTGGCGCAGCGCGCGATGATGATCGACCTTTGCAAAACCCAGATCTTCGAAGGGCAGATGCTTGAGGCGCTCGATGGCCTCGGCGGGCGCGAGCTCGCCAGATTTCACGGATTCCAGAATTTTCAACAATTCAATTTGATTCATATGCTCCGGCCGATGCGAATTCTAACACTGCACGCGGTCAACCCCTCAGCTTGACTTGCCCGGAGGGCGCTGCGAGACTGAATGTATCCTCGCGGAAAACATGGCTGACACGCAAAAGCAGATTGTAACCGTAGGTGTGACCGGGGCCAGCGGGGCCATTCTCGCGCAAAAGGCGCTGGCTTTGCTCGAAGAAGATGCGCGCGTCGCGCGTGTGCACCTGGTGGTCACGGAAGCGGGCCAGCGGCTGTTCGCCGAAGAGCTCGGTCTTTCCGCAGGCGATCTGAAGCAACTTCCGAACCGGATTCTCGGGCGCCCGGCAACAAAAACAGAAATTCTACCGAACAAAGACGTCGGCGCTTGTATTGCTTCGGGCAGCTACGTGGTCGATGCGATGGCCGTGATTCCCTGCTCGATGGGAACGCTTGGGGCGATTGCCAACGGCATCAGCGACGATCTTGTGGCGCGTGCGGCGGACGTCATGCTCAAGGAAGGCCGCAAGCTTGTGCTCTGTGTGCGCGACACGCCATTCAACCGCGTGCATCTGGAAAATATGCTGCGTGCACAGCAGGCAGGCGCGGTGATCATGCCGGCTGTTCCGGCGTTCTACCACCATCCGAAAACGATCGACGATGTGGTGACGCAGTATGTCTGCCGCGTGCTCGCGCAGATCGACCTGCCTCAAGAAAAAATGTACCGCTGGGCAGGTACCCCGGCGTCGAAGAAAGCCGAGGCATGAACTAGAAATGGCGGGCCGCATCAAGACGGTGCTGGAGATGATTAAGTTCGAGCACTCCGTGTTTGCGTTGCCATTTGCGTTGACCGGAGCGTTGCTCGCCGCGCGCGCTACCCAACACGGATGGCCCACGTTGCGGCAAATTTTGTGGATCGTGATTGCCATGGTTGCGGCGCGGTCCGCGGCCATGACCATGAACCGTATCGCCGATCTTCGCTACGATCGCGAGAACCCGCGAACGAAGCAGCGCGCGCTGGCGACAGGCGTTCTCTCCCTGCAGTTTGCGTGGTTTTTCACCGTGGTTGCAGTCGCCCTGTTTTTTGTGGCGGCCTGGCAGTTGAACCTCCTTGCGCTGAAACTTGCGCCGTTGGCGATCGCGATTCTATTTTTCTACTCGTTCACGAAGCGCTTCACGAGCTGGTCGCATCTTTTTCTTGGCTTCGCACTGGGCATTTCACCGGCGGCGGCGTGGATCGCCATCACCGGCGGGCTCGACTCGCGCATGCTGATTCTTTGCGGGGCGGTCACGTTGTGGGTCGGAGGCTTTGACGTGCTCTATGCCTGCCAGGACGTGGATTTTGATCAACAAGCCGGGCTTTTTTCCGTCCCGAAAAGGTTTGGGATCGCGAATGCGCTGTTGATCGCGCGCGCGATGCACGCCGGCGTGATCGGGCTGCTCGGATGGCTGGCGTTCAGCTTTGGTTTGCCGTGGCCGGCTTGGATAGGAATCGCGGTTGTGGCGGCGCTGCTTGCGTACGAGCATTCCCTTGTCAAAGCGAACGACCTGAGCAAGCTGGACGCTGCGTTTTTCACCGTGAACGGCTATATTAGTATGTTGTTCTTGCTGTTCTGGGGCGCGGCGGCGGCGGTTTGGCGCGTTTGAAATTTTCGACAGATTCGAAATGAGCGAACTGACGATTAGCGATCTTCGGTTGAAGCCGATTGCGGACAAAGTCCTGGCCGGCGAACGGCTGAGCTTCGACGATGGCATCACGCTATATCGTTCGCCGGACTTGCTTGCTGTGGGCTGGCTGGCGAATCACGTACGCGAGAAGAAGCACGGCAATGTGACGTATTACAACGTCAACCGGCACATCAATCCGACGAATATCTGTGTGGCGCACTGCAAACTTTGCGCGTTTGGCCGCGATCCCGATGCGCCCGGCGCCTACAATTTTGCGCTGGATGAGATCTACGCCCGTGCCGAACAGGGTGTGCGCGAAGGCGCGCTGGAATTTCACATTGTCGGCGGCCTGCACCCGGACCTGCCGTTCGAATATTTTCTGGAAATGATCCGCGGGCTCAAACAGCGCTGCCCGGGCGTGCATTTGAAAGCATTCACGATGGTGGAGGTGGGGTACTTCGCGCGCATCGCGAAGCTATCCACGAAAGAAACATTGCTGAAGTTGAAAGAAGCCGGCGTTGATTCGCTGCCCGGCGGAGGCGCGGAGATTTTTCATCCGCGCGTGCGTCGGATCATTTGCGACCACAAGGTCAGCGGGCAGATGTGGCTGAACATCGCCCGGCAAGCGCATGAAATTGGACTGCATTCCAACGCCACCATGCTGTATGGGCATGTGGAAACGGAGGAAGAGCGCGTGGATCACCTCGTCCAGCTGCGCGAATTGCAGGATGAGTCGCACGGCTTCGTAGCGTTCATCCCGCTGGCGTTTCATCCGGACAACACGGCGCTCTCGCATATTCCGAAGCCCACCGGTTATGCGGATTTGCGCAACATCGCAGTATCGCGCCTGCTGCTCGATAATCTCGAGCACATCAAGGCGTACTGGATCATGCTCTCGCCGAGCATCGCACAGATTGCGCTGCGGTTCGGCGCAAACGATCTGGACGGAACGGTGGTGGAGGAAAAGATTTATCACGACGCCGGCGCGAAGACTTCCGAGTTTACTCCGCGCAATGAACTCGAGCGCTTGATCCGCGCCGCCGGGCGCGTCCCCGTCGAACGCGACACGCTTTATCGTCCGGTGGACCGCTCTAAGCTGCCGCCGCTCCCTCCGCCGACGCGACCGGACCTCGTCAGCCTGACCTTAAACGTCTAGTGTGATCCTGTCCCGAAACCCATTCAACACTATTCATGAATGGTGTTGACTGCTCCACACTTTCTGTCTATGGTGGTCTCTGGAGGTCCGCGCCATGCGCCACCAATTCGTTCTCGACAAGCGGACAAATAAACTACTCGAAGAACTTGCATCCTACCGCGATGGCAATCGAAGTGTAATCGTACGCGAAGCTATCCAGCTTTATGCGGACATGGAAGAGCGCCTCGACAGGATCGAAGCCGACCCTGCCTTTCGAGAAATGATGGCGAAATCCGACGCGGATATCAAAGCGGGCCGCGTCATACCGCATGGCGAAGTTGTTAGAATGTCCCGTACAAGAAGCGCAAAGAGAAGAAAACGGTGAAACACGGGGTCGTCTGGACCCGCACAGCCTGGGAATTGTTTGAAGAACTTCCGGATCGAGACCGGGAACAGATGCTCGAGAAAATACCCGCGCTTTCATTTTTTCCGCACATGTATCCCGTGAGGACCAAGGGACGCCGCTTTCGTCGCCACCGCTGGTTTAATACGGGCAATTGGCTGGTCTATTATCGAGTGGTGGACAACACGGTATACATTCGAGGCCTTTGGCCCGCGCGGATCCCTTGATCGCTGTGCCGGCACGGCGGGCGACCCTCTGCGACAAGTCACCCATTTTCGCCGAGCTTGGCTGAAACTGTTGAGCCGATTGCGGTCCTGGTTCAGCGGACAGTTGCGGCCTTGGCTGCTACTTTCTCGAGGACGTCTTCGGGCAAGGTGGCGTAGCCCTCATCCTGGGCGATTCTCTGGCCGCTGGTGTAGACCCACTTCAGGTAGTCGGCCACGGCGCGGCCGCGCACGGGATCCTTGGCAACCGCGGGAACATAGAGCCAGGTGAAACTGCTGATCGGATAGCTATTTTTTCCGGGCGCGTTCGTCAGTGAGATCCGAAAATCATGAGTCATCTTGCTGCCGCTGGAGGATGCCGCCGCGTCGATCGACTTCGTGGAAGGCTTGATGAACTCACCCGCCGCGTTCTTGATGCTGGCAAAGCGGATGCCGGCGCCGGCGGCAAGATTTAATTCGGTGTATCCGATTGCGCCGGGCGTGTTTCGCAACTTGGCCACCAGGTCCTGCGAACGCTGGAAGGCCTGGCCCATCGGCCACTTTGGGGATTCGCCGCGGCCGGCCGTGGCAAGAAACTCAGGGCTGACCTTCGCGAGATAGTCCGAGAGGATGTAATTGGAACCCTTGCCGTCAGCGCGGTGGAGGACGTGAATCGGAAGTTCGGGGAGTTTCATTTCTGGATTGAGTTTCGTGATGGCCGGATCGTTCCAGGCTTTGATTTTCCCGAGAAAAATATTCGCCACTACGGGCCCGGTGAGTTTGAGCTCGCCCTTCACATCGGGCAGTTCGAAGATCACTACAATTCCGATCAGCACAGCTGGCAATTCGAGAACTGGTCTCTTCGCGGCGCGGAGCTGTGCTTCGGGGATGGGCGCATCTCCGCCGCCGAAATCGCCGGAACCGGCAAGGATGTTGCGGGCGCTCTCCGAGGTTCCCGAGGCCATGTAGCGAATATCGGTCGAGGGCTGCTGTTGGTGATACGCCTCGATCCAGCTCTTATAGAGCGGCTCCGGCATACTGGAGCCGGTGGCCACCAGCACGGTTTTTTCCTGGCCCTCGGCAATGGCAGAAAGAAAAAAACTCAATACAAAAAAAGCAACAAAAAACCTGTGCAATCTCGATAGCACGCAAGCCTCTCTTCGATTCAAGCGTTCTTCGTCCAATCCAGGAATATGGAATCTAAGTGCTACAGGGTATGCACCCAGAGTACGGGAGTGGTCAATGCCGGAGAAGGGGCAGGAATGGCCTTGTGTGGAATCCGGCATTAAACATTTGACGAAATTGCAACACCGGTGAATGCTTTCCCGTCCCAATGCCGGCTCAGTCCGGCAATCCATGAGGAGCAACCGAATCGAACGAGAACCGTCGTATTGCTTACGATTTCCAACATCTTCATGACCTTCGCCTAGTATGAGCACTTGAAATGCCGGAACGAGGCACTCTGGAAAGCGATCCTGGCAAGCTGGGGCATCGCCTTCTTTGAATACTGTTTTCAGGTGCCGGCAAACCGCATCGGCTCCTATCAATTCAACGCCGCGCAATTGAAGACAATTCAAGAGATCATCACGCTCTCGATCTTCCCGGTGTTCTCGATTTTCTATCTCGGCGACAAGTTCAAATGGAACCACGGCGCGGGGTTCGCATTTATCGTGGCCGCGGCGTTTTTCATCTTTCACAAGTGGTGAGAAGTAGCGGCTGCGATTCAGGTCACGCGCACGGGCGGCCAGACGAGTACGTCTTGCCTCCGCGCGAAATGCAAGAGCGGCGGCTCCAGCGCAATTCCAATCGGCTCGGCCATGGTGTTGCGCGGAAGCTCCGCTTGAGCCTGCTGCAGCGGCCAGGGGCGATGATGAATTTCGCCTCGAATGAGCCGGTGACTGCCGTCGAGCGCATAGAGGCAATAGCGTTCCGTCAAAAAGTATTCAATTGTGCCTCTCTGCGGAAAAAATGGAGGAGCACACGGACGGTAGCGCCCTTGCAATGCTGCTGGAGCGGCGCCGGAGTGGTTTCTTTGGCTGGCGTAATGGATCCAGTCATTGCGTTCGGAGCAGCGCATCCGAGCGCGGAAGTACGGCAAGTTGAACCAAGTGCGCGCGATCGCCACGGCTAGCGAGTTACCCGCGTCGAGGCTGAAAAACCAGACACCCGGCTTCCCATCGCAGACCACATACGTGCGTACGTTCAGTTCGGGAAATGCCGAGAGCCACGGCACCGCTGGTATCCCGCGCAAGCGAACATTCGTCATTCGAAACGGGACGACGGCGAGCCACGCTCGGCCATCAAACGTGTCAATTTCCAGCCGTTCAGGAATCAGCGCTCGCAGTTTTTCGGCATCGACAGGCCAGTGCGCAAAAAGGAGATCGTGCCAAGTTTGCGTCATCACCCACGGCCTCGCAGGCAGAGGCCACGGGCGGTGCGCAACGTCGCCCAATATTTCCTTCAGCATTGCTTTCACTTGCTGCTCGACAGTTTCATTTTGTGAATATACCCTTCCTGCTTGCCGGAGAATCGAATTCTCTGATTACGAAACAGACGAAATACGCAAAAGGAGAGAAACATGCAGCGCAAGGCATCAGCAGTCTGGCAGGGTGGTTTGAAGGATGGCAAGGGCACGATTTCCACGGACAGCGGCGTCCTGAAGCAGGCGCAATATTCGTTTAGCACGCGGTTTGAAAATGGGGTGGGTACCAATCCCGAGGAACTTCTTGCAGCAGCGCATGCCGGGTGTTTCACCATGGCGCTCTCCGCACAGCTTGGTAACGCCGGGTTGACCGCGCAGAAACTGGAGACGACGGCTACCATTTCGCTCGAGAAACTCGCGGACGGTTTCGCCATCACCAAGAGTCATCTCGACCTCGTCGCGAAAATTCCTGGCGCGGACAAAAGCAAATTCGACGCTGCGGTAAAAGCCGCGGAAACGGGCTGTCCGGTTTCAAAACTCTTCAAGGCCGAAATCAGCGTCAGCGCGCGCCTCGAATCCTGATGGACTGGGCGTACACTTCGCACATTCTCTTCAAACCCGCCGAACAGGTACAATGCCGCACATGATTCCAGCTCCGGGCGCTTTCGCCGCGGGTGTCGCGATCTTCCTGATCGTCATTTGGGACGCGTTCGAAGCCATCATCCTTCCGCGACGCGTGACGCGACGATTCCGGCTGACCCGTTTGTTTTACAAAACGACGTGGACCACCTGGAAATTCATCATTGGGCTCGTATCGTCGCGGAAGGGCCGCGAGACGTTGCTGGGTTTCTTCGGCCCGATCTCGCTGCTGATTTTGGTTGGCGTGTGGGCCGTGGGACTCGTACTCAGTTTTGGGCTGATGCAATTCGGAGCCGGCTCGGCCGTGGTCATGACCGGAGCGCAGCCCGGCTTTGTGACCGATCTGTATCTTAGCGGCACGACATTTTTCACGCTGGGACTCGGCGATGTCGTCCCGCACTCGCCGCTGGCGCGTGCGCTGGTAGTCGCCGAAGGGGGCTTTGGGTTTGGTTTTCTTGCCGCCGTTATTGGCTACTTGCCATTCATCTACGGTTCGTTCTCGAAGCGCGAGGTAAATATTTCGCTGCTGGACTCGCGTGCTGGCACGCCCCCCACTGCGGGCGAGCTGCTTCGGCGCCACGCTTACCCGGGAGGCAGCGAGGCGTTGCGTCACCTCCTCAAGGACTGGGAGTTTTGGGCCGCCGAACTCATGGAGAGCCATCTCTCGTATCCGGTGCTGGCATTCTTCCGCTCGCAACACGACAACCAGTCCTGGATCGCCGCGCTCACGGCAATTCTGGACACGTGCGCGCTGGTCAAGGTCGGCGTCGAAGATGCCTGCCAGCGGCAAGCCGAGCTGACATTCGCCATCGCGCGGCATGCCGCGGTGGATTTGTCGCAAGTGTTCAAGACTCCGCCTCGTGCCCTTCCGCACGACCGGTTGCCCGCCGAGGATCTACGCCGCATTCGCGACATCCTGGCGCAGCACGGCGTGAAACTGCAGGATGGGCCGGAAGCGGATCGCAAATTGACCGAGCTGCGCCACATGTACGAGCCCTATCTTTACGCACTGGCGGAGTATTTAATCCAGTCGCTGCCGCCGTGGATCCCCGCGAAGAAGGGGAAAGACAACTGGCAAACGACCGCCTGGGGCCGCTCCGCCGGCTTGGTCGAGAAGGAACCGTCGGCCATAGCGGCTGACGAACATTTCTAGCGTCACAAGCGACGCCGTTCGGCAATTGGGAGATCAAGCAAATGAAAGCTATTGTCGTCCATGAATTTGGAGGCCCTGAAGCCCTCAAACTGGAAGAAATCCCCACACCCAAGCCCGCGGCCGGGCAAGTTCTCGTGCGCATCCACGCCGCGGGAGTGAATCCGTATGACACCTATATGCGCGCCGGCACCTACGCTGTGAAGCCCCCGCTTCCGTATACCCCAGGTTCCGATGGCGCGGGAGTCATCGAAGCGGTCGGCGATGGCGTGAAGAAAGTCAAGAAGGGCGGCCGCGTCTACACCACCAACACGCTGACCGGCGCTTACGCGGAGTACGCGCTGGCGCTGGAAGAGCAAGTGCACGCGCTGCCGGAAAAAATTAGTTTCAGCCAAGGCGCTGGCGTTTGGGTTCCTTACGGGACGGCCTATCACGCGCTGCACCACTCCGCCCAAGCACGGGCCTCGGAAACCGTCTTAGTGCACGGCGCAAGTGGCGGAGTCGGAAGCGCTGCGGTCCAAATGGCGCAGGCCATGGGCCTGACCGTGTTCGGAACGGCGGGAACGCAGAAAGGCGTCGATCTCGTAAAGCGCGAAGGCGCGCACCAGGTTTTTGATCACAGTAAAAACGGTTACCAGGAAGAGATCATGAAAGCCACTGGTGGACGCGGCGCGGACGTCATTCTCGAAGTGCTCGCGAACATGAACCTCGCGGCCGACCTGAAGCTGCTCGCAACGAACGGCCGCGTGATCATCATCGGCAACCGCGGCGAGATCAGCATCAATCCACGCGACCTCATGCTCCGGCGCGCCTCCGCCCGCGGCTTCACGCTGTGGGCCATTACGCCGGGAGAAGAAAAAGAAATCCATGCCGGACTCATCGCTGGTCTCGAAAACGGCACACTGCGTCCCGTCGTGGGCAAGGAATTGCCGCTGGCCGAAGCAGCCCGCGCCCACAAGGAAATTCTTGAACCGGGCGCCGCGGGAAAAATCGTCCTCGTTCCCTAAGGGACTGCAGCCTGGTCCGGCTGGTTCAGACGCATTGACTGTCAGCATCTCCGCCTTATAATCGTTGTCTCCGCATGCCGCGCGGGGTATCACGCGCGGTCTCTGGATCAGCTCAGCGACGTGAACACTACACTCCTACTCACGATATTTCTCGCTGCACAGAATACGATCAGCCATTACTGGCACAAGGTTACCGACCCTACGTTCCGAGGCATCTATCACGCAAACGCCTTCGACCTCGCGATGATGATTCCCTACTTCATCGTGCTCTTTGTCCTGGCGGTTTATGGTCTGCATCGCTACTGGCTGGTCTACGACTACTTTGCTTATGCGAAGAATGTTCCCCCGTCCCCGCCCGAGGTCAAGGAATGGCCGCGCGTCACTATTCAGCTCCCGATATTTAACGAGCGCTACGTGATCGAGCGGCTCGTCGAAGCGGTCTCGCATTTCGATTACCCCGCCGAGCTGCTGGACGTGCAGGTATTGGACGATTCCACGGATGAAACGCAACAAGTCGCGCGCGCCTGCGTCGACCGCCATGCCGCGCAGGGCATGCCCATCGTCTATATCCATCGCACCAACCGCGAAGGCTATAAAGCCGGTGCGCTGGAAAATGGGCTGAAGACCGCAGCAGGCGAGTTCGTCGCCATCTTCGACGCGGACTTTCTCCCGGAGCCCGATTTCCTCCGCCGCACGATTCCGTATTTCATGAATCCGGACGGCGGCGAAAAAATCGGCATGGTGCAGACACGCTGGACGTATCTCAACAGCGACTACTCCTTGCTCACGAATGTGGAAACGATCTTGCTCGACGGCCACTTCGTCGTGGAACATGGCGCGCGCTCCCGCCGCGGCACTTTTTTCAATTTCAACGGGACAGCCGGTGTATGGCGCCGCAAAGCGATCGATGAAGCCGGTGGCTGGGAGCATGACACGCTCACCGAAGACACGGATCTTTCCTATCGCTCGCAGCTCAAAGGCTGGAAATTCCTGTACCTTCCTCAAATCGAGTGCGCTTCCGAGCTTCCTGTGGACATGAACGGCTTCAAAGCGCAGCAAGCGCGCTGGGCCAAGGGCCTGATGCAGACCGCGAAGAAAATCCTGCCGAAGGTTTTGAAGTCCGATGCTCCCTGGCACGTCAAAGCCGAGGCCTTTTTTCACCTGACCGCCAACATCAGCTACCCACTCATGGTGCTGCTCTCGACGATGTTGCTGCCGGTAATGATCGTTCGCTTCCAGCAAGGCTGGTTTCAGATGCTGCTGATCGACTTGCCTTTGTTTCTTGCTTCCACGTGCTCGATCTCCAGCTTCTATCTCGTTGCGCAAAGAGAGCTTCGCCCGAAGACCTGGCAGCGCACATTTTTCTATCTGCCCTTTGTCATGGCCACCGGCATCGGCATTTCCGTGCGCAACGCTCAAGCGGTCCTGGAAGCCATCGTTGGGAAGAAAAGCGAATTCGCACGCACGCCAAAATTCAATATCGAAGGCAAGCAGGGCACCTTCGCGAAAAAATCCTACAGGAACAAAGCCGGCTGGCTACCCTACGCGGAAATTACTCTCGGGCTCTATTTTTCCATAACCGTCGTCTACGCGATCATCAACGAAAATTACGCCACGGTGCCGTTTCTGCTGCTCTTCGTTTGGGGCTATCTCTACACCGGCTTCATGTCGCTCGGCCAAACTTACTTCGCGCGCCTGCGCTTCGGCGTCAACGCACCGGAAATGCGTCCCGCCACTTCCGGCGCACCAGGCTTTTGATACTTTTTTGCTCTGAGACGTGATGCCGCTCGGGCAGGTAGAATCTGCTGTGAGGTTGAACTCTCTGGAAACACTTGCCTTCCAAAATGGCGAAATTGCGTTGCACGCCGTCGCCGCAGGTCCGAAGGATGGTCCGGTCGTAGTTCTTCTTCACGGCTTCCCCGAGTTTTGGTATGGCTGGCACAAACAGATCGAGCCGCTGGCCGCTGCTGGCTTTCGCGTCATCGTGCCAGACCAGCGCGGCTACAACCTCAGCAGCAAACCCTCCGGCATCGCGGCCTACGCACTCACCCAACTCGTATCAGATCTGATTGCTATTGCGAATCAGCTCGGCCAGCAGAAAATCTTCCTGGTAGGTCACGATTGGGGCGCTGCCGTGGCATGGAGCGCAGCGCTGCTCCATCCGCAGCGCGTCGCCAAGCTCGTGGTCCTCAATGTCCCGCACCCTTCGGTGATGCGCAAATTCATGAAGACGCGCCTGCGCCAGGTGCTCCGAAGCTGGTATATCTTCTTTTTTCAACTCCCCTGGCTGCCGGAGGCCCTTTTCTCAGCCTTTCATTTCCGTGCGGGCTCCCGCTCGCTTCTCCTCTCCAGTCGCCCCGGCACTTTCTCCACCGAAGATCTTGCTCAGTACCGCGCGGCCTGGTCGCAACCTGGCGCTCTAACGAGCATGATTCATTGGTATCGCGCGCTATTTCGCTATCCCACCAAGTTCCCCGACCGCACCGTTCGCGTTCCCACGCGCATCCTGTGGGGCGAACGCGATGCGTTTCTGGTTTCCGAAATGGCGCACGAAAGCCTGCGCTACTGCGCCGACGCAGAGCTCTATACCTTCGCAAACGCCGGCCACTGGCTCCAGCACGAAGAATCCGCTCGCGTCTCAGAACATCTGATTGAGTTTTTCCGAAATTAGGGGGTGCGCTCCCGGCCGTTTAGCTCGTCAGAGTTCCGGGTTTTTATTCAAACTGGAGCAGCACGATTTCCGGACTCGATCCAAAGCGCAGCGGCGGCCCCCACGTCCCCGCCCCGCTGGAGGTGTACACCTGCATCTTTCCGATCCGGCTGAGGCCGTAAGCAAACTGCCGGTAGATTCGCCGCGCCACCCACGTCCAGGGGAAAAACTGGCCGACGTGCGTGTGACCCGAAACCTGCAAGGAAATTCCGGCTTCCTCCGCGACGTGCGGACGATCAGGCGCATGGGTCACCAAAATGCTCGCGCGGCTTCGATCCACACCGATTCCTTGCAACACGGAGCGCAGATGTCCGTCATGGGTGGCGTGGTTGTAGGGCACGCCCACGATCTGCAAATCGTCCGCCTCTACTTTTTCATTGTGCAGGATGTGAACTCCCGCGCCAGTGACCGCTCGCAGAAACCTCGAATCGTCTCCGAACTGCTCATGATTCCCCGCCACAAAGTACGTCCCCTGCGGTGCGCGCAAACCACGCAGCGGCTCGGCCGCCTGCGCAGCGTCGATTGCCGTGCCATCGTACAAATCGCCCGCGACGAACACGGCGTCCGGCTTCTCCTTCATCACCTTTGCCACGATCCGCCGCAAGAAACCTCCGTTCCTCACGTGCCCCAAATGCAAGTCGCTGATGAGCGCGGCTTTGCGCCCGCGCCAGGCTTCCGGCAAGTTCTCCAACCGGACCGTAATTCGCCGAACCCTCGTCAAACTGGCATTGAGGACGCCGAAGGAGCCGCTCAGCAGCGCCGCGCCGAAGAGCACTTCTACAACCCGGTGAAAGTCCGGGTGCCATCCCGCCACCAGCGCGATCCCCAAGATGATCCAGGACAAAGCAGCGGCAAAGAACAGGAAACTGACGAGTCCGAGCCACACCGCAGCGATTCGGTAAAAGACCCGCAGCACAGCGTTGGTGTGACGAAACGCCAAAACCGACGCCGCCAGGAAACTCACGGACAACGCTGCCAGGACAATCTTCAGCAATGGGGTCGAAGGGAGATTGTTCCCCGCCGTCGAAAATGTCCACGTCTCGTAAAGAAAAACGTGAACCAGAAACAGAATGGACTGAAAAATGGCCAGAAAGCCGATGAAGCGCGCTGGTATTCGCATGTGTATTTAGATTCGCAAAGCACCCAAAAGGTCATCTGCAAATTCAAGGCTCAGCGGGGCGGTCTGCTACGAGGAATAGATTCACAGTATTGAAATCCACGAGCCCTCTGATTTCGTGCTCCCCGGGGTCGCGCGAAAATTTCGGTCGGCGCCTCATTTCAGCTACAATCGCGGGGCTGCATTGGATCCGGCGAACCCACTTGCCCTGTGGGTGGAGCACCAAAATCGTGGTTTCGAGGTGAGCAAATGAGTGGTCACCCATGGCATGTCTGGTCGCGTGTTCGGCTCGCCTCCGCGCCACTAATCCTTTCTGGACTGCTTTGCACGGTCTTCCTCCTCTCCGTCGCCCAGGCCCAGGAGCGCCGCGAGCGCGAACCCAATAGCGTCTACGCCGAGCGCCGCGCCAAGATTGCCGCAGAGGTGGACGGGCCGGTCATTCTTTGGGGTTACACGGGCCGCGAAGAATCGGCTCAGACCTACGTTTTTCACCAGGAAGATGGCTTCTACTACTTGACCGGCCACAATGAAGAAGGCGCCGGCCTGATTTTCCTGCCGGCCGCAAAGAACGGCTCCACGAACGATAACTGGACCGGCCCGCGAGAGATGTTGTTCCTCCCGCCGAAGGATCCCGCCAAGGAAAAATGGAACGGCATTCGCATGTCTCCTTCCGATCCGGGCATTCAAGGACGGACCGGCTTCGCTGTGGTCGAAGCTTTTCCGGAGATGCGCGCGACCGTGGAGCGGCTCGCGAAACTGTATTCAACTTTGTTCACGACCCTGCCGTACGAAAAAGAAAACGGTGGCTACCCGCACGAAAAGGCCGTGGTTGAATGGCTTCAGCTCGCTATCCCGCAAGCCAAGTTGAAAGACGTTCGGCAGCACATCAACGCGTTGCGGCAGATTAAGTCCCCCGGCGAACTTGCTTTCTTGCAGAAGGCCATCGATCTATCCCTCGATGCGCATCTCGAAGCGATGAAAATGATGCGGCCGGACCTGTACGAATATCAGGTCGGCGCAAAAATGGTGGAAGTGCACGCCTGGGGCGGTTCAGAAGCGGAGGGCTACGCGCCCATCATCGGCGCCGGCCCCAATTCCACGGTGCTGCACTACGACAAGCTCGAGCGCAAGATCGCGGACGGAGACATCGTGGTTCTCGACGTGGGCGCGCAGTATTCCGGTTACACCGCGGACATTACACGCACGATTCCCGCGAACGGCAAATTCACGCCGCGCCAGCGTGAAATCTATTCTATTGTGCTCGGCGCGCAGAATGCCGCGCTCGCCATGCTCAAGCCGGGCAATACCGTCTGCAAGAAGGGCGACAATAGCGCCTATAAGGTTTCCTACGACTACATCAACTCGCACGGCAAAGATCTGCACGGCAAGCCGCTGGGCCAATATTACATTCACGGACTGAGTCATCACATCGGCCTGGATGTTCATGACCCGGGCGAGTATTGTGCGCCATTGCGGCCGGGCATGGTCATCACTGTGGAGCCCGGCATCTACATCCCCGAAGAAAATCTCGGCGTTCGAATCGAAGACGACGTCCTGATCACTGAATCCGGCTTCAAATTTCTGAGCGAGCGCCTCACCCGCGACCCCGACGAAATCGAAAAAATCATGGCCGCCGCCGCGAAACAGCGCGCCAAAGAATCCAAGAAAGGCGACGATTGACCGGCTTCACGGAGCGCCCTTATACTGTATGTTCCCGCTGGGCTTGAATTTCTTCCCAGTGTGCCTCGAGTCATTCCGCGAGCAGTGCAGGGGCAAACTCCAGCCCTCCGGAATTTCCGAAATCAGCCAATTCTCTAGGGAGCCATCGGTCCCGACCCTGTCGAGGCCGAAACAAAAATGAGCAGCGTCAAAGCGACACAACTCCGCCCCGGCATGGTCATCCAGCACGAGGGCCAGCTTTTCACTATCTTCAGCGTCGATCACCGCACGCCGGGCAACAAGCGCGGCTCCATGCAGACGCGCATGAGAAACCTCCGCACCGGCTCCATCATTGATTACCGGTTCCGCGCCGAAGAATTCGTGGACCGCGCCATCCTTGACGAAGTCGAATTCGAGTACCTGTACAGCGAAGGCGACGATTTCCACTTCATGAACACGAAGAACTATGAACAGATGCAGATGAGCCGCGAAGAGCTGGGCGAAACCGTCTATTACCTGATTCCCAGCACCATCGTGAAGGTCGAATTCTTCGAGGAAAAAGCCATCGGCGTGGACTTGCCCGATACTATGGACATGAAAGTGATCCAAACCGAGCCAACGCTGCAGAAGGCCACGGCCAGCGCGGTGATGAAGCCCGCGACGCTCGAGACCGGGCTCGTGGTCCAGGTGCCTCCGTTCGTGAACGAAGGCGACCGGATCAAGGTCGACACGTCGGAAGCGCGTTACGTGCAACGCGTCGAATAGCTCTTGGTTTTTAGTTTTGGTTTTCGGTTTCGAGTGCTACTGTTGTGTTGCGACTTTCTGCTTTCTGACTTCTATTGTGTGATTTTCATTTCCGCCTCCGCAGCTAATTTCAGCGCAAGCCGGAATTAGAAGAGGCAGGACGGCGCCCCGGGTAAAACCGGGGCGTTTTTTTTTACGGTATAAGCAGCTCGAAATTCTTCAGTCAGCGCTGGCTAGTGTTTTCCCGCCCACCCCGTCCTGGTTTTTTCCCCGGCAGGATGCGCGCCGAAGACCCGGTCGAAGATGGCGTCCACATACCGCAATTGCCGCTGCAAATCGAAAGTGTGAGCAAGCGCCTTGGCATCGAGATATTTGGAGATGCGCGCGTCCGCCGCGACTCGTTCGCGGAAGCTGCTCTCCGATTCCCACGCGGCCATGGCACTTTCCTGCACCGCCTTGTACGCATCGTCGCGAGGCATGCCCTTCTCTACCAGGTCCTGCAGCAGCTGCCCCGAGAACACCAGGCCGTGCGTGGATTCCAGATTGCGCAACATGCGCTCCGGGAAAACCCGCATGTTGAAAAGGACGCCGGACATCTTCTCAAGCATGTAGTCCACAAGAATCGTGGAGTCCGGAAGAATAATTCGTTCCACGGAGCTGTGGGAAATATCCCGCTCGTGCCAGAGACCGATGTTTTCGTACGCCGCTAACATGTTGGAACGCACCAGGCGCGCGAGTCCGCAGATCTGTTCGCACGTGACGGGATTGCGCTTGTGTGGCATGGCCGAACTGCCTCGTTGCTCTTCGCTGAACGGCTCTTCGGCCTCGCGGACTTCGGTACGCTGCAGATGCCGGATTTCCAGCGCGATTTTTTCCAGCGTGGCAGCGATCAGCGCCAGCGTGCTGAGGTAGTGCGCGTGGCGGTCGCGCTGAATCACCTGCGAGGACACGGGCGCAACTTTCAGCCCGAGCCTCTTGCAGATGCGCTCTTCCATCTCCGGGCCCAAGTGGGAGGCATTGCCGACGGCGCCGGAAATTTTTCCGACCGCCATTTGGTCGGCAGCCTCACGGAAGCGCGCGATGTTACGCTGATTTTCCGCAAACCAGTTGGCGATTTTCAGGCCGAACGTAATCGGCTCGGCGTGCACGCCATGCGTACGTCCGATTTGCGGTGTGTGGCGAAATTCGTGCGCGCGCAGATCGAGCGCTTCGCCGAACAGCACGAGATTGCGCTCGATCAGCTTGGAAGCTTCGCGAATCTGGAGAGCCTGCGCCGTGTCCACGACGTCGTTCGACGTCATTCCATAGTGCAGCCACCGGGCCGCAGCAGGATCGCCGATCGATTCACCCACCGCCATGGTGAACGCAATCACATCGTGCTTCACGCGCGCTTCAAGTTCCTGGATCCGCGCCACGTCGACCTTCGCGCGGGAGCGAATTGTAGACCCCGCGTCATTCGGTACATGGCCATTCTCGGCCAGCGCTTCCGTGGCGGCGAGCTCCACCTCCAGCCACTTGCCGAATTTATTTTCGTCGCTCCAAACGTGGCCCATCTCCGGGCGCGTGTAGCGTGGAATCAATGCCATCTCCTCAAGCGCAAGAACGGAAAATCGCGGAATTCCAGGTCGTTGCTCTCTCCATGATACCGCAGATGAGGGTGTTGGCGGGGACTCCGGAAGCCCCCGCGGGTGTCCGGATTTGGGATGCGGAGTCGCGTAAGCGGGCGCAGGTGGATGGAAGAGCGCCTGAAAAGCGGCGATAAACCGTTGGTGAAAAAGGGGTTGAAGGCGCTCACTGGGCGGCACCGAAGTTGCACGGAGCAAGGGTGTAGAACGTCTACTGGCTGGGTGTAGAATGCCGACATCCTTTTGTTCAAGACTTTCGGCGGGGTCGCGACGTCAAAGGGACAGCAGGAGCAAACGCGCCGCCGTGGGGAGCAACGATGGCTGAGAAGAGAGAGCGGTAGCAGAACCGGATCGAGCTACTGCAGGGGACGTTGGATCTCCTAATCCTGCAAACGCTGCAATGGGGCGCGCAGCACGGCTACGGCATTAGCGTGGCCATCCGCAATCGCTCCGGCGAAACTCTCCAGGTGGATACGGGTTCGCTCTATCCCGCATTGCACCGACTGGAAAAGCAGAAGTGGATCAAAGCGGAATGGAAGACCTCCGAAAATAATCAGCGGGCGAAATTCTACCGGCTGACGGCCACCGGCAAGAAACAATTGAGCAAGGAACGCTCCAGGTGGGCGCAGCTCTCCGATGCGATTGCAGGTGTACTAAATCCCTTTGAAAGGTAGTACGCACCATGAACTTTCTCTGGCGGAGACGCAAACAGCAAGAGCGCGAGCTGGAAGAGGAAGTGCGGAGACATCTGGAGATGGCCGCGAAAGAGCGCGTGGATCGCGGCGAAGACAAGCGCGAAGCCGAGCGCGCCGCGCGGCGCGAATTTGGAAACGTGGGATTGGTGAAGGAAGTCACGCGGGACGTTTGGGGGCGGAGATGGTTGAGAGACGTCGCTGCTGACGCGCGTTACGGCTTGAGGATCTTGCTCAAGAATCCGGGATTCACGATCGTTGCGATTCTGTCACTGACGCTTGGCATCGGGGCAACTACAGCGGTCTTCAGCGTGGTCTACGGCGTCTTGGTGAACCCATATCCATATGCCAATTCAGACCGCATGGTGCATCTGGCGGTCCACGACAACGCCGGCAATCGCCGTTTTGTAAACCTCAACGGACCGCAATTGCAACAGCTTCGGCAGGCCAGATCGGTCGAGAGCGCCGCTGCCATGGATGGATGGAACCTCACCACCACTGAAGGCGATCTTCCTGAAGACGTCCAGGCTGTGTATTTCACTTCCAACGCTTTCAACTTTTTTGGCGTGCGTATGCTGATGGGGCGCGGGCTGCTGCCATCGGATGCGCCCGAGGGCCAGGACCCGGAGAATGTAGCCGTTCTGGGTTATCAGTTTTGGCAGAGACACTACAACGGCGATCCCGATATTGTCGGCAAGAAAATCCAGCTGGTCCGCAAGAACTACGAGATCGTGGGTGTAGTCCGGCCGCGCTTTACCTGGGGCGACGCCGAAGTTTATCTGCCGCTCAAGCTCACGGCCGATCCCGTGCGCACCCTTTTCATCATGACCCGGCTTAAACCGGGAGTTTCGCGCGCCGCAGCAAATGCGGAGTTCCAGTCGCTATTCGAACAATTTGCAAAGCAAACGCCGAGCCACTTCCCTGAGCACTTCCGCGTGACTCTCGAAGGTTTGAACGACCAGTTTGTTACTCGAATTGGCGGCACCTTGTTCCTGCTACTCGCTGCAGTGACTTTGTTGCTGCTGATCGGCTGCGGAAATGTTTCGATTCTCCTGTTGGCCCGGGCCACGGGGCGCCAGCACGAGATGGCGGTGCGCTCAGCGATTGGCGCCGAGCGCTCTCGCATCCTGCGGCAGTTGCTCACGGAAGCGCTGATGCTGTCTTTCACCGGGGCGGTCATTGGCGTGGCGCTGGCGAACAGCCTGGTGAAGCTCATCGTCAATTGGCTCCCGGAATTCTCATTCCCGCATGAAGCCGCCATCCGCATCAATCTGCCGGTTCTGTATTTCAGCGTAGGTCTTGCGCTTCTGACCGGCATCGTCTTCGGCATCTCCCCGGCTCTTCAATCTGCGCGTCCGGATATAGCCCAGGTGATGCAATCAACTACGCGCAAAATCACCGCCGGACTTCATGGCCGCCGGACTCACAGCGTCCTGATCGCCGGCCAGATTGCCCTGACGCTTCTGTTGCTGGCGGGAGCCGGCGTTGCGATGCAAGGCTTCGTGCGCATGATGCGCGTGGACCTCGGCTATGACCCGCACAACACCATGTCAGTGGGAATCCCGGTGCACGACAACACCTACACAACCTGGGAGGCTCGGAGAACGTACTTCAACCAGCTCCTGCAGAAGGTCGCTGCTATGCCGGAAGTCGTTTCCGCCGGACTTTCGACAAATGCCACCCCGCCAAGCAGCGGCTGGGAACAGCGCTTCGAGATTTCCGGAAAGCCAGCGGCCGAACAACAGCGGGCGCGCATCAATTTCATCAGCTCCGAGTATTTCACCGTACTTCATATCCCGTTGCTGCAAGGAAGATTCTGGGATGAAACCGAAACCATGCACGGCTCCAAGCTCGCTCTGATTAATCAGACCTTGGCTCGGCAATATTTCCCGAACGGCGGCGCGATTAGCAGCGAGCTCCGCATGCCCCAACTGAAAGGCGAGCCTCCGTTTGCGCTCGCAGTTCCCGGGAGCGATAGTTGGTTTCAAGTGATTGGCATCGTCGGCGATTCTCGCAATGACGGCTTGCGCGATCCCACCAAGCCCGCCATATATGTGCTGTACACGATCCGGATGCCGGTTTGGACCCAGATCCTCGTCCGAACTAGGGTTCCGCCGCTCACCGTGCTCCGCGCTGTCCGCGAACAGATTCATGCGGTTGATCCTGACCAGCAGTCAATCAGAGACGTTCGCGATCTCAATGGCTGGATCACCACGCAGCAGGAATGGCAGCAGGGACATCTCGTGGCAACCCTGTTTGCTGGGTTTGCCTTGCTTGCGCTGGCGCTGGCCGCAACTGGACTCTATAGCGTGATTTCTTACACCGTGGCTCAACGAACAGGCGAATTCGGCATCCGCATGGCGCTCGGAGCGGGGCGCAAAGATGTTCTGCTGATGGTGTTTCGTTCGGCGGCAATGAGCGTAGCGGGCGGTGTTCTAGCGGGAGTAGTGCTTACGATCACTCTCAATCGTGTGCTCGCGCGTTGGATTCAGGGCAGCTCACTCGATGCGCTGGTCCTTGCGGGTGTGATCCTGTTGTTGGTCGTGACTTCCGGCTTGTCATGCCTCATCCCTGCGCGAAGAGCGTCGTCGGTAGATCCAATCGTGGCCCTGCGGTACGAATAGAAATTCGAAATGGAAGCCAGAAGTTGGAAATCAGAAGAAGGGACGCCGCGATGAGCTGGACAAAAAGACTCTTCGGCAAGCGGGAGCGAGAGAAGGAACTCGACGAAGAAGTGCGCACCCACCTGGAGATGGCAGCAAAGGACCGCGTGGAGCGAGGCGAGGCCGCGAGGGAGGCGGAGCACGCTGTGCGGCGTGAATTTGGAAACGTGGGATTGGTGAAGGAAGTCACGCGAGACGTTTGGGGATGGGGCTCATTCGAACGCCTCATGCAGGACCTTCGTTTTGGCGTGCGCATGCTGGCGAAATCGCCGGGATTCGCCGCCGTGGCGATTCTGACCTTGGCACTGGGAATCGGCGCAAACACCGCGCTGTTTTCCGTCGTCAGCGGCGTACTCCTTAATCCCCTGCCCTATCCCGACCCGGAGCAGCTCGTGACGCTGGCCGAGAGCAAACCGAACTTCGACTCCGGCTCCATCTCCTTCCCGAACTTTCGCGACTGGCGAAAGGACAACCGCACGTTTTCCATGATGGGCATTTCTCGAAGCTACTCCTACAGCATTACGGGCAGAGGCGAAGCGGAGCAGGTAAACGCGGAATTCATTTCTTCTGATTACCTTGCGGTGGTCGGCGTCAAGCCGGTGATAGGGCGCCTGTTTGCAGAGGGAGAAGACGAGATCGGCGCCAGCCCCATCGTGCTGATCGGCGAAGGATTCTGGAATCGCAAGTTTGGCGCCGCTCCGGACATTGTGGGACAAGGGCTAACTCTCGACGGGAAAACCTTCACCATCGTTGGTGTGGTCCCCGCAAGTGTTAAGCTGCAGGTCTGGAGTTTCCGTCCCAGCGACGTGTACGCCCCCATTGGCCAGTGGACCAATCCCATTCTTAACTTCAGAACGGCGGGGCTCGGATTTCACGGGGTTGGCCGGCTGAAACCGGGCGTGACCATCCAGCAGGCGCGCGCCGACATGAAACGCGTGACGGGAGATCTAACTGCCGCGTATCCGGACGCCAACACAGGAATCGGCGCGACCCTTATGCCTCTCAAGGAACAGATGGTTGGCTACTTGCGCCCGCTTCTGCTCGTTCTGCTCGCGGCGGTTGGGTTTGTGCTCCTGATCGCTTGCGTGAACGTGGCCAATCTGCTTATGGCCCGCGCAACGGGACGAACACGCGAATTCGCGGTGCGCGCCGCGCTCGGCGCAGCCCGGGGAAGAATCGTGCGCCAGTTGCTGACGGAAAGCATGTTGTTGGCCCTGGCCGGAGGAGGCCTCGGGTTATTGCTGGCGGCCTGGGGCATGAAGCTGGCACTGCGGAATTTACCTTCAGCGTTGCCGCGCGCAAACGAGATCGGCCTGGACGTCCGCGTATTGCTGTTCGCCATGGGCGCCTCACTGCTCTGCGGGATTCTGTTCGGACTGGTCCCGGCGCTTAGGACTTCGAAACCGAACCTGCACGATACGCTGAAGGAAGGCGGCCGGGGAGCGAGCGGCGGCAAACACCGGGCGCAGGGAATTTTTGTTGTTTCGGAAATGGCTATGGCGCTGGTGCTCCTGATCGCAGCGGGATTGATGATCCGCAGCTTGAGCGCCCTGTGGAACGTGAACCCCGGCTTCGACTCTCACAATGTTTTGTCGTTTGGCGTGGCCCTGGCCCCTTCCACGAAAGCCACAAGCCCGGACGCGGTTCGGGCGCAGCTCCGGGAAGTCCAAAGCAGGCTGGCATCGACTCCGGGTGTGAAGGCCGCTTCGCTCTCCTGGGGAGCGCTGCCGCTCGCGGGCGACGATGAAGATCTCTTCTACCTCGAAGGTCAGCCCAAGCCCGCGAGCGAGAACGACATGAGCTGGGCGATCAGTTATGTCGTGCAAGAAGACTACTTGAAGGTCATGCAAATTCCGCTGCAGCGCGGACGTTTCCTTACGGCCCAGGATAATGAACGCTCGTCGCACGTCATCGTGATTGATGACTTCTTCGCCCGGAAATTCTTCGGGGACCAGGACCCGGTTGGAAAACGCGTGATTCTGAATAATAAAGGAGGCGTGGCGGAGATCGTCGGCGTGGTCGGCCACGTAAAGCAGTGGGGACTCGATTCCGACGACAAACAATCGCTTCGCGCACAACTCTATTTCCCCTTCATGCAGCTCCCCGACGCTGCCATGCAACCTTCCTCCTGGAGCGGCACGGGAGTCGTGGTGCGCTACGAAGGAGATGCGCACGCCGTTGCGACGGCCATCCGCTCCGGGCTGCGAGGAATGAGCGGCGAGCAAGTGATGTACAGCGTGCAAACCATGGAAGAGGTCATCGCGGAAACGCTCGCGGAACGCCGCGTCTCCATGATCGTGCTGGGCGCCTTCGCAGCGATGGCCTTGGGGCTCGCAAGCATCGGAACCTACGGCGTGATTTCCTACCTGGTCGGCCAGCGCACGCACGAGATTGGCATTCGCATGGCGCTTGGCGCAAAGCAAGGCGATGTGATGGGGCTGGTCTTGCGCGAGGGCCTGAAGATGACCGCACTCGGCGTAGTCCTCGGGCTACTCGCGGCCGCCGGACTCACCCGCTTGATGGCCAATTTGCTCTTCGGCGTGAGCGCCACCGATCCGCTGACCTTTGCGGGTGTGGCCGTGGTTTTGACTTTCGTTGCGCTTGTCGCCTGCTATGTACCCGCGCGGCGTGCCATGAAGGTCGATCCCATCGTAGCCTTGCGCTACGAGTAGGGGCACGATACATCGTGCCCTCTTTCCTTGACCTTGCCGTAGGGCCCGCGCCCCACCTCGTCGTTCCTCCTTGTCTAATCCGCTGTCTGCGCTATGTTGTTGACCCATAAGGCGCTACGCGCGACCTAACCGCAAACGCCAAATCCTGTCTAATGAATCGGATGCAGCAAAGCATCGAGAGCGCCCAGGCCATCGCAGCTAGCGACGCCCTCGCCGTCGAGCGCACGCTCGCGGGCGAGCGCGATGCCTTTCGCGTTCTCGTCGAGCGGCACAGCCACAACGCGTTCCGGCTGGCCTTTCGCATGACCAGGAATCAGCACGACGCCGAAGAAATTGTCCAGGAGGCTTTTTTGCGGGCCTATCAAAAACTCGGGCAATTCGCGGCACGCGCCAATTTCGGAACGTGGGTCTACCGCATCGCCGCAAACTACGCGATTGACCGCATGCGCCAGAAGCAAAAAGAAGATGCGCGCCGTCAAGCGCCCGGCCCGCAAAACGCGGACGGTATCGAAGACGATCCCGTGAGCCGCGTTCCCGATGCCGCGCCGACGCCGGAACGCCTGACGCAGAGCATCGAGCTGCGCAGACAAATGGAACACGCGCTGGCGGCTCTCTCCCATGCCGAACGCACCGCCTTCGTGATGCGCCACTGGGAAGGATGCGGCATTGAGGAAATCGCGGCGGTCTTGAAATTGAATTCGAGCGCGGCAAAGAACACCGTTTTTCGCGCGGTGCAGAAGCTGCGGCTTGCGCTGCAACCCTTGGTGGGAACAAGAACACAGGCGCGAGCCATGGGAACGGAATCATGAAACACATGACCGAACAAGAACTGATTGCCTATCGCGAAGGCGTCGTCGAGCAGCGCGCCACGATTTCAACGCATCTCGCCGCCTGCCACGAATGTCGCGAGGAGCTCGAGCGCATCGAAGCGGTCCTCGCCGCTCTCGATACCCTGCCCGTCCCGGATCCCGGCGAGGACTACGGCCGCCGCGTTTGGCAGCAGATTGCTTTGCGGTTGCCGGAGAAACCGGAAGCATGGTGGCAGGCGTGGTTCCAGCCGCGCCGGCTCGCCGCGGCTGGAGCGATTGCAGCGCTGGTCGTTGCGGCGTTTCTCGTTGGGCGGATGACGAGGCGGGCCACCAGGCCTGACAACATCGCCAGCACGGAGCAGGTGCGGGAGCGCATCCTGATCGTCGCCGTCGGCGAACACCTGGGTCATTCCGAGCGCATGCTCGTCGAGCTTTCCAACGCGGCGCCCAGCAATCCGCGACAGAAAGAAGTGAACATCTCCGCCGAGCAGCGGCGCGCGGAAGATTTGCTCCAGGAAAACCGCCTGTATCGCCAGACCGCGCTGCAAGAGGGTGATACCGGCCTTGCCAGCACCCTCGACGAACTGGAACGCGTGCTCCTGGACGTTGCGCATAGTCCGGAGGAAGTCACGCCGAAGCAACTCGAAGCCATCCGCCAAAAGATTGAAGCGCGAGGAATTTTGTTCAAAGTCCGGGTGGTCGGCAAAGAACTGCAACAACGGCAGGAGGCCACGAGGCCCGCGCCGGCACAAAACAACTCTACGAAGAAGGAAAGGAATAAAGTATGACCATCGGAAACTCATCGAGACCCAGCGGCATGGTTTGGCTCGCCATCGCGGCGATGCTGCTGGCGCCGGCAGGCGCACGCGCGAATCGGCTCATGAAAACGAACCGGCAAGCCGCGGACTCTCTCCAGGACCCGCAAGAGCTTCAGGATAAGGAGCAGGAGCGGCGCGACCGCGAGCAGGAGAAACGGGATCGCGAAGAGGAAGCGCGCGACCGTGCCCAGGAAAGGCTGGACCGACTCCAGGAATTGTACGACGACGGCCGCGAGGCTCTGGACGAGGACCGCTACGACCAGGCGGAATCGAAATTCAAGCAACTCGCGGACATGAACGGCCCGCAGACGGATGCGGCGCTCTACTGGAAAGCGTATGCGCAAAACCGCATGGGCAAGCGCGACTCCGCGTTGGCAACCATCGCGGACCTTAAGCGCCACTTTCCGCAAAGCCGCTGGCAAAAAGATGCTAGCGCCCTGGAAATCGAAGTGCGCCAATCCACCAATAACCCCGCACATCCGGAAAACCAGAGCGACGACGAACTGAAAATGCTCGCAATTCAGGGCCTGATGAACAGCGATCCCGAACGGGCCATGCCATTGCTCGAAAAGGTTCTGAACGGCTCGGCATCGCCAAAGGCAAAGTCCAAAGCGCTCTTTGTAATGGCGCAAAGCGGCTCGCCGCAGTCCCGCGAAATTCTCGGAAGAATCGCGCGCGGGCAGAGCAATCCCGAGTTGCAGCGCAAAGCGGTCGAATATCTGGGAATCTTCGGTGGCTCTGAATCGCGCAAAACGCTTGCCGAGGTGTACGCCTCGACCAGCGATGCTTCCGTGAAGCACGCCATTCTTCGCAGCTACATGATCGGCGGCGATCACGAGCGACTCTTCGCCGCCGCCAAGGGTGAAAAAGACGACTCGCTGCGCCGCGAGGCCATCCGTCAGCTCGGCCTGGTCCACGGTACGAGCGAACTGGAGCAGTTGTACCAGACGGAGACTTCCACGGACGTCCGCCGGGAAATTCTCCAGGCGTTCTTCCTCGCAGGCGACTCAGCGAAGCTCCTGCAGGCGGCGCAATCGGAGAAGGACCCGGAGCTGCGCCGCGCCGCCATCCGCAACCTGGGACTCGTCCATTCGAACGATTCCGGCAAGGCCCTGCAGGCCATTTATGCCAAAGAAACAGACCGCGAAGTGCGTGAAGAAGTGCTGAATGCTTTCTTCCTGCAAGGCAATGCCTCCGCTCTCGTGGCGATAGCAAGAAGTGAAAAGGACGCCGAACTGAAAAAGACCGCGGTGCAGAAACTCTCCCTCATGCATTCGAAAGAAGGCACCGATTACCTGATGGAACTTCTCCAAAAGTGAGGCCTATCATGCAAACTCTGCGAACCATTCGAATCGGACAATTCCTGCTTGGAACGATGCTCCTCGCACCCGTAGCGCACGCCGCCCAGCGCCCCTCCGAAATGCCTCGCCTCGAAAACGCCAAGGTCGAAACGCGGCAAGTGACGGGAAGCCTCGAAGCAACAGTCCGCGATCTCGCGGGAAAGGCCGAGAAGCCGGAGTGGATCGGCTACGGCGTCGATCAAATTGCCGGCGAGCGCAGCGTCTGCTGCGGAAATTATCATGACGGCGAAGGCTGCGGCACCTGCAACCTCGAAAAAGATCATGATGGAACGACGAGCACAACGCAGAAGACCGGAACCGTAAAGCTCGAAGGAGCGCGGCAACTCGTCGTGTTGTTTCGCTTGGAAGCAAAGCAGGTGATGCGAATTCGCGTCGCGTCCGAAGATTGCGCGCTGGATGCCGGTGGGTTGCCGTTTGTCTGGCTGACCGGAGTGAAACCCGCGGAGAGCGTCGCGCTTCTTGAGACCTACGTGCGCGGCGCTCATTTCGAAGAGCATGGAGACCACGGCCTCGGCCATGGAGCTTTGACGGCGATTGCGCTCCATGTCGACCCGTCCGCCGACCGCGCGTTCGAATCATTCATCAAGCCCGACCAGCCCGAGGGCCTGCGCCGCCAGGCCGCTTTCTGGCTAGGCGCCGCACGCGGCAAACCCGGATTTGCTGCATTGCAGCGCATGGCAAAGAGCGATCCGAGCCCAGATGTGCGCGCTCACGTGGCATTCGCTCTATCCGTCAGCCACGAAACCGGTGCCATCGACGAAATCATTCGAATGGCGCACGACGATACAAGCGCACATGTCCGCGGCCAGGCCCTTTTCTGGCTCGCACAGAAAGCCGGGCAAAAAGCCGTCGGCACGATCACCGGCGCGATTGACAACGATCTGGACACCGAAGTGAAAAAGAAGGCGGTATTCGCCCTCAGCCAGCTGCCAAGAGAAGAAGGCGTCCCGAAACTGATCGAAGTCGCCCAGAACAACCGCAATCGCGAAGTTCGAAAGCAAGCCATGTTCTGGCTCGGCCAGTCCCACGATCCGCGCGCCCTGCAATTCTTCGAAAAAGTACTCTCGCAGTAAAGCGCTAGCGCAGAAGATCTTCGAGCTGCACGCGCGTGTCGGTTTTTGAATCGCGGTATTTCACGATCACGGCAGCCTGCAGCGAGAGTCCCCATTTTGCGCCGGAGGCATGCGATACCCCGCGCGAGCCGGGAACCACGACAGCTTCGTCGGGAATGACCAGCGGCTCGATTTCCGTGGCGGTGTAGACCGTGTCTCGCACCAGATCGTAAACTGGAATGGAGCGATTGAGGATCGTCCCCGTGCCAAGAATGGCGCGGCGTTTCACGACCGTTCCCTCATAGACACCGGAATTCCCGCCTAGCAACACATCGTCTTCAATAATTACCGGCAGCGCCCCGATGGGTTCGAGGACGCCACCGATCTGCGTGCCGGCGGAAATGTGACAGTTGCTGCCGATCTGCGCGCAACTCCCAACGAGGGCATGCGAATCAATCATCGTGCCTTCTCCCACGTACGCGCCCACATTCACAAACATGGGCGGCATGCAAATGACTCCGCGGCCAATGTAGCTCCCATCGCGAATGCTGGAGCCGCCGGGAACGATGCGCACGCCATCCGCGGCCGTGAACGCGCGCGCGGGATACGTGGACTTGTCAAAGAACGGCTGCTTCACGGGATCGATGGACATGTCGGCGATAGCGCCCATGCGAAATCCGAGGAGAATTCCCTTCTTAACCCAAGGGTTTGCCCGCCATCCGGTTTTCGTGGAGGGGTCTGGTTCGGCTGCGCGGATTTCCCCGCGATTCAGCCCGGCCTTGAAATCGCGGAAAAGCCGGAAGTGTTCTTCTTCGTAGTGAGCCGGGGTTTCGTCGAACAGACGCTCAATTTGCGAAGGCAGCATGAACCCTCGGCACAAGTTCGAGTGATTCGAGAACGGCGCGGATGCGTGCCCGATTCTCCGCCTTCGGCGGGACGAGTGGCAAGCGCCACACCGGTTTGAGCAAGCCCATCTCCGCCAACGCAGCCTTCACCGGGATCGGATTCGACTCGACAAAATTGATTTCCATGAGCGGATGGAAGCGGCGGTGGATCTCGCGCGCACCCTGAAAATCGCCCTGCAACGCGAGCCGCGTAAGCTGCGACATCTCTCGCGGGATTTCGTTGGACACGACCGAAATGACCCCGCGGCCACCGAGCGCGATGAGCGGCAGCGTGATGGCGTCATCACCGGAAAGAACAATGAAATCATCTGGCACGGCGTTAAGAATCGCAGCCATTTGAGAAACGTTACCGGAGGCTTCCTTGATGCCGACGATGTTTTCGATTCCGGCGAGGCGGTTCACCGTGCCGGTCTCAATGTTCACGCCTGTGCGTCCTTGGACGCTGTAGAGAATGATGGGCAGAGAAATGGCCTCAGCGATAGCGCGATAGTGCTGGAAGAGGCCCTCTTGCGTCGGCTTGTTGTAGTAGGGCGTGACGGAGAGGATGCCGTCGGCGCCGAGATCCGTGAGCTCGCGTGCAAGGGAGATCACTTCCGCCGTGTTATAGCCGCCGGCCCCTGCGAGAACCGGGACCTTTCCCTTGGCAAGTTCAACGGTGATCTCAACGACGCGAAGGTGCTCTTCGTGTGTGAGCGTGGGACTCTCTCCCGTAGTTCCGCATGGAACCAGGAAGTTGATGCCTGCGTCGATCTGCCTTTGGACTAATCTGCGCAGAGTTGCTTCGTCGAGCGAACCATCGGCTCGAAACGGAGTGACAAGAGCGGTGCCGGTGCCAGTAAACATTGTGTATCTCCTTGCTTGAACATCAACTGCCGAAAACCGAAATGCTGCCTCTCGCCTGAGCCTAGAAAGACGCCGCCTTTAGAAAGACCCGTCAAGCCACTTCACCGAGGATCTCGCGAAATTCGAATACACCGCGCTTGCCGGCGACCCAGCGCGCGGCCTGTAGCGCCCCCCGCGCAAAACCTTCACGGCTGCGCGCGGTGTGGCGCAGCGTGATGGTGTCGCCGGCGGAGTCAAAACCAATTTCGTGTGTACCGGGATGCGAGCCGGCGCGATTGGCCGTGAGCGTCAGAGTCCGGTTATAGCCGGAGGCGCGAATTTCTTCCGCAAGTTTCTTGAGCGTCCCGGAAGGCGCGTCCTTCTTTGCGGAGTGGTGAATTTCCCAGCCCCACGCCTCGTATTCGGGATACTTGGCGAAAAAGGAAGCGGCGCGTGCGACAGTTTGGAAGAAGACGTTGACGCCGATGGAGAAATTGGGGCTGTAGACCAGAGCGGTGCCGGCAGCGGAAGTGGCTTCGCGGATCGCGGGGAGATGCTCGAACCAGCCTGTAGTTCCGCAGATGGCATTGATTCCAAGAGAAGCAAGGCGGCGCAGATTGTCGGGTGCGGCATCGGGCGAGGTAAATTCGAGAGCGACGTCCACGCCACGCAATGATTCGCTCGTGATCCCAGCCACATGGAGGTTGTCTGCGCGGGTAAACTTTGCGCGCACGTCGAAGCCGCATTCCGGCGCGAGCTGTTCGATGAGCCTCCCCATCCTTCCGCAGCCGACGATGGCAAGGCCTCGGCTCATGCGGTGCTCCGGCCGGTGGCAAGGAGTTGCGCAGCCATCCGCGCATAGATGTCCGCCGCTTCGGACAATTCTTTCTTCGACACGCGTTCTTCCGCCGTATGCGCCACGTGAATGCTGCCGGGTCCGATCAGGAAGGGCTCTCCCCAAGCGCCGCCGAAGGTCGGTATGTCCGTGGTGAAAGCGACGATCGTCGTGGGCAATCCATCGAATTTCGCCAACTGCACCGCCGGCGTGTGCAGGACTTCGCGAGCTTCGGCGCGGCCCGCAGTCGCAGCGGAAACAGCTGTGCGAATATCTGCGGGATCGCCCACCGTGCGAAACATGATTTCTGCTTCCGCGTGATCGGCAACAACATTGGGAGCACGGCCGCCGCCGATCGTTCCGATATTCAGCGTGCTGCGCCCGAGCAACGCATCTTCAGGCAGTGGAATCTGGCGAATATCGCGGAGGACATCGAGAAGAGTGTGAATCGCGGAATGACCGAGTTCCGGATACGCGGAATGCGCGAGCTTTCCCTGCGCGGTAATTTCGTAGCGCAGCGCGCCCTTGCAACCGAGAGCGAGGCGGTTCTCGGTGGGCTCTCCATTGATGAGAAATCGCGAGCCGCGAGGATTCGCGGCGGCGGCCTTTGCTCCGGCGCTGTTGCGTTCCTCGCCGACAACAAATAGGACGCCGAAATTCCGCGTCCCGGCAGCGAGCAATTTCTCTGCCGCCGCGATCATGGAGGCCATGATGCCTTTCGCATCGCAGGATCCGCGGCCCCAGATGAATTCGTTGTCCTCATGCGAAGCGAAGAACGGCGGGACCGTATCCATGTGAGTAGAAAACGTGACGGTCGGCTCGCCCCAGAAGGCAAAGACATTGTCGCGATTGGGTTCGACGGGGATGCGCTCGATTTGGCCGTTGTGGCGCGCGGCAACGGCGGACAACTGCGCGAAAAGGTAGTCGCCCACGTGTTTTTCGTGGTTGGTGGTCGACTCGATGTCGACGAGCGCGCGCGTCAGTTCGAACAGATTCATTGCCACCTAAATTTTCTGGAGGAGCAAAACGAAAGGAAGGAACCGCGAGGAAATAACTCGGGCCGCTGCCTCTCGATAGCGCTCCATCCGGATGGTACGGATGACAGTGGACAGGCCTTAGACCCATCCCCCAACCGCAGCGGCTTCAGCTACCGTTGCGACTTCGGCGGACAACAGCAAAATGGCCCCTTTTGCCCAAGCGTTCGAAGCTGATCGAACAAGCTCGCCCGGCTACTCATGGCCTCCGCACCTCTACCAAGAAAAATAAAGTTTACGTGAACGGGCCTTAAAAAGCGAACCATATTTCAAATGGAATCCATCGAGAAAACTGCTACAGCTCAAGGGGCTTGAGCGGGACGTGTTGCGAAGCGACCAGGAGTTCGCCGCTGAAGGCGCATTCCGCGGGCCTGCGCCGCAGTGCTTCCTCGGCAGAGATTCTCGCCGTGTCCGGATTGTTGTTCTCTTCCGAAAGATGCGCGAGAACAAGAAAGCGCGCGCGGGCATCAAAGCCAGCCGGGTCCGACAGGAATTCGCTTACCGAATGATTTGAAAGATGTCCGTGACGGGAGAGAATGCGCTGCTTGACGATCCACGGATATGAGCCAGCCTTAAGCATGTCGGGCTCGTGATTTGACTCCAGGACCACGCAGTCGGAATCGCGCAAGCAATCTTTGACAAGTTCGGTCATGTAACCAAGGTCTGTGACAAACGCGAGCTTTGTGCCGTTTGTCTTGAAGGTGAAAGCAATCGGGTCAACAGCATCGTGGGGAATGGCGAAAGCATGAACGTCAATATCACCGATGGTGAAGCGCTGGCCGCCGTGAATAGTTTCCACGCCACGCAAACGCTTCGCAAGCCGATCGGGCAGGGCGCGGTGCAGAGCGCCCATCGTGGGTTCGGTGACGTAGAGCGGCGCCTTCCACATTCCGAGCATCTGCGGCAAGCCGTTGCAATGATCGGTGTGTTCGTGAGTGATGAGAATGCCGTCGAGATGTTCGACGGTTTTTTCGACGGCGGCGAGCCGCGCGAGCGTTTCGCGTTTGCCGAGCCCGGCGTCCACGAGGAGTCGGGTGCGCTCCGTCTCGAGTAACGTGAGGTTGCCCGAGCTGCCGGACGCCAGAATGGATACTCGCAAGCCGATCGTTCTCTCCTCAACTTCTCCGTGCAATCTCGCTGCGAATCAAATTTTTAGAATCATGTCAGAGCGCTGGCCGCGCGTCAACAAAGACTCCTGTATTCCAACGATGATATACTCCCGCGGCGAACCATGGAAAAGTACGATCTCATCGTTGTCGGTTCCGGGCCCGGCGGACAGCGCGCCGCGATTCAAGCAGCGAAGTTTGGAAAACGGGCCGCGCTCGTTGAAAAGCTGGAAGTGATCGGCGGGACCGCCATCAACACCGGCACGATCCCCAGCAAAACCATCCGCGAAGCGGTCCTGCATCTTTCCGGCTACCAGTATCAAAGCATTTACGGCGTCAATTATCGCGTCAAGGAACCGATCACCATGGCGGATCTCTCCTTCCGCGCGCTCAACGTGATCAAGACCGAAATCGATGTGCTTCGCGCGCAGCTTTCCCGCAACGGCATCGACATCCTGACGGGAACGGCCAGCTTTATCGATCCTCACCACATGCAAGTGACGGGTTCGCGCGGACAATCCGAACTGGAAGCGGGCAACATCGTCATCGCCACAGGCACGAAACCTGCGGTTTCTCCCTTGGTCCCTTTCAACGACAGGACCATCATCAACAGCGATCAGATTCTGCGCATGCCGGAGATTCCCAAGTCCATGATTGTCGTGGGCGGTGGAGTCATCGGTGTGGAATATGTCTGCATGTTTGCCACGCTGGGCGTACGTGTGACGCTGATCGAAAAGCGCCCCCGGTTACTGGAGTTTGCCGACGCCGAGATGGTGGAAGCGCTCTGCTACCATCTGCGGGACCGCCGCGTCACGCTGCGCCTAAACGAGGAAGTCGAGAGCGTCGAAGAAACTCCGGAGCACCTGGTCGTGGCCAACCTGAAGAGCAAGAAAAAAGTTTCCGGCGAGGCGCTGCTGTATGCCGTGGGCCGCCAGGGCAATGTGGATGAATTGAATCTTGCCGCGAGCGGACTGGAAGCGGACGCGCGAGGGCGCATTGCCGTGGATCAGGATTACCGGACCACGCAGCCGCATATCTTTGCCGTCGGTGACGTCATTGGGTTTCCCAGTCTCGGCTCGGTCTCCATGGAACAGGGCCGCATCGCCGCCGCGAGGGCGTTTGGCATTCCGACGAATTCCAACCGCGCGAATTATCCCTACGGCATCTACACCATCCCCGAAATTTCCTTCATCGGAAAAACGGAAGAGCAATTGACGGACGAAGGCGTAGCTTACGAAGTGGGTATGGCTTTCTTCCGCGAAATTGCGCGAGGCCAGATCCGCGGCGACACTACCGGCCGGCTGAAAATTCTCTTCGATCCCTCCACCAAGCAACTGTTGGGTGTGCACATCATTGGTGAAGGAGCTTCGGAGCTGTTGCACATCGGGCAGGCAGTGTTCGCGCTGAAGGGCACGGTAGAATATTTCGTGGATACGGTTTTCAATTATCCGACACTCGCGGAATGCTATAAGGCAGCCGCGTTCAATGGGCTCAACAAGCTGGTGAGGAACTAGTCAGGCTCGAGTAAGGAGTCGCGTGTTCGCATTTTCGACTCCCTAAGATTGGCAGGAGCACGATGCGCAGGACAGTCGGTGTACTCGTCATGGAACATATCGCCGTTGGCCTGGTGGAAGGCCACAAGGTTCTTGGTCCGCCCAACATTTTCCCAGAAAAAGTGGAATCGCTCGACCCGCTGCAATCGATGCCCGCGGAAGGCATCGTGGATTGCATTCGCCGGCAAGTGGAAAAAGTCTCGGGCGGAGAAAAAATCGAAGCCATTGGAATCGGCTTTCCAGGAATCATTCGCAACGGCGTCGTGGAGGATTCGCCCAACCTCCATCAAGCCAAGGGATTCCCGTTGCAAGCGGCTTTGTCCTCCGCGCTGAGCGGCAAAGCTGCGGGTACGCAGGTTCGCTTGTTCAATGACGCGGACGTCATGGCCGCGGGAATCGCGGCGGCGCAAGGCAAGCTGCATGAGCTGACGCGCGTGTGGACGCTCGGGAATGGCGTGGGCTTTGGCCGCTATCCTTCGAGCGAAGGAATCTGGGAAGGCGGGCACTCCGTCGTCACTCTGGATCCCAAGGAAAATTTCTGCGGTTGCGGCGGTCGCGGACACCTGGAAGGAATTCTCGGACGCCGCTCCATGCGTTTGCGTTTTATGGATCTCGAACCGGAAGAAGTTTTTGAAAACGCCCGCGCGGGCGACGCGCGCTGCACCGAGTTTGTGACGCTTTGTCATCGTGCTTTGACCGCCGCGACCGCCACCAGCATTCACATGGAAGGCCCCGGAACCTTCTTCATCACCGGACCGGACGTGAAGTTCATCGATATCGCCTTGCTGGACCGGCTGCTGCACGAAATGGTCAAGATGAGTCCGCTGCAGGGCAGCCGCTTCGAAGTCATCCCAACCTCCGATGAAATGGGAATCATCGGCGCCGCCGTCAACGCCGACCGCGCCACACAACAATAAGACGTCCGTCGCTTCGGAGAGTTTTCGAACTTCTTCAAAGGAGAAATTCGTTGAGTTGGCTGGAGCCGATTCAAACACAAGGATTCGCGATAATTCCTGGAATCTTGGAGCCAAAAGAAGTTGACGGACTGCTCGACGTATTTAGGAGCGTCGACTTGCCGCGTAGCAGAGCTGGTGTTCGCCATGCGATGAGCCTTCCAGCCGTCGCGGCTGCAGCCCGTGATGCGCAACTCATGGAAATAGCGCAGGAGACTCTTGGCACAGAGGCGTTTCCCTTTCGCGCGACGCTCTTCGACAAATCACCGGCAACAAACTGGCTGGTGGTGTGGCACCAAGATACGGCTTTGCCGTTGCAGGAGCGGCGTGAAGCTCCTGGCTGGGGACCTTGGTCCGTCAAAGATGGCGTGATCTACGCTCACGCTCCCGAGAGTGCCCTTGCTCAAGTGCTGGCCCTGCGCGTTCATCTCGACGATTCGGCCGCGGAGAATGGGCCGTTGCGCGTCTTGCCCCGAACGCACACGCTGGGAGTGTTGACCGACGAAGCGCTCCATGATCTATCTACGCAGATCGCCGCGGTGGACTGCGTTGTTCCTCGAGGCGGCGTATTGGCGATGCGTCCGCTGATCGTGCACGCTTCGTCGAAGTCACAAGTGGAGAATCCACGACGCGTCCTACACATTGAGTACGCGGCATCAGCGCTGATCGCGGATGGATTCGCACTCGCGATTGCTTGAAGAACCGTCCCTCTCTCATTGCAAAGCGACTTGAAAAAGTCTCCGTAGCTCCTCAGCAGGCCAAGCGGGAGCGGTCGAGGGTGAAGCCGTTGAGGGGGCCGAGGACGGTGACGGCGATCTGGTCGGATTGGAAATATTGGCGGGCCAGGGACTGGAGTTCTTCGCGGGTGACGGCTTCGATGCCGGCGAGAATTTCGTCGAGCGAATAAAAGCGGCCGAAGTACAGCTCCTGGCGCGCGAGATTGGACATGCGCGAGCTGGTGGATTCGAGCGAGAGCATCAGCGAACCCTTCAAGTGATTCTTCGAGCGGCGGAGTTCTTCTTCCGTGACGGGCGATTCCTTCAGCGCGCGAAATTCCTGGATGGTGAGATCGATCACCTGGCCGACGGTGTCCGTAGCGGTGCCGGCGTAGACGGTCATCATGCCGGCATCGGAATACGGCGTGAGCTCGCTGAACACGGCATAGGCAAGGCCTTGCTTCTCGCGAATATTCTGGAACAGGCGCGAAGACATGCCGCCACCCAGAAGATTGTTGAGCACGGCGATGCCAAAGCGGTGCTCATGGCCCAGCGGAACCGAAGGGACGCCGATGCAAAGATGGACTTGCTCGAGGTCGCGCTTCGTTTCCAAATGGATCGGAGCTTGTGTGCGCGGCGCACCGTCGTTCGGGGGCGGACCAGTGGGTTTCATGTGGCCGAACTCGCGCTGAACGAGATCCAGCACTTGCTCGTGGGTGACGTTGCCCGCGGCGGTGACCACCAGATGATCGGGCGCGAACCAGTTCCCGAAGCGCGCGCAGAGCGCGTCGCGGTTGAATGTTCTGACCGTTTCCGGCGTGCCTAGAATCGGACGGCCCAGCGGATGCTGCGGCCAGAAGCCCCGCGTGAAAATATCGTGAAGCAGATATTCCGGATTGTCCAGGTCCATCTTGATTTCTTCGAGGACCACCTGGCGTTCTTTTTTCACGTCATCGGAATCGAATCTTGGGCGCAGAACCAGATCCGCGATGACGTCAAACGCGATGGGCAGGTGCTCGTCGAGAACTTTGGCGTTGAAGCAGATCTGCTCCTTGGAAGTGAAAGCGTCGAGCATGCCGCCGATGGAATCCATTTCGCGGGCGATGGCTTCGGCGGAGCGGCGCTCCGTGCCCTTGAAAACCATGTGCTCGATGAAGTGCGCGAGGCCGTTTTCCTCGGGAACTTCGCAGCGGGAACCATTGCGGACCCAAACGCCGACGGAGACGGAACGGACGTGGGGCATGGTCTCGGTGAGGACCACGAGGCCGTTGGGCAAAATGTGCTTTTGAATGTCGCGCGTTTCCGTCGCCATACCTAGATTGTGACACAGGCCGGGCGGAAAGGATAAACGCGAGCGAACAATTGCTTGAATGCAAGGCTTGCAAAAACAGGAAAAGCAAAAACAAAAAGAAAGAGCCGGGCTAAAGCCCGGCGCCTACAAGAGCTTTTCCGACAGATTGAGCTTGCCGTATTCGCTGGTGTAGAAGAGCGGCACGTCGGAGTACGTACCCTGGTCGCGCAGATAGACTTCGCAACTGTCGAAAGGCTTCGAGTACACGTGAATGCTGACGGCACGCTGATTGAATTCCGCGAGATTGATCACTTCGTGGACGGGCTCGATGGGATTCACGTGGGCGGGGTGCGTGGCATCGAGATCGTAGATGTCCGTCGGAATGATTTTGCAAGTTCCGTGAGAGGTGTCGCGCTGATCGACGCGGTAGTTCTGTACGCGGAGGCGGCCGATGGGCGCGGACATCCAGCAGTTTTGGTTGCGATGATTGTGGATGCGGCTGTGCTGGCCGATTTCCCAGCAGACAGTCATGCACTCGAAGAGATCGTTTTTGAAAATCAGATTGCGCGTGTAGCAGCCTTTTGAAAAATAACAATACTTTTCGAGCGTTTCGGGGCGCACGGCGTGGCGAATAATGTAGTCCTGAACATTTTCGAGCGTGAATTCGCGCACGGGGATGGCGGCGAGGCCCTTCACCCAATCGGAAATGGTGAGCTGCTCGATTGCGACATTCTGTGGCATCGTGCGCCTCCGAAGGCAATCCTGAAAGGCAGAGATTGCTTAAGAATTATAGCGTGATTCAAAGGCGAAGTAATTAGGTAACGAAGTAAAGAAGTACGAAAACAAGGTAATCTGTACATCGGCTTGGCGAGGCATTGACCGCATCTCTCGGAGAGCTCGAAGGACCTATGGAACTGCTGGGTAAATCGAAAGAAGAGTTGCGCGAATATTGCGTGGGGCTGGGGGAACCGGCGTTTCGCGGGGCGCAGATTTATCATGCGTTGTACTCCGAGAGAAAATTTAATGTAGCACAAATTACGAATCTTCCGGCGGCGCTGCGGGAGCGGCTCGCGAAAGAAGCGCGCGTTACGCTGCCGGAAGTGAAGCAGCGATTTGCGTCGGCGGACGGGTCGGTGCGGTATTTGTTTGGTTTGGGCAGCGCCGAAGAAAGTAAAAAGCTTAACGCAGAGGACGCAGAGGGCACAGAGTACGCAGAGAAAAATGAGAGAGAAGGCGCAGGCCGCTTGCAGAAGCCCGCTGCGGCGGAAGCGGTGTTCATGCCGAGCGAGGGGCGGCAGACGATTTGTATTTCCACGCAAGCAGGATGCGCGGTGGATTGCCATTTTTGCCTGACGGCGCAGCTTGGGCTGATCCGCAATTTGACGGCCGGCGAAATTCTGGCGCAAGTGCTGGTGCCGCTCGAGGAGCACAAGACGCAACTGGCACCGCAAACGAACATTGTGCTGATGGGGCAGGGGGAGCCGCTGCTGAATTTCGAGCCGGTGATGGCGGCGGTGGGGATTCTGCTCGATCCGGGCGGGATGGGGATTTCGCCGAAGCACGTGACGCTCTCGACGAGTGGGATCGTGCCGGGGATCGAGCGGCTGGCGCAAGAAAAAGTGCGGCCGAAGCTGGCGATTTCGCTGAATGCATCGAACGACGAGCAGCGCGACGAGCTGATGCCCATCAACAAGAAGTATCCGCTCTCTGTGCTGATGGAGGCTTGCAAGAATTATCCGCTGCGGACGTGGGAGCATCTGACGTTTGAATACGTGATGCTCGGCGGGCTGAACGATGCAGCCGAGGATGGGCGGCGCGTGGTACGGCTGCTGGCGCCGCTCAAGAGCGTGAAGGTGAATTTGATTCCGTGGAATCCGGGAGAACTTCCCTACCGGGAATCGTCGGCGGAGCGAATTGAAGAGTTCCGGAGGATTCTGGTGGACCGGGGCGTGCCGGCGTTCGTGCGCTATTCGCGCGGGCGCGATGTCATGGCGGCTTGCGGGCAACTGGCGCTGCTACAGGTTCAAAGTTCGCCGCTGACCACACTTCGATCTTCCCTGTAGGTGAGGTTTGCGCCGGCGGCGGAAAAGAGCACGGGTCTAAAAGACCCGCCACTACGATTTACGCCTCCCCCCTATGTTTTTTGTAAGTCTAATGATTTGAGAGACAGATGAAGTCGTTTGTTTTGATAGAGTTTTGAAAGTCTATCATTCTGAAAGGGTTATGAGTAGCCTTGGCCTAAGCGGCAGTAACGCGATAGCGAGCTGCAGGAGAACTGAGTGACAGCTTCGGTATTATGCTTTGCCGCGCCGCCTCATATGCCTCCCAGTCGGCGATATCCGGCAGCGAAGGAATGGTTACGGTCTCGCCGCGGTCGAGTCCCGCGAGCGCAGCGTCTACCATTTCGTCTGCGTCCATCAGAATGCTTGGCGGCAAGGTCGCGATGTCCGTGCCGGCCTTTTCCCAGATCGCTGTCCGGGTCGCACCCGGCAGCACCACCTGCACGCGAACGCCTTTGCTTGCGACTTCCTGATGCAACCTCAAGCTCAGCTGGAGCAGATAGGCTTTGGTGCCGCTGTAGCTGCCGTTGAACAGCTCCGGCGCGAGTGCCAGGACGGAGCTGATGTTGATGAGGGTGCCACTGCCGCGCGCGAGAAAACTGGGGATCGCCGCTAGCGCCAACCGTGACGGCACCAGCACGTTGAGTTGGATCATGCTCTCGAGACGATCCGGATCGGCGCTGGCCAGGTCGCCGCTCATGGAGATGCCCGCGTTGTTGACGAGTACGGTGATACTGGGGTCCGTGCGCAGCACCTGTTCGACCCGCGCGAGATCCGCCTTGTTGTTCAGGTCGGCAACGATGACCTCGACGGAGCGGCCGCTGTCATCGGTGAGGCGTGTCGCCAGCGCATCGAGCCGTTCTCGATTGCGGGCGACGAGGATCAGATCATGACCGCGTCTTGCCAACCGATCGGCATAGATCGCGCCGATGCCGGAAGAAGCGCCCGTTATAAGCGCTGTGCCTTTCGAACTCTTGATTTGTTCGGACATTTAGCCTCCAAGAGCGAGACTTGGCTTTAGAGGTTGTGATGATACGACTTGCACATCATGGCCCACTGTCCAATCTGGCACACTTTGAAAAGCAATCTGGAGAGCAAGAAGCTGGCTCGCCTAGTTGGTAGTCATGCAGTGTTAGTGTGAGCCGTGCGATCCCCTTGGATTCCTGAAATTCGCCGGAATTTCAGGATGACTGTCCCGGAAGGGACGATTCCAGCGCGGGTTGGCTGCTCGAGTTGGGTTGCCGGGCAGCAGGCGGTTGCTGGGCAGGGGCGGACTGAAGTTGTGGCTGAGTTGGGACGGGCTGTGAAGACGGAAGGGGTTGTCGGGCAGCGCCTGAGGGCTGGGGCGCGGGTGGCGCGCTGTAGTCGGAATTGTCGTTGACGGAGGAACAGACGGCGTCGCGCCAGGAGTTCGTGCCGAAAGCGTTGATGTATTCGTGCTGGGCGAGGTGGATGGTCTGGAGCAAGGTCTGGCCGAGGTAAGCGAGAATGGAAGCGGTTTTGGGTTTTAGTTTGCCAGAAGCGACGGCGGAAAAGAGGCGAACGAGGACGGCGCTGACGTCGCAGGCAGAAAGATAGCGGCCGGAGAAGAAATAGGAGATATCGCGGCCGATTTGGTCGGCGGCGCGGGCCTGCGATTCTTTGCGCGCGTGGTAATAGCAGAGATGGGGATGAGAGGCCGAAAGAAGGGAGCGGCACCGATGGCCATTGGCAAACGTGAAAGAACATAGACCTGCACGGTCTTTGGAGCGAGTTGTTGACATAGAAATCTCCAGATTGAGTATTTAGATTTTGGGCAGAGAAAGAAAACGCCTCGCGGGAGCGAGGCGGAGTTCTTACTGGAAGAAGTATAGCACGGAGTAACAGGTGTGTTAATAGCAATGTTATTTAAGTCGGAGAGAAGAGGGAGATGGCTGGCGACCGATGTACGAAAATGGATGGAGTTTCAGAGGAAGGGGTTGACGACACGCAAGTCCGAAAACTTCTGGCCGTACTGAAAATCCTCGCTGTAGAGAATGCCGCATTGGCCTTTGATAGCCGCGGCTACGATCAATGCATCGCACCAGGAAACGCTGTGTATCCCGAAGAAGTGGAGCGCTTCGCCATATAGAACGGGGGACGAGTGAACGGTCAAAAGGGGACGGAAGGTCACGGAGAGACACTGCTCGGCCTCGGCCGGTGTCATGGGCGGAGCAAAACAGCGAAAGGCAACGTTGAAGAATTCCTGCACGACTTGAAAGCTGATGGTTCCCTTCCCGGACTCGATGGCTTCTGCGACAAGCCGACGAGCGATGACCTGTTTTGAGGGGACGCCCTTGCTCAAAGCGTAGAAGAATACGTTGGTATCGAGAAAGAATCTATCGTTCATTCATCTCATCGCGCGTGTAGGGGCCGCCAGAATCGATGTGCTTGAGACGCTCCATTAAGGCCAAATGGGCGCGCACGTCGCCTGCGCGGGACGTGTAGTCCTTTAGCCATTCGCGGAATGCAGCGTTTAGGGTTTTGTTCTCGGACTTGGCAACTTGGCGAGCCTTCTCGATAAGGTCGGGGTCGGCACTAAGAGTGACGTTTTTCATACGGCTCTAGTGTGCACAAATCTCGTGTGATTTTGGAAGCATGAAATGGTTCAGGAACTCTGCCTATCATGATTTCCTTGCGGAGGGGCGGATGCCGATTACGGACATAAGGCGGCCGGATTGGGGGCCTTGTTTGCGGTAGCTGAAGAGGAGATCGGGGTGGCAGGCGGTGCAGAGGTCGCTGACGAAGATGTTTTGGGGGCGGAGGCCGGCGGCGAGGAGTTGGGCGCGATTGGCTTTTTTCAAGTCGAGGAGGACGTTTTTAGGCGGGGGCTGGTGGCCTGGGGGCATCATGTTGAGCCACTGGATAGGATTGGGTTCGTCGCCAGTGCGGAATTCGTCGAACCACTCTGGGGCATCGGCGAATTGGGAATGGAACTGGATGGCGACTTCGGTGCCGACTTCGTAACAGCAGCCGCCGATCGCGGGACCGATGGCGGCGAGCAGGTCGGCGGGCTTGGTTTTGAAGTGCATTTGCATCTGGCCGATGGCTTTGACGGCGATGCGGGTGAGGGTGCCACGCCATCCGGCGTGGATGGCGGCTACGGCGCGGTTTTTGGGGTCGACGAGGAGGATGGGGACGCAGTCGGCGGTTTGGACGGCGAGGAGCAGGCCGGGACGGTTGGTGGCGGAGGCGTCGCCCGCCCAGGCGGGCAGGCCTTTGCATGGCTCGTGGGGGGCGGCTTCGAAGAGGTGGATTACGTCGGAGTGGATCTGCTTGAGGGAGATGAGTTGGAGATCGTTGGCACCGAGGGTGGATTGGAAGCGGCGGCGATTTTCGAGGACGTTTTCGCGAGTGTCCCAATCGGTGAAGCCAAGATTCAACACTTTTTTGGCCTCGAGCTCGCTGACGCCGCCGGGGCGGGTGCTGAATCCGTGGATGAGCCAGGGGAGTTTGTCCAGGGCGGGGACTTGGAGGATTTGGAGGCCGCGGGATTTGCGGGCGATCCATTTGGAGTCGGATTGGGCAGAGGGGACAGGCAGGAATGCCTGTTCTACTTTGCGGACCTCGCGTTTGGGCTTTCGTGTTTTCGTGGGAGCCACGGCGATATCAGTATAATCTCTGTTGTGTGAGCAGCGGAAATTGAGCTGCGAGAGAAGCTGACGGGTCTACACAGGCTGCGGAAAAAGTCGTGGATTGGGTTACGGGCGACGGAGTAGCGGCGTCTAAGAGAACATGCGCGGACACGATGAGCAGCAAGGTGGCATGTTCAGTTACATTTCGCCGGAGAAGCGGGTACCGCAAGATCAT
>WNFD01000145.1_pt1 | contig 89329 bp, 89 predicted proteins | sample 5400491 | NCBI WGS metagenome assembly WNFD01 (sample SAMN13153343, study PRJNA577476) | soil metagenome | isolation source: 120 cm saprolite under Douglas fir tree site 2 hole 2 replicate 2 | place: USA:California | collected 2015-04-18 | reverse complement strand
TCCAGCCGCGACGTGGACCCGGACCGGGTGAGGCGGGCAGGCGCGCGGATGCTCCGTGATTACCTCGAGTACGCCGAATCCGGCGGGACAGTCGCCGAGCGGCCCGCCGAGGGCGACGCCGAGCTTGACCCGTTCGAGGCCGACGTGCGCGACCGGCTGGTCGAGTGCGGGATCACGATCGTGCCGCAGTATGGCGTCGGCGGCTACCGCGTTGACTTCGCCGCCGCGCATCCGCAGGATCCCGGCCGGATGGTGCTGGCCATCGAGGCCGACGGGGCGTCCTACCACAGCTCGCGCAGCGCGCGTGACCGCGACCGGCTGCGAAAAGAGCACCTGGAGCGGCTCGGCTGGGCCTTTCACCGCATCTGGTCCACCAACTGGTTCCACGACCCGGATTCCGAGATCGCGAAACTCCAGGCGGCCTACGAGCAGGCAGTGGCGACCACCGGCCCGCCCCCGACGGATGACGCTGTGGATGACGCGGCAGACGACGCGGCAGACGACGCTGAGGCGGCCGCCGCCCCGCCCGCTACGGCCGAGGCAGCGTCGGGCCCGCCCGCCACGGCCGGGGCGGAAGTAGCGCCGGGCCCGCCCGCCACCACACAGACCGGATCGCCGGTCACGCCGCTGCCCCCGGTGCGGCCGCTCGGCCGCGCGTCCAGGCCGATCGCCGCGATAGACCCCCCGCGCCTCCCACGCCGGCAATCCGACTAGCCCGCAGGCAAGCAATCATAAATACCGAAATTCCACTATTTATATTTATCCCGAACGGGAGCGGGGTGGCACTCGCCCGCATAGCCGGCTTTCCATGACCCGTTGGAATCCGGGTTCTGTGCGTACCCGGGTGAGCCTGTCGCCCACTCGCGATCATGGTGTGTCAGGCGCCCGCAGTGGCATCGATCCGGCGATCGTGTCGGTTCAGTCCGCGCGACGGTGTCGATCCGGGGTTCGCTCACCACCGGTGGGAGTGGAACCGGGGTTCGCTCACCCTGGGCAGCGGGTGAGCGGAGGTGCGGCCGGGCTGGTGGTGGTGGAACCGGGGATCGTGACGGTCAGGACCGTATGGATTCGGGGATCGTGTCGGTCGCGGTCGTGCTCCCCCATGCCCGCGGCACCCCCGGATCCCAGAGGATCAAGGAGCGCCTAGGAAGCCGCGTAGCAGCGCGGCCGTTCCCTCGACGTGCTCTGCCATCGCACGCCGTGCGCCGTCCGGGTCGCCAGCGAGGATCGCCCGGACGACGCCGGCGTGCTGCGCGTTGGAGTGCACGAGGTTGCGCTCGAGCATGGGGATGGCGTTGAGCAGGTCCACGAGCCGCACCCGCACGTCGACCACGCTCGTGGTGAGCAGCGGAGAGCCCGCTGCCTCCGCGATCGCGAGATGCAGCCGCGAGTCGGCCTGCCGGTAACCCGCCAGGCCCGCGGCTTCGACCTCGGCGAGCCTGGCGGTCAGCTTTTCGCGCTGGCCGCGGCTGAGGCCGGCCCGTGCCGCCGCCTCCGCCGCGCCGGTCTCGACGACCTGGCGGAACGTGAGCGCGTCGGCGAGCAGGCCGCCCATCCCGCGTGCTGCGCGGGTAAGCTCACCGTGGCGCAGCGGGCGCGGCTGGTAGGTGACGAACGTGCCGCCGAACCGGCCCCGGCGGGTCTCGACATACCCCGCGGCTGCGAGCGCGCGCAGCGCCTCGCGGACGGTGACCCGGCTGACCCCGAGCCGCCCGGCGAGGTCGCGCTCGGCGGGCAGCCTGTCCCCGCACGCGTGCACGCCGAGCTTGATGCCCTCGAGCAGGCGCTCGACCGTCTCCTCGAAGGCGTTGCCGAGCCGCACCGGGCGGAGCACCGCATCGGTGATCGCGGACGAGGCCTCCGTCATGACTTAAGGACGCTGCGGCTGCCGTCTGGGTGGCTGGCGTCTCGGCGGCTCGCGTCCTGGCGGCTGGGCCGGCCGCGGGCCTGGCGGCAGCGGCAGCGGCGGGATCGGCCTGGTCTGCGGCTCGGTGGCGGAGACGATAACCGGGCTGTGGTGGTGGCGGATCTGGATCGGCTCGTCACCCTCGGCCAGCTGGTAGGTGGCCGCGTCCGCCGTCACCTCGACCCGCAGCCGCTTGCCCTTGAGGCAGACGGTGAACGCGAGCCTGGTCAGGGCCGCTGGCAGCCGCGGCGAGAAGCTGAGCATGCCGCCAGCCGTGCGCATGCCGCCGAACCCTGCCACGAGCGCGATCCAGGATCCGGCGAGCGCGGCGATGTGCACGCCGTTGCGGGTGTTGTGCTGCAGGTCGGCCAGGTCCATCAGCGCCGTCTCTGCGACGTAGTCGTAGGCGAGGTCAAGCTGGCCGACCTCAGCGGCGATGACCGCCTGGCTGCAGGCCGACAGTGAGGAGTCCCGCACCGTGATCGGCTCGTAGTAGGCGAAGTTGCGTGCCTTCTGCGCGTCGGTGAACGCGTCCGGGCACAGCTGCATGGCCAGCATCAGGTCGGCTTGCTTGACGACCTGCTTGCGGTACAGGTCGAAATACGGGAAGTGCAGCAGCAGCGGGTACTGGTCGGCGCCGGTCGCGGCGAAGTCCCAGGTCTGGTGCCGGGTGAACCCCTCGGCCTGCGGGTGCACGCCGAGCGCCTCGTCATAGGGGACGAGCATGGCCCCGGCCGCGCTGCGCCAGCCTGCGGCCTCGTCGTCGTCAGCGCCGAGTCCGGCGGCGCGGTCAGCGTGCCGCTTGACCGCGTCGGCGGCGGCGGTCAGGTTCTGCCGGGCCATCAGGTTGGTATAGACGTTGTTGTCGGCGATGGCGCTGTACTCATCCGGCCCTGTGACCCCGTCGATGCGGAACTTGCCCTGGTCGTCGTAGTGGCCGAGCGAGCGCCACAGCCGCGCGGTATGAACGAGCAGCTCGAGCCCGGTCTCGGCGTCGAATGCCTGGTCGCCGGTGGCATCGACATAGCGGACGACCGCGTCGGCGATGTCCGCCGTGACGTGGAAGGCGGCCGTGCCCGCTGGCCAGTAGCCCGAGCATTCCTCGCCGCTGATCGTCCGCCACGGGAAGGCCGCGCCGCGCAGCCCCAGCTGGCGCGCCCGCTCGATGGCCAGCGGCAGCGTGCTGTGCCGCCAGCGCAGCGCGTGGGCGGCGGCGTCGGGCGCGGTGTAGGTCAGCACGGGCAGCACGAAGCTTTCCGAGTCCCAGAAGGCGTGCCCGTCGTAGCCCGGCCCGGTCAGCCCCTTCGCAGGGATCGCACGGCTCTCCGCACGGGCTCCGGCCTGCAGCACGTGGAACAGCCCGAACCGCGCGGCCTGCTGGATCTCGTCATCCCCGTCGAGCTCGATGCTGGCCCCGCTCCAGAAGTCGTCCAGGTAGGCGCGCTGCTCGCTGACGAGGCCGTTCCAGCCGGTCTGCACGGCGGCGCTCAGCGCGGCCTCGACCTGGGCGCGCACCGCGGGCCGCGATCGCTCCCCTGACCAGCCGAACGCGACGAACTTCACCAGGGACAGCCGCTGGCCTGGCCGCAGCATCGTGGCGACCGTCAGCCGCGCGGCGTCGGGGCGGCTTCGTGACTGCTGGCGCGCCTCCGCCGGGCACTCCACCAGATGGTGCATCGCCGCCGCCACCCGGAGATTGCTGTGCCGGGTGCTGTGCACCAGGATGCCGCCCTTTGACCCGGCTTCGTGCTCCTCGCCAAGCAGCGGCGCTTCGAGTACCGCGGCGACGCGCGGGTCCCCGCCCGGCGACGGCAGCTGCTCGTTCGCGACAAGCTCAGACTGCACGACCACCCGCGCGGGGCCGTCGACAGGCTCGACCTCGTAGCGGATCGCGGCCACCGCGCGCTGGGTGAACGAGACCATGCGGAGCGAGGAGACCCGCACGGTACGGCCGGCCGGCGATACCCACTCGGCGCGCCTGGACAGCAGGCCGGCCCGGAAGTCGAGTACCCGCTCGTGCGCGCGCAACTCGCCGTACCTGACGTCGAAGGGCTCGTCGTCGACGAGCAGGCGGATCAGCTTGCCGTTGGTAACGTTGATCACCGTCTGGCCGGACTCCGGGTAGCCAAATCCGGCCTCGGCGTACGGCAGCGGGCGCTGCTCGTACAGCCCGTTCAGGTACGACCCCGGCAGGCCGTGGGGCTCGCCTTCGTCGAGGTTCCCCCGCCATCCGATGTGCCCGTTCGACAGCGCGAAGACCGACTCCGAATGGGGGAGGATGTCGAGCTGCAGGCTGTCCTCGCGAAGGCGCCACGGCTCGACGGAGAACGCCGGGTGCTGGATCATGGCGTGCCGAGCAGCTCGGCCAGATCGTCCACCACGACATCCGCTCCGTTCTCGCGCAGGGCGTCGGCCTGGCCGGCCCGGTCCACCCCCACCACCCAGCCGAACCCGCCGGCCCGCCCCGCCGCCACTCCGGCGAGCGCGTCCTCGAAGACGCACGCCTCGGCGGGCGTCACGGACAGCGCGCGGGCGCCCGCCAGGTAGGTGTCCGGCGCCGGCTTGCCGTGCAGATGCTCCCGCCCGGCCACGACGCCGTCGATCACGACGTCGAACAGATCGCTGATCCCCGCGGCGGCCAGCACCTCCGCGGCGTTGGCGCTCGATGAGACGACGCCGCGTGCCAGGCCGGCCTCGCGGACCGCCCGGACGTACCTGACGGAGCCCTCGTAGGCCTCGACGCCGCCCTCGGCGATTGTGCGCAGCACGATCTGGTTCTTCAGGTTTCCCAGGCCGTGCACCGTCGGCTCGCCGGGCTTGTCGTCCTCACTGCCCTCCGGCAGCTCGATGCCGCGCGCGAGGAGGAAGGACCGCGTCCCGTCGGCGCGCGGCTTGCCGTCCACATACCTGTCATAGTCGGCGACAGGGTCGAAAGCCGCGAAAGCCGCGATAGACGCTCCGGCTCCGGCCAGCTCCGCCCGCTGCCTGAGGAAGTCGTCGAACATCTCTTTCCACGCCTGGGCGTGCACTTCCGCCGTCCGGGTGAGGACACCGTCCAGGTCGAAGAGGCAGGCCCGCGTCTGATCAGGAATACCGAGCACATGGCCACCCTACGGGTATGGGCCGGCGGCGCTAGCCTGCCGCACCCGCGAGCGCTTCGAACAGCCTCGGGTCGTCGCCTTCCTCCGGATGCCACTGAACGCCTATGGCGAAGGCGTCCCGGCCGTCCTGCGGCGCGGCCTCGATCGCCTCGACGGTGCCGTCCGCCGCCCACGCCACGGCGATCAGTCCGGCACCGATCTTGTCGATGGCCTGGTGGTGATGGGTCGGTACGTCGAGCCAGACCTCACCGTCCCGGCCGTCCCTGCCGTCCAGGATCCGGCTGAGCGCGCCGGTCCCGCTGACCCGCACGTGGTGCCGGCCGAAGCCGCTGGGCAGGCCCCCGTGCCCGTCGTGCCCGACGATGTCGGGCAGGTGCTGGTACAAGGTGCCGCCAAGAAAGACGTTGAGCAGCTGCATTCCCCGGCAGACGGCGAGTAGCGGGACCCCCGCGCCGAGTGCGGCCTCGACGACGGCGAACTCCCACGCGTCGCGACGCTGGTTCGGCAGCCCCGTCTCCGGGTGCGGCTGCTCGCCGTACCTGGCGGGATCCACATCGGCCCCGCCGGCGATCACGACCCCGTCCAGCGCGGCGACCGTGGCCGCGGCCTCGGCGGCTGTCCCGCCAGGCGGGAGCAGCACGGGGCGCCCGCCGCCGCGGCGGACCCCGTCAACGTACGAGCGGGGGATGAGCGACGCGGTCGTCGGCCACGCGCGCAGGTCCACCGGTTCCTCGTAGGTAGTGATCCCGATGAGTCGACTCATGGCACCCCGCTGTCCGAATCAAATGAAGAGATTGCACTCGCCCGTCCCCGTACCGCGAAAACCTGCACCCATGCAGGTCGGCCCCGACCAAAATCGCGGTACCAAGGGAGTACCAGCATACCCACCCCGGCCGCTGGCTCACTTCTCAATTAGCAACAAAGCAGAAGATATCGATCCCGAACGGGAGCGTGATGGCGGACCCGGCCCCAGCGCGACTCCCGCGCCGTGCCAGGACCGGGCGTGCCCGCCTGCGGTCTAGACCGGTCTAGACCGGTCTAGGCCGGGCGCTAGCGCTGCCACTATTAGTGTGGATGCCGCGCTGGTGTAGCTAGAACTGCGCTACCGGGGCATCCACACGAATCCTCGACTACCAGCCAGGCCACTCCGGTCTAGACCGGTCTAGACCGCAGGCGCTTCGCGTACTGGTCTGGACTGGTCTAGACCAGGCGGAGGGTGAACGATGCGTACTGGTCTGGACCGGTCTAGACCGGACGGGAGCGGATCGCTTGTGCTTGCGGGTGTTCTTGGTGGCAGGGCCGGGTCGGGGAAGGACCGGCGGTCAGGTGGGCGGGCCGGCGCGCTGCCGGATGCGCTCACGTTGCGGCCCGACCGTGTACTTCGGGTCCCGCGCCGAGGCGCGGCCGGCCTCGAATACGCCGAACCGGGTCACGGCGGAGCCAGCGAGCAGCATGGCCCCCGACAGGGCGGAAGCGGCCCGGTTCCTCCGGCCATTGCCCCCGGAGGGGACGACCCCCCCAGACCCCCCCGCCCCAAACCGCCGTGCGGTGAGGAACGCCAGAGCGGCACCGCCGGCGGCGAGGACCTGCCCGGTCCGCATCAGCGCCCCGGATTTCCCTGTCTGGTAGGGCTCCGCTGTCGAGCCGAGCCGCCAGGCAAGTGCCCGCTCGGAATAAAGCTCTGTCACCGCGCCGAGCAGTGCCAGCCGGACAGCAGGCCCGGCCCGCTCGGGTGCGATGACGAGCAGCCCGAGCCCGCCAGCCGCGGTCGCGGCCGAGCCGACGAAAAGGTACGGCAGCTCACGCTGGGCTTCATGCCAGGCAGGAACGGCGGTGTTGCTGAGAAGCACCGCGGTGTAGGCGGCGACGGCGGGGCCGAGCACCCCGGCGCCCGCGGTCGCGGCAAGACCGGCCCTCGGCAGCTTACCCGTGACGGCGGACGCCGCCGCGGCAAGGGCAGCGGGGGCGTAGGCGCTGAGTATCCACGAGCCGACACTCATCGGCGACGTCACCTTGAACACCCGGAGCATGTTCAGGAAACGGGCGGGCCTGCCGAGGTCGTGTACGAGCGCCACCACCGACAGGCTGATCGCCCCGGCGGCCCCGGCTTTCGCCGCGCGGGCAAGCTCGGGATAGCCGGAGAGCTGCGCGCCTGCCGCGAGCGCCGAGGAGGCGCCGGCCAGCCCGCCGAGGAACAGGTACCCGGGAACATCGGGTGCCTTCCACACCACTTCCTTGACCACCGGCCGACCGTAGTACGAGGTGAACTCGGCGTCAGGGACCATCTGCTTCTCGGCACGCTGCTTACCATTGGACTTCGCGCCGGGGTTCGCATTGAGCTTCCCGCCGGGATTCCCGTCCGCCCGTCTCATGGCAGCTTCCACTGTGCTGGCCTGGGGGGACGACCCCCCAATACCCCCCGCGAACAGGAGACAAGGGTGCCGAACACGAGCGCGGCGGCGGCAAGACCTGCGTGCTTCCACATCCGCGGCAGGTCCCGCGTGGTGGCCACCGGATCCGGTGGCAGCCCGTATACCTCGGGCTCGTCGAGCAGCAGGAAGAACGCGCCCGCGCCGCCGATGCCGTCGCCGGGGTCCTCGCCGTACAGCCGCGCCCCGGGCTGCCCTGCCCCGTGCAGCTCGGCTACCCGGTGCTGCGCCCGCTCCCGCAGCTCGTCCAGGGGCCCGAACTGGATGGACTCGGTGGGACAGGCCTTCGCGCAGGCGGGCGTCAGGCCGCCGCCGAGCCGGTCGTAGCACAGCGTGCACTTGTGCGCCTGCCCGTCCGCCTCGCGCCGCCCGATCACGCCGAACGGGCACGCGGAGACGCAGTAACCGCACCCGTTGCAGACATCGTCCTGCACCACCACCGTGCCGAACTCCGTGCGCATCAGCGCGCCCGTCGGGCAGACGTCGAGGCAGGCCGCCTCTGTGCAGTGCTTGCACACGTCGCTCGACATCAGCCAGCGCAGCTCGTCGGCTTCCTGTGCCCGCTCGGGGGAACCCTGGGTGGCGCGAAGCGCCGTCTCCCCGGGCTCAGGGCGGACGGACTGCTCGATGAACGCCACGTGCCGCCAGGTCGACGCGCCAAGCCCCTGGGTGTTGTCGTACGACATGCCGGTGAACACGAGGCCATCCTCAGGAACCGCGTTCCACTCCTTGCAGGCGACCTCGCAGGCCTTGCAGCCGATGCACACGGAGGTATCGGTGAAGAATCCCATCCGCGGCGGGTGGTCCGGGTAGCCGGCCCGGCCCGCCGGGTCGGCAGGCGCCCCGGTGCCGGGCCACGGTAGTGCTGTCGCGCGCTGCGTGGGTCCGGCGCTCATCTCATATCTCCGTCCCCGGCCACGACCCGGTCCAGGTGCGGACACCCATCGCGACCTCCTGCCGGGCACGGCCTCTGGCTCTACCCTGTCATGCCGTTTCATCCCGGCGCACCCGGCCGCCCGACTCCGTGGCTGCCATAGCCCACCGGGAGACTGACGTCTTCTGGCAAGCTCTTCCGCCCGAAGCCGTACGCAGTGGTCAGAAGAATCGGGCAGACTGGCACTCTAGGGATAAGAACGGGGCAGATCGGAGGTCGCGATGAGCCTGCCCGTATCGCAGCAGCGGGCCCTCGACCGGATCGAGACCGCATTGCGGGTCTCCGATCCCGTCCTGATCGCGCTGTTCACCACCTTCGCCAGGCTATCCACGGGTGAGGAAATGCCCCGGGTAGAGGAGCTGAAGGTGCGGGGCAGGTGGCTGAGAGCCTGGCTGTGGCGGCTGCGGGCACGCGGCGGCCGGCTGACCGCACGCCCGCGCGCCCGCATACGCGCCCTCATCCTCATCCCGGTAGCGCTCGCCGCCACCGCATGCGCGCTGCTCTTCGGCGGTGGCACGCCGGGCCCCACCCGGTGCAGCCCGGCGGCGACCTCGCATGATTCCGCGCGGCCGACGGGCAAGGCGAAGCCCATCTGCCCGCCGGATATCTGGCAGGCCACGGTATACGGCCGCTGACACGGCGATCTTGTGCCCGGCAGTGCTAGCCCGGGGGTGCGACGCTTCGCGCCCCCCGGACCCCCCGGTGCGGAGCTGCGCTCCGCAAAGCTGCCTTCATGGCGGCGCCACCATGCTCCCGTAACTTTCAGCGGCGGGTTACGCTCCGGTGGGCTGCGGCCAGTTCAGGCTGGGATAGGCCTGGGCAAGCTGGGTGTCATCGTCTTCCTGGCAGGCCATCTGCCACAGCGCGTTGAGCGTCGTCGAAGGATCGCCGTCATGCGCCACCCGCAGCAGCAGCTTGTTGCGCAGGGCCACGCCGTCGGTCCCGTTCGAGAGATCCTGCTGCCCGTCGCCCACGCCTTCGTTCCACGCCTTCTGGTCGAGCCGATCCTGATCCGGTCCCTGGAGGCTGCCCTGGAACGACGGCTCAGGGGGCGCTCCCAGGTCGAGCGCGCCGTAGAGAACGGTGTAGCACCAGGCGCGCTTCCTGCAGCCGCGTTCCTCGGTGGCCATGGCCTTCAGCGTTTCCCAGATCATCTCGATCACGTCGAGGATGGCCCCGACGGGCTCGATCGCACCAAGGAACGTTTCGCCTGCCTCACCGGCCAGGTACGCGACCGCCTCGGCCAGCTTCTCGATGCGGCCCGCGCCCGACAGGATCTCCTTGGCAGTGTCCGCCGCCGACGGCTGCCGCGCGGGCGTGGCTGAGCCACCCTGGCCGCCAGCTTCGCCCTGCGCGAGAGGCTGGCCGGTGCCTGGGTCCAGTGGCGTGCCGTTCCCGTCGTTCAGGGTGCTCGACCCGTCCGGATAGGTGTTCAGGCAGTAGCCGTTCGACCACGTCGTGGTCGACGAGCCGTCCGGGTACTGAACCAGGGACGTGCCGTCGGGCCAGGACGTCGTCGTCGAGCCGTCCGAGTTCTGGACGACTGTCGAGCCATCCGCACTTGTGGTACTCATGGCGCGACGGTACGCGCGGCATGAGACAGCGCGAAGCGCCGTAAGACCAGAAGATACGGCAGCGCACCACTGCTCTTTGTGGCGGCGTCTGCTGCCGGAAAATCCGCGTGCGGTGCCGCGCGGGACAACTTCCGCCTGTCCGGGACTCCTGGTCAGGCGGGCACGCAAGCGTGCATGGCGCGGGCGAACGCCTCCCCTCGGTCACGGTAGTCGCGGAACTGGCCGAAGCTCGGCGCCGCGGGCGACAGCAGGACCACCCCGTCCGGGCAGGCCCAGCGGAAACCGCGGGCAACCGCCGTCCCGAGATCGGCGCAATCAGCGACCGCCACGCCCCCGCTGCTGCCTGCCTCGATGGCGCCCTCGTCGATGGCGGCGTGGATGCGCCGGCCGCTCTCGGGAAGGGCAAGCACAAGGGTCGGGGTGTCACGGCTGACGAGCCCGGCGGCGAGGGGCGCGTAGTCGATGCCACGGTCATGGCCGCCGACGATCAGCGCGACACGGCGGCCGGGGAAGGCGTCCATCGCGGCGAGCGTCGGGAGGACGTTGGTGGACAGGCTGTCATCCACGAAGCTGACCCCGCCGACCGTGCCGATCACCTGAAGGCGGTGCTCCAGCTGCCGGAAGCCCTCGGCCGCGGCGCGCAGCGCGTCGGCGTCACCCGCCTCGGGCACGCCAAGGGCCACGAGGCAGGAGCGGGCGATCAGCGCGTTGCGCCTGTTGTGCACGCCGAGCAGCCCGAGCGGTTCCATCCACCGGGCCATCGGGTCGTCTCCAGCCCGGATCCATTCGGCCCTCGGCCCGAGCAGATCTGCCCGGTCACGCAGTTCCCTGCTGTCCGCGCTGGCGATGGTCAGCTCAGCCCCGGGCTGCGAGCAGGCGGACAGCTTGTCGCGGAAGTATGCGTCTACCCCGTGGTGCCAGTCGAGGTGATCAGGGTGCAGCGATGTCACGGCGACCACGGGCGGGGAGCACGCGAGGTCGGTGGCCTGGTAGCTGGACGTCTCGACAACCCAGTAGTCGTATCCCCCGGCCTCTTCAGCGGGGTCGTAGGGCAGCTTGCCGATGTTGCCGCCGAGCATGCACCGGTAGCCGAGCCCGGTCAGCAGGTGCCCGGCGACGGATGTCGTGGTGCTCTTGCCCTTGGTCCCCGTGATGCATACGACGCGGTCCCTCGCGGCCTCTTGCAGCCAGAGGCCAAGTCCTCCCGCGACCGGGACGCCCCCCTCTTCCAGCCGTCGCACGTCGGGACGGTAACGGCTGATACCCGGGGTCTTGACCACCACGTCACAGCGCCGCAGGGCATCGAGCCCTCCGTCACCGGTGGCAAGCACCGGGAGGCCATCTGGTCCGGCAGCCTGCGGGCGGTCGTCGACAAGCACGGGCGCCGCGCCCATTGAGGTGAGCTTGCGCAGGTTCGCCATGCCCTCGATGCCGAGGCCCCAGACCCCGACGGCGGCCCCGCGCAGATCAGACCAGGAGATCTTCGGACGCATACGCATCATGGATGCGGTCACGCGTCACCACGTTCCGTCAACCGCGCGGCAAGAGCGAATCTTCCGCAGGGCCGCTGCTCCCTGTCGCTGAAGAACAGGCCAGGTGCTGGGCCGGTGGGTACGGCGGCCACGTGGATCCGCTCGTCAAGGACACCGGCGCCGCGCAGGACCCGGCGGTTGGCGGCGCACAGATCGAACAGCCACTTCCCCGCCCCCTCGGGCCGCATCACTTCGGCGGAGGCGTCACCAAGTCCCCGTTCGGCTGCTGCTACGACCTCGCCGCCCACCTGGTAGCGGTCCGGCGCGATCGCCGGCCCCAGGCCCGCGACCACATCAGCCGGGCGCGTCCCCAGCGACCGCATGGCGGCCAGCGCTGCCTCGGCCACCCTGGCTACCGTGCCGCGCCAGCCCGCGTGCACGCAGGCCAGGATGTGCGCGACAGGATCATAGAGGACGATCGGCACGCAGTCGGCCACCATGACGACGAGTGCCGTTCCCGCGTCACCGGTGACGAGCGCGTCGGTCCGCGGGATAGCGTCGTCGAGGCTCAGGGCACCTCTCCCGCGGTCCCTCGCCGAAACGATCTGGACGCCGCGGCCGTGCGCCTGATTGCAAAAAACCAGGTCACCCGGGTCAGTGCCGAGTGCTGCCGCCACCCGCCGCCTGTTCGCGAGCACGTCCGCTGCCACGTCGCCGACGTGCAGGCCAAGGTTGAGAGACGCATAGGAACCTGAGGACACGCCGCCATTCCGCGTCGTTACCATGACCTCGGCATCGAGGGTGTCGAACGCGGGCCACGTCAGGACCTCCAGGCCGGCCCGCTGGCGGAAATCGAACGCAGTCGCGACCGCTGCCTTACCCTCCATCACCTGGGTCTCCTAGCGCCGCCGGTGCCAGCTTCCATGTCCCGCTCAACTTAGCGGCATCGGACGCGGCCTCGGCGTCGCGCAGCACCCGGAGGACGTTGCCGCCGGCCAGCAGGGCGCAGTCGTCCTCGGTCCAGCCCCGGCCGAGAAGCTCCGCGATCAGCGCCGGATAGCAGGAGACATCCTCCAGCCCGGCGGGAAACTGGTCGCAGCCGTCGAAGTCTCCCCCGATGCCGACATGGCGCACGCCGGCGACGGCCCGCACATGGTCGATGTGGCCGGCGACCTGGGCGAGCGTCGCCGCCGGCCGGGGGTGGCTCGCGGCCCACTCGGCCGCCGCCACGCGAAAGAGGGAAAAATCCCTGGTGTCGAGCCCGCGCCGCGTCATGTCCGCCACCACCGCGAACTCCCACTCGGCGCACGCCGGCGAGACGAAGGCAGGCACGAACGTCACCATGCACACGCCGCCGTTGGCCGCCAGCGCGGTGAGTACCTCGTCGGGCACGTTGCGCGGATGATCGCACAGCGCACGGGCGGAGGAGTGCGAGAAGATGACCGGCGCCACCGCGACGGCGAGGGCGTCGCGCATGGTGCCGACGGAGACGTGCGAGAGGTCGACGAGCATGCCGATCCGCTGCATCTCCCGCACTACCTCGCGGCCGGAATCGGTCAGCCCGCCCGCGGCCGGCGTGTCGGTGGCAGAGTCGGCCCAGGGCACGTTGGAGCTGTGCGTGAGCGTCAGGTAGCGGACGCCGAGCGCGTAGAGCGCGCGAAGAACCCCCAGCGAGGACGCGATGGAGTGACCGCCCTCGGCGCCAAGCAGCGACGCTACCTTCCCGCTGGCGAAGATCCGCTCGACATCGTCGGCCGTCAGTGCCAGTTCCAGGGCGTCAGGATAACGGCCGATCATGCGATGCACGAGGTCGATCTGCTCCAGAGTGGCCGTCACGGCAGACTCGCCGGCCAGCGTGGCGGGCACATAGACCGACCAGAACTGCGCGCCAACACCGCCGCGCCTCAGCCGCGGCAGGTCGGTGTGCGTCGTCGCCACCGGCGACGCCAGGTCCACCCGGTCGAGGTCGCCGCCGACCTGGTCACGCAGCTCCCAGGGAAGGTCATTGTGACCGTCCACGAGCGGGAATCTGTGCAGCAGGTCACGGGCGAAGGCGGACGCGGGAGTCATCCAGCCAGCATTACACGTCCTGCGGTCTCAAACGCGTCCCGGCCACCGGGGCGCCGTTACGGAGGAGTGGCCGATCCGCACCTCGCGTCCTGCGTCCACGCCGAGGGCTCGTCGCTTATCATCGCGCGGGACCATCCCGTGCGGTAGGGAGAACCATGCGATACGAACACGTGCTGGGGCTGGAGCTGAGCCCAGAGGAGCTGGCCGCGTTGGATCGCTTCACCGCACTGTCGCGCGCTCGTAGGCTTTTCCGTGGTCACGGGGACATCCAGCTGCTCGCCATCAGGACGTACCGGACACCGAATCCCCAGGTCTATGTCACTGTCGTCCTTCCACACCAAGATCCCATCGACGACAGCGTGGCCGGGCTGCTGAGATCCGCCCTAGGCTTGGCCGCGGACGTGAGCAGGCCGTTCCGCATCGCCCGGCATCCTGTCCCGCTGTCCGAGGCCGACGACGCGGACGACGCGGACGACGGGTTGCTGTCAGCGCCGCCTCCGGGCCTTCCGGCGGCTCCGGGGGCACCGCCGCCCCCCCATATGTTCCGCCGCATCGGCCCCGGGGAGGATGAATGGCCTGTCGCGGGAGGTTCCAGGGGCAGCGGCACCAGGAGCTACGGTGACGGCAGCGCCGCGCCGCGCGCCACCGAAGTCCCTCCCGACCGCCGAAGGTACCTGCTTGGCCAGTGCCCGGACACGGTCCGGGTCGGTGAGCCGTTCAGCCTTCTGGTGCGGATCACTATGGCGGAAGGCTCCGGCGCCGGGCTGAAGCCCTTCGGCGTGCCTCCTGGCGGCCTGGACGTGCTCATCGTGATCCACGCCCCCGGACTGCGGATCCTCGGAAGTCAGCGTTACTCCCTGCGCGTGCCGCCCGGCGGAGACTCCGAGCCGGTCAAGTTCGAGCTGCGACCGGAAGAGCCGGGACCGAGGCAGGTCTCGGTCACGGCGTGGCACGGCGGGAGCTACCTGGGCGAGCTCCTTGTCGATGTGACGGCAGAGCGGGACGGTCCTGCCAGCTGGCCGACCGATACGCGCGGTGAGCTGAGCACGGCCACCGTCGACGGCGCGGTGAGCCTCGTGGTGCGATACGAGCCGCAGCAGGGCACGTACCGTTTCGAGTTCCGTGACGTCGACAACCCTGACGAGATCACGAGCTCGCTTGCCTACGATCCGGGGCCGCGGGTGGAGCGGCTCGTGCGGGGGCTCGACGACCTCGCCAGGGGACGGACCGGCTATTCCCCCGCCGAGGCACGCGACTACCTGCGCAACGCGGGAGCGGGTCTGTGGCGGGACCTGGTCCCCGAACGGCTGCGCGAGCAGTTCTGGGAGCGTCAGCACCGGATCCGGCAGCTCACGATCCTCACGGACAGGGACGCCGTGCCGTGGGAGCTGCTGTACCCGCTGGATCGGGGGCACGACGCTGGTTTTCTCGTGGAGCAGTTCCCCGTGACGCGGGATGTGTTCAGGCGGCCGCCCCTGGCGCGGCGGCTGCTGCTGCGGCCGGCGCTGTTCGTGCTGCCGGAGAACTCCCCGGCCTCGGCGGACGGCGAGGTCGAGGCCTTGCGCCGGCTGCTTGGCGCGGCCCAGTCACCCGAGATGGTGATCTCTGCGCTCACGCCCCTTCTCGGGCGGGTGAACCAGGGAGATTTCGGGCTGCTGCACTTTGCCTGCCACAACCGCTTCGACCCGGCCGACGGATCGTCGATCACCCTCGACAGCCGGCCGTTCACCCCGATACTCATGACAGCGGCCGGCATCAACCAGACGCTGGCCGCGACCGCGCCGCTCGTGTTCATCAACGCCTGCCGCTCCGGCGGCATGGCCGCGACGTACAACCGGCTCGATGGCTGGGCGGACGCCTTCATCAGGGCCGGCGCCGCCGCTTTCATCGGATCGCTGTGGGCGGTGAGTGACGAGGCCGCCCGCGAGTTCGCCGAGGAACTCTACCGTCAGCTCCAGGCCGGAATCCCGCTCGGCGACGCGGTCATGACGGCACGCCGGACGGCCGCGGGCCAGGCGGGCGACCCGACCTGGCTGGCGTACACCGTCTACGGTGACCCCCGCGCCAGGGTCGGCTAGGTTCTTCGCGAGGAGGAAGCCGTGCGGGTTGCCGCTGATGGCGTGCCGGTCGATGAGCTGATCAACGTCGTCAAGAACTCGGTCAAGCGCGCTGGCGTGTCGGCCACGTCTGAGACCAGGGATCTCCGGGTGGGATCGGTCCAGCTGATTCTCGAGGTGGTCGCGACAAGGACGCTGGGCGGCGGCCTGAGGTTCCGCGTCCCGTTCATCGGCATGGAACTCGGGATCGGCGCGAAGGTCACCAGGCAGGACACGCACACCATCGACATGACCCTGGTGCCGCCCCGCCAGCCGCCCGCGGGCCTCCGCGAGGTCCGCGGCGAGGATGTCGAAGACGTCCTCGTGGACGCGATTTCCACGATCCGCAAGACGATGGCTAGCGCCGCGCTAGGCGACGATCCATGGCTCCTGTCCGCGGGCACCGTGGACATCTCGTTCGCCGTCACGGGAACGGGAACGATCTCCCTCGGGATCGACGGCGAGCTGGGCAGGGAACTGACCCACACCCTCCGCCTCGGCCTGACGCCATTCCCGGCGTAGCGCCCACGTCCCGCACGGGTATCCCGCCGCGGCTAGCCTAGGCGCGTCTTCCCGTGCGACGATCGGTAATTATGCCGAACGGGAGCGTGATGGCAGACCCGGTCATGGCGTCCGTAGCCTCGGCGCTGGCCCGCATGGCGGCGGAAGCGGCATTCGAGACCAGCCGGAATGCATGGCGCGCACTGGTGCGGCTGGTCCGCGACAGGTTCGCCCGCGACGACGCGACGACAGCGGTGGCCGCGTTACAAGCCGCGCAGGCACGACCCGATGATCAGGTGAGCGTGGCGGAGCTTGCCGCCGAGCTGGACAGGATCGCTGGCTCTGATGACGAGTTCGCGGCGGGCGTGCGGGCTCTGTGGCCGCAGGCGAGCGTGGAACTGTCCGCCCGGGAGGGCGGTGTGGTGAACAGCAGCACGGGGGCGGTCGGCGGCCACCTGATCCAGGTCAGGGACCTGCACGTCGAGGGCGGCCTGCACCTCGGCGACATCAGCCAGCCATAGCTCCCTGACCTGCATTGCAAGGTTTACGTCAGGGTGTGTGCAACAAATCCATCCGGGGTGCCGGGGCACGCTCGTCCTGCGGCTGCCCGCCAGGGGAAGCCGCGCCGTTGCCCGCCAGGGCAGCGGTCAGGCGAGCGCCTTCGGAGGGTGTCATGTTGAACGGGGAGTGGGAGTACGGGCCGTTCGGCCTGGATGCGGATAAGGGCCAGACGCTCCCTTACCAGCGGACAGCGCTGGTGGTCGTGAACAACATAACTTCCGGCACCAGGCTGGGGGATATCGTGCCTCAGCTCGAGTCGGACCGGCGGGTCCAGGTGATGTTCACCCGGGCGCCGTGGGCGTTAGTCTCCGGCGGGGTAGGGCAGTTCCTCGAACGGCTTGGCGGAGTGGTGGTGCCATGGCATCAGGCGACGCAGGCGCGATTCGACCTAGCGGTCGCGGCATCCTACGGCCTGCTTGAGCAACTGCACGCCCCGGTGCTCACCATGTCCCACGGGGCTGGCTTCAACAAGTATGCGATCCGGTACGACGGATCCACTCCCCAGGCGCCGCTCGAGATGTCCGGCCTCGAGCGTGCGGAGCTTGTCCGCCGAGGGCGGGTCATCCCCTCGTCGATCGTCGTGCCTACCACCCGGGACCTGACGTGGCTGAAGCATTCGTGCCCGGAAGCCGTTCCCGTGGCGGTCGTCGCGGGCGACCCGTGCTACGACCGGCTATTAGTGAGCCTGCCGCTGCGCGACGCCTACCGGCAGGCGCTTGACGTGCGCGGAAGGAAGCTCGTCGCGGTGTCGTCAAGCTGGGGATCCGGATCGCTGCTCGAGCGGTGCCCGGACCTGATATCGCGACTGGTCAGCGAGCTGCCGCGAGAAGAGTACAGGGTGGCCGCCATCGTGCATCCGAACACGTGGTCCTGGCACGGCCGACGGCAGGTGCTCGCCTGGTACGCGGAGAGCGTGCGCCGCGGGCTGATGCTCGTGCCGCCAGAGGAAGGCTGGCGGGGCGTGCTTGCGGCAGCCGACGTGGTAGTCGGGGATCACGGCTCTACGACCTACTACGGCGCATGCACCGGTGTCCCCGTGCTGCTGGCCACGTTTGCTTACGAGGATGTCGAGCCGGGTTCCCCGGTCGCCAGCCTCGGCAGGCTCGCTCCCCGGCTCCGCCTCGACCAGCCCATCGCGCCGCAGCTCGAGACAGCTACCGCCGACTGGCCGCCGGGCACGTCCGAGGCGATCCGCGCCCAGGTCACCGATGCTCCCGGCCAGTCGGCACGGATCATCCGCAGTGTGATGTACCGGCTGATGAAGCTGCCAGAACCGGCCACAGAGCCCGAAGTGCGCCCGGTTCCGTTGCCAGAGCCGATCGTCATCCCCGAGTCGTTCGGAGGCAGTCAATGACCGGCCGGACCGTGCTCGTGCGCGCCGAACTCAGGATGCGCCGCCAGGACGGCAGGAGCGGCGACCCGCTGGCGCTGCTGGAGTGGTCGCCGCCGGGCACTGCCACCCGGAATGACCGCTGGCGGTGCGCTCCCCCGGTCGCGGCATGCGAGTTCATCGTGGCCAACGCCGCCGGGTGCGACGCCAGCCGGCTAGAGATCGCCGATGCGATCGTCTGCATGGACGAGTCCCCGCCGGACCGCCCGTCCGTCTTGCTGCGCGAAACCCTCCGCCGTTACCCGGGGTGCGCGGTCGCGACCGTCGGCCTCGGCGGCTGCGAGCTCTTGGCCGGGACACGGGCCGGTGCGCCCGTCACGTTCTCCGTCGACCGTGGCGAGAACCAGGCTGGCTCGTGCGCCGTTCTGTGCGCGTCGTTCATCCAAGGCTGGCTGGCCGCCGGGCATCCGTTCGCCGCGCTTGACCCGGCCAGGCTGCGGGTCGTCGCGTGCACGCCCTCGGCCAGGCTGGAGGGTCAGCTTCGGGATGCCGTCATATCACTCTCGTTCGGCATCTCCTCTTGAATCCGCAGCCGTCAGCCGAGCGCGTCCAGCCGGAGCCGTACCTCGTCAGCCTCGGGGGCACCGAGTTCGTTGTAGACCGCGAGCGCCAGCTCGAGCTGCCCGCGCGCCTCGGCGGGATCGCCGAGCAGGCCGGCGGCGTCGGCGAGTGCCACACAGATGCGGGCCTGCTCGTAGCGTGGCGTTTCGAGGCTGGTCATAATGGCGTAGGCCTCGCTGAGTGGCTGCACCGCGTTGCGGGGGTGTCCGGCGCAGAGGTGGGCCTCGCCGAGGCTGGTCAGGGCGCGTGCCTCGTTATAAGGATCCGGGATGGCGGCGGACAAGCGGCGGGCTTCGCGCAGGTGACCGATGGCGTCCGGGTACTGGCCGGCGTCCCGGTGCGCCTCGCCGATATGGCACGTCATCATCGCGATCGCCCGGTGCCGGCCGATCTGCCGGAAGACGGCGCGCGCCGCGGTGAACGCGCCGATAGCCTCATCGTGGCGGCCCTGGGCTAGGTCGGTCAGGCCGATCTGCTCAAGGGCGGCCGCCTCGCCGATGCGGTGGCCTTCCCGGCGGTCTAGGCCCAGGGCACGGATGAACTGCTGGCGGGCCGCCTCGTGCCGGGCCTCGCCGAGGTAGGCGAGCCCGAGCTGGACGTGCATCCGGGCCTCGGCCCGCCGGTCACCACATTCCTGCGCGGAGGCGATACCGATGGCATGCGCCTCAATCCAAAGTGGGTAGAACCTGCGGTTGGTGAACAGGCCCCATAGGGCCTCGCAGAGTTGCCAGGACTGCTCGTGCAGTCCCTGGTCGTGTGCGGCCTGGAGGGCCGCGAGCAGGCCGGGCAGTTCGGACTCCAGCCACTCCAGTGCCTCGTTCGGGCCGCTGAACGCGGGAGGTGACTGGCGGGCCCGCTCGTAGCGGGGATTCAGCCGCCAGCGGCCGGGGATCACCACGAGGTCGGCGGCTACCGCCGCGTGCAGGTACCAGTCGACGCTGCGGGCGATGGCGGCCTCGCGTTCGGCTGCCGGCTCGGAGTCGGCCTGGTCGCGGGCGTGCAGTTTCACCAGGTCGTGGAAGCGGAACCGCCGGCCGCCGGTCTCCTCGAGCAGGCTCGCCCCGGCGAGTGAGTCCAGCATGGCGGTGACCTGGCCGGGCTCGGCGGCTGTTGCCGCCGCGGCCAGGTCCGGGCCGAAGTCCGGGCCGGGGACGAGGGCGAGCAGCCGGTAGGCGCGCGCCGCGTCGGCAGGCAGCGACCGGAAGGAGACGTCGAACGCGGCGCGCACGGACAGGTCCTCCGTCAGGCTGAGAGCGGCCAGCCGGTGCCGCTCACCAGCCAGCTCATCGGCTACCTGCCCGATCTGCCGACGGGGATGCGGCGCCAGCCGCGCCCCGCTCACGCAGACCGCGAGCGGCAGCCGGCCGCACAGCCGCACCACGGACCGGGTAGCGTCCGGCTCGGCCTGGGTACGCTCCGCGCCCACGATGGCCTCGAGCAGCCCGATCGCGGCCGCCTCATCTAACGGACCGAGCTCGACAAAGCGCGCCCCGTCGGCGGACAGGCCGCCGATCCGCCACCGGGTGGTCACCAGCACCAGGCTCGGCCCGCCACTCGGCAGCAGGACCCGGACCTGCGCGGCCGAGGCCGCGTTGTCAAGCAGCAGGACCAGGCGCCGCCCCTCGGTCAGCGATCGCCACAGCGCCGCCTGCTCCTCGAGCTGGAACGGAACGCCTTCCGGCGGGATCCCGAGCGCCCGCAGGAACCGGCCGAGCACCTCCCCCGGCCGGACCGGGGCGTCAAGCAGGTGACCGCCCAGGTCCGCGAACAGCGCACCACCGCCGTAGCGATCGCGGACCTGATGCAGCCAGTGCGAGGCCAGCGACGTCTTGCCCGCGCCCCCCACACCCATGATCACCGCCAGCGTGACCGGCCTTGGGGGATCGCGCTCTGCCGCGATCCGGCTCAGGGCGGCGAGTTCGGGCTCGCGGCCGGCGAAGTTCGGCGAGGACGGCGGCAGCTGGCTGGGCACCGGCAGCCGCACCGGGGGGCTGGTGTGGAACTGAACGTTCCCGTGGATGTGCTGAGCCTGCACGGCCGGGCCAAGCACCGTACCGCTGAGCTCGTTGCGCGCCGCAGCCGCATCCGCCGCGCCGGCAGCCGGGCGCTCGCTGCCTGCGCCGGTGTCGCCCGCCAGCTCCGGCTCCTTGCGCCGGTCTCACCCCGGCAGGTCCCGCCCCTGCGCGGCTGTTCAACCGGTCACTCGGACCGTAACATCCCCAAACAGCTCAGTCGAGTAGCTGGCAAGACATAGGAGGCGGACGAGCGGGGCATCGCCCACGCCGTGTCCCTCGCCGCGGAGGGTCAGCTGGGCGGGGGTGCCGTGGAAGACAACCTTGCCGTCGGCCATCAGGGCGACCTCGGCGCAGGCCGCGCCGACGTCCTCGACCAGGTGGTGCCTGAGCTTGGCGGGATGACGGTCGCCATCATCCGCAGCAGCGAGGTCTTGCCCGCGCCGTTCGGCCCGAGCAGCCCGAACACTCCGGGGCCAGTCTCCAGGTCGACCCCGGCGACGGCCTGGTAGCGGCCGAACCGCCGGGTCAGGCCCTTGATCTCGACGTTCACGACGATCCTCTCGGGGTCCGGGTGACTCTCGGGATGCGGGTCGCATACAGGGTCAGCGCGGCACACACCACCGCGACCGTCAGGTAGGGCAGGAACAGGGATCGGTCGGTGACCGCGGCGCCGGGCCGCCCGGCGGCGGCCTGCCCGGACAGCACCGTGATGCACCACGCGGCGAGCCCGGCGGCCACGCCCACGTTGGCCGAGCGGGCGAGGGTCGCCGCGGCAAGCGCCACCGCCGACATCGCGGTCATCGGGATAAGCCAGCCGAACGTGATTCCCGCGGCGGCCGCCGACGCTATGAGCCCCGCGACAGCCGCCGACACCGCCGACCCGGCAAGGCCGAGCACGCAGCCGGGCGGCCAGCCACGGCGCGTGCCGGGAGAACAGCTCCCGAAGCGCTGTGTCGTCGCCCCCGGCCACGCGGGCGATCAGCTCGTCGTCGTCCATCGCTGTCTCTATTGCGCCACATCGGCGATCGGTTCACGAGTGCCGCGCAATCCGCGCGGCCGCGTCACGCGAGCACCACGGGTAGGTTCTGCCTTATGCGCACGCGATACCACGAAGGCGACAGCGGGGACGCGGGCACGCTGACCGGTTCACCTGTCGCGCGGGCATCCGGCGAGCCGCCCGCGGGCCGGTGGCTGACCGAGGCGGAGCAGCGGGCCTGGCGCGCGCACCTGAACCTCAGCCGGCTACTCGCCCGCGAGCTTGACCGCGACCTGAACGCCCACGGGCTGAACGACCACGACTACGAGATCCTCGTCGAGCTTTCCGAGGCTCCCGGCCGCCGGCTCCGCATGACAGAGCTTGCCAATGCCACCAGCCAGTCACGTAGCCGGCTGTCCCATCAGGTCACCCGGATGGAAACCGCTGGCCTCGTCCGGCGCGAGTCCTGCGAGGGCGACAGGCGCGGGCTGTTCGCCGTGCTGACCGGGCCGGGCCTCGCCACTATCGAGCGGGTCGCCCCGCATCACGTGGCGAGCGTCCGGCGCCACTTCATCGACCGTCTCACCCCGGAGCAGCTCGCGGTCATCGCTGACGCCTACGAGCCGGTCGTGACCCGCCTCCGCCAGATCAGAACAGCACGGACATGAACGTGTCGACCTGAGTGAAGCCGACCCGGTGGTAGGCGGCGCGCGCCGGGACGTTGTAGTCGTTGACGTACAGGGTCACGAGGGGAGCGAAGCTGCGCATGGCCTCGGCCACCACGGCGGCCATCCCGGGGGCGGCAAGCCCCCGGCCGCGCATTTCCGGGCACACCCAGACACCCTGCACCTGGCAGGCTCGCGGCGTCACCGCGCCGATCTCCGCCTTGAAGATCACCCGGCCATTCTCGATCCTCGCGAAGGCACGGCCCGCGCGGATCAGCTCGCCTACCCGCGTGCGGTACGTCAGCCCGCCGTCGCCGGATTCTGGCGAGACCCCGACCTCCTCCGTGAACATGGCCACGGAGGCAGGATGCAGGATGCGGAGCTCTTCCGGCCGTACCCTGCGCACCAGCGGATCGGGCGCCACCAGGGGCGGCCCTGAGATGGCCAGCACCGGCTGGGCCGCGCGGACCGTCCTCGGCGGACCCCAGTACGGCCGCAGCAGCTCCCACAGGTCCCCGATGACAGCGGCGCGGCCGACCATGGACGAGCAGCGCCTGCCCTGTGTGCGGGCCCGCTCCGCGAAAGCGGCGGCCGCCTCTGGCGTGGCCGCGACAGGCACCAGGTTCGCCCCGGAATAGCAGAGGGAGGTCAGCTGCCCGCTGGTCAGGTGACCCCACACCTGCGCGCCGAGCCTGCCCGGATCGGCGCCGACCGCACGCACACGGGAGCCGACGAACACGTTCGCCACCGGGTCGCGATCACAGATGGCGAGTACATCACCCCGGTCACGGTCATCGAGCAGGCGCAGCCGCGAGGACCGCGATGCCTTCACGCGGAGCACAATGTCAGCCTATCGGGGCTTTGAGCCTGCTTATACATAACGGGCTTCGCATTGATGGCTCCTCGCGCCACGCGTCAGCTCGACGGGGCGGGGGCGGGGAGCGCGGCGCAGGTGGCGCTGACCGTGCCCGTCTGAGTGGGCAGTGCGCCGGTGCCCAGGTAGTTGTTCAGGTAACCGTCCACGCAGGTGTCCGGCGGCTGGTCGAGCGACTGGCCGTGGTTGCCGCTCCCCTCGACGACGACCATGCGGGCGGTCGGCAGCAGCCGGCGGGCCGCCTGCGCGCCGGCGTATGGCGTCGCCGCGTCCAGCGTGCCCTGGAGCATGAGGATGCCGGGCAGCCCGCTGCCCTTGATCCGCAGCGGGGTGGCCGGCCCCTGTACCGGCCAGAACGCGCAGGCGGCATTGAACCAGGCGTTGTCCCAGGCCTGGAACGGGGCGGTGCGGTAAACCGTGCGGGTGTCGCTATCCCACTTCGGCCAGTTCCGCGGCCAGTTGACGTCGCTGCACTGCACGGCGTTGTAAACGGCGAACTCGTTCTCGTTCTGCACCCCGGCCTGCTGGTACTCCGTGACCATCTGCCCGGTCGCGCCCGTATTGACGTACGCGGCGAGCGCGGCGGCGAGGCCTGGCCACAGCGTGTTGAGATAGCCGCCCTGCAGGAACGTGTCGTCGTACTCGTCCGGGCCGATCAGCGGGCCGTTCGCGCCGCTGATCGGATGAGCCGCCAGGCCGGTGCGCGCCCTGTACCACGCCTGCTGCACCTGCGCGGTGGTCGTCCCGAGGTGGTACACGCCGTCGTACCTGGCGATCCAGGCGAAGAACGCCTCCATCCTGCCCTGGAACGCGTAGTCCTGGTCGATGTTGTCGGTGTACCAGACGCCCGTCGGGTCGACGGTGCTGTCCAGGACCATGCGCCGCAGCCGGTCAGGGAACAGCGTCGCGTACACCTCGCCGAGGTAGGTGCCATACGAGTAGGCGAAGTAGCTGATCTTCTGCTCGCCGAGCGCGACCCGGATGGAATCCAGGTCCCTGGCCGCGGCCTGCGTGGTCATGTAGGGCAGCAGCCAGCCGAAATTCTTCTCGCAGCCGGCGGCGTAGCTCTTCGCGCGGTTTTCCAGCGTCTGCTCCGCCGCGGCGCTCGCCGGGATGTAGTCGGGGCGCACGTGGGCGAAGAAGCTGGTGTCGCAGTGCAGGGCCGGCTGGCTGGACCCCACGCCGCGCGGATCGAAGCCGATGATGTCGTAGTCAGCGGCCACGCTCGGGCTGAGGCCGTTCGCGACGAAGCCGGCCAGGGAGAGGCCGCTGCCGCCCGGGCCGCCCGGATTGACGAGCAGCACGCCCTGCCGCTGGCCGGGCGGCGCGGTCGCGGGCACCCGGGAGAGGGCGAGCGTGATCTTCCGGCCGTTCGGGTGGGTGTAGTCGAGCGGTACCTGCACGCTTGCACATTGCATCTGGGTGCCCTGCTGCGAGCAGGAGTGCCACTGCGGCGCGGGCAGCGCCGCGGCCCCGGACGTGCCTCCGCCAGCGCTCGAGGGCGAGCCTGGCGAGCCTGGCGACCCGCCCGAGGTGCACCCTCCGATCGTGAGCACGGCGACGGCGCCGAGCGCCACGACGGAAAGAGCGGGGCGGGCCCGGGAGATCAGCGGCGGGCGCGTTCGGTGCGGCGACGGCATGGCAGACATCTTGCCGGATCCGCGCGCGCCGCTCCCGTTCGGTATAAGTATTCGCTGCGCTGTGCCGTCCTGGGGGGACGACCCCCCAAAGCCCCCCGCAACGGTGCCGTCCTGCGTCACGCGCTGCGGTGCCGCTCCTGGAGGGCCGCCCGGTATTCGGCTACGACCATGTCCGTCAGCTCCTGTACCGAGGTCTCTGCGCTGATCCTGTCCAGCGTGATAGTCCCGTTCTGCAGCAGGTTCACCCGGTCGCAGACCTCGAGCACCTGCCCGTAGTTGTGCGCGATGATGATCACGGAGACGTTGCCCCGCCGTTTCAGGTCCTGCACTAGGTCCAGGATCAGCGCGCCTTCCTTGACGCCCATGGCGGCGAGCGGCTCGTCGAGGAGCAGGATCTTCGCATCCGAGTAGACGGAGCGCGCCACCGCGATCGCCTGCCGCTGGCCGCCGGAGAGCTTGGCGACCTCGACGTCGACCGACTGGATGCCCACCCCCATGTCCTCGAGGTGCTCTTTTGCGATCCGGCGCATGGCGCGGTTGTTCAGCAAGGGCAGCGGGAAATACCTCATCTCCCGGTTGAGGAACATGTTGTGGTAGACGGTGAGCTCGTTGACCAGGGCAAGATCCTGGTAGACCGCGTCGATGCCGAGCGAGCGCGCGTGGTCCACCGACTTGAGCGTGACTTCCTGGCCGTCGAGCAGTATCCGGCCGGTGTCGGGCCGGTGGAAGCCGCAGAGGATCTTGAGCAGGGTGGACTTGCCCGCGCCGTTGTCGCCGATCAGGCCGAGCACCTCGCCGCGGCCGAGACGCAGGCTGACGTCCCTGAGCGCCGTCACGGCGCCGAACCGCTTCGCGACATGCTCGACCCGCAGCACATCGCCGGCTGGTGTCGGCTGAAGGTCCTCAACCGAGGGTTCCTGGGTCGTCATCAGGCCCTCCCTGCCCTTCGCAGCCGCGCGAGATACGTATTGGCGATCATCGCCACGATGATCGCGACACCGAGGATGATGTTGTACGGGTTGGCGCTGATCCCGATCAGGTTGAAGCCGTCCTGCAGGATCCCGAGCACGAGGGCACCGAGCAGGGCGCCGGCGATGGTGCCCGAGCCGCCCGCCATCGCGGTCCCGCCGATGACCGCGGCGGCCATCGCGTAGAACATCGGCTGGTAGCCGCCCGCGCTCGGGTCGATGGTGTTGTTGCGGAACGCCTCCATGATCCCGACGAACGCCCCCAGGGTGCTCGTGAGCATGAAGTTACCCACCTTGATCCGCGCGACGTTGATGCCCGCCTCGCTCGCCCCGAGCAGGTTGCCGCCCACCGAGATGGTGTGCAGGCCCCATCGTGTCCGCGTCAGGATGGTGTGGAAGACGATGACGAGCGCGACCGCCCAGCTGATCTCCGCCCAGGCGTACGTGCCGATCCAGTGCCCGATGCCCTCGGCATCCTTGGGGATCTGTGCCGGGTAGGCGTGCGACGTGGTCAGCATGAGGCCGTCGACGGCCAGGGACGTGCCCAGCGTGGTGATGAACGCGGGAACCTTGAAGTAGACCACGACGAAGCCGTTGATGAAGCCGATCAGCGCCCCGCCGATCAGCGCGAGGAGGATCGCCGGGATGACCGGCACGCCCCAGAAGTCGTGGAAGTAGTGCATGAGGAACGGCGACAGCACCCAGACGAAGCCCACCGACAGGTCCATCTCGCCGCAGACCAGCAGCATCACCTCGCCGATCGCGATGATGGCGAGCGGCGCCGCGGCCTGGGAGATGTTGTCGATGTTGAGCTTGGTGAAGAAGTTCGGGCCGGCCACCCGGAAGTAGATCACCAGCGCGATCGCGACCACCAGGATGGTCGCCTCCCGCTGCTGGACGAACGCCGCCGCGCTCCGCCGGAGGGCAGCCGGGAGCCCGTTCCCTCCCCCCGGTGTGCCCCCGGGAGGACCGGGCAAGTCCGCTGCGCTGCCTTCGACGGTGTCGCTCACGTCACTTTCCCGTTTCCTTTACGCCAGCATGCTATGCCGCCGCGGCGGGGGCCAGACTGGCCGGGCCTGGCCTCCCGCCACGAGCGCGCCTGTTCCTGCTTCCTGCGCCGTTCGGTCAGGAGGTGGCGATCGCCCCGGACCTCGGGACGATCTGCTCCTTGGTACTCGAGCCCTCGAACCTCGTGCTCGTGCTGAGATACGGCGCGACGTTGGACGCGGTCACGAACCGCAGGCCGGTGTCGGTGGTCGGCGGCGACACCAGGCCGCCTGACAGGTTGTACAGGTAAAGGTAGACGACCGGGAGGAAGCCCTGCAGGTAGGGGCTCTGGTCGATGGTGAAGCCGAGCTGCCCGGCCTTGACCGCCTGCAGCGTGGCAGGCTCGAGGTCGAAGCCGCCGGACGCGACCTTGCTCGTCAGGCCGTACTTGGCGAGCGCCGGGCCGAGCAGCGAGGTCGAGCCGCCGTCCACCGCGAAGGCACCCTGGACGGTGGACCCGTGCGCCGCCAGCCAGGCCGGGATGGCGGTCGACTCCGGGGTGAGCGTCGCGCCTGTCGCGACCGAGGTGACGCTGATCCCCTTGAGCTTGAGAGCCGCGGTCGCGCCGTCGATGCGTGGCTGGATGTTCAGCTGCCCGGGGGTGGCGATGAAGCCGACGGCCTTCGTCGCGCCGGCCGACATCTTGGTGGCGAGCTGCGCGCCGACCTGCTGGCCGGAAACATAGAGATCCTGGCCGATGTAGGCGAGGCGGGCGGTTCCGGGGTCGCCGACCGCCCCGTCGGCGTTGTAAGAGACGACGGGGATCCCGGCCGCGAGGGCAGTTGCCACCGGGCTGGTGAATCCTGTGGTGCTCGTGACCGCGAGCGCGATGCCGTTCGCACTGCCGGAGACCGCCGTGTTGAGGGCGGTGACCATCTCGGGGACGCTGGAGGTCTGCGAGCCAGTCCACTGGTAGCTGCAGCCGAGCAGCGCGCAGGCGTCCGCCGCCCCGTACTGGGTCGGGGTGAAGAAGGCGTTGGTGGTGACGTGGTTGACGAACACGAACTTCCACGAAGGAGTCTTCGGGAAGTTCCCGACTGTGGTCTTCGCGGTGCCCGCGCTGGTGGGGTTGTTGGTACTCGATGTACATGCGGCAAGAAACGCCGAGGCCGCTGCGGTCGCGCTGACGAGACCAGTACCTGTGAGCAGCCGCCGTCGCGCCACCCCGTCCTTCATGTTGAGTGTTTCGATCGCTTCTTCGACCTTAGGGTCGATATTTCTCATCACGGACCTCCAGGGATGTTTCCGCGGGACGGGACATTGTCCCGCGCCGTGCCGGGCCGGCGGCGGAACCGGTACGCTCCGCCTTCATCGTCATGCGAGAACGGGCACGAAGAACCTGCTGTCGCGATGGTGAGCAGCTGAGGAAACGCCTGGCGCACGGAGTTCCGAGGCCCATCGGACGATGATGGGCGATGATGTCCGAGACGCACGTTTACCGCCACTCGCTGCATCGCTTGCCTTACAATTCGACGTCAGAATTTCCAACCTGCGTTCGGTTTGACGTGACGCCGTTTGACGCTAGAACTGCGCATGATCGCATGTCAAGGCAACGGGCCAGTGTTGATGGTTTTTATATGATCTTGTATCCGGCGGAAAGCGCGGGGCGGTGCTTCGGCGCTGCCCCGCGGGCAGGCCGCCGGCCGGACCGGCGCCGCCGAAGCCCGGGCTGGGGTACACCCGCACCGTGCCAGGCCATATACGGGCTGGCAACCCGGAACCACCACGACATCACCCGCCTCACGCTGCTGACAAGCGAACATAAGCTAACATGTTAGCGTTAACAAGTCACCATTCAGCAACGGGTTTGAAACGCAATCGAAACGCTGCGCGGTGGCGGGGCTGGTGAGCCAGGGCACGGTAACATCGCAGGTCGACGACCTGATCGCAGTGGGCGCTCTGGCGGCATGATGAGCGCCGTCGGCGGCCGACCGGAACCGATCACCGGACACCAGCGTCTCAATGATGATGGCACGGCCGGCCCAGCCCCCGCTACGGGACGGCTGGTGATTGCTTCCCGGACGAAGGAGGGGGCGAACGATGGACCAAGGAGGGGGCGAAGGATGCTTGCCAGGCACCGGCAGTCGCTGATCTTGCAGTCTGTCCGGAGCGACGGCAGCGCACGGGTGAGTGATCTGACCCAGCGGCTGGGCGTCTCGGACATGACCATCCGCCGCGACCTGGAAGTGCTCTCCAGGGCCGGCCTGGTCGAGAAGGTACACGGGGGCGCGGTGCTGCCCGGGGCGCCGAGCAGCCACGAGCCCGGCTTCGAGGCCAAGCTCGTGCTCGAGCGGCCGGAGAAGGCGGCCATAGCGCGCGCGGCGGCTGCCCTTGTCGCACCGGGAACCGCGATCGCGCTGTCCGCGGGTACCACCACGTTCGCGCTCGCGCAGCACCTGCTCGACATCCCGGGGCTGACGATCGTCACCAACTCGGTGCGGGTGGCAAACCTCTTCCACGGCGCGCAGCCGGCCAACGGCGCCGCGCCCGCGTCTGTCGTCCTCACCGGCGGCGTACGCACGCCCTCGGACGCGCTGGTCGGCCCGATCGCCGATCTGGCCATCCGGTCCCTGCATTTCGACCTGCTGTTCATCGGCTGTCACGGCATCGACCCCGTCGCGGGGCTCACCACGCCGAACCTGGCAGAGTCGGAGACCAACAGGGCCTTCATCCGCTCGGCCCGCCAGGTCATGGTCGTCGCCGACTACACCAAGTGGGGCATCGTCGGCCTGAGTTCCTTCGCCGATCTGGACGATGCGGACACGCTGGTGACCGACGGCAACCTTCCGGCCGAGGCGCGCGTGCTCGTCGCCGACAGGATCGGCCAGCTCGTCATCGCCGACAGCGAACTCGACTAGCCCGCCGCGTTTGGTGAACGTGACCTGAGTGTAGTCCTGTCAACAGCTTCATTAGTAACATTCCTGTGTCAAACGGCCAGATAGATTTTTAGAGTGGAAGTTCGATTAGTTACCTAGCCGATCTGCGCTGTCCAGCGTCCGCGCTTGAGCTGAACACTGCCGTCCGGGGTGATGGTGACGCCGGCGCCGTAGGCGGGCAGCTTGCCGTCCCGTAGCCAGGCGTGGCGGATGTCGTCCAGGATGTCCCACAGCCGGCGCGGGCCGCCCTGGTGCACAGTAGGCGGGTTGTCTGCGGTGCCGGTCGCGCGTGCCCAGGACCCGTCCGGGTGCAGCAGCCACGCGCTGCGCTGCCCGTCGCCGGATTTCTCGTAGTGGTCCTGGACGCCGGGCACGGTGACGCCGAGCATCGACCACAGCTCCCACGCATTGCTGACGTGTACCACGGGGTAGCGGCCGGTGCTGACCTGCTCCCCGTCAGCGTCGCGGGCAGCGGGGAATTCATCGAGCAGGCGGGGCGGGTAATCCGGGCCGGACCGGGCGGCCATGAACCCGGCCCGGTCCCACTCGGTTCGCCCGGCCGCGCCGCCATCGGGTGTCTTATCAGCGGTGACGATCAGCCCGGTGCCCGCCAGGACGGTGACCAGACGGCCGCCCGGGTGCAGCGCGGCCAGCCAGCTTGCCGGGACCGGCGCCACTGACATCATCGACACGATCCGGTCATAGCTGCCCGGCAGGGGGCCGGTCGCGTCGCAGGCCCTAACGTCCGGGTGCAGGCCGATGCCAGCCAGCCGGGCACTAGCCGCCTTGACCTGGTACTCATCGACATCAACGCTCGTGACATGGTAGTCACCGAGCCGCCGGGCCAGCAGCGCGCAGCCGTAGCCCGACCCGGTCCCGACGTCCAGGACGTCCACGCCATCGGTGATGCCAGCGTGCCGGTACATCTGCACGACGAGACCGGGCTGCGTGGCGGAGGAGGTGGGCCGCCCGGCCGGGTGGTCGCCGGGCCGGGCGTGGTCGGCGTGCAGCACGCCCAGCCGCGTGAGAAGCGTCCGGTCGCTGTAAGCCGCTGCCATCCAGCGCGGCTCATCCGCTGTCCCCTCGCGGACCGTCCAGCCCCCGGGATCAAGCCACTGCCACCAGCGCGGGACGAACACGTGCCGGGGCGTGGACGCGACCACCGGCCGCCACCGCGACATCGGCTCGGTGACCTCCCCGGTCAGCCGCCCGGCGTGCGGTTCCCAGTCCACGTGGCCCGTCATCGTCACTGGCACGAGGCAGGCGGGCAGTCATTGCCGTTGCTGGCCGGGGGACAATCACTGGCCGGGGAGCAGTCTTCATCGCGGCGGGGCACGAGGGTCATCGCATGCTGCCATGCCGCGCCGGACAGGATCTCAGTCAGCGGAGTGTCGCGGACGTTCCCGCAGGCCAGCCAGCGGCCCACCACGCACGGGGTGAGCTGTCCGTCTGGCAGGACCGCCGCCCGGTCAATGCCGCAGTTGCCGCACAGCTCCGACACTTCCTGGCCGGAGGAACCGTGCGCGGCCCGGCCGACGCCCTGGGCATGCCGGATGCGGATATCGGTGACGCCCAGGTGGCGCAGTTCGGCCGCTGCCTGCTCGATGCCCTGATTCTCCACTGTTTCCACGATCGCGGCCCGTACCGGGATACCGCGCCGGACTGCCTCAGCAATGCTGGCACGGGTGCGCGCGTAGCTGGCCTGGCTGCCGGTAATCCCGGCGTGTATTTCGGGGTTAGCGGAATACCACGAGGTGCCCAGCGACATGCCCGGCTGGCTGAACAGTTCCCACAGTGGCGGTGTGATGTGGACGAGATTCGAGTACACGTACACCTTCAGGCCCTTACCGAGTGCGTAGCGGACGAGCCGGGGCAGTCGGGGGCCCAGTGTCGGCTCTCCGCCGATGAACTGGACCATTTTGACTCCGAGTGTCGCTGCCTGATCAATGACCCGCACCCAGTCCTCGGTGGTCATAGCCCCATGGCCGCCATGCGGGCCGCTTTCCGCGTAACAATGGATGCAGTTAAGCTGGCAAAAGCCAGTTATTTCTAATTCAAGGAAGCTCACTACGTCGGCGGCCTTTCCACCAGGGATTGGCTGAGATACTTCTTCCAGTACGGTCATCTTGGGCTCCTTTTGTCGCCGAAGGCTTGCTGTCGCCATATCAGAGGGTCACGCAGATGAGGGTCTTATCATTTGCCTTATGGATTCCAGGGTCAGATTCCATGGGAAGATATCCAGGTGCTGGCTGCCTGTCCCTGGCGCGTGAAGAGGGTAAACATCCGGGCCATAGAGGATCCGGACCCCCCAGGACCGGAGCTTTCTTATGTTTTCCTCAAAGGCGGGATGTGCCGCATGGGCGTAGTTAGTGAATGGCAAGGCGACTATCGGTAGCTTCTTGCCGATTCCCTCGACGAGGATTCCAAGCGCGAGCGTGTCGCATATTCCGGCAGCCCATTTATTAATGGTATTGACCGTGGCGGGTGCCACGATAATAGCGTCCGGCGAAGGAAGAACATCAGGGTCCCCTGGCTCCTTGTAATCGCTGCGTACCGGGTGACCTGTTTGTATCCGCAACTCTGATGCATCGAAAAATTTCATCGAAGACGGGGTCGCGAGCAAGCAGGTATCCCAACCGTCATGCTGCGCTGGCTCGATAAGACGAGTGATCTGGCGCGCGGGTGGCGCGGCACAGGCGATGATATATAGAACTTGGCTCACGTGGCCACTCCAGATCGTTCCGCAAGGGAGCGGAGAGCGCTTGGCGGATTACCGCGCGAACGTACTATCAAATTCTCGATCGTGCTACGCGCAACCGGGCGGCAATTTACTTCACGCGGGGCTAGAGCCTCAGCTTCCAGCAGTTTCCCCAGTGCTTCGTCTCTCCTGCCCCACTGGCTATATCCGCGCGCAACGTCCACAAGGTGATTTGCCCTTCGCTCGCGGCGTAGCATTCTAATACCGGCTTCATCGATCTTAGCGGCGACTTCCACCGCTAGGCCGCCCTCGCCAAGGCTTACGAGCGCTGAGACGTTATGCACTCCCACGTTTGTGGGACCGAAAGACAAGCGATGATGGTTAGCCTGATCCTGCACGTGGCTGGCAATGGTCTGAGCTTCACGAACCAAGTCGCGGACGCCGATAGCGTCACCTCCGCTTGCCGCAGCCATCGCGGCCTGCAACAGGAGGTGGCCATAAGCGGACCTATCCGCTTCGGTGTGGAGGTTCGATTCGAGACGTGACGCAAGTGATATGTTGAGATCGAATGCGGCTCCCGGTCGGCCGATAGCTAGGAGCGCATTTGCGACGCGGAACCCGGTTAGCGCTGTCATGATAACGTCACCCGTATGTTCGGCTAGGGACATTCCCCGGTCGCCTGCAAGCCATGCCAGATCGTATTCACCGAGCTTTCGCAACGTCGATGCGGTAATCTGATATACCTCGGCTAGAATACGCGCCGTCTCCTCGTTGCTCTGGGCCACATTGGAGCGCTGAGCCTCAAGGAGAAGGTCAGGCAGAGTCCGGCTGACCACCTGATAGTCAGCTAGCTCGAAAGCAGACCAGACGTAGGATACCTGTCGGTGCAGGCGCGACATGTCGATTCTGTAGCCGGATGGGATCTCATTCCTGATAGCGTCGTAGCGTTCTAGCGAGGCGCGGATCATCTCGACCTGAATATCATCGATGCACTCGGGTGTGTTCCTGGTCAGGTCACGCCCTATGAGGACCGGAAGGTCGATCCGGAGTTCTTTGCAGATGGTCAAGAGGATCGGCAGCCGGTTCGCGCTGCGCTGGCCTGCCTCGACTTTCTCGATCCAGCTCTTTGATCGGCCTATCCGGTCGGCAAGAAGCCGCTGGGTCACACCGCGCCGTTCGCGCCAGTAGGCGATTCGTGATCCAAGTTCGCTGTCATCCATCCCCGCGCGGTGCCTCCTTCCCGGCCTGAGCCCGGCTGCGCCCATCGTAACCAGGGCGGACACACTCTACGGTCTGGACTCTGCGCAGGGTCACACAAGCTGTGTGACACCGGCCATCGATCTGGCCTTACCGTCGGTCTCCCAGGCTGGACGGAAGGTGTTGATCATGCCCGCAGGTAACGCAAGCCCCAGAAGCGAGCACGGCCATCTGCGCGTTGCGTGGCGGCACGCCTGCGACTGGACGCTCAGGCAGACAACTGGGCACATCAGCGCGCGGGAACGTGGGCTGACGCTTGCTAGAGGCGATTCGCAATGAATCAGGACATCAGCGATGAAACTATACCAGGAGTCGTAATAAATAGCCATTCCTTGCCGCCTGACATCGACGTAACCATACCCTCGCCCGCGAGAATCTATGATTATTACCTCGGCGGCATGACCAATTATCCGGCTGACAGGGCGGCAGCGGAAAGGGCGCTGGCCGTAGTTCCCCATGGCAGGCAGATCGCCAGAGCCAACCGGAAATTTCTTGTGCGAGCGGTAAAGTATCTTGCCCGTAATGGTGTCCAGCAATTCATAGATCTGGGAACCGGGATTCCTACCAGCCCGAACGTCCATGAAGCTGCGAGGGCTATCGCTCCTGGTGCCCGGGTAGTGTATATCGACAATGACCCGGTTGTCACCCTTCACAATAGGGCACTGCTGCCCCCGGGCGACGCCTGGATTGCTGCCATATACGGGGATATCCGTAATCCACGGAATATTACCACGCATCCGGTCGTGCGCGAGGTGATCGATTTCAGCCGGCCTGTTGGCGTGCTATTTGTGGCAGTGCTCCACTTCGTTGCCGATTCGGGAGATCCCTATAGAAGCGTAGCGGTTTTCAGGGATCGCATACCGCCGGGCAGCTATCTGGCTATTTCGCACATCACCAGTGACGGAACTGCCCCCAAGGTGATCCGTGCAATCGAGGACGCATATAACCAGGCGAGCGCGCCAGCCGTTTTCCGGAGTAGAGAGGAAATCAGGAGCTTCTTTGCGGGATTTGACCTGGTGAGGCCAGGGCTCGTAGAAGTCTCGGACTGGAGAGGAAACAACAGGGCGCCAGAGAACCTTCCGGCGCTTCGCTTCCTCGGAGGTGTGGGGAGGAAACGGTGAGATCCGAGATGCGCCCTTTCCCGACGAGGAAAGCAGCCGCGAGACCGCGAGGAATATTGAACGGCAGCGGCCATGGTGGATGGTTGTCTGGGGTGTTTACACCAGACAGTACGTGGCGTTCGCGCTGTTTCCTGCGCCGAGCGGAACGATTCTCGTCGCAGGCTATCCAGATGCGCTGATTGCCCGCATGCAACAAGCCGAGCGCCAGCTTCACACATGTATCGACAATAGGAGGGGGGAGAGAGATTTATATGAATCAGTCCACTGGCAGCGCCGCCGATCGTGAATGCTCTCCGGGCGAGCTGATGCGCATGGTCGCCGACGGGCTGGCCGCGCACGGATTCGAGATCCGGGAACCGCAGTTTCCCGATGAACGGCGCCTGACGATCACTAACCTGAAAGACATGCGAGGTTCTGTCATCGTCGAAGACTGCGGATACTGCCTCGAATACGCGGCAGCGGACCAGGGGAAGGAAGGCAGCGTTGCCTGACACCACTGGCAACGTCATGACCAGCCGGGCACGGCGGGCCGCGTTTACCCGGAGCCTGCGCGCCCAGGGGCTGACCTGGCCGCAGATCGCCCGCCGCATCCAAGCCGGGGAGGGCGTGAACAAACTCGTCGCCATGCGCTGGGCGCACGACTACAGCCAGTGGGATGTCGCCATCCGCTGGAATGAGCTATGGCCGCCCCGGAATGGCACTGCCGGACTCAACGACAAGCACATCAGCGGCTGGGAAAACTGGAGCCCCGATAACCCGCTCGGGTACACAGTTGAACCCTCCATGCGAACCCTCAGGCGGCTGGCCCGGATCTACGAATGCGACGTCACCGACCTGGCCGATGACGTCTGCTACCGGCATCTCGACGAGGCAGCCCCAGGCCGGGCCAGGAAGCACAAGGCGGGGAAGCATCAGGCCAGGCCCCGAGGAAACCCTCGCCAGACGCCATCAGGGCGGTTCAGTGGCTACTGGAGATGATGGAGGAAGAACCGTCCTCCGGTCCGCACCCAGATGAAAGGCTCAAGGGAGTCAGGGTGCTGTGCTGTGACGCCACTGAGGAAGGCCATGCCTTCGACGGGCGCGAGACGATCACCCTTATCCGGGAAAGTAAGAAACTGAACTACTGCAAAGCACATTGCCTGTCCGCGCTCGTCACCGTCTTCCGTACCGCGCACTCAGCGGGTGAAGCGGAAATCCGGGCACCCGCGCTCGGGGGATCTTTCACAGTCCAGCGGAAAGACGGCCAGCCGGAAAGCGATAGCCAGCCGGGCAGGCGGAACGGCCGGAACAGGCTGAGCCGTCACGGCCCGGCCGCGCGGGGGGGCCTGCGCAGGCCGCCAGCGAGGGGCAGGGAAGCTCATGACTCTTGCCGTATGGTGCGATGCCCAGGGTCAGGGGCATCCTCTTGACCCGCGCGAAGCAATCATTATCACCAGCAAATACTATGAATACCATTTCTGCCGGGACCATAGCGTTCTCGGGTTCCTCACCGCCTTCCTAAAAGCGCGCGACGATGGTAAGGCGGGCATCTTGCTGCCGCTGCCAGAACTCGGCGGGATATTCACGATCGTGCCGTCAGGCGACCCGTCCGCGCCTAGCGACCAGCCAGGAGAGGCCAAGCCGGGTGAGGCGGGAAAGGACCCGGCTCAGGAGATGGCTGACCGGCTGGCGGGCAAGTCACGCACAGGTCCCGGCTGACAGTCAGCCGGGACCTGGCCGACGCTATCACGCCCCCGCGCGGGCCGGTCCCGTGACCCGGTCTGCCCAGGTCCCGGCGCGGCGGCAACATGCCCGGGAGATCTACATGGTCCCCCTAAAGGAAAGAGAATAAACGATCAATGACAAAACTGATTCTTCTGATATGGGCGGCCGGAATACCAGTGGCCGCTTTCCTGGCTCACTGGGTTCTAAAGTCTACGAACCGGATCCTGGTAGCCCAGCAGGATCAGCTCGGGCGCACTAATGTCGAGCGGAAAGCCGCCTGGGGCATTCGGGAACTGCGCCGTAGCGGCATTCATTCCTACATGGGACGCCTCATCCTCCTGGGTATCGTATGGCCTGTCATATTAATTCCGGTACTAATTGTAACCGTCTGCCCGGGGCTCATGGACCGCCAGTGACGGGCCTTGGCATGGAGCGTCGGCACGGACACCGGATTACTGACTGGGAGGAGGGACTCACGACAGGGTCGAAACAAGCCAGCCCGCAGACCGTCGCGGCCTACCGCGACACGTTCCGGCTGCTGCTGGGTGACTGAATATCACATTCACGTGATCGCGGGGCGGGCTAGGCGACGGTGACTTCGGGGGTTCCGGACGCCGCGCCCTCAGCCTGCTCGGCCAGTTTCATGGCCTCCTCGATGAGAGTCTCCACGATCTGGGACTCAGGGACGGTCTTGACGACCTTTCCCCTGACGAAGATCTGGCCCTTGCCGTTACCCGAGGCCACACCGAGGTCGGCTTCACGCGCCTCACCCGGGCCGTTGACGACGCAGCCCATCACCGCGACGCGCAGCGGCACGTCCAGGCCCTCCAGCCCCGCGGTGACCTGATCCGCCAGCGAGTACACGTCTACCTGAGCGCGGCCGCAGGACGGGCAGGACACGATCTCCAGGCCGCGCTCGCGCAGGCCGAGTGACTCGAGGATCTGGTTGCCGACCTTGACCTCCTCCACCGGAGGGGCCGACAGCGACACCCTGATCGTGTCGCCGATGCCCTCCGCGAGCAGGGCGCCGAAGGCCACCGCCGACTTGACCGTCCCCTGGAAAGCGGGACCCGCCTCGGTCACGCCGAGGTGCAGAGGGTAGTCGCAGCGCTCCGCTAGCTGCCGGTAGGCGTTGATCATCACGACCGGGTCGTGGTGCTTCACCGAGATCTTGATGTCGGTGAAGCCGTGCTCCTCGAACAGCGAGCATTCCCACAGCGCCGACTCGACAAGCGCCTCCGGCGTCGCCTTGCCGTACTTGGCGAGCAGCCGCTTGTCCAGGGAGCCCGCGTTGACGCCGATCCTGATCGGCACCCCCGCCCCGGAAGCCGCCGCGGCGATCTCGGCGACCTTGTCGTCGAATGCCTTGATGTTCCCCGGGTTCACCCGCACGGCGGCGCACCCGGCGTCGATCGCGGCGAACACGTACTTCGGCTGGAAGTGAATGTCGGCGATCACCGGGATCTGCGACTTGCGGGCAATATCACCGAGCGCGTCCGCGTCGTCCTGCGACGGCACGGCCACCCGCACGATCTGGCACCCCGATGCCGTCAGCTCGGCGATCTGCTGCAGCGTGGCGTTCACGTCGGCGGTCAGCGTTGTCGTCATCGACTGGACAGAAACCGGCGCGCCGCCGCCCACGGGGACGGCGTGCTTGCCGCTGCCCACCATGATCTGCCGGGACGTCCTGCGCGCGGCGAGCGGCACAGGCGGCGCCTGGGGCAGGCCGAGGTCAACTTTCATGGTGTTCACCCCTGATACATTCTCACGTCAGCGGTTCCTGGGACGACTATCGTCTCACTGGATATCAGACTGCCCGTTGCGCTCGGGTTCCGGCTTGCTTTATGTGGCTGACTGGTAAGCGTCGACTTCATGAACATCGCGGCCGGCTCAGCGCTGGCTGTCCGCGCTGGATGTCCGGCAGATCCTCACTGGATGATGTGAACCGGGTTCAGTATGTCTGCCATGATCAGCATCAGGCCGATGAAGACAAGCACGGCGAACACGCCGAAGCTCAGCGGCATCAGCCGGGTCATGTCCACCAGCCCAGGATCTGGCCGGCCGCGCAGCCTGGCCAGCCACGCCCGCACCCGCTCGTAGATCACGACCGCGAGATGACCCCCGTCGAGCGGCAGCAGCGGGAGCAGGTTGAACGCGCCGACGAAGATGTTCAGCGAGATGATGATCAGCAGGACGATAGAGATCTTCGACGCCACGCCTATGTTGGCGGCCAGTGCCTGGCCCGTATCGTTCGCCGCGCCCACGATGCTGCTGACGTTGCCTCCGGCCGTGCTCGACCGGTCCTTGGCGAACAGCTTGGGGACCGCCGCGGGCAGCTGGCCAAGCGCCGTTACCGAGCCGGTTATCACCTGGCCGAACGAGGATCCGGCGTACTGGACCGCCCGCACCGGCCCGACCCGCTGGAAGGCAGTGGCCGACGAGATGCCGAGGTAGGAGCCGGACCGTCCGCGGATCGCTGCCGTTGTGGCACGCAGGCTCAGTTCCTTGCCCCCCCGCTGCACCGTGATCGTCACAGCGGTGCCGACCGGGTGGCGCCGGATGGCCGCGCCGAGCGTGCTCCAGGTGTGTACCGGCTGGCCGTCGAATGCGATCACCTTGTCGCCGGCCCGCAGGCCGACCTGGCTGGCCGGCGAGCGCGGGTTGCCCGGCGCGCACTGCGCCGTCTGGCTAGCGGGCACGCAGTTGTCGATCGCGCCGATGGTGGCGGTGTTGTCGTTCGCCAGCCCGATTCCCATGGCGAGCACGAGGAGCAGCACGAACGCGAGGACGAAGTGCATGAACGAGCCCGCGGCCAGGACGATCGCCCGCTGCCAGCCGGGCTGCCTGCGGAACGATCGGGGCTCGTCGGCCGGATCAACCTCTTCCAGCGTCGTCATGCCGATGATCTTGACGAATCCGCCGAGCGGCAGTGCCTTGACGCCGTACTCGGTCTCGCCCTTCATGCGTGACCACAGCGTCGGCCCGAAGCCGACGAAGTACTGCGTGGCCTTCATGCCGAACTTCTTGGCCATCACGAAGTGGCCAGACTCGTGCAGCATGATCGAAACAAGCAGGGCGACAATGAAGATGACCCAGCCGAGCACGCTCATCCGGTGGTCTCTCCCTCCCCGATCAGCTCCCGTGCCCGGGAACGTGCCCATTCGTCGGATGCGAGCACATCCGCCAGGGTCGTAGCATCCCGGCAGGATCCGTCACTCTCAGACACTACCCGCGCGACGGTGTCGACGATCCCCAGGAAGGGGATCCGGCCCGCCAGGAAGGCCGCCACGCACTCCTCGTTCGCCGCGTTGTAGACGGCGGGAGCCGCGCCGCCGGCCGCGCCCGCCTCCCGGGCCAGCGGCACCGCGGGGAAGGCCGCCTCGTCAAGCGGCTCGAACGACCAGGTGTGCGCGCGGGTCCAGTCGACGGCGGGAGCGGCGTCCGCGACCCGGTCCGGCCAGCCGAGCGCGAGGGCGATCGGGATCCGCATGTCGGCCGGGCTAGCCTGGGCGATCGTCGACCCGTCGTCGAACTCGACCATCGAGTGCACCACCGACTGCGGGTGCACGACCACCTCGATCCGGTCGAACCCGACGCCGAAGAGAAGGTGCGCCTCGATGAGCTCGAGGCCCTTGTTGACGAGCGTCGCGGAGTTCACCGTGATAACCGGCCCCATCTGCCAGGTCGGATGGGCAAGAGCCTGCGCCGGGGTCACGTGCTCGAGCTCCGCCCTGCCGCGCCCGCGGAACGGGCCGCCGCTCGCGGTCAGCACCAGCCGCCGGACTTCTTCCTCCCGCCCGCCGCGCAGGCACTGGGCGATCGCGGAATGCTCTGAGTCGACCGGCACTATCTGGCCAGGCACCGCACGGCTCGTCACCAGCGGGCCACCGGTGATCAGCGACTCCTTGTTGGCGAGAGCGAGCGTCCGTCCCGCGTCCAGGGCGGCCAGCGTAGCGGCCAGGCCGACGGATCCGGTGACCGCGTTGAGCACGACATCGCAGGGCCATGCCGCGAGCTCGGTAACCGCTTCCGGACCCGCCAGGACCTTGGGAAGCTGCCGACGCCCTGCCGTGGCCTGTTGCCCCGCCGTGGACTGCCCCGCCGTGGACTGCAGTGCCGTGGACTGCAGTGCCAGCCGGACGTCGTGAGCCGCGTCCTCCCTCGCCACCGCGATGGCCTCCGCGCCAAACTCGATGGCCTGGCTGGCGAGCAGGCCGGGATCACCCCCGCCCGCGGCCAGGCCGACTACCCGGAACCTGCCAGGGTTACGCCGGATCACGTCAGCGGCCTGCGTGCCGACTGATCCAGTCGAGCCGAGGATGACGATGTCACGCGGCCGGTCGCCGCGGGCGGATTCCACCCGGCCATTCTGCCCGCACCACGCCCGCCCCGCGAGCAATCCGCAGCGGACAACCCCGTATTACCGAACCGCACGCTCCGCTGCCGGGCCCCCCCGGCCACTGCCAGGTGCGGACAGCCCTATCCGCTGACGATCGTGGACCAGGCGGTCTGCCACTGGGGGTAACCGACGCAACTCCTGCGCGCGTCGCCGCACTGGGCGACAGGAAGCTGGGCGAATGCCACCTTGTCCATGTATGCCGGATCCGCGACATGGTAGACGGCGCAGCTCCTGTGATCCCTCCGCGCGCACACCTCTGGATTCGCGGGCGCCAGGCCAGTCCATACGGAGACCTGCTCCTGCACTCCCGGATTGATGGACCATGACAGCCATTGATACATGCAATAAGGGTCGGGGGCGCTCGCCGAGACAAGCCACGAGTCCGCGTACGCGGTGACTCCCGTCGCGGGCGACACGCTGCCCGCGGGCCTGCCAGCTCGCATCAGGTCGTCGACCTGGTGCGGCGCGACGGCGCCAAGCACGTCCAGGCCGTCCCCCAGCGCTCCGATGGCATCCGCGTCCCGCGACCAGAAGCTGCTGACGTCATCGCGGACCCCGGTCAGCACCCGGACGGCGGCGTCGAACTGCGGCTGCGTCAGCTCATAGGGGTTCGAGATCCCGAGAGACGGCTGAGCCGACTTCAGGTAAAGCGCGGCAAGCGCTATGGTCAGCGGGCTGTCCGGCAGCGTAATCTTCCCCGCGTTCCTTGCCGCGGACGCGGGATCGAAGATCGCGCCCCAGCCCCGCGGTGCCGGCTTCACGCGCGAGGTGTTATAGCCGAGAACATAAGAAGCCCAGGCGTACGGAATGCCGTAGACGTTACCCCCTGACCGCAGGCCAGGCAGCGAGCGCAGCTCGGCGCTCAGCGACGTGTAGCCGTTCACCAGGCGGACGTTGACGGGGGCGACATCCCGTCCGGCGATGAGCTGGCCCGCCACCTGCGGCGGTGCGAGCACGCCGTCGTAGGCACCTCCCTGGCCTGCCTTGAACTGGCTGATCAGGCCGCCCGCGCTGGCGGCCGTAGACAGCATCACACGGCACCCGGTCTTCCGCCGGAAGGAGGTCACCCAGTCGGCCTGCGCATCGACGCTGCCATCCTCGACATACCCCGACGGGGCAAGCAGCCGCAGCGCGCCCTCGCCCTGGGCGATCACCGTGATCGCCGCGACCCGCGGCATCGCACCGCTTCCCGAGCACGCGGTGAGCAGCATCGCCACGGCACTGGCGAAGGCCGCGCCCGCGAGCGCCGCGGTGCCGCGCCAAAGCGGACCCGCCCACGTCAACTTCATAAGAACCTGAGCCTAACGGGAACCCCGTGCCACCGGGCCCCGAGGCTGTCTCCCCCGCCGCCGACATCCTGATCGTTGTGGATCCACAGGGCGGCACAAGCCTGTCGCACAAGCCGATGCCAATGGCGTCGATCCGGGGATCGACGACCCCAGAGGGTCCACAATCCCCGGATCGACGCCACTGGGGTGTAACCCGGGGCGGCTGGCCGGCGGGCTGGGAGCGGCGTTGCCTGCCTCGCGCGGGGTCAGTCCAGGGCGGAGATGCGGCGGGCCAGCGCGAAATCCGCCGCGGTGAGCCCGCCCGCCGAGTGCGTCGACAGGGTCAGCGTCACCCTGTTCCACTGGATCAGTATGTCCGGGTGGTGGTTCGCTTCCTCGGCGAGGTAGGCCACCGCTCCGACGTACAGCAAGGCGCCACGGAAGTCGGCGCGCTCGACCGTGCGGACGATGGCGCTGCCATCCCGCGACCAGCCCTGCGCGTCATCAAGCTGAGTGCCGATCTCGTTCTCGCTGAGGAGTCCCATATTCCCCGAATAATATTGCCTGATGACAGCGCCGGAACCCGCCCCGCCACAGGCAGCCCCTCCACAGGCAGAGCCACAGGCCAAGGAAGCACGGCCCGAGGCGCCGCGGCCGACCCCGCTGCGCGGGATCCACGAGCGCCTTGGCGCCACCCTGACCAGTTTCGCCGGGTGGCTGATGCCGCTGCGCTATGGCAGCGAGACCGCGGAGCACAACGCGGTCCGCAAGGCGGCCGGGCTGTTCGACCTCTCGCACATGGGCGAGATCACGGTCAGCGGGCCGGATGCGGGCGCCGCGCTGGATTACGCGCTTGTCGGGCGCCTGTCCGCGCTCGCCCCCGGCCGCGCCAGGTACACGATGATGTGCGCCGAGGACGGCGGCATCATCGACGACCTTATCGTCTACCGGCTCGGCATCACTGAATTCCTCGTCATCGCGAACGCGGCGAACACCGGGGTCGTCACCGGCGAGCTGCGGCGGCGGGCGGCGGGGCACGAAGCACTCGCCACCGACCGGACGCCCGAGTACGCGCTGATCGCTATCCAGGGGCCGCACGCGGCGCGCATACTCGCCCCGCTTGCCGATATCGATCTCAGCGGCGTGAAGTACTACGCGAGCCACGGTGCCACCGTGGCCGGCTGCGCGATCTTGCTTGCCCGCACCGGCTACACGGGCGAGGACGGCTTCGAGCTGTTCTGCCCCGCGGAGAACGCGGAGCACGTGTGGACGGTGCTGGCGGCCGCCGGAGCCGGCGACGGCCTGATGCCGGCCGGCCTGGCCGCGCGCGATACGCTCCGGCTCGAGGCCGGCATGCCGCTGTACGGCAACGAGCTGGGCCTTGACGTGACGCCCCATGACGCGGGCCTTGGGCGGGTGGTCAAGTTCGACAAGCCGGGTGATTTCGTCGGCAGGGCCGCGCTCGCCGCACGCGCGCAGGCCCCGCCCAGACGCACGCTCGTCGGGCTGACCGGCAGGTCACGCCGGGTGCCCAGACATTCCTATATCGTCCTATGGGATGGCAAGAAATGCGGAACGGTGACGAGCGGCGCACCTTCGCCGACGCTCGGAAAGCCGATCGCGCTTGGCTACGTGAACCCGGATGTGGCGGCGATCGCGGGGGGTGTTGGGGGGCGCGAAGCGTCGTCCCCCCAGGCAGATACAGCGGGGGGCGCTGGGGGACGCGAAGCGTCGTCCCCTCAGGCAGATACGGCTGCCAGCAGGCCAGGACTAACCATAGACATCAGGGGCCGGGCTGAGCCCGCTGACCTCGTGACACTCCCCTTTTACCAGAGGGCCTCCTAGCAGAGGGCCTTTAGCAGAGGAACAGCAACCATGAGCATCCCCGCCGAACTGCGCTACACGCCGGAGCATGAGTGGGTGGCGATTGACGGCACGGTGGCGTCCGTCGGGATCACGGACTACGCCGCACGCGCGCTCGGCGACGTGGTCTACGTGTCGGGGCCCGCGCCGGGCACGAAGGTGACCGCGGGCGAACCCTGCGGTGAGGTCGAGTCCACCAAGTCCGTGAGCGATATCTACTCGCCGGTGGACGGCGAGGTCGCCGAGGTGAACAACGATGTCGACGAAGATCCCGGGCTTGTCAACGCCGACCCGTACGGGGCCGGCTGGCTGTTCAGGGTCCAGCTCGCGGGGCCGGCCGGCGAGGAACCGCCTGGCCTGCTGTCCGCCGCCGAGTACGAAGAGCTCACGAGGGACGCCGAATGACCGGAGCTCAGCAGCAGCGGAGGCGGTATGACACCGCGACCGCGCACCTGGAGCCTCCGTTCGCGGTCGTGGACCTCGCCGCGCTGCGGGCCAACGCCGCGGGAATGACCCGCCGCGCGGCGGGTAAGCCGATCAGGCTGGCGAGCAAGTCCGTGCGCTGTCGTGCGCTGACCGAGCGGGTACTGCGGATGGACGGATTCAGCGGGATCATGGCGTTCACCCTGCCCGAGGCACTCTGGCTGCAGCGCAGCGGTACCAGCGACGACATCCTGGTCGCCTACCCCACGGCGGACCGGGCCGCGCTCGCCGAGCTGGCAGCCGATCCGGGGGCGGCGGGCGACATCACCGTCATGGTCGACTGCGCCGAGCACCTTGACATGATCGAGAAGGCGATCGCCAGCGTTCCTGATCCGCATCCCATCCGGGTCTGTGTCGACATCGACGCGTCCTATGTCGTTCTCGGCGGGCTGCTGCGGGCCGGCGCGCGGCGCTCCCCCGTTCGCACCCCCCAGCAGGCCGCCGCGCTCGCGAGGGACATCGCGGGCCGCGGCGCGCTGCGTCTAGCCGGGCTCATGACGTATGAGGCACAGATCGCCGGTATCGGAGACAGCCCTCCCAGGCAGCCATTGCGGGCGCTAGCCGTTCGGTATATGAAGCGGAAGTCCGGCGCGGAGCTGAGGCTACGGAGGGCTGCCATCGTGGAAGCGGTCCGCGCCGTGGCCCCGCTGGAATTCGTCAACGCGGGCGGCACGGGCTCCATCGAGCAGACCGCCGCCGAGGACTCGGTGACAGAGATCGGCGCGGGCTCAGGGCTCTACCACCCCACGCTCTTCGACGCCTACCGCGGCTTCTCCGGCCGGCCGGCCGCGTTGTTCGCGCTGCCCGTGGTGCGCCGGCCATCCCGCGGCGCGGTTACCGCGCTCGGCGGCGGCTACCTCGCGTCGGGACCCGCCAACGCGGCCAGGCTGCCGCGGCCGTTCCTGCCTGCCGGGCTGCGGCTCACCGCGGGCGAGGGCGCCGGCGAGGTACAGACGCCGCTGCTCGGGCGCCCCGCCGACGAACTGAGGATCGGCGACCGCGTGTGGCTCAGGCACGCTAAGGCCGGCGAGCTCTGCGAGCGGTTCGCGGAGCTGCACCTGATCGGCGGCGACACCGTCGTCGCCAGCGTGCCCACCTACCGGGGCGAGGGCAAGACCTTCCTCTGACCCCTGAGCCCGCGTTCCCCCGGCGTGCTGGGGCGTCCTACCCGCGGCGGCGGCGGATCAGGAAGGCGGCCACCGCGACGGCGGCCACCGCCCCGGCCGCCGCCAGCCGCGGGTCGACCTGCGCCGCCTGCTGGCGAACGCGCGACATCGTCCGCCTGGCCGCGTTGGCCGGATTCACCCGGTCGGTGATGGCGTCGATCGTGCGGGCCAGATTGTCCCTGGTCAACTCGATCTCCTTGACCAGGGCGTCCGGATCCCGCTTCACCGGCGCGTCCGGGTCCCTCGGCGCGAGCGCGGTTTCCGTATCGGTCATCGCCAACCTCCCTCGTGCGAATGCAGGCGATCCAGCCTGTCAGGTCCACGGCCACTTTGACATCATCTGGTTGCTTAACCAGGCAGCGCCTTCACGGTCCCCGACCATAGCGGTCAGCTCCGTGGCGGCTAGCAGGAGCCCACGTAGACGTAGGGCCTGACCGTGGACGAGTTCATGTTCTGCCGGGTGATCGCCACCAGGGGGGTGCCTATGCTGGCGGTCACTGGCTTGCCGTCCAGCGCGTACACCGCCTGCTGCACCGCGTCCGCGCCCTCGGTCGCCGGGGCCTGCGCGATGGCGAGCTGGATCGTGTTCGACTGGAGCGCCTGCATCTGCTGCGGGTCGGCGTCGAACGTGGCGACCTTGACCTTGCCCGACTTGCCCGCGGACCTGACGCCCGTCGCCACTCCCTGGGCGCTGAGCACGTTCGCGGCGAACGCACCGCTCAGGTCGGGATGGGCGGAGATGTCACCCTCGATCTGCGTCGCCGCCGTGGCGGAGCTGTCGTTGTCATACTGGGTCGACAGCACGGTGATGCCCGGGTACTTCGCCTTCATCTCCCGCTGGAACCCCTGGATCCTGGCGTCGGTGGTGCTGACGCCGGGGTTGACGCTGATCACGGCCACCGTGCCCTTGCCGCCGATCTGCTGCGCCAGGTTGTCCGCGGCGATCTGGCCGCCCTGGGCGTTGTTCGACGAGATGCGGGACACTCCGAGCGAGGAGCTGGCTGACGCGGTGTCAACGAAGACGATCTTTATGCCCGCGCTCTTCACCTGGGTAAGATCCGGGTCGAGCGCGGCGGAATCGGTCGGCGCGATGAGCAGCGCGTCCGGCTTGCTCGCCAGGGCGGCGTCGATGATCGGCTTCTGCTCGGGGACGCTGAAGTCAGCGGGACCATTGACGGTGAGGTTCACGCCGAGCCGCCTGGCCTCCTGCTTCGCGCCGCACTCCATCGTGACGTAGAAGTCGTCGTTCTTGGTGCCGACGATCAGCTCGAGGTTCTTCTTCGCGGCAGGTGCCGACGCGCCCGGACTGCTGCTCCCGCAGCCGCTCGCGGCCAGCGCGACGATCGCGATCACGGCCGTGGCCGACGCGGAGAATCTGGGTGACATTCGCTTCCTCCTCAAGTGCGGGACCTGCCTCTTCGCGGTCCCCGGGGATGTCGTGCCCGCAGGCCCGCGGGAACGCCGCCTCAGGCGCGCTCCCTGAGCCTGCGCCGGAACTGATCGAGATAGACGGCGGCGGCGAGCACTACCCCGGTAAGCACGTACTGCCAGTACTGGTTCACGCTCTCTATGACAAGGCCGCTCGCGAGCATCGCCGGGATGAACAGGCCGATCACCGTGCCGAGCATGGAGCCACGCCCGCCGAACAGGCTGGCGCCGCCGAGCACCACCGCGGTGATCACCGTGAGGTTGTCGAGCGGGTGCCCGGCGATGGTGGTGGTGGTGAAGTAGGCAAGCGACATCACGCCGGCCAGCCCGGACAGCATGCCGGCCAGCGCGTAGACCTTGATCAGGTGCAGGTCGACGTTGATGCCGACCCGCCGCGCCGCCTCGGGATTCGAGCCGATGGCGTAGGTATACCTGCCGAACCCCGTATGGGCCAGGACGAGGCCGAAGACCAGGGCTACGGCGAAGGACACGATGATCAGCCAGTCCACCCCGCCCAGGCCGCCGAAGCCGAGCGAGCTCGCCAGTCTCGCGGGCACGGTGCGCAGGTCCGTGCCGCCGCTGATGAGGTAGCTGAGCCCCTGCGCGACGCCGAGTCCGGCGAGGGTCGTGATCAGCGGCGGCACCTTCCCCTTGGCCACGACGAAGCCCTGGATAGCTCCCCAGGCCGCGCCAACCGCCAGCCCGATCACTACGCCGGCCCAGATCGTGCCCAGTCCGGCATTCGTGCCGCCGTGGTGCAGGTAGTACTCGCCCGCCACAACGCCGGAGAGCACAAGCACAAAGCCGACCGACAGGTCGATCCCGGCCGTAATGATGACGAACGTCTGCCCTACGGCCATGACAAGGAAAGCGGCCGAGTTCTTAGCCGTGAGCTCGAGATCGCTCACCGTGAGGAACTTGCCGGGGGACGCCGCGGTGAAGTAGGCCATCAGCACGATGAGGGCGAGCAGCGTCCACGCCTCGTTGGCCGTGATCAGCCGCCGGGCCAGCCGACCTGCTCCCTGGGTCATCCATTGCTCCCGGGCTCTGGGCTGTCCTCGGTGGTCAGTGCCCCGGTCATGGCCCCGACGAGTTCTCCGACCGACGCCTGCGACGCGGTGAACCTGGCCACCCTGCGGCCCATCCTGAGCACCTCGATCCGGTCGGCTACGGCCAGCACCTCCGGCATGTTGTGACTGATCAGGATCACCGAGATGCCGCGGTCACGTACCCGCCTGATCGTGTCGAGTACCCGCTCGCGCGCCGCCACGCCGAGGGCGGCGGTCGGCTCGTCCATGAAGATGACCTTGCTCGCGTATGCCACCGCCCTTGCCACTGCCACGCACTGGCGCTGACCGCCGGAGAGCGTGGCGACCGGCGCGCGTACGTCGGGAAGCTGGATGCCGAGCTCAGCGAAGGCGGCGGTCGCGCGCTGGCGCATCGCGGCGCGGTTGAGCACACGCAGGAAGGGGATCCGGTAGATCTCCCTGCCAAGGTGAAGGTTGGCAGCGGCGTCGAGGTCGGGGGCGAGGGCGAGATCCTGGTAGACGGTCTCGATGCCGTACCTTCGTGCCTCGAGCGGGCTGGCGAGGCGCACGGCGCTGCCCTCGATCAGGATCTGGCCGCCATCTGGCCTGATCGTTCCTGAGAGCGTCTTGACCAGCGTGCTCTTGCCCGCGCCGTTGTCCCCGATGAGCGCCACGACCTCGCCGGGAAACGCCGAGAAATTGGCCCCGTCAAGGGCCATCACGTGGCCGTAGTGCTTGATCACGCCCCGCGCTTCGAGCAACGGCTCCGCCATCATGTGGCGAGATTAGCCTGCCGGAGGGCCCGGGGTCGCGGTCCGGGTGACCGGCGCAGACGCCGGTCACCCGGACCGCGGCGATCACACCGGAAGGTCGAACGTGCCGTTCTTCACGTCACGGACGAACGTGACCCAGGCGCCGGGAGTGACGCTGAGGATCTCGCCGTCCCGGTGCTTGGAATCGCGTACTCCCACCTCGTTCTCTATGAAGGCGACTTCGACGCAGGCGATGTCGCCGCTCCGTGTTGCCTTCCGGAAGAGGGCAGGCTTGAATCGGTCACGGTTCATGTCGGTGTTCCTCCGAATCCGACGGAGAGGATATAGGTCGTTTTGCCGACATCACTGAGCGCACCGCGGTGCCCCGTCATCAGGGCACATGCTGCCGCGCGCCACTGACGGCCGGGCATGCCAAATGGCGCCCAGGAACGCTGAGCGAATAAGGGCAGGAAGTCCGGCAACACTAAGAGATCCACAGATTCCCGGCGAAGATCGGGTGCCTAAACGGGACGGCGAACCAGCCGCTGAATTACTCGGTCGACAAATTAATCATAGGCCGTGCATGCAGAGGCCGCGTTCAGGTGGGACCAGGGACGCATCCCACGACCGGTTGGGGGGAAGACTGATCTGAGACTAGTCGCGCTCGCGCGCCCGTACGCGGTCTTCGCCAAGACTCGTCACGGATTGGTAAGAATGTTGTCTCGGCGCTCCCGGACTATGATGATCAGCAACGACGGCGAGGGGAACGACTGAACGACTGCCAGAGGGGAGAGGGGATGGGGGGATGGACATGCCGCGCTTGAGCTCGGAGCGGCGCCGCCTGGCGGCGTCGCTCAAGGATCTGCGGCGGGCCGCAGGGCTGTCGGGCGAGCAGCTTGGCGCGGCTCTCGGCTGGTCACAGTCCAAGGTGTCGAAGATCGAGAACACGCGGACCAGGCCCGCGATCGCCGACGTCGAGGCGTGGGCGAATGTCACGCGTGCCGGATCGGAGCTGCGCGCCGAGCTCATCGCGCTGGCAGACCTGATCGCGGTCGACGTGCAGAGCTGGCGGGCGGTGCAGGAAGCCGGCCTCACCAGGCGCCAGCAGGAGATGGCCGAGATCGAGGCCGCGACCACGCACCTCAGGAACTTTCAGCCGGCCCTCATTCCCGGCCTGCTGCAGACAGCCGAGTACACGCGCCGCGTACTCACGCTCTCGGACGTGTCAGAGCAGCGCGACGTCCCGTCCGCTGTCGCCGCCCGGCTCGAGCGGCAGACGGTCCTCTACGACCAGGGCAAGCAGTTCGACTTCGTGCTGACCGAGGCAGCGCTGCTATGGCGTCCCGGGCCGCCCGAGCTCATGCACGCCCAGATGGACCGGCTGCTGTCGATCGAGACGCTGCCGAACGTCCACGTCGGCGTGGTTCCATTCGGCCGGGAGGCCACGGCGCTCTACGCGAACGGTTTCACGATCTTCGAGGTTCCCGACGACCCGATCGTGCTCGTCGAGATCCTGACCACCGACCTGATGCTCAGCGACACCAGGGACCTCTCCGCCTACCGGGAGGCGTTCGGCAGGCTCCAGGATGCCGCCGTTACCGGCCAGGAAGCCCGTCAGCTGATCAACTCCAGCGCACGGTAGCCCCAGCGCACGGCAACCCCAGGCCCCTGGGATCACTCCTCGCGCATATTTGCCGACCGATAGTCGTGCAAGTCCATTGATTTACGACTAGTCGGGACTTATTCTACTGCCTGAGTTCAGCGCGCAATGTGAATCACCCGTGAGCGGAGGTGCCCATGGGCGCCAGGAGTGCGGACGCGACGGTGGCTGCGCCTTCGCCGCTGTTCCCGCACGTCAGCCGCTGCCGGGCTGAGGTCGGCTGGACCGCCGCCGCCCGCCGATGGGCGCGGCCTGACATGCCCGAACCGACGGGCACGCCGTAGACGCAAGCAAGCACCGGTCCTGGGGGGCTCTGCGACGGATCCCCCGGCCAGAGCCGCCGGGACCTTCTATAAGGAGGAACTCAGAGATGACGCGTTTGTCGCGTTCCCTCGCCGCGGGCGCCGCGGCCGGGGCGCTCGCGGTGGCGGCCGCAGCCTGCGGGACCGGATCGGCGTCGACAGCGCCGCAGGCCGCCCCGGAGAAGGCGTCCATAGTCGTGGGCGCGGTCCCGACGGCAAGTGCCGCGGGCTTGTACATCGCCCTGCAGAAAGGCTACTTCAGGCAGGAAGGGCTGACCGTCAAGGTCCTCCCCACGACGACAGGAGGCGCCCTCACACTCAACGAGCAGATCGCGGGGAAGCTCGACATCAACTACGGCGCCTGGGAGGGGTTCATCCTCGCCCAGGTCCACCACGTCACCAGCCTGCACATCCTGGCCGACGGCTACGCGGCCGGCCCGCACGTGGACGAGGTGCTCACCCTGCCGCACTCCGCGATCACAACGCCCCAGCAGCTCGTGGGCAAGAAGATCGCGGTGAACGCCCTGAGCAACGTCGCGACCCTGATGGTCAGCTCGGTCCTCGCCCAGTACGGGGTCACGCCTCACCAGGTGCAGTGGACGGTGGTCCCGTTCCCGCTGATGGGCGCCGCGCTGGCCGCGCACAAGGTAGACGCCGCCTACATGGCTGAGCCGTACGTCACGCAGGCGGAATCGAAGCTGGGCGCGCAGGTGCTGTTCGACTCCGCTCAGGGTGCCACGGCGAACTTCCCCGTCGGCGGGTTCGTCGTCACGCAGAAGTGGTACAAGCAGAACCCGAGGACGGCGGCCGCGTTCCTCCGTGCCCTCAAGAAGGGCCAGGCACTCGCGGACACCAACCGGCCGGCGGTCGAGCAGGCACTGACGTCATCCACCACCATCACCAAGCAGACGGCGGCCCTCATGGCGCTGGGGAATTACCCGCTGACCGTCGATGCGGCCAACGTGCAGCGCGTCGCGGACGTGATGCTCCGCTTTGGCCTGCTCACGAAGCCTTTCGACGTGACAGCAATGATCCACTAACTCTGGCCAGCAGCGCCAGCGCCGCCTCTGCCCTGCCGCGGTCCGCCCCGGCAGCGGCAAGGGCGGCGCTGGCCCCAGTAATCCGGCACTAGTAAATCCGGCCCAGAAATCCGCCAGCGCCCCCCTAGCCATCGCGGAGGTATCGCCCAATGCCCGGATCGTCCCTCACCGTGGACCTCAAGGAACAAGTGACGGCCACCTTCAGCCACACCGCTCCGAGTTACGACGCGGGCGGCGTGGCCTTCTTCCGGCCCATCGCCGCGCGCCTGGTGCAACTGGCCACCCTGCTCCCCGGCGAGCGGGTACTCGATGTCGGCTGCGGAGCAGGCGCCTGCCTGGTCCAGGCGGCGGAAATGGTCGGCCCAGGCGGGCACGTGACCGGCATCGACCTCTCGGAGCAGATGCTGGAGCGCGCCGCCGCCGAAGCCGCCCGCCGCGGCATCTACAACACCCTGCTCCGCCAGGCCGACGCGGAGGATCCCCCGTTCCCCGGCGCCAGCTTCGATGCCGTCCTCGCGAGCAACGTGATGTTCCTGCTGCCGCATCCAGACCAGGCTGCCCGCCGCTACCTGGAGATACTGCGGCCCGGCGGGCGGTTCTGCTTCAACTGGAGCGTCGCTGGGGAGCCGCGCTGGCGGCCGGTGCTCGCCGCCGTGGACGCCTACGCCCCCGACACGACCGGCTTCGAGGACTTCCTCCGCCGGCCGCCGTTCAGCTCTGTCCCCGAGGTGGAGGCGATGCTCGCCGAGTGCGGATTCAGCGCCGTCACCACGACCACCTGGACGCTGGAGACCCGGTACGAGAGCCCGGGCCAGTGGTGGGACTCCTACTGGTCCGCGGCCGCCCGCCTGCTGTGGCAGCACATACCTGTCACCGACCGTCCCGCCGCGCGCGACGCCGCGTTCGCCCGGCTGGACCCCCTGCGCGAACCCGACGGCACCCTGATCCGCCGCGTTACCTTCGGCTACACGATCGGCCGCCGCGCGTTCGGAATGTAACCGCATCCGCCCGGATGCGCAGGCGCCACCACGGGTCGCGAAACAAAGAACATTTATCCCGAACGGGAGCGTCATGGCAGTCAGTGCCGCCATGACGCTCCCGTTCGGATAATAAATACGTGTGGGCCCGCAGGACTTTCTAGCTGGCCTCCGCCAGGTGATCCGCGATGCCGATGATCGCCTCGCAGGAACGGGTCTGCTCGCGGGCGTCCCTTATGCGGTCGCCGGAGAACGCCGTCGCGTCGAGTTCTGCCTTGATCGTGCCGGCCAGCCGGTCCCTGGCCCGCTCGAGCGACGCGAGCTTCTGGTCGGTGGATGTGTAGACCGCGTCGCCGCTGCTCGCGGATTCGATCGCCTTGGTCGCGGCCACCAGCGTGTCGGTGCCGAACTCGCCGACGCTCGAGTTGAGCTGCTTGTAGCAGGCGCCGAGCCGTTCCGCCCGCGGGGAGCCGAGCGCCGCGCGGGTGTGGGTGAGGATCTCGCTGATGACCCGGCCGTCGTGCACGTAGTCGTCCTTCAGCCCGGTCAGGTAGATCAGGGTCGGCCGGATGTCCGCCTCATCGATCCAGGTGCCCTTCGTCCCGCTCTGCGGGACGGTGACCTGCCCGCTGCCGGGGCCGGCCGAGCTCGGGCCCTTGTCAGGGGGAGAGCCGTCGAGTCCGAGGCGGGCGACGCCGGGTCCCGCGATACCGAGCCAGTTGGTGTCGATCTCGGCCGCATAGTCGCCGTGGTTCCAGGCGAAGCCCGTGTTCTGGGTGACGCAGGCGGCGGCGCAGGCCGTGCCTCCGTTGGAGAGGAAGTAGTCGGGCTTGGCGAACATCGCGAGCGTCGGCGTCCGTGCCGGGTCGGCGTTCACCATGTGCAGGATTCCCTCCTCGGTCGGATCCGCCAGGTAGTTGGTGATCAGCTCGCTCGGGTTGCCCGAGTACGGGTTGCTCGCCGTCAGCCCTGCCACGTCGTGCTCGAGCGTCCGGACCTGGGGCGCGCTCGCCGCGGGCTGGCCGGTGACGTAGAACTCCGGTGCCGAGTCCGCTTCCAGGCTGAGCGGCGTGGTGTCGTGCTTCTCGGTGGCGAGCAGCCCGGTCAGGTTGCCCGCGAGCTCGCCGAAGGATCCCGCGGGGTAGGTGCACAGCACGTCCGGGGTCACCGTCGTGCCGGTCACCTTCGCGCCGTCGCAGTTCGCAGGCGCGGGCGCGATCGCGCGGCCGACGTTGGCGCCCGCCTCGTGGTCACCCTCGTCGGGGCTGATGACGAACAGCGAGTTCTTCGCCGTTATCCCGTCGGCGGCCAGCCGCTGGAAGAAGTTCGCGAACGCCTGGTCGTAGTACTGCGCCTGCTCGATGTAGCACGCGCTGCCGCTGCCGAGCGCGGCCGGCGCGCTCGTACAGGCGGATAGGCCCGGGATGTGGCTGTTACCGTGAATGTCGGCGATGTACCCGTTGACGACCGGGATGCTGGATTCGAGCAGGTCGGCTTCATAGGCGAGCGTCTGCGCGGCGTTGATGTCGCCGAAGCCAGGGAATCCCGGGTGGCCGGTGAGGAACGCGCCGTCGAGCTCGCCGCCGTTCAGGTCGACAAGGTTCCCCGCGGCGTTCGTCACCTGGTAACCGTGGTGGGAGACGTTCGGCGTGCCCGCGCCGAGCTGCGGCGCGACGTACCTGTGGCCGAAGAGCCCCTGGTAGCCGCTGTAACCGCCCGGCTCGTCCGGCAGCAGGTCAGGCGTTGCCGTCGCGGTCGCCGTCGTCTGCCCGAACTTCACCCCGCTGGCGGTCGAGCACAGGGCGCTGCCCTGTGTAGCCTGGCCGCCTCCGGCAGCATGGGCGCAGTGCACCGCGACGCCGATGTAGTCCGCCGTCTCGGCATCCTTGAAGGAGTCGGTGTCGCTGCTGAGCTGCTGGCTCTCCGGCGAGCTCGCGCCGAACACCTTGGGGATGTCCACCGCGGTGTTCTCCAGGACCGTGTTGGCCGTCCCGACCTGCCCGACGTCGCAGCCCGCCCTGGTGAAGGGCACCCAGGGCGCCGGGGTGACCTTGTCCGGCGCGGGCGCGGGCGTGGTCGTCGCGGGCGGGGTCGCGGAGTACACCATGGAAGGGCTCGTGTCGTGGCCGGGGTTCGGCGTCCGCGCCGTGTCGAAGATGGGGTCCGTCCAGTAGGCGAACGATCCCGCGGGGTCCGTCGTGCCGTTGGAGTTGTATGCCTGATAGCTGTTGCTGACCGGCATGCCCTGCCGGTCGCCGTAGAGCCCGGTGGCGGTCGTCAGGAGGTCATCGCCGGTGTGGGCGATGAGCGGGGTGTGGTTGTTCGACAGGAACGTGCCGCTGCCCTCGATGAACCGCAGCAGGTGCGGCATCATCTCGAGGTCGGAGGGAACGTTCGGGTTGTCGCGGAAGAAATGGACGTTGTCGAACGTGAGGTCGATCACGTGCTTGACGCCGTCGCCGAGCTGGCAGGACGTGCCGGCCGCGGTCGCGGCGGCCCTTGGCTGGCCGGCGGCGGCCAGTCCCGGCGCGGCGGCCCCGGCGACGCCGAGTCCGCCGAGTAGCGAGGCGCACCCGGCGAAGGCGACGGCCTTCCTTCCCGGCCATCGTCCTGGCCACCACTGGCGATGCTGTTCGCGCATTTTTCCTCCCATCGGGGGGCCGCCGGCACTCGCCGCCTGATCGGTCCCGCCCGTGACGCTAGGACCGAGCGCCGAACGCCCGGCGACAAGAGGGCAACGCACAAACAGATACAACGAGACGACCCGGTGCGCAAGCACACGAACCAAAAGACGAGGTCGCAACCGGTGGGGCCGGTGGGATTCGAACCCACACTCGCAGAATCCTAAATCCTGTGCCTCTGCCATTGGGCTACGGCCCCGGGTGTGCCAGCTGAACCGCAGGGCGTCAGACGTCGAGTTCCTTGCGGAGCCGCGCCACATGGCCAGTCGCCTTGACGCCGTAGTAAGCCCGCTGCACCTTTCCGTCGCCTCCGACCACGAATGTCGACCTGATGACGCCGGTAGTCTTCCTGCCGTACAACGTTTTCTCCCCGTATGCGCCGTATGCCTGGTGCACCCTGTGATCAGGATCGGACAGCAGCGGGAAGGTCAGGCTCTCTTTCTCGCGGAACCTCGCGAGCCTGGCCGGGGAATCCGGCGAGATTCCGAGCACGGTAAGGCCTGCCTTCGCCAGTTCGCTGCCGTTATCACGGAAATCGCACGCCTGCTTCGTGCAGCCCGGGGTCATCGCGGCCGGGTAGAAGTACACGATCACTTCCTGCCCCCGCAGCGATGACAGGCTCACCAGGTTGCCATCGGCGTCCGGCAGGGTGAAGTCTGGCGCCACGTCTCCGGGCGCCAGCCGCTGCTCGGTCAAGTGCGTGCTCCCTTCGGGTCTCCGGCCTTCGGTCTCGCCAGCCTGCGCACGGCCGGGCCGGCTGGCCGTCCCCAACGGTATCGGTTACTTCCAGCGAATCCGCACGGACTCGCGCCAGCTCGACGGCAGGTGGCCACGGGCGCGTCTGGACCGGCGCGGTCCGCCGCCTCCGCGAGCATGTCGCGTACCATAGTGCCCGATGCGAACCCATTCGATACGTGCCGCTACCGTCTTCGGCGGGGTTACCCTGGCAATGGCCGCCGGGTGCACCGCAGGCGGCGGATCCAGCCATTCCCCGTCGACTCCCGCGTCGTCCGGCGCGCCGCCGGCGGCCGTGTCGCCCGCGCGGGCAATAACCCTGGCCGCAAGCAGGGCCCAGCAGGTCACCTCGTTCACGGCAACGCTGAACGTCCAGGCCACCGGCTCGGGCAAGCTGACCATGGCGGGCTCCATGAGCGTGCGCACCAAGCCCACCCTCTACACCGACGCCGACTTCAGCACGCTCTCCGTCAGCGGGCAGGTGGTGCCGGGCGGCATGGAAGAGATCCTGACGGGCAATGCCGTCTACGTGAAGCTGGCCCTGCTCTCCCAGCTCTCTGGGGGTAAGCAATGGATAGAGATCCCGTTTAGCGAACTCCAGCAGGCATCCGGGGTAAACCTCAGCCAGCTCATCCAGCAGCTCGAGGGCAGCAACCCGCTAGATCAGACGCAGATGCTCGGTGCCGCCAGGGACGTACGCAAGGTGGGCACCGACACCATCGATGGCGTCCCGACGACGCATTACACGGGAAGCTTTCCCGTCTCAGCGGGGCTTGCTATGCTCCCTGCTGCCCTGCGCAAGTCGGTGGAACAGCAGTACAAGGGGGCGTCGACGGTGAACTTCGATGTATGGCTGGACGCTCAGCAGCAGGTCCGCAGGATCATCACGGCTGAGCAGAACGGTTCCGGCCGACAGGCGACGACCATCAACATCACGGGAATCAATAACCCGGTCACCGCCAGCCTGCCGCCTGCGGGCGAAGTCGCGTCGGTACCGTCGGGCGCGCTCGGGGGCTAGGTCAGGTGAGCAGGGCGGCGATCACCGGCGCGAGAGCGCGCAGTGCGCGGCCACGGTGGCTGATCGCGTCCTTCTGATCCGGCGGCAGCTGCGCGGTGGTCAGCTCGAACCCGTCAGGCACGAAGACCGGATCGTAGCCGAATCCGTTCTCCCCTCGCGGCTGGCCGGTCAGGCGGCCAGCCAGGCGCCCTTCGACGACCCGCTCCCTGCCATCGGGCAGCACCAGCGCCGCGGCACAGGTGAAATGCGCGCCACGGCGGCGCTGCGGCACGTCCGCGAGCTGGGCGAGGAGCAGGCTGAGATTGGCCTGGTCGTCCCCGTGCCGCCCGGCCCAGCGTGCGGAGAACACGCCAGGCATGCCGCTTAGAGCGTCCACGCACAGCCCCGAGTCGTCGGCGACCGCGGGCAGCCCGGTAGCGGCGGCCGCCGCGCGCGCCTTCAGAAGCGCGTTCTCCTCGAACGTGAGCCCGGTCTCCGCCACCTCGGGCGCACCGGGAAAATCGTCAAGGCCCGCCAGGTCAGCCGCCAGCTGGATGGACTCGAGGATCCTGGTCAGTTCAGTGATCTTGTGCGGGTTCCGGGTGGCGAGGATGAGCCTGGCGGGCGCAAGCCCTGCGCGCGCAGCGTCGCGTGCAGGGGGCACCGCCGCGTCCCGTTCGCTCATGTGGAAAGGGCGGCGTGCTGCAGCCTGGTCAGCTCGCCGCAGCCGGCCACGGCAAGATCGAGCAGCCGGTCGAGTAGCTCGCGGCCGAACGGCTCACGCTCGGCGGTGCCCTGGACCTCCACGAAGCTTCCGTCGCCAGTGCACACCACGTTCATGTCCGTCTGCGCGGCCACGTCCTCTTCGTAGCAGAGATCGAGCCGGGGCTGCCCGTCGACGATCCCCACGCTGACGGCGGAGACCGACGCGACGAGCGGGTCACCCTTGCACCGCTTCCTGCCCCGCAGCCACGTCACCGCGTCGGCGAGCGCCACGTATCCGCCGGTGACCGCCGCCGTGCGGGTACCGCCGTCGGCCTGCAGGACATCGCAGTCGATGATGATCGTGTTCTCGCCGAGCGCCTTGGCGTCTACGCAGGCACGCAGCGACCGGCCGACCAGCCGTGAGATCTCCTGCGTGCGGCCCCCCAGGCGGCCCTTGACCGATTCACGGTCGCCACGCGTCGACGTCGCACGCGGCAGCATCGCGTATTCGGCGGTTACCCAGCCGAGCCCGCCGCCGCGCCGCCACCTGGGCACCTCTTCCTGCACGCTGGCGGCACACAGCACGCGGGTCGCGCCGAACTCGACGAGCACGGAGCCTTCGGCATGATCAAGCCACCCCCTGGTCAGCTTGACCGCGCGCAACTCATCAACAGAACGTCCATCCGGTCGAGACATGCCCGCCAGCCTACCGGGAGGGCGCCTGGGCTACTGGCCGCGGTCAGCGGGTGGCGCGGGCGGGTTTGCCTGCTTCTATCCAGCGGTAGACGCGCTCTACGCCGTCGGCGAGCGGAATGCCGGCCGTCCAGCCGAGATCCTGCTGTGCCCTGCTGACCGCGAGTACGCTGCGCTGGAGCTCGCCGGGACGGGGCGGGGCCAGTTCGGGCTTCAGCTCGCGGCCGGCGGCGCGGCCCACAACGGTGATCAGGTCCAGGACACTGGTCTCGACTCCGGTGCCGATGTTCCAGGTGCCAGGGCGGGCTGTGCCTGCCGCGGCGATGAACGCGTCGGCGACGTCACCGACGTAGACGTAGTCACGCGTCTGCCCGCCGCCGCCGTATACGAGCGGCTGGTCCCCGCGCAGGGCACGGCCGCAGAAGATCGCGATCACGCCCGCCTCCCCGGCCGGATCCTGGCGCGGGCCGTACACGTTGGCGAGCCGCAGCACGGCATGCCGTGTCCCGTACAGGCGGTTGTACAGCCCGATGTACTGCTCGGCGCAATGCTTCGCTGTGCCGTAGGGGGCTTCGGGCTCGGGAATCAGTTCCTCGGCCGAGGGTATGGGCGCGTTCCTGCCATACAGTGCCCCGCCCGTACTCGCGAGCAGCACCCTCGCGCCGACGGTGCGCGCGGCCTCAAGGACGTGGACCGTTCCCACGATGTTGACGCGTGCGTCGTCAGCCGGGGCCGCGACGGACGCGCGTACGTCGATCTGGGCGGCGAGATGGCAGATCAGCGCGGGCCTGACGGCAGCGACGATCGCAGCGAGCCCGTCGCCGTCGCCGATGCTCAGCTTGTGCAGCGAGACGTCGGCGGCGAGCCTGCCAGGGCGCCCGGAGGACAGGTCGTCGACGACAGTCACATCGTCACCCCGCCCCGCGAACGCGTCGGTGAGGTGAGACCCGATGAACCCGGCACCGCCGGTCACGAGAACGCGCATGATCAGGAGCCTAGGGGCTCCGCCGGAGCCGTGTCCGGCGATCGCCGTGACCAGGAGTACCCGTGGCGCGACGGAATGCGATATCGGGCTTCTCGCCGCCAGGATTCATCAGCGGACGGCCAGCGTCAGGCCGGACGCGGCCAGCGACGTCGGGCCGCCGAAGGCAAGCGTCGCGTCCTCGAGGGTCCGCGCCCGGTCATTCCACGGCAGCAGGTGGGTGAGCACGAGGCGTCCGGCACCCGCCCGTGCCGCGTGCTCGCCGGCCTGGCGGGCAGTGAGGTGCAGGCCGGGCGGCAGGCCCGGCGCGTCGAGGAAAGATGCCTCGCAGAGCAGGATGTCCGCCTCGCTTGCCAGCCGGACGAGGGCTTCCGACTCGTCCGTGTCGGCCGAGTAGGCAAGGCTCCGGCCCCCGTACTCCAGCCGGAAGCCAAACGTCTCCACCGGATGGTTCACGTGGTCGACGGTCACGTCGAACGGGCCAATCTGCCGGGCTCCCGGTGCGAGCGTCACGAAATCGAACACCTCCGCCATCTCCGTGGCGCTGTCAGGGTCGCCTGCCAGCGCCATCCGCTTGGCAGTCCCCGCCGGGCCGTACACCGGTATCCTGGGCTTCGGCCCGCCGGGCGCGTACTTGCGCGCCACCCAGTACGAGCACAGGTCCAGGCAGTGATCGGCGTGCAGGTGGCTCAGGCAGATCGCGTCGATGTCGTAAAGCCCGGCATACCTTTGCAACACGCCGAGCGCTCCGTTGCCGAGATCAAGCAGCAGCCGGAAGCCGTCGGCCTCCACCAAGTAGCAGGACGCGGGGCTATCCGGGCCGGGAAAGCTCCCGGCGCATCCAATGACCGTAAAGTGCACGATCGTCCAGGGTACGCGGGCTTACCTGGCGGCGGGCGGCGGTCCGCCCTGCTCGCCTCAGCTTCCCCTCCCGACACGGGAAGCTGCCTCATCGAAGGCCGTCGGATGGGCCGGGGGCCGCGCGCGGCCTGCTACGCCCACAACTGGCCTTCCAGCCGCGCCGTCGCCTCCTCGAGTGTCCCTCCGTACGCGCCCGTGGACAGGTACTTCCAGCCGCCATCGGCGACCACGAGCGCGATGTCGGCACGTTCCCCTGCTCCGGCCGCCTTGTCCGCCATGGCCACCGCCGCGTGCAGCGCGCACCCGGTCGAGATGCCGGCGAAGATGCCCTCGGCATCGAGCAGCTCACGAGTCCGGCGCAGCGCGTCCGCCGACGCCACGGAGAACCGCGTGGTGAGAACTGACTCGTCGTACAGCTCGGGTATGAACCCCTCGTCCACGTTACGCAGCCCGTAGACGAGCTCGCCGTACCTCGGCTCAGCGGCCACGATCCGGACCTCTGGGACGTGCTCGCGCAGGTACCTCCCCACGCCCATCAGCGTTCCCGTGGTACCGAGCCCGGCCACGAAATGGGTAATCTCGGGAAGGTCGGCGAGCAGCTCGGGACCGGTGGTCTCATAGTGCGCGCGGGCGTTAGCCTCGTTGCCGTACTGGTAAAGCATCACCCAGCCGGGATTCTCCGCGGATATCCGCTTGGCGACCCGGACGGCCTCGTTTGAGCCGCCCGCCGCGGGCGACAGGATGATCTCAGCGCCGTACATCTCGAGTAGCTGCCTGCGCTCGGCCGAGGTGTTCTCCGGCATCACGACCACGAGCCGGTAGCCTCGCAGCCTCGCCACCATGGCAAGCGAGATCCCCGTGTTGCCCGACGTAGGCTCCAGGATCGTCGCGCCCGGCGTGAGCAGGCCGTCTTTCTCGGCCTGCTCGATCATGAAGAAAGCCGGCCTGTCCTTGACCGACCCGGTCGGGCTCCTGTCCTCGAGCTTCGCCCACAGCCGCACGTCAGGGCGGGGGGACAGCCGCGGCAGCCCGACGAGCGGGGTCCCGCCGAGTGAGTCGAGCAGCGAGTCGTACCGCATGCCGTGGCCAGCGACGACCGGGATCAGCCCGCACCGCCGGCCACGGCCGGCAGCACGGTCACGGTGTCGCCGTCCTTGACCGGCGTCTCGAGGCCGCCGAGGAAACGCACGTCCTCATCGTTGAGGTAAATGTTGACGAAACGCCGCAGCCCGCCATCATCGACGAGCCGCGCGCGCAGCCCGCCATGGCGCTCCTCCAGGTCGACGAGCAGCTCTGCGAGCGTTGACCCGCGGCCCTCGATCGCCTTCGCTCCGTCCGTGTACGTTCGCAGGATCGTCGGGATACGGACCTCGATGGCCATGATCAATGCTCCTGGTGAGGTGTTCTCAGGCTGTATCTCTTGCGATCCCAACCGGCCACAGCCTGGGATCATTCCACCGTTACCGGCTCCTCCCTCACCTCACCATCCACGAGGCGGAACGAGCGGAACTCGGCTTCCTCAGGGTCGCGCGTGGACACCACGACAATATGGTAAGGACTCAAATATTCCGACATTTCAGATATGTCAGTACGTGACGGACGCGCCTCGGTCATCGTGTGCGAGTGATAGAACACCACCGCGTCCTCGTCACGCTGCCACATCTCGTTGTGCACGCGCTTCAGCTCGTCCGGGTCGAACCTGTGGAACGTCGGCGAGCGCTCGATGTTCGTCATCGGGATGAGCCGTTCGGGCCGGTCACTGCCTTCGGGGCCGACGACCATGCCGCACGCCTCGTCCGGATGGTCGGCGCGGGCATGGGCGATGATCTTCTCGTACACGTCGCGGGCGATCGTCAGCATGGATGCGAGGGTACCGGCGGCAGGCCAAGCGCGAGCGCCAGGCCAAGCGCGAGCGCCCGGTCACGACAGGACCCGCACGAGGGTGTCCTGTAGCGCGGTCAGCCAGTCGTACACCTCGAACGCGGCCGAACGCGGATCACCGGCATCCACCCCTTCGAGCTGCTCCTCGAAGTCCTCGGTGACCCCGAGGCGCACGCCCAGGGCAAGCCTGACGTCGTTGATCGCGCGCAGCCATGCCTGTGCCTCGTCCGCCGACAACCGCACCCGGCCGCCGGCCTCGGGCAGCGTCGCGAGCACGGTCTGCGCCGATTCCACCTTGCCTGACCGCAGGGAGTGCTCTGTGTACTTGCGGAACTCCCCCGCCGCGTCCGGGTCATCGCGGTAGGCGTCGGGCAGCAGCCGGGCGAGCACCGCGTCGTCCGGCGGCTCGATGCCGCCGCTGGGCCCGAGCATCGCCTCCAGGTCGTCATCCGCCGGGCCGATGTCGCCGAGATCCTTGGCCACGAGCTCAGCGACCTGAGAGACCAGGCTGCGTAGCAGGAGTGCCTCGCCGGTGGCGAAGCGGGCGGTGACACCGCCGCCCTCAGCCGCACCAAAGCCGGCCACTCACGTGTCCTGGCGCACCGTGGCCCAAAGGCCATAACCGTGCAGGACCTCCACGTTGCTTTCCATCTTCTCCCTGGCGCCGGCGGCGACTACCGCCTTGCCCTTGTGGTGCACGTCCAGCATCAGCTTCTCGGCCTTCGGTTTCGCGTAGCCGAACACCTTCTGGAACACGTAGGTCACGTAGGACATCAGGTTCACCGGGTCATCCCACACGATGGTGACCCACGGCTTGTCCGGAACCCTGTCCTGGATGGACTCAGGACGGTCCAGCTCAACGGGTGCCACGCTCACGGGTACTCACCTCCTTATCCGTAGTCTTCCACTCGTGAGAAATGCGGCGGGCAGCGAGAGTGTTCCGCATCCCGGCCGTTCAGTATCAGAGGAGGACCGCGTGCCTGGGACGGCGCTGCTGACCGATCACTACGAGCTGACGATGCTGCAGGGCGCGCTGCACAGCGGCGCGGCGGCCCGGCACGCGGTGTTCGAGGTATTCGCCCGGCACCTGCCGCACGGCCGCAGGTACGGCGTGGTGGCCGGCACGGGGCGGCTGCTCGACGCGCTCAGGCGGTTCAGGTTCGGCCCGGCGGAGCTTGCGTTCCTCAGGGACGCGAGCATCGTCGACGAGGCGACCCTCGGCTACCTGGAGTCCTACCGTTTCAGCGGGAACATCTGGGGCTATGCGGAGGGGGACTGCTACTTCCCAGGATCGCCGATCCTTGTCGTGGAGGGAACGTTCGCCGAGGCTGTCGTGCTCGAGACGCTCGTCCTGTCCGTCCTCAACCATGACTGCGCGATCGCCTCGGCCGCGTCCCGGATGGTGACCGCCGCGGGCGACCGGCCGCTGATCGAGATGGGATCGCGCCGTACCCACGAGTACGCCGCCGTGGCCAGCGCGCGGGCCGCCTACATAGCCGGGTTCGCCTCGACATCCAACCTGCGGGCCAGGAGCGAGTACGGCATCCCGACCACGGGCACGAGCGCGCACGCCTTCACCCTGGTACACGATAGTGAACGGCACGCGTTTGCCACCCAGCTCGAGGCACTCGGCAAGGGCACGACCCTGCTCGTGGACACCTTCGACGTGGCGAGGGCGGTGCGCACCGCGGTGGAACTCGCGGGCCCCGGCCTCGGCGCGGTGCGGATCGACAGCGGCGACCTGCCAGTGCTTGCGCTCCAGGTGCGCTCACTTCTCGACGAGCTGAGCGCGCGGAACACCAGGATCGTGCTGACGGGTGATCTCGACGAGTACTCGATCGCCGCGCTGGCCGCCGCCCCCGTGGACGGCTACGGGGTGGGGACTCCGACCGCGGCGGCCTGCGTCCCGTGGCGAAGCGCTCGGTCGGGAAGCCAGGACGCGGCGGGCGCAAGTGGGCGGTGCGGCGCCGCGACGACCACGGAACCGCGCTGACCGAGCTGATCACCTCCGTGCCGCCCGATCCAGGGCGCGGCGACCGTGTCCTGCTCCAGCCGCTGGTGCGGGCCGGCGAGATCATCGGCAGGGAGCCCGCTGACGCGGCACGCGAGCGCCACCGGCACGTCCTTGCCGAACTGCCGCCCCACGCCCTGCAGCTTTCCCGCGGCTACCCCGCCATCCCCACCGTCTTCGAGCCCGACGGCAGATAACAAAGATCCTTTAGCCGAACGGGCGCGCGGTGGCACCCCACCCAATGACATGAATCCGGGGATCGCACCGGCCAGGTGGTGGTGAAACCGGGGTTTGCACACCACCGGTGGTGTGCAAACCCCGGTTTCACCACCACCGGTTTGCGCGCGGCCGCAGCCGGAGCCGCAGGAAGGGATGCGAACCCCGGTTTCACCACCACCGGTGGTCGGCGAACCCCGGTTTGACGCCCTTGTGCCGACCGGGTGAATACGCGGATCGCACCGGGTGTGGACAACCGGAATGGAGGCGATCGGCAGCGCGATACGCTTGGTGGGTGCGTGCGCTCATCATCGTCGACGTGCAGAACGACTTCTGCGAGGGTGGATCGCTCGCCGTGGCGGGAGGCGCCAGGGTGGCTGGTGCGATTACCGCGTATCTCGAAACGGGGGAAATATCCGGATTTGGGGGAGGAGGGGGACCGGCGGGGCAAGGGGGCGCGGACGGGACGCCAGAGTGCTCCGCCGTGGGCGGGACCGGGGACCCGGGCCGGAGCGGGTACGCGCATGTCGTGGCTACCCAAGATCATCACATCGACCCTGGTGCTCACTTCTCCGAGCATCCCGATTACGTCCGCACCTGGCCGCCGCACTGCGTCGCCGGGACGCCCGGCGCGGAGTTCCATCCGGATCTGGCGACGGCGCCGATCGAGGCGGTGTTCCGCAAGGGGGCGCACGCGGCCGCTTACAGCGGGTTCGAAGGCGCCGACGAGGCGGGAACGCCGCTGGCAGACTGGCTCCGCGAGCGAGACGTCTCCGGGGTCGACGTGGCCGGGATCGCCACCGACCACTGCGTGCGCGCGACCGCGGCCGACGCGGTCGGTGAAGGGTTCGCCACGCGCGTACTGCTCGCCCTCACCGCGGGTGTGGCGCCAGAGACGACCGAGCGCGCCCTGCATGAACTCACCGCCGCCGGAGTGGAACTCACCGGCGCCCCCCTGCAGCAGGGCAATACTGGCTAAATGGAGGTCCGCCCGCAGGTGGCCGAGGATCTCCCCGACCTTCCCGTTCAGGTCATCGAGCCGCCCGGTGAGCCGCGACAGCTTTACGCAGGTCGCCGTGTGACGAGGCTACCCCCGCGAGACCGCCCAGCGGCGGATGACCTCGATCCGCGCCTGGATCTGTTCCGCGGTGGCCTGCGGCAGCGGCGGGCCGCCGCAGGCGCGGCGCAGGTCCGCGTGAATCACCGCGTGCGGCTGGCCGGTCCGGTGGTTCCAGGCCCCGATGAGCCCGTTCAGCTCCTTGCGCAGGGCGGCGAGCGCCTCGCGGGTGACGGGAACCGCGGGAGCCTCGCGGGTGACGGCAGACGACGGTCCCGTCGCGGCTGAAGCGGGGGCGTCATGGCGCTCCCGTTCGGAATGCTGGGCACGTTTCCTGCTCAGCTGGTCGGACTGGCGTTTTTGCAGGAGGAGCGTGACCTGTTCCGGTTCGAGCAGTCCCGGCAGGCCGAGGAAGTCGTCCTCCTCCGCTGACGCGCCGAACTCGCCCCCGTCGTAAAGCACCCGGTCGAAGTGCGCGGACGCGCCGAGTGCCGTGAACGGCGCCTCCCCGAGATCGTCAGGCGTATCGCGGCGCCGCTGTGCCTCGGCGAGCTCACGCTCCTCGGGGGCGTCATCGTCGGGGCGGTGTAGCACGTGATCCCGTTCGGCCTCCAGTTCTGCGGCGTAGCCAAGCAAGACGGGAATCGACGGCAGGAACACCGACGCCGTCTCGCCGCGCCGCCGCGCCCGGACGAACCGGCCGACCGCCTGCGCGAAGAACAGCGCGGTGCTCACGCTCGTCGCGTACACGCCGACGGCGAGGCGCGGGATGTCCACGCCTTCCGAGACCATGCGGACGGCGACCATCCAGCGGTCACCCGACGAGCCGAACGCGCCGATCTTCCTGCTGGCCGTAGGGTCGTCGGAGAGCACGACCACCGGGCGGCTGCCCGTGATCCGGCGCAGCAGCGCGGCGTAGGCGCGCGCGTCGGCGTGGTCGCCGGCGATCACCAGGCCGGCCGCGTCGGGCATGCCCCTGCGGACCTCGGTGAGGCGCTTGTCCGCGGCCGCCAGCACCCGCGCGACCCACTCCCCCTCAGGATCCAGGGCGGTCCGCCATGCCTGCGCGAGCTGATCCTTGGTCAGCGGGGTGCCCAGGGTCGCCGTGATCTCGTCGCCTGCCCGGGTCTGCCACCGCATCTCGCCCGAGTAGGCCAGGAAGATCACTGGCCTGACGACGCCGTCGTCGAGGGCAGGCCCGTACCCGTAGACGTAGTCGGAGGAGCTGCGCCTGCCGCCGCCGGCTTCCTCGGCATAGGTCACGAACGGGATCGGATTGGCATCGCTGCGGAACGGGGTCCCGGTCAGCCCCAGCCGCCGCCTCGCCGGGTCGAACGCCTCCCTGACCGCCTCCCCCCAGGAAAGCGCGTCGCCCGCGTGGTGGATCTCATCGAAGATCACCAGCGTGCGCCTGTTCGCTGTGCGCTGCCTGTGCAGCGCGGGATGCGCGGCGACCTGAGCGTACGTGACCGCAACGCCGGTAAAGTCGGCCGAGGCCCGTCCCTGCGCGTTGCGGTAGGCCGAGTCGAGGGCGATGCCGAAGCCGCCGGCTGCCTGCGACCACTGGTGCTTGAGATGCTCCGTGGGGGTAACCACGGTGATCGTGGCGATCTCACGGCGGGCAAGCAGCTCGGCCGCGATCGTGAGCGCGTATGCGGTCTTCCCCGCTCCCGGCGTCGCTACCAGGAGGAAGTCGCGGCGGGGCACGCGGAAGTACTCGTCATAGGCCTCCCGCTGCCATTCACGCAGGGAAGCAAGCAAATCATGCCGAACGGGAACGCCGTGACGGCCCCCGTCCGGCGTCACTGATGCCGGGATGCTCACAGTGCCGAAAGGCTAGCGCGACCCACCGTCACTCGCGACTCTCGCTCGCGGGCTGGGTTACTCGGCGTTTTCTGGCAGCGACTCGTAGATCTTCTTGCATTCGGGGCAGACGGGGAACCGCTTGGGATCCCGGCTCGGCACCCAGACCTTGCCGCAAAGCGCCGTCACCGGAGTGCCGAACACCGAACTGTCGACGATCTTGTCCTTCTGGACATAGTGCGCAAACCGCTCGTGATCGCCGTCACCGGACGACAGGTCGGGCCGGACGTCCCTGTCTACGCGAATGTCACTGTCAGGAAGAACCTCTGTGCTCACGAACCTGAGCTTACCGGCCGGATCCTGGCGGCGCGCCGCCTCCCGGGTTCTCTCAGTTGTGGCTTGGATCGTCGGGGAACGTTGCGATGAGGGCGAGGTCGCCGCCCTGGCGACGCAGCACGGACGGCCAGAGCAGTTCGGGTTTCGCGATGAACGCGTCCGCGGGCTCGCCGGACAGCACGTACCAGGCACCATCATCGATCTCGCCCTGAAGCTGGCCAGGCCCCCAGCCCGCGTAACCAGCGAACACCCTCAGCGACGCGATCTCCCCGGCGAGAAGCTGCGGCGGGGCGCCGAGATCGACGAGCCCGATGCGTGACATCACGGGAACGCCGTCAAGCGCGTGCCAGCCGAGCGGCTCGTCGTCGCCGGGCACGAGGGCAAGGGCAAGGGCACTGTTGGGCGCGACCGGACCGCCCTTGAACACCACGCACGGCCCGGTCACAAGCTCCGTCCACGGCTCGAGCACCTGCCCGACGGGAACCTCCGTCGGGCGGTTCAGCACCACCCCCAGGGTGCCTTCCTCCCTCTCGTGCTCGACCACGAGGATGACGGTGCGGCGAAAGTTGGGGTCGCCGAGCAGCGGCGTGGCGACAAGCAGCCGTCCGGCGAGCCCTTCAGAGGTCGCGTCATCCATGCCACCATCATCGGTCAGGACCGGGACGCCGCGCGCACAGGACTGGCGGGCTCGCGCGACTCCAGCGAATGGTGTGGATGCCTCGCTGGTGTAGCTACAGCTGCACTGTCGAGGCATCGTCGCGATTGTGGCCCGCTACCTCGCTGACGGCCGCGGCGACCGTCGCGGCGACGTCCCGGTGGAAAACCGAGGGGACGATGTAGTTGGGCCCGAGCTCATCGGGGGACACCACGTCGGCCAGCGCCCGTGCCGCGGCGATCAGCATGTCGTCTGTGACCTTCCTGCTCTGCGCGTCGAGCAGCCCGCGGAAGACGCCCGGGAAGGCGAGCACGTTGTTGATCTGGTTCGGGTAGTCGCTGCGGCCCGTCGCCACCACGGCGGCGTGCTCCCTGGCTACATCGGGGTCGACCTCTGGCTCTGGATTAGCGAGGGCGAACACGATGGCGTCATCGTTCATCGCCGCGATCGCATCGCCGGTAAGGATTCCTGGCGCGGAGACCCCGATGAACACATCCGCGCCGGCCAGGGCGCCTGGCAGATCGCCCTGGTAGGCGCCTCGGTTGGTGTTCTCCGCGATCCAGCGCAGGCTGTCGTCGAGGTCTGGCCTGCCACGGTGCACCGCACCCTTGTCGTCGCAGACCACCACGTCTTTCGCCCCCCCGGCCAGCAGCAGGCGCAGCACCGCGGTGCCCGCGGCCCCGGCGCCCGCCATCGCGATCCTGACCGCGCTGAGCTCCTTGCCCACCACGCGCAGAGCGTTGGTGAGCGCGGCAAGCACCACGATCGCGGTGCCGTGCTGGTCGTCGTGGAACACCGGGATGTCGAGCAGCTTGCGGAGCCTGCGCTCCACCTCGAAGCAGCGCGGCGCGCTGATGTCCTCCAGGTTGATGCCGCCGAAGGCGGGCGCGATGATCTGCACGGTCCGGACGATCTCATCCGGGTCCTGCGTGTCCAGGCAGATTGGCCAGGCGTCGATGCCGGCGAACCGCTTGAACAGTGCCGCCTTGCCCTCCATCACGGGCAGCGCCGCGTACGGCCCTATGTTGCCAAGCCCGAGCACCGCCGAGCCGTCGGTCACCACGGCAACGCTGTTGCGCTTGATCGTCAGGCGGCGCACGTCCTCAGGGTTCGCGGCGATCGCGAGCGACACCCTGGCCACCCCTGGCGTATACGCCATCGAGAGCTCGTCCCTGTTGCGCAGCGGGACCTTCGGCCGCATCTCGATCTTCCCGCCGAGGTGCATGAGGAAGGTCCGGTCGCTGACCTTGTGCACGGAGACGCCGCCGACCGCCCGCAGTGCCGTCACGATCGCGTCCGCGTGCCCGGTATCGCGCGCGGCGCAGGTAACGTCCACCCTCAGCCGCTCGTGGCCGGCAGCGGTTACGTCGAGCGCGGTGACGACGCCGCCCGACTGCTCAACCGCGTGGGTCAGCTCGCTGACTGCCCGCCCGCGGGAGGCCACCTCCAGCCGGACGGTGATCGAATACGACACGCTCGGCGCCATGGCCACGTCGCTCCCGCCTTCCCTGTGCGCTGCTGCCCGCCTGCATGTGGTGCCTGCATGTGGTGCAGCACTAATCGTGCCACCAGCGGATCGCGGTCTGGTCAACGCCGTGTAGCGGCAGGGAACGCCAGCGCACCGCGTACCCTTCAAGAGTGGCGCATGGCAGCATGGTGCAGACACCGGCGGAGCGCGGCCTCGTGACCGACGGGGCGGCGGTGCCCTTGATCGACGCGGCACGTCTGCGGGTCGCGATCGCACGATTGTCGCGGCGGCTGCGCAAGCATGAACTCGCCGGCCTTACCCCGACCCAGCTTGCCGCCCTCGCGACGGTGGAGGGGGCAGGCCCGCTGCGGCTGGGCGACCTCGCCGCGGCGGAGGGCATCGCGCCGTCAACGCTCACGCGGCTTGTGACCGCCCTCGAAGAATGCGGCTACGTCCAGAGGTGCGCGGTTCCCGGTGACGCCAGGGCGAGCACCCTTGCCATCACCGCGAGCGGCCGTGCGGTACTCGAGCGGATCAGGCAGGAGAGCACGATCATGCTCAGGGACAGCCTGCTGACGCTCACCCCTGACCAGCTCACCGCGCTCGCGGCGGCACTGCCCGCGCTCGAGCAGCTCAGCGACACCGAAACGCGCGACCCCCGAGCCCGCTGACCGCCGGGTCACACCCCGCAGCTCGCTGCGCAACCACCTCATTTCCGAATCGGTGTGGCTACAACAACACCCATCCGGGAACCGAGGCAGCGTGAGCCAGCCAGCGGACAACACCCATCCCGTCCGCCGACCCGCAAGCCCCGGGCCGCGTTCCCGCGGAAACGCCGTCTACGTGCATCGGCAGGGCGCCCGCCCGGCATGCGCCAGCGGCGGGTGCCCGGGAGCGCCCGCCGCCGACGATTGCCTGCTGACGAGTGGCCGTGCCCGTCAGGATCCCGGCGTATTGACGATGACGGCGTGCGGTGCGTTGACGATGCCTGTGCGCAGCACGGCGGTAGGCACCACGACCGTTGTCTCCCCGTGAGTTCCGCGAGCTGGCGGTCCGATCGCGGTGGTGCCGAGGAAACGGTAGGTCGTGGTATCAAGGATGAACCCGCCCATGGGCGCCCCTGGAGCATAACTCTGCTTGCGGCTAATGGCTGTCCCGTGGCGCCCGAGGAGGTCCGCGACATGCGGGACGAGCACAACTCCGGGGACCCTGGCTGACGCCTCGTACAAGGCTGCCCGCAGCGCCCCGGGAATCGGTCCCTGCAGAAGCCGGGTGATGAGGTCGAAGACGATGTCGTTCCGTGACGACGGACCGGAAATCGACTCGTATTTCTGGCCATCGCGCGATGCGTCCTGGTCGAGGCGGGCAAGGAGCGCGCCAGGATCGGTCGGGAGCGAACTCGGATCGGGATAGTAGGCGCCCAGTCCGGGCATCAGGTAGACACGGTTAGGCGGCGCGGGTGTCCCGTTCCCGCACGGGTGTCCGCCGGGACTGTAGGTCCGGAAGGTGTTTCCGGCCGGTTTTCCATCAGGGGAGAACCACATGACCAGGCACAGGTGGCCCGGTGGGAAGGGCGCCTGCCCGAATAGCTCGAGATAGTAGAGCTGGCCGACCCGCGGTAGCGGACTGCTCTGCGCACGCGCCGCGGCAGCGGCGCGGTTGAGGAAGTCGGCAACGAGCGAATACTGGGGCGACGCTGGCTTCCTGGCGCCGGGATGCGCGACCGTGGCGATGGCCAGGCCGGCCGCGAGCGCCACGGTGAGCGCTCCCGCCAGCGCCGCGCGCGCCCGCGGCCGGGGCGGCCCGGTGCCCGCACGGGATGCGCGGACGCCGACGCCAGTCCGCCGCAGCCGGGCCGGGAAAGCACTACGGGACGGGCGTGCGGGTTCCGGGATCGCGGCAGCCTGCTCGGCCACCACGAATTTCAGCTCGGTGAGCAGGCGTTCCTCGAACGCCCCGAAGACACAATCTTCAGGTGGTCCGGAGCGGGGCGTGATAGTTCTCATGTCTGGTCCTCCACGGTCGTAGGCGACTTGTCGTGGACGGCAGTGCTTGCCTGGGGGTACGACGCTTCGCGCCCCCCAGTACCCCCCGCGGCGCTTACCTGGCTGAGGGCGTCTCTGGCTGAGCGGCGCGCCCGGTGCAGCCGGACCCGCGCGGTGCCTGGCCGGATCCCGAGCGCCGCCGCGGCTTCCTTCACCGGCAGCCCGTCGACCGCGACCAGCTCGAGCACGGCCCGCTCGTCTTCGGGGAGCCGTGCTAGGGCCAGATACACGTTCCTGGCCGCGCTCTCGGCGTCGATCCGGTCTTCGAGCCGGGCGATGTCATCCTCGTCGAGGAGCCTGCGGCCGGCGATCCGGCCTGCCGTACGCAGCTCATGTGCCGCGCGACGGCGCTCCCCCGCGATGACGTTACGCGCGATCCCGTACAGCCAGGCCGGTTGCGTCCCCCGGCCCGGGCGGTAAGTGTGCGCCGACCCGATGGCGGCGAGGAACACCTCGGCCGTCAGGTCGGCCACCGCGTGCGGGTCGGCCACCCGGCGCGCGACGAACCTGGTGACCGTTGCGACGTGCCGCCGGTAGAAGACCTCGAACGCTGCCGGATCCCGGGCAATCCGGGAGAGATCTTCCGCTCCGGCGAGTCCCTGTCTTGCCGCTGACGCGGGCTGGCTGCCTGGCTCGCTGCCTCGCGGATCGCCTGGTCCCGCGCTTCCCGGGCCGGCCATGTCCGGGCTCATGCCCGGCGCGTGCTCGGCCCGGATCCCTCGGTGGGTCACCTGCGGGCTCCTTTCGCTGCCGTCCTTTCACCCTTGCTTGGACGGAGCGAGCCCTCACGTTACGGCGCCCTGTTCAGAAGTTCGCGTTGTTCCGATTCCTCCCGGTGCTGCCAGCCTTGATCGTGGGGAGTTCCCCGCAGCATGCGCGGGGGTGTCAGTCTCGGCCGCCCGTCCCTCCGAAGATCAAATCAGCAGGATGCCTAACCGGAAGGTCGCCCGCGATCTTCACGCCTGCACGGCGTCCCGCAGGGATACCAGGACTAACGGGATCCCCCTCCGGGGGGTCTTGGAGGGTCATCCCCCAGGCCAGCAGAGCGGCAGCCCTGCCCAACTACAGCAGTGGTCCATCCACCCACACCTGACTCGGTGAATGGACCACTGCTGTAGTTTCCGCTGACCGGAAGGTCGCCCGCGATCTTCACGCCTGCACGGCGTCCCGCAGGGATACCAGGACTAACGGGATCCCCCTCCGGGGGGTCTTGGAGGGTCATCCCCCCAGGCCAGCAGAGCGGCAGCCCTGCCCAAGCTGACTCCAACTACAGCAGTGGTCCATCCACCCACACCTGACTCGGTGAATGGACCACTGCTGTAGTTCCGCTTCACTGTGCTAGGTCACCAAGGTGCTTACCGCCGCGGCATGTGCGGGGGTTTCTTCACGCGATCATGGAAACCAGCGGCGGCAAATGGCAGCCGCCGGCCTTCACGCTGCGCGGCGCCCCGCGGGGGGACGACCCCCGATAGTCCACCCGCCAGCATGTCCCCGGGGGACGATCCCGGGTGGTCCACCCGGCGGCAACCGGGTCATCGGGGTCCGGGGGCTCGGGCTCGGATGGATACTGCGGCTCACGGCGAAGCTGATCGAAGATCAGCGAGCATGATGAGCCCGCTCGGCGCGGTCAGAAGAGCAGGCTGGACAGGGCGGCGCGTGCCCTGGCGACCCGCGAGTCCTTCGTCGGGAACACGCCGAACAGGCTGATCAGGTGTACCCGGGCGCGGTCCCTATCCTCGCCCGTGGTCCGCCGCATGGTGCCGAGGAGCCGGTCGAACGCCTCGTCGATCCTGCCCGTGGCCAGGTCGATATCCGCGACGCGGCACTGGGCGTCCACATCGTCCGGGTGCTCCGCCGCGTCACGGCGAGCCTTCCCCTGGTCATAGGAATTTACCCGCCGGATCAGGTCCACCTGGGCTAGGCCGAGCTTGGCCATCTGATCACCTGGCGACCCCTCGATGACCTTCTCGAAGGCCGCCGCGGCGGCTTCCAGGTCACCGCGCTCCATGGCCTGCTGCGCCTCGGCGTACCCGGGATGCGAGGAACCGACGCCCGGCTGGGCGAACCCAGGCTGCGCCCCGCCCGGCGACTCCTGCGCCCCGGATCCCGCCGCTTGCGTTTCCTGTCCGTCCTGGGCGCCCTGACCGGCGCGCGTGCCGAGCTGATCAGCGACGGTCATGATCTGGCTGAGCCACTCGCGGACCTGCGCCTCTGGCATGGCGCCGAGGAATCCGTCCACCAGCTGGCCGCCGATCACGGCCACGACCATCGGGATGCTCTGCACCTGAAGCGCCGCGCTCAGCTGCGGGTTCGCGTCGACATCCACCCGGGCGAGCACCCAGCGCCCGGCGGCCTCGGCGGCGAGCTTCTCGAGCACGGGCCCGAGTTGCTTGCACGGACCGCACCATTCGGCCCAGAGGTCAACGATCACGGGAACGCTGCGCGAGCGCTCGACCACATCGGTGTTGAAGGTCTCGTCGGTAACGTCGGTCACCACTAGTGGTGGGCTTGTCGCGCCGTTCTCGGCGGACTGGCCGCTCGGCCGGGACGTCTGCTGCTGCCTGCGCTGCAAGGCAGCCTGCCGCGCCCCGAGGTCGACGGCGCCGTAAAGCGAGAATTCCCGCGGTGGCTGCATGACTCTATCCTGCCCCATTCCCGCCGTGCATCGACCGCCGCCACCGGCCCAGACCGGGGGTGATGGTGAGACGCCGCGCCAGGAGTGTGCCCATTCGAAATCAGTAGCGAAGTAGCACTGAGCGTGCTACAGTAGTCCCATGAGTGACACATCCAGTTTCCGCGCCGAGGCGACGCGGCCGCGCACCGCCAGGCGGGCCAGCAGGCGGGCCGCGCACAGGATCGGCATCCGTGAACTGCGCCAGCACGCGAGCGTCTACGTGGATCTCGCGGAGAAGGGATACACCGTGGACATCACCAACAGGGGGCGCCTGGTCGCCCAGCTTGTCCCTGCCAAGGATCCGGAGAGCCCGCTCGAGCGGCTGATCGCGGCCGGGATCATCCGCGAGGCAGAGGATCCCGGCGATCTTCTCGACATAGAACCCGCGCCGCCGGTACCACCGGGACATCCGACCGCCAGCGAGATACTCCTGCAGATGCGCGAGGAGGAGAGGTATTGATCTACCTAGACTCCTCGGCCCTCGTGAAGCTCGCCGTCACAGAGGCCGAGTCAGCCGGGCTTGCCCGCTGGCTTGCCGACCAGCCCAACCTGGTCAGGGTGTCGAGTTCGATCATCCGTGTCGAGGTCCCGCGCGCCGTCTGGCGCGCCGATCCGGGAGCGCTCCCGGAGAGCTACCAGGTCATCCGGAGAACGGGGGAAGTCTGGCTCTCCGACGAGGTGCTCAGCAGGGCGGCGAGCGTCAGGCCAGCGATGCTGCGCGCGCTCGATGCGATCCACCTGGCCTCGGCGCTCGCCATCCGGCGGGAGCTCACCGCGTTCGTGGCCTACGACAAGCGCCTGCTCACCGCCGCCAGCGATGCAGGACTGCCCACCGCAAGCCCGGCGTAAGGGATCAGCCCGGCGTACCCGGCGTAAGGGATCAGCCCGGCTAAGGGATCGGCCCGGCGTACCCGGCGTAAGGGATCAGAAGGCGGGCGGCTCGGAGTAGCTGCCCCACTCGGCTCGGAGCGCACCGCAGATCTCCCCTAGCGTTGCTTCCGCCCTGGCCGCGTCGATCATGGGCGGCACCGCGTTCTGGCCGGAGCGCGCCGCGGCGACCATCGACGCCATGGCGGCGTCCACCGCCGCCTCATCGCGCCCCGAGCGGCGCTGTGCCAGCTCGCGGACTTGCTCCCGCTCCATCTCGTGACTGACGCGCAGGATCTCCAGCGGCTGCCCGATGGTGTCCGGGTGACTGTTCACGCCGACGACCTTCTTATCCCCCTTCTCCACCTTCTGCTGGTAGCCAAACGATGCCTCGGCGATCTCCGAAGTGAACCAGCCATCCTCGATACCGCGCAGGATCCCGCCGGTCATCGAGCCATCGGGGCTCATCGCGCGGATCCTTGCGAAGATCTCTTCCGCCTCTGCGTCCAGCCGGTCGGTGAGCGCCTCCAGGTACCAGGAGCCGCCGAGCGGGTCCACCACGTTCGCCGCGCCCGTCTCCTCCATGATCACCTGCTGTGTCCTCAGCGCGATCTCAGCCGCCCTGTCACTCGGCAGCGCGAGCACCTCGTCGAGTGCGTTGGTGTGCAGCGAGTTGGTCCCGCCGAGCACGGCGGCAAGCGCTTCTATCGCGGTCCGCACGATGTTGTTGTCGGGCTGCTGCGCGGTCAGTGACACACCGGCGGTCTGCGTGTGGAAGCGGAGCCACTGGGCGCGCTCCGTCCTGGCGCCGTAAACGTCGCGCATCCAGCGCGCCCAGATACGCCGCGCCGCGCGGAACTTGGCGATCTCCTCGAAGAAGTCGACATGGGAGTCGAAGAAGAACGAGAGCCCGGGGGCGAATGCCTCGACGTCAAGGCCGCGGGAGATCCCCAGCTCGACGTAGCCGAATCCGTCCGCCAGGGTGAACGCCAGCTCCTGTGCGGCCGTGGAACCCGCCTCCCTGATGTGATAGCCGGACACCGAAAGGGGCTTGTACGCGGGGACGCTGCGCCCGCAGTACTCCATCAGGTCGCCGATCAGCCTGAGATGCGGCGCAGGAGCGAACAGCCATTCCTTCTGCGCGATGTACTCCTTGAAGATGTCGGTCTGCAGCGTCCCGTCGAGCGCTGCCACGTCGGCGCCCTGACGCTCCGCTGCGACCACGTACATGCAGAACAGCGGGATAGCGGGCCCGCTGATCGTCATCGACGTGCTGATCTCGCCGAGCGGGATACCGGAAAAGAGAATGTCCATGTCGGCGGCCGAGTCGATGGCCACCCCGCAGTGCCCGACCTCCCCTAGTGCCCGCGGGTCGTCGGAGTCGCGCCCCATCAGGGTCGGCATGTCGAACGCGACGGAGAGCCCGTTGCCGCCCGCGCGGAGCAGCATCTTGTACCGCTCGTTGGTCTGCCTGGCGTTGCCGAACCCGGCGAACTGGCGGACCGTCCAGGTCCTGCCACGGTAGCCGGTCGGGTACAGGCCCCGCGTGAACGGGTATTCGCCCGGCCAGCCGATCCGTTCGAAGTCTGGCCACCGAGCCCCGGGCGGCGGCCCGTACACCGGGTCGACGTCGAGGCCGGACAGCGTGGTGAAGTCCGCGTCGCGCTTGCGCGACTCGTCGTAGCGCCGCTGCCAGCGCCGCCTGCCCTGCTCGATGTGGTCAGTGGCAGGACCGGCATCCATGGCGCTTCCTCCGGTGGGGTAACACCCGACGCCCAATTAGTAGGACGTCCTAGTATCTCGACGCCAGTCTAAGCGAGGCTCCGGCGTCCGGCGACATCCATGATCGTGGTGAAGCCCCTCCGCCCCGCCAGCGCCCGGGGGTGAAACCCGGGATCGACCACCTTAGGGCCGGGGCGAGGATCATGGCGGTTCGTGCGGGTCAAGGCCGGAGGGGGTGTCAGTCCTTGTCGTGCGGGCGCAACGGATGCGGCTGCGCGACAAGGGACGATCGGCCGGGCGGGGAGCCGTCATCACGCTCCCGTTCGGAAAAAGGGAGAAAGGAATGCAACCAGAACGTGTCATTCGTCGTCTCAGGAGTTGCCCGGGCGTCACGGGGGTGCGCCCGGGCGACTCCTGGCCGGGGAGAAACCCTAGTCACCCGCTAGGGGGTAAGGCCCCCCCGCACCGGAGACGCCTCGCCGGAGAATGTGTGGTAGACCAGTGCAATATCGCGCCAGCGATGTCGGCCATGTGCCAGCCGGTGGTGATGTCGTGACCATGGTGCATCCGGGGGGTGCGCGAAGCGAGCGAGGCACGCGGGCCGGCAGCCAAGGGGGCGCCGTGGGCAGGTTCCGTAGCGCCGAAAGCGCGGCAGCCGAAGACCTGTTCAGTGCCTGCTATCCACGGCTGGCAGGGTGGGTGCGGCGGCTCGTAGACGATGACGAGACCGCCCACGAGATCGCATCAGAGGCGTTCACCCGGCTGCTCTCCCGGTGGTCATCCCTTGACAATCCGCAGAGCTATCTCTACATGATCGCGACGAACCTGGTCAGGGACCACTGGCGCAAGGCCGAGCGGGAGCGGCGGGCGATCCGCACCGTCACCGCCTCGGCGGCGCGCGATCCGGTGTCCTACCCCATGCAGGACGTGGACGTGCGCCACCTTATCCAGGGGCTTCCGCACCGGATGCGCAGCGCGTTCCTGCTGCACTACTACGCGGGCTTCGCCGTCCGCGAGGTCGCCACGATGCTCGGGCGGCCAGAGGGCACGATCAAGGCGGACCTGTTCCAGGCGCGGGCACGGCTGCGGGCCATGCTGGGAGAAGCCGATGGATGACCGCCGCGATGACGTAGACGCCTGGCTGCAGGCCCGCGTCGAATCGCTGCCGCCGCCGCGGGGAACGTTCGAGCTGATCAGGAAGCGCGCCCGGCGGCGCAAGATCCGCCAGGCGGCCGTAACGGCGGCCGCCGGGGCCGTGGTCATCGCCGCGATCGCGACGGTGCCGCAAGTGGTGCTCAACGTCGGCCCGAACCCGCCGGAGAAGGGCGTGCCGGTAGCCGGCCAGACGTCATCGCCCGCGCACCGCACCGCACCGCACCGCACGCCGGCCACCCCGCCAGCTCCCGCGCCTGCCGCCACCGCGCTCCCCCCTGTCCCTGCCAACTTCGCCGCCACCTCGGTCACGTTCGTCGGCACCCAGACCGGGTGGGTGCTCGGCCAGGCCGACATCCCTGGCCAGTGCGCGACGCAGTACTGCACGTCGGTGGCGCGCACCGACGACGCGGGGGCGAGCTGGTACGGCGTGCGGGCGCCGGTGACCGGCGCGCCGGACGGAGCCGCGGGGGTGAGCCAGATCCGGTTCCTCAACACCCAGGACGGGTGGGCGTTCGGCCCCGAGCTGTGGGCGACGCACGACGGCGGGCAGAGCTGGGCGCGGATCCGGACCGGCGGGCTGCGGGTGACCGCGCTCGAGACCGTCGGGGCGAGAGCCTTCGCGGTGTGGGCACACTGCACGGGAACCGGGCAGGACTTCGCGGCCGGCTGCACCACCTTCGGCCTGTACTCCTCCCCCGCGAGCGGCGACGGCTGGTCGACCGTGCCCGGCGCCGGCGCCGGGGCCGACATCAGCTTCGGCGGCAAGGCAACCTCGGCTGCCCTCGTGCTGACCTCAAGCCGTGGTTACCTGCTCACGCCCAGCGGCATCCTCCTGACCGGGCCGGTGGACGGCACCGGTTCCTGGCAGGTCCCCCCGTCCGCTACGCCACAGAACCCGCTCTGCCAGCCGGGCACCGCACACCCAGACGGCCAGCCGAGCGGCGCATCGCTCGCCGCGTCGGACTCCACCGACCTGGTGCTGGTCTGCGCTGGCACCGTGTCGGCCGGCGGCGACTCACAGCAGAAGACTCTCTATGTGTCCCAGGACAGCGGACGGACCTGGCAGCGGCGCGGCGAGCTTCCCGCGTCGGGCATCGCGATGTCGGCGGCAGCCCAGCCGGGCGGAACGGTCATCGTGGCGACCAGCGCCGGGCTCGACGTCTCCGGCGATGGCGGCAGCAGCTGGCAGCGGCGCCTGCTCAGCCCGGCGGGCTCGGGCTCGGCCGGCTCCGCGAGTCCGGCAGGGCCGACAGGGCCGGCCGAAGGGTTCGCCTACGCCGGCATGACTACCGTGACCCAGGGCGTCGCCGTGCCCGCCGACGCGGGACAGCACGCGATGTGGTTCACCTTCGACGGAGGGACGAGCTGGCAGCGGTCCGCGATCAAGGGGCCTCCGGCGTGAAGTCGCCCGCCGTCACCCGCAGCCCGCGCAGCAGCTCGAAGATCTCGCTGAGCTGCCCGCCGGAGTAGTCGCCCATCCCGAACTCCGCCGCCATCAGATCCGATGTCGCGCGCTTTACGGCGCCGCGGCCAGGCTCGGTGATCTCGGCCAGGGTGCCCCTGCCGTCACGCGGGTTCGGCCGGCGGATGACCATCCCCTGGCGTTCCAGGCGATCGATGATGTTGGTGACGCTGGTGGGATGCACCATCAGGCGCTGCCCGATCACGCTCAGCGGCAGCGCGCCCGCCCGGCTGAACGTGAGCAGCACGAGCGCCTCGTACCGCGCGAACGTCAGCCCGTGCGGCCGGAGGATCCCGTCAAACTCGCCGAGCAGGATCTGCTGTGCCCGCATGATCGAGGTCACGGCAGCCATCGCACGCGACGGGCCGAACCGGCGCTCCCAGATCTCCGCCGCCCTGGCGATGGGATCGAACGGCAGTTCCAGTGGCTTCCCCACAGCCACACGGTAGCGGTCGTGTTCCCGCGTGCGGTGTCCTAGGCTGAATAAGGTGGACTGGAGCCTGCTCGGCTGCGCGCGGGGAGACCACATTACCTACGCCCCCGACGACAATCCGGCACTGCGCGCCCGGCTGACCGCGCCCACCGCCGCTGGCGAGTCATGGCGGTGCCTGCGCTGCGGGACGTTCGTGCCGGGCGAGCCCACGCTCACGGGCCCTGCCGGCGCCGCACCCGCCGTCGTCCGCGGCAACGAGCTGCGCAGCACGTTCATCCTGCGGTTCTTCGCCGTGGAGCGGTTCGTGCGGGCGGTGCTCGCCGGAGTCGCGGCCTACTTCGTGTGGCGCTTCAAGAGCTCCCGCGGATCGTTCGAGCAGGCGTTCAACAGGGAACTGCCCGCGACGCGGGCGCTGCTGCGGGAGTTCGGCTACAACGTCGACCACTCCAAGCTGCTCGGCCTGATCCGGCACGCCTTCACGCTTGATCAGCGCACGCTCGGCCTGATCGCCCTCCTCCTCGCGACGTACGCGGTTGTCGAGCTGCTCGAGGGAATCGGGCTCTGGCTGGCACAACGGTGGGGCGAGTACTTCGCCATGGTGGCGACCTCGGCCGGCCTGCCGTTCGAGATCTACGAGCTGTCGGACAAGATCACCGCCTTGCGCCTCGCGGCCTTCGTCGTCAACCTCGCCCTCGTTCTCTACCTGGTGCTCACCAAGCGGCTGTTCGGCGCACGCGGGGGAAAAGCGGCATACGAGGCGAAACGCCGCACCGCGTCCATCCTGGAAGCGGAGCTTGAGGCTATAAAAGACAAGGATGATCCTGAACGGGAGACACGGGGCGGGGGCACCGGGGACTTGTCCCCGGTGCCCGGCGGTCCCGCGCCGGGCGCGGCGGCCTCGCCCCGGGCAAGCCCGGCTGTCACTCCAGCGGCGCCCGCCACGGTCACCGAACAGCAGAGCCCTCCGTGAGGGCGCCGTCAAGCCTGGGCGGATCGGGACGGTGGGGCCGGGACGGTGAGAGTGTTGTGCACTCTGGCTGTTCGAGGCCGGTCTAGACCGGTCCAGACCAGCCAGGGGCGGCTGCCAGCGATCCGACCACCACTCCAGCCAAACCTCCGCCCGCTGGTCTAGACCGGTCCAGACCAGCCAGGGGCGGCTGCCAGCGATTCGCGTGGACACCCCGCTGGCGTAGCTAGGGCCCGCACAAGGGCACCTTCACGTGCCGGGGGCCTGCCGGGCCAGGAGCCGTCCGTCCCGATGAAGGGCACCTTCATGCGGCCGGAACTACAGCAGTGGTCCATTCATGTAGTCAGGTGTCGGTGAATGGACCACTGCTGTAGTTACGCAGGCCCGCCCCGGCGAAGCCGTGGCGCCCGGGACAACGATGTCACAAAGGAAACTGCTGACAGGCCGGCGAAGGGCACCTTCACACCCCTGCGCCCCCCCGCACCCGCACCCGGCGAAGGGCACCTTCACGCGGCCAGAACTACAGCAGTGGTCCATTCATGTAGTCAGGTGTCGGTGAATGGACCACTGCTGTAGTTACGCAGGCCCGCCCCGGCGAAGCCGTGGCCCCGGGACAACGGGGTCATAAAGGAAGCTGCTGACAGAACTGCGCTACCGGGGCATCCCACGCGAAACGACCACTCCAGCCAAACCCGCCCGCCGGTCTAGACCGGTCTAGACCGGGAATGGGTGAGGGCGCCGACGAGCTCGTCCGCCGCGGTGTAGGGGTCGATCTCGCCTCCGGCTACCCGCCCGGCGAGCACCTCGAGCTTCGAGTCGCCGAGCAGGCCGGCCATCCGCTCGCGGAGCGCGCCGAGGGCGATCGCGGCGACCTCCCCGCGCGCGCGGGCATGACGCCTGCGCTCGAGCTCCCCCGACTCGGACAGCCAGGACCAGTGCGCGTCAAGCCTGGCGGCGAGTTCCCCGATGCCTTCGCCGGATGAGGCGACCGTGCTCACGATCGGAGGCTTCCATCCCCCGGCGCTCCCTGGGCTGCCGACGCTCCCGGGGCCCGGCTGCGCGAGGGCGATCATATTGCGCAGGTCCCTGACCGTATGCTGCGCGTCTGGCCTGTCCGCCTTGTTCACGATGAACAGGTCGGCGATCTCCAGGATCCCCGCCTTGGCCGCCTGGATCGCGTCGCCCATGCCCGGTGCCACCAGAACGACGACGGAGTCGGCCAGCGAGGCGACCTCGACTTCTACCTGGCCGACCCCCACAGTCTCGATCATGATCACGTCGAAGCCGGCCACGTCGAGCGCGCGGAGCGCCTGCGGGGTCGAGGCGGCAAGTCCGCCGAGGTGCCCGCGGCTGGCCATCGACCTGATGAACACCCCGTTGTCGAGCGCGTGATCCTGCATCCGGATCCGGTCACCGAGCAGCGCGCCGCCGGTGAACGGCGAACTCGGGTCGACGGCGATCACCCCGATACGCGCGCCGCGCTCCCGGTAGGCCGCCACAAGCGCGTTGACGATGGTGGACTTCCCCACCCCCGGGGCGCCGGTCAGCCCGATCACCCTGGCTTTCCCCGCGCGGGGGGCGAGCGTCTTCATGATCGGGCGAAGCTCCGGAGAGCCGTCCTCGATCAGCGACACGAGCCTGGCCAGTGCCCGCGGATCCCCCGCCTGTGCCCGCTCGACGAGTGCGTCGGGGCTGGCCCCTGACATCCGGGACAGCGTCATCGGCAGCGGTGCCGGTGGCTGCGAGGTGACGTGAGAGTACGGGTAAGAGTCATTGTCAGTGTGCCGTTCAGGAGGTTGGGTGCGTATCAAGGTGCCGTTCAGGCGGCTGGGCCGGGGCGGGTGTGAATGTGCCGTTCAGGAGGTTGGGTGCGCATCAAGGTGCCGTTCAGGCGGCTGGGCCGGGGCGGGGCGGGTCACCACCGTCATGAAGCGTCCATTTACCGCCTTCCCCCCTTCAGCTCAGCCACGCTCAGTGCTCGCCAGGGGGGACGACGCTTCGCGCCCCCCAAGACCCCCCCGCGAGGGGAGCGCGGGCACCCGGAGCAGCAGCGCGTCGCCCTGGCCTCCCCCGCCGCACAGCGCCGCGGCCCCAAGGCCGCCGCCGCGCCTGCGCAGCTCATAGATCAGATGCAGGGCGATGCGTGCCCCTGACGCCCCGAGCGGATGGCCGATCGCGATCGCCCCGCCGTTGACGTTCACCTTCTCCGGCCCGGCGCCGAGGTCGCGCATCGACTGGATCGGGACCGCGGCGAACGCCTCGTTGATCTCGATGAGGTCGAGGTCGGCCACGGACAGGCGTGCCCTGGCGAGCGCATGCCTGATGGCGTTGGCCGGCTGAGAGTGCAGGGAGCTGTCCGGACCGGCGACGACGCCGTGCGCGCCGACCTCAGCGAGCGGCGCGGCCCCGGCAGCGGCGGCCGCTTCCGCCGACATGACGACAACCGCGCAGGCACCGTCGGAGATCTGGGACGACGATCCCGCGGTGATCGTGCCGTCCTGGGCGAACGCCGGGCGCAGCCTGCCCAGCGACTCCGCGCTGGTCTCCGGCCGGACCCCCTCGTCCTCGTCGAAGATCACCGGGTCGCCGCGGCGCCGCGGGACGGAGACCGGGGTGATCTCCGCGGCGAAGAGGCCGTCCTTGATGGCCACGGCTGCCCGCTGGTGCGATCGGGCGGCGAACTCATCCTGCTCCTGACGGCCGATGCCGAGCCTGGCATTGTGCCGCTCGGTGGACTCACCCATCGACAGCTGGTCAAAGGCGTCGGTCAGGCCGTCGTGCGCCATCGAGTCGATCAGCTCCACGGAGCCGAACCTGTATCCGGCGCGGGACCCGTACAGCAGGTGCGGCGCCGCCGTCATGGACTCCATGCCGCCTGCTACGACCACATCGAACTCGCCGGCCCTGATCAGCTGGGCCGCGAGCGCGATGGCGTCGAGCCCGGACAGGCACACCTTGTTGATCGTGATCGACGGAACGGTCATCGGGATGCCCGCGGCGGCCGCGGCCAGCCTGGCCGGATTCTGCCCGGCGCCTGCCTGCAGCACCTGGCCCATGATCACATAGTCGACCTGGGCGCCGGTGATGCCCGCCCGCTCGAGCGCCGCCTTGATGACGATGCGGCCGAGTTCCGGGGCGGTGAAATCCCTGAGGGACCCGAGCAGGCGGCCGACCGCGGTCCTTGCACCGCCGACGACCACAGCTTCACGCATGCTTGTCAAGATACGTCGTGCCGGAGGCACGCCGGCAAGTCACGTGCCGGAGGCACGCCGGCAAGTCACGTGCCGGAGGCACGCCGGCAAGTCACGTGCCGGAGGCACGCCGGCAAGTCACGTGCCGGAGGCACGCCGGCAAGTCACGTGCCGGAGGCACGCCGGCAAGCAGGGAAGTGCGCGCCCGGCCTCACAACCGAGAAGGAGTCCCCGATGCTGACCCGCATCGACCACATCGGTATCGCCTGCAGCGACCTGACCGAGAAGATCGCGTTCTACGAGTCCGCGTTTGGCCTCACGGTGGTGAGCAGGGAGGTGAACGACGCGCAGGGAGTCCGCGAGGCGATGCTGCGCGTGGCGGACGCGCCCGCTGGCCCGTCGTACATCCAGCTGCTCGAGCCGCTCGGCCCTGATACCCCGGTCGGCAAGTTCCTTGCCCGCCGTGGCGAGGGAGTCCATCACGTCGGATACGGAGTGGCGGATATCACGCAAGCGCTTGCCGCGATCGGTGCTAAGGGCATCACGCTCCTCGACTCACGACCCAGGCACGGGTCGATGGGCGCATCGATCGCATTCCTTCATCCCAGGGATGTGGGCGGTGTGCTTACCGAACTTGTGCAGGCATCTGAGCCTTAACGCCAGGGCGGCAGGGCGGCACGGATCGCGGCGGCAGGGCGGCACGGTGACCGGCGGGGAGCGGTGACCTGCCCGCTGGCCTGGACGTGCCCGCGAAGACCAGCCTCGTCATGTCATAAAAGGAAAAATCTGGATCTAAGGGGTGAGGAAGTTGGAAGGCGCCGCCAACGCCGCACGGGGGTAGTACGCTGCGATTCACCGGGCGACGGACTCGTCGTGACGAGGACACTATCCCGCCCGCGTCCCGCGTGCCGTTCCCGTCTAGCCAGGATTAAGCCACATGCAATCCGACATCGACGCCCAGCTAAGTAACTTCTTCGAAGAGGCCACTCCGCGCGAGTTCGCCAAGGTCATGCGCGGTTACGACCCGCACCAGGTGGACGAGCACCTCAAGCAGATTGAGGGCGAGGTGCGCCAGAACAGAGACCAGGTCCAGGCGATGCAGCGGGAGCTGTCCGAGGCGCATCGCCAGATCCAGGAACAGGAGCGCCCGACCTACTCCGGGCTCGGTGCCCGCATCGAGCAACTGCTCAGGCTCGCCGAGGAACAGGCGACCGAGCTCGTCCAGGCAGCCCGGTCTGAGGCGAACGAGATCAAGGCCGCGGCCAAGGTGGACGGTGCGGAGGTCCGCGCGTCGGCCGAGAACGAGGCAGCGGAACTGCGGGCGAACGCCAAGCGGGAGACCGACGACCAGCGCGGCGCCGCTGAGCGCGAAGCCGAGTCGATCAGGACGAGCGCCAGGCGCGAGGCCGACGAGCTGACGTCCACGACCGAGCGCGAGGTGGCCAAGCTCCGCGCCACCGCTGATCACGAGATTGCCGAGAAGCGCGCAGCGATCGAGCGCGACATCGCCAAGCTCAGGACCAGCACCGAGCGCGAGGTCGCACAGCTCAAGGCGTCGGCCAAGCGGGAGCGCGACGAGATCCTCACCACCTCCAAGCGCCAGGCTGATGAGATGCGCAGCCAGGCGCAGCGGATCCTCGAGGAGAGCGAGGCGCAGCGCGCGCAGGCCGAGGCCGAGTTCGAGATCCAGCTCGCATCGCGGCGTGAGGAGTCCGAACGGCAGGAAGCCGAGCGGCTCTCCACGGCCCAGTCGGCTACCCAGAAGCTGGTATCAGAGGCCGAGCAGCGCGCATCCACGGCCGAGCAGCGCGCGACCAAGGCAAGCGCCCAGGCCGAGCAGACCCGGCGCGACGCCGACCAGCACTCGAGGCAGCTGGTCACCAACGCGAAGAAGAACGCCGACCAGATCGTCGGCCAGGCCAAGGCCCAGTCAGAGCAGCACCTGACCGAGACCAAGGCAGAGGCCGAGCGGCACCGTGCGGCGGTACAGCGCCAGGTGGACGAGCTGACCCGGCAGAAGGACAGCATCACCACGCACCTCGCGCAGCTGCGCCAGCTGCTCGGTGGCCAGATGCCGGGGATGGACGAGGCGCTGGCGCCGTCGTCGCCCAAGCCGGCGATCGGGGCGGGCGCGCCGCGTGCCTCCGCTCCGCCGCCCGCCGCCCAGTCCGCGCCCCGGCACGAGGAGCCGCGGCACGCTGCCGGGCCCTCCGGGCCGCCTCCCCAGGCGTCCCAGCCGCGCCAGGGCCCTCCGCCAGGCCCCGGGCAGCCAGGCCAGCGAGGCGGGCCCCCGAACGGCGGACCCGCCAAGCAGCCAGTCCCGACCAAGGCGAGCAAGAACAACGACGAGGACTGGTGGCAGGAGTAAGCACGTAAGAAGCGCGTCCAGACGAGTGCGGCCTCCCCGGGAAACCCAGGGGAGGCCGCACTCGTCTGGGGGAGGTCAGGCGTTCGCGGTCTGGCCGCCGTCGATCACGAGTACCTGGCCCGTCATGTATGACGACGCCTCGCTGGCCAGGAACACCGCCGGGCCCGCCATCTCGGCCGGCCTCCCCCAGCGCTGCATCGGGACGCCCGCCACGGTCGCCCTGCCTGCCTCCTGGTCCTCCCAGAGGTTGCGGTTGAGATCGGTGGCGGTCCAGCCGGGGCAGAGCGCGTTCACCCGCACCCCGCGCGACGCCCATTCGACCGCGAGCGACTTCGTCAGCGAGATGATGCCCGCCTTCGCCGCGCCGTACGGGGACAGGAACGGCGACGCGATCAGCCCGGCCACCGACGCGACGTTGATCACCGAGCCCTGGCCGCGCTCGGCCAGGTGACCGCTCACCGCCTGGCAGACGTACACGGTGGAGTCGAGGTTCAGCCTCATGACCTTCTCCCAGCCGGTAAGGCGCAGGTCGGCGAACAAGGCCATGAAGTTGGACCCCCCGGCGTTGTTCACCACGATGTCCACATGACCTAGCCGCGTGATCGCCTCGGCGACCGCCTGGGCAACGGCGTCCTGCCGTGTCACGTCGGCGGGGATCACGAATGCCTCGCGCCCCCGCGCGGTCACCGCGTGCGCGGTCTCCGCGAGCCCTTCCTTGCCGCGTGCGACGAGCGCGACATCCGCTCCGGCGGACGCGAGGGCGACCGCGATCTCCCGCCCGATCCCCCGGGACGCGCCGGTGACGAGGGCCTTCTTGCCAGTCAAGTCAAAGGGAGTCACGGCTAGTCCTTCCATTCGGTGGGCAGCGGCCACGCGGCGGGGTTCACGCGCCGCACGATCTCGCTGAGCACGGCACGGACGTAGAACTCCCCGACCCACAGATGCTTCGCCCGCTCGACCGCGACCAGGCTCGCCTGCGGCACGCGCGCGAACCGGCGCTGTGCCTCCGCGGGCTTCAGGTAGTCGTCGAGCTCAGGCACCATGACGATCAGCGGCTTGCCGGAGGCCGCCCAGGCATCCAGGTCGTCGTCGGTCGCGAGGTGCAGTGCGGGCGAGAGCAGGATCGCTCCCTCGACGGCGGGGTCAATCCCCCATTTCAGCGCGAGCTCCGTGCCAAACGACCAGCCGAGGAGCCACAGCCGGGGAAGCCCCGCGTCGCGGGCATAGGCGATGGCCGCGGCCACGTCGAGGCGCTCGGCCTCGCCGTAACCGAATTCGCCCTGGCTCGTCCCCTGCTCCGACGAGGTGCCGCGGGTGTTGAACCGGAGCACGGCGAGGTCCGCGAGCGCCGGGAGCCGGTAGGCCGCCTTGCGCAGCACGTGGCTGTCCATCATGCCGCCGTGCGTGGGCAGCGGATGCAGGCAGATCAGCGTGGCAGCCGGGTCGCGCGCGGCGGGCAGCGCAAGCTCACCGACCAGGCTCAGGCCATCGGACGTGCGCAGGGTCACCTGCTCGCGCCTCGCGGGGAGAACGGTGCTCGCTCTGATATCGCTCACGCCCTGCTCCCTCTCATCAGTGGATCCTCGGCCCGGGCCGACGGTGCAGCCGCCGCTGCCAGCAGGCCCGGTGCCAGTGCCTGCGCTCCTCGATCCCGGGTGTCAGCGTCGGCCAGGCGACCAGGTGCGGGGTACCCGGCGGGATCTCCTGATCGCATCCCGGGCAACGGTAAGCCTTCGCCGACGCGGCTCCCGGTACGCCGCGGATCGCCCAGTCCCCGTCCGGCCACGACTCGACGCGCTCGGGGCCGAGGGGGACGCCGGTGCCCTGCCTGGGATTCCCCGCAGGCACGCGACGGGTCTTGCGCGGGCTCACGGCCGCTACTTTACGGCCGACCACGGCCTGACCAGCACGCTGCACGGCAATTCGGCTGACACCCCTGACAAGCCTAGCTATTCCTAACGGGAGCGCGATGGCTGCCTTCCGAAGATGCGACAGCCCGGACCGCCAGCACCCACCTGCCTGTAGCCAATCAGCTGTGCACCGGCGCCGGCTTGAGGTCCGTGTCGGTGGACATCAGAACGCCGGTGTCCTACTCACCACGGATGGCCATCGCCGTGAAGTCCAGCGCGAGCGCGACGTCGATGCCCTTCTCCTGGGGTGTTGAAGGGCTGTCACTCGCGATCAGCTGTCGGAGCTTTGCCGGGCTGACTTGACCCTCCCCGTGCGGTGCGCCCGCCGGGTGGAACGCCGTGCGAGCACCCCGGATAGACATTCTGGTAGTCAAACCCGGTCACTCATCGTAAGCGAATTTAGCCTGGCGGCCAGCCCGGCCACCCTGGCAGGTCGGGAGCGCGAACACGCTGACCGCGACCACGAATGTCGTAACCACCTACCTGCGAATCAGCCCCTAGCCACAGTGACGGGGCGACGGCCGGAACGGGGGAACCGGCCGTCGCCCCTTCCCGCGCCGGGCGGTCAGCGTGCCGGGGGACACGCGCGCCCCGGGCGCGGGCCATGCGACGGCGGCGGCGGCATCAGGCCCGCGAACCCCGAGATCACGCG